>Ga0335075_10002705_pt1 | contig 28321 bp, 23 predicted proteins | sample Lox_Sample_24_FD_206723 | JGI IMG/M metagenome (GOLD analysis project Ga0335075, IMG submission 206723) | Soil microbial communities from Loxahatchee National Wildlife Refuge, Florida, United States - Lox_Sample_2.4 | ecosystem: Environmental > Terrestrial > Soil > Wetlands | place: USA...
CCGACATCTTCTCTGCTGCAGCGCTGCTCATTCGACTGGCCTCCCAAGCTGTAAACGGACGCGAGAGCGACGCGTAGATTGCGCCGCGTTATGGGAAGAAAACCGTGTCTTGGTTCGCAGCCGTAATAGTTTGGAGGCGACAGAGTGGGCAATATGTAGAACGCGCGAAACACGTCACGCGCCCAAGAAAAGGAATTCCGATGCGAACGATCAGGATGGGACTGTGCTTGGCGCTGTGGGCGCTCGCGGTGCAGGTCGGGCGAGCGGCAGACGCACCGCCGCCGCCGATGGCGATGGGCGGTCCGCCGGTTCCGCCGGGCTGCCAGTTCACGGGATTCCCGAAAGCCGGCGCGAAGTCGCCGGCAGACCTCTCCGGCCCGCTACCGGTTGCGGACTATCTCGACGCGCTGTTCGACTGCACCGATTTGCGCTTCAACGGGGCCGAGCTCTACAAGCCGGCCAACGCTTGGCTGGAAAACGACACGAAGCAGTACTCGGCGCTGCTCGCGCGCGGCAAGTTCTCCTGGCTGATCGTGCCGGCGCAGACGCAGTACTACGGATTCGACGGCATCGAGCGCTCCCTGCTGAGCGCGGAGATCGCGGACGCGTTCGTGGCACACGGCGCGGCACCCGATCCGATGCTCGCGGCACGCGCGCTGGGCGAGATCCGCCGCCGCTACGAGCCCGTGGCGGCACCGCTCCTGGCGCAGTCGATCGGCGCCACGCGAATGCTCGAGACCTATGTGGGTCACGACGGAAAACGCGCGATGACCCTGACGCTGCGTTTGATGGATTGCAGCGTCGGCGGGACGTGCCGTCTGCTCAAGCAGCACGACTGGCGCGCGCTGCCGTTCACCGACGAGAAGCCGCCGTTCCTCGTGGTGCGCGGGATGCGCGACGCGCTGGTCGGCGAGATGCTGGGCATGAAGGCGAACGCCGCGCGGCCAGTGGCGCCGCGGCCGAAACGCGCGGGCACGGACCTCTCGGCCCTCGGCACCGCGCCCACCGACGCCGAGCCCGCGCTGGTCTCGGGGGTGCTCGCGGCGCTCATGCCCGGTGACGACGAGACCGGTCGCGATCGTCTCTCGGTGCTCGCACTGCGCGATGCACTGAACGCGACGCCGTCGAACGCGAACCGGGTCCGCGCTGCGGCCGCGGCCTTCCGGCTGAACCGCCGACCGTACGCGCTGGCGTTGTTGCAGGGGCTGAACGATCCCGCGGCGGTGACGCTCCGCGAACTCCTGAACGGCAACCTGCCCGAGGCGCAGACCGGTCTCGCGTCCGTCGAGCCGGCCGATCTGAAACTGATCCTGGCATTCGCCGTGCAGGATCTGCGCAGCCGCTACGATCGCCCCGCCGACTTCGACCCGGCCGCAGCGGCGCGGTTGTTCGGCGCGAACGACAGTCCGTGGTCCGGCGTCGTGTTCCGGCGCGCGGGCGACCTCGACAACTGGAGCCGCGCGGATGCCGTGACGCCCAAGCGGCTGCTCGATGCCGCCTTCCCCGTCGCGGGGCAGGATCTCGCCTCGGTGCTGAAGGGCATGCGCGTCGTCGGACGCAACGCGGATCCCGACATCGCGCTCACCCTCGCGAGCCTGCGTCATCTGCGCCAGGCGCAAGGCCGGTTGTCTCCGGCGGATTGCTGCTCGGCGAACCGCGCGAACTCCGCCTGGCCCATCTACTGGCTCGCGGAATCGCTGCTGCAGTCGAACGCGATCAAGGCGACCGCCTTCCAGCTGCTCACGCAGGGCGAACCCGAGGAGGCGAAACGGTTGCTGGGGATCTACCAGGAGTTCTACGCCGGCCAGCCGTATTTCGAAGTACTGCGTTTCCGCATCGACGCCGAGCTCGCGTCGCGGGCGTCGAACGAGATGGCGTCGCGCCTCATGGCGGAAGCCGAAGCCGCCGAGAAATCCGCGGCGTACTGGTCGCAGGGCCAAACGTACTCGGGCCAGTTGTCGGCGCTGCGCGGCACCGCGACGATGATCCCGCGCATGGCGTATACGCAGGACTTCCCGCCGCGGGCCGCCTGGCCGCCGCTGGATGCGACACCGGGACCGTCCTCGTGGGCGTGTGACGTGCTGCGCTACGCCACGGTCGACGTGATGGCAGCGTCGTTCTGCCTGATGGCGGCGCCACCGGGTCGCGCCGATGCGCTGCGCGCGGACGTGGCCGCGCGGTTCCACGGCAATGCGCAGGCCGCGGCGATGTTGCGGCCCTACCTGCCGCGCGCCGCGAACGCGGATCCCGTCGCCGAGTTCCGCACCGCGATCGCGGGCGACCCGGAATCGTGGGACAACTATCGCGACCTCGGCCTGCTGCTGCTGAAGCGCGATGCCAACTACCCGGAAGCGCAGAAGGTCTATCTCTCCTACCCGGAGTTCAAGCGCACCCGGCATGCGTACCCGGTGCGCGTGTCGAACGATGCGTACGACGTCGGCTCCGAGCTCTTCTGGCGCGGCCAGTACGAGCTCGCGCGCCCGCTCTACGAACTCGCGGCGAACCTCGACACGGGTTCCAACGCGTCGATGTCGAGCGCGATCCGGCTGGCGCTGATCGACGGCGACTACGCGACCGCCATGGCCGGCTCGCGCGAGCGCGGCCAGCGCTACCCGAACCCGTACGCCTTTCGCGACTATCTGTCGCTGCTGCACGTCCTCGGGCGCGGCGACGAGGCGCGCGCCGGTTTCGCGCAGATCTCCGGCGCCTTCGACGATCCGTCGGCGTGGGTCGCCGAGCTCGTCGGGCAGCGCATGCAGGCGCAGACCGCGGACCAGTTCAAGGCCTGGATCCTCTCGGACCCGATCCGCCAGGCGCGCTACCGCGGTCGCCACTACGCGCCTATCTACGCACTGTGGTGGATGACAACCGATCGCAAACCCGGCGCGGACTTCGCGGCGCTGATGCGCAAGATCGAGGCCGATGAAAGGCGCACCGTCGAATACGACGGCATCTCGATGGGCCGGCCGCATCCGAAGATGGAAGGCGGCCTGGAGATCGTGCGGCCGTCGCAGTTCCGCGGCCCCAAGGCGCCGAAGCTGCCGCCGGAATCGAACGGACCGTCGGAGTACGTGCTGCTCGCGGATGCGCTGGCAGCGCACTACGCCGGCGACTACGCCGCGGCGGTGACGAAGTTCGGGGCGCTGGCCGATCGTTATCCGATCGAGGAAGGCGACACCATGGTGGCGCTGGGATATTTCGCCTACGACGCGGCGAAGACCGGCGACAAGGTGGGGCTCGAGGAATTCATCGGCCTCATCCCGAACGACTCGCAGTACTTCGACGTGTGGCTGGCGCGCGCGCACTTCGCGGCCGTGCGCCACGACGCGGACAAGTCGTACCAGGCGCTGCTGCGCGCGTTCAACGTGCGGCCGTACACGGAGTCGCGCCCCGTGATGACGGAGTACCAGTTCGCCGAGGCCTGCGAGACCGTGCTGAAAGAGACCGGCGATGCGCGGGTCGCGGCGATGCTGCTCGACTGGGCGAAGCGCTGGCAGCGCATCCATCCCACGTCGTCGTGGGCATATGCGGTCGAGGCAAACTACTCGAAGAACCCGGCGGATGTGACGCGCGCGCTGGCGCTGGCGCTGTATCTCGATCCGTCGTCGCCGCGGCTCGCGCGGTTCGACGCCGCAAAACAGGCGGCCGCGCGCGCGTGGTTGAAGGCCAATAACCCGTTCCTCGGTCGCCGCCCGCGCTCCGCTCCACCGTCGGGTGTCTGACCGATTGGTGCCGGTTGGATTGGAGCCCGGTGTGACCCGGGGAACTCAGGCCTGAATCACCGCGGCCCCGGCACCCGGGGCCGTGGCCAGATCCGCTGAGTCCCAGCCGGCATTCACCGGGCCGCCAACGACCGAGCCATCAGCGCCAGGGGCCGGCCATCCGGATCCTCGAAGAACGCCATCCATTCCTCCGTGCCGTCGGCATGGCGATGGATCAGGTGCGGCGCGTGCGTGAAGTTCACGCCGCGCGACTGCAGCGTCGCGTGCGCGGCGACGATGTCGGGCACGCGCAGGTAGAGGATCGATTCCTTCGCCGCGCCGCCTTCCTGGCTCAGCATCAGGCGCGTGCCGCCGAGATCGAAGAACGCCAGCGTGCCGAAGGTGTAGAGGTGCGGCAGGCCGAGCACGTCGCGATACCAGCGTTCGGACGCGGCCGTGTCGCCGACGGAGCGGGCGATCTGGCCGATCGGCCCGAGTTGCAGTGTCACATCCATCGGCCGTTCTCCCGTTCGTACCCAGCGGCGCAACGCGCGCCGATCCGCCAACCCGAGTTTCGCCAGTGCGTTCGAGACGTGGAATTTCACGGCGTCCACGCTGATCCCGCGCCGCCGGGCGATGTCGCCATTCGTCATGCCGTGCTGGACGGCGTACACCGTGCGCCATTCGGCCGGCGTCAGCAGATCCGCGTGTCGCGGCCGGCCGCGCGGGCGCTTCGTCTTCATGACGCGATCGTACGGAGACGCCCCCCGATTTTCCCTACCCGTGGGATCCATGGGGATTGGCCCCAAACGGCCGTTTGGGGCCAATCCCCAATCGGCGACAGTTTGCGGCGACGCGCTGCGGCGGGTTACGGTGCCGCCGTCAGGGGGTTCCGTGAAACAAACCGAAGACGGCGTCGAGGGCACGCCGGCTGAAATCGTGACCAACGGCGTCGATGCCCGGCAGGGCGACGTTCGCGGCGCCGACACGGGCAGCATCGACATTCGCGGCGCGAACGTGGCCGCCGCGTTGGCTGCGTTGCTGGCCGCGTCCTGCGGCGGAGGCGGCGGCGCCGAATCATCGCCACCGCCGAGCTCCAGCAATCCGCCGCCGCCCGCCGTCACGCCGCCGCCGTCCCCGCCCGCATCTCCGCCGCCGCCCCCGCCGCCCGCCGGCCCCGCGCCCACCGACGTCGAAGCCGCGCGCTTCCTGCAGCAGGCGCAGTTCGCCGTCACCGATCCGGATCTCGCCGCGGTCAAGCAGCTCGGCTACGCCGGTTATCTCGACTCCCGCTTCGGCCAGTCGCTCGGCACCACCGGCGTCAAATGGCTCACCGACCAGGGCCACAACTCGATCACCGCCGAAGCGCGCTACTTCTGGCCGCAGTTCGGCGACTTCATGATCTGGAACCAGCTGCTCGCCGGCCCGGACCAGATGCGCAAGCGCGCCGCGCTCGCGCTCTCCGAATACTTCGTCGTGTCGCTGAGCCCGATCGACGGCTTCTATCCGCCGTACGTCATCGCCGCCTACTGGGACCTGCTCTGCGCCAACGCCTTCGGCAATTTCCGCACGCTGCTCGAGAAGATCACGCTGAACGCCGGCATGGGTTTCTTCCTGAACACGCGCGGCAATCTCAAGGAGGACGCGAACGGCCGACAGCCCGACGAGAACTACGCGCGCGAGGTCATGCAGCTGTTCACGATCGGCCTCTACGAGCTGAACGCCGACGGCACGCACAAGCTCGACGGCAACGGCAACCCCATCGAGACCTACGGCCAGAGCGACATCACGAACCTCGCGCGCGTGTTCACCGGCTACGACTGGGACTACCTCGCCAACGGCGGCTCGTTCACCGACGTGGCCTGGGTCGACTACAACATCCCCAGCACGCACTTCGCGTCGAACCCGATGTGGTTCAACTCAGCCGCGCATTCGAACCTCGAGGTGAACTTCCTCGGCAAGAACATCCCCGCGAACACGGAAGGCCGCGCGGCGCTGGGCATCGCGCTCGATCACCTGTTCAACCACGCGAACGTCGGCCCGTTCTTCGCGCGGCAGATGATCCAGCGCCTCGTGACCAGCAATCCCTCGCCGGAGTACGTTGGCCGCGTCGCCGCGAAATTCGCCGACAACGGCGCCGGCGTGCGCGGCGATCTGAAAGCCGTGTGGACCGCGATCCTGCTGGACAGCGAGGCGCGCACCGCGCCGTCCGCGTCGAACACGCTGGCCGGCAAGCTGCGCGAGCCGGTCGTTCGCTGGGTGCAGCTGCTGCGCACCGTCGGCATCACGTCGACCAACGGCAAGTACGAGATCTACGAAACGTCGCCCGCGGACCAGGCACTGGGCCAGTCGCCGCTGCGCTCGCCGTCGGTGTTCAATTTCTTCCGGCCCGGCTACGTGCCGCCGAACACCGAGATCGCGACCGCGAGCAAGCAGGCGCCGGAATTCCAGCTGCTGAACGAAACGACCACCGCCGGCTACATCAACTGGATGCAGTGGACCTCGCGCTACGCGTACAACGACGTCGGACCCAACTACTCGGCGCTGCTGCCGATCGCGCACGACACGAACGCCGTGCTCGACTGGCTGAACCTGCGGCTGACGGCCAACCAGCTGTCGGCCGCGTCGCTGACCGTGGTGCGGAACCTGATGAACGCGTTCGGCATCACCGCCGCGAGCACGCAGGATCAGAAGCTGGACATGCTGGCCACCGCGGCATTCCTCATCGTCGTGTGCCCCGAATATCTGGTGCAGAAATGAGCGACAACCCTCTCGAGCGGAAGTGGACCCGCCGCGTCGTCCTGCAGCGCGCGATGCAGTTGTCGGCGATGGGCGTGGCGACTCCACTGGCGATCAACCTCGCGGCGATCGGCGAAGCCGCCGCCTTCGACAGCACCGACTACAAGGCGCTGGTCTGCGTGTTCCTCTACGGCGGCAACGACTACGCGAACACGATCGTCCCTTACGACGCGACCAACTACGCGAAGTACCACCAGATCCGCGCCGGCGCCGCCGGCGAGACGCAGTCGGGCATCGCGCTGGCGCGCGCGGCACTGGCGCCGACCGCGCTGACGCCCGCGGGCGGCCAGGTGTTGACCGACAACCTGCAGTACGCGCTGGCGCCGTCGCTCGCGGCGTTGAAGCCGGTGTGGGATGCGGGCCGGCTCGCGATCCAGTTGAACGTCGGACCGCTGATGCAGCCGACGACGCTCGCGCAGTACAACAGCACCAACAAGGTGGCGAACCCGCTGCCGCCGAAACTGTTCTCGCACAACGACCAGCAGTCCATCTGGCAGTCGAACGGCAGCGAGGGCTCGACGATCGGCTGGGGCGGGCGGCTCGGCGACATCGCGTTGTCGGGCAACACGAGCAATTCGCTGCTGACCTGCATCTCCGCGTCCGGCAACGCGGTGTTCGTCGCGGGGCGCGATGCCTTGCAGTACCAGGTCAGCCCGGCGGGCGCGATCAAGATCGCCGGGCTCGCCAACAACGGCTTGCGCGACGCATTGAACGCGATGATCACGGCGTCCGGCACGCACGTGATGGAGAAGGAGTACGTCGCGGTGACGCGGCGTTCGATCGAGCTCGAAGGCACGGTCAACGGCGCGATCGCCAACGTGAATCCGGCGACGGCGTTCCCGAACAATCCGCTGGCCGCGCAGTTGAAGGTCGTGGCGCGGCTGATCGGCGCGCGCCTGGCGACGGGATTGAAGCGGCAGGTGTTCTTCGTGTCGCTCGGCGGGTTCGACAATCACAACGCGCTGATGAACGACCACCCGGCGCTGCTGACGCGAGTCGGCGAGGCGATGCGCGCGTTCTACGACGCCACCGTCGAGCTCGGCGTGGCGAGCAAGGTGACCACGTTCACCGCGTCGGATTTCGGGCGCACGCTGGCATCGAACGCGGATGGTTCCGATCACGGCTGGGGCTCGCATCACTTCGTGATGGGCGGCGCGGTGAATGGCGGGCGCTACTACGGCATCGCGCCGCACGTCTCGCTGCAGACCGACGACCAGGTGGGGCAGGGCCGGCTGTTGCCGTCGACCGGCGTGGATCCGTTTGCGGCGACGCTGGCGCGCTGGTTCGGCTGCTCGCCGACGGAGATCGCGGGGATCCTGCCGAACATCGGGCGGTACCCGACGGCCGATCTCGGCTTCGTCTAGATAACGGGGATCACGCCGTCGCGCGTCCCCGCCGGATCGCAACCGGCGGAGACAGGTATCCCTGTTATCCCTCTCCGACACCGCCTATGCTTGGCCCGTCTTCGAAGGGGGTAAACATGTCGACCAATCTCCGGACGCTCGTCCGCTCATCCGTCTTTTGCTCGTTGATCCTGCTCGCGACGGCGACCTTCGCCTCCGAGCAACCGCCGACGCTCGCCGTCGGTTCGCCGATGCCGTCGTTCTCGCTGCCCGGCGTCGACGGCAAGACCTACACCGAGAAGAGCTTCGCGAAGGCGAAGATCCTCGTGCTGGTCTTCACCTGCGCGCACTGCCCGACGGCCCAGGCCTACCAGGAGCGCATCAAGAAGCTGGTGACCGACTACTCGCCGAAAGGCGTCACGCTCGTCGCGATCAATCCGAATCACGCGGACTCGGTGCGGCTCGACGAGCTCGCGTACTCCGACCTCTCCGACTCGTTCGACGAGATGAAGGAGCGCGCGAAGATGGAGAAGTTCAACTTCGTGTGGCTCGACGACGGCCCGAAGCAGGAGGTCTCGCACAAGTACGGCCCGGTCGCCACGCCGCACGTGTTCATCTTCGACGCCGCGCGCAAGCTCCGCTTCGAAGGCCGCATCGACGACGCCGAGCGTGAATCGCAGGCGACCTCGCACGACACGCGCAACGCGCTCGACGCACTGCTGGCCGGCAAGGAACCGCCCGTCACGTCGACGCGCGTGTTCGGCTGCTCGGTGAAGTGGGCCGACAAGGTGGTCGAGTACGCGAAGTTCAAGGAGCGCTGGGCCGCGGAGCCGGTGACGCTCGAGAAGGCGGACATCGCCAAGCTCAAGGAGATCCGCGCCAACAAGGACTCCGGCAAGCTGCGCTTCATCAACGTGTGGGCGACGTGGTGCGGTCCGTGCATCGCGGAGTTCGACGAACTGGTCGAGCACAACCTGCGCTTCCGCATCCGCCAGTTCGAGATGGTGACGATCTCGGCGGATTCGCCGGACGACGAAGCGACGGTGAAGGACTTCCTGCAGAAAAAGCACGCGTCGATGAAGAACTACATCATCCCGTCCGAGCAGAAGGACGCGTTCTTCGACGCGATCGATCCCGCGACGACGTGGAAGGGCCAGCTGCCGTATACGATCATCGTCAACGAGAAGGGCGAGGTGGTGTACCGCGAGTACGGCGCGCTGTCGTTCCTGAAGATGCGCCGCGCGATCGTGCCCGAGCTGAACCGCATCAAGCCCTGGGGTGGTCTGTCGCCCATCAAGCCGGGCGCCGCGCCGTAATGGGGACAGTCCCCGTTTGCTGGCAAAAGGGGACAGTCACGAAAGGACGACCATGACACGGCAGACACTGGGCCTCGTTTCGCTGGTCGTGAAGGACTACGACGAGGCCCTGGCGTTCTACGTCGGCACGCTCGGCTTCCGCCTCGTCGAAGACAGCCTCGTCCCCGAGCAGAACAAGCGCTGGGTGGTCATCGAACCACCCGGCGCCGCGGGCCAGGGCGCCAAACTACTGCTGGCGCGTGCGTCGAACGACGCGCAGACCGCGCGCGTCGGCAACCAGACCGGCGGCCGCGTGTTCCTCTTCCTCTACACCGACGATTTCTGGCGCGATTTCAACGCCTGGTCGGCCGCCGGCGTGAAGTTCGCGCGCCAGCCGTCGCAGGCGCCGTACGGCACGGTCGCGGTGTTCGAGGATCTGTACGGCAATCTCTGGGACCTGGTCGAGCTCGGCGGCGCGAAGCCGGCCTGACCCGCGCCGCCGCGGCGGCTCTTTAACCCACGTTATCCCGATTCATCGGCCCGGCTCGCATTGGGCCAGCCGGCCGCCGCGTCACGCGATCGCGCCGCCGGGAGCGGAATCCGCCTACACGGAAGCGTGAATGGCGCACGCTCGCGCGCACGCCCGAAGCCCATTCTGGCGACAGTTAGGACTCGGACTCCCGGGGCGGAACCAGTGGACGGTCGCCGTTGCGCGCGCGCCTGAAAAATTTCGGTCGACTCGGAAATCTCGGCATCACCGCCCGGCTGGTGATCTCGCTGGCGTGCGTCGCCGTGCTGGCCGCCGCTGCCAACTTCTTCGTCGAGAGCGGCGTCACCGTCGTCACGCTGGTGTCGCCGGCCGCGTCGCCCGCGCAGGCTGCAGCGCCCGCCCTCGCGCCGCGATCCCCCGCCTCGGCGTCTGCCGCCGCGTCGCAGCGTGACGCCTCGCGCCTCGCGCTGTCGCTCGGCGCCTTCGATCAGACCGTGCGCACGGCGCTCGAAGCCACCGCCGACTCCGCGCCGACTCACCAGCTCGCGATGTCGTCGCTGACGCGCGCCGCCGAGGGCTACGTCCCGGGCGACGAGGCCGGCATCGCGGACGCACTCGCGATGCGCGACACCGTGCTCGCGCACGGCCGCGACTCGCGGCCGCTGCTCGAGGCCTCGCATCGCCGCCGCGTGGCGCTCGACGAATACTCGACGACGCTGTCGACGATGAGCACGCGGCTGCAGAAGTCGATCGACCGCGCCTGGAAGATCATGGGCCGCGTCGTCGCGCGGCAGTCGTTGATGAAACTCAGCGCGCAGCTCGACGACATCCAGTCCCTCTTCTCCGCGCGCGATGCGTCCCGGCCGCTGGATGCGCTGTCCGTGCAGCTGGCGCAGGCGGAGCAGGTGTTCGCCATGACGCTGCAGAAGAACGCCGACGCGCTGGTCAAATCGCAGGGCGCGGACTGGGTCGACGGCATGCGCACCGACGTCGTGAGCCTCGACGCCGCGCGCCACGCGCTGACCCTCGCGGAAAAGCGTCGCGCCCAGCTCGCGACGCGCTACTTCGCGGAGTCGGAGCGGCTCCAGCGCAGGCTGTCGGAGGTCCGCCCGCGGGCCGCGGACCTCGCGGTCACCGCGCCGCAGCCGAAGGAACGCGTGTCGGCAGCATCGCTGACGACCGTGCCGGCGGCATCATTCACGCCCGCGTCGGCCACCGACCGGCGCGCCGCCGCCGAAACCACCACGACGACCGTCGCCCGTCGCCCGCTCGTCGCCAGCCTGAGCCTCGTCGTGCTCGGGCTGCTCACCTGGCTCAGCATCGTCACCATCCTCGGCGTCGTGCGCCAGGTGCGCCGGCTCAAGGACGCGACGCGCCGGCTCGCCAACGGCGAGTGGATAGACCCGGTGCGCCCGGTCGGCATCCGCGAGCTCGACGAGCTCGGTGCCGCCGTCGATTCGATGGGGCGCCAGCTCGCCGCCGCGCAGCAGATCAACCTCGAGGCGCAGCGCCGGCTCGAGGGCACCGTCGCCGAGCGCACGCGCGATCTCAAGGCGCTCGCCGAGAAGGATCCGCTCACCGGCCTGCCGAACCGCCGCCAGCTGTTCACCGAGCTCGACGAGGCGATCGAGTGGGCGCATGCCAGCAAACAACTCGTCGGCGTCTTCTACCTGGACGTCGACAACTTCAAGACGCTGAACGACAGCATGGGCCACGCGTTCGGCGACCGCGTGTTGATCGAGATCTCGCGGCGTCTCGAGGCCACGGCACAGGGTTTCGGATTCGCCGGCCGGCTCGGCGGCGACGAATTCATGATCGTGCAGGTCGAGGCGCGCACCACCGACGAGATCCGCGCGGCCGGCGACGAGATCGTGCGCGCCTTCGAGGCGCCGATCGGGATCGAGGGGCGCGAGATCATCGTCAGCGTCAGTGTCGGCGCCAGCGTCTACCCGGACCACGAGGAGGATTCAGAGGCGCTGCTGCGCGCGGCGGATGCCGCGTTGTTCTCCGCGAAGGAGCTCGGCCGCAGCCGCGTCGCGATGTTCACGCCGGAGCTGCTGGAGCGCGCCACCGCGAAGTTCGCCATCGAGCAGCGGCTGCGCCGCGCGATCGAGAAGCGCGAGTTCGAGTTGTTCTATCAACCCGAGATCAACGTGCAGACGCTGGAGGTCTCGCTCGTGGAAGCGCTGATCCGTTGGCGCATGCCGGACGGCAGCTACCAGTGCCCGGGCGAATTCCTCGCCGTGGCCGAGGAGTTCGGGCTGATCGCCGAGATCGACGAGTGGGTGCTGAACACCGCGCTCGACGCGGCGGCGCAGTGGCACCACGGTCCGTGGCCCGAGGCCTGCGTCGCGATCAACGTCTCGCCGCGGCAGCTGCTGGACCAGCGCTTCGTCGGCAAGCTGCGCGACCTGCTCGCGCGTCATCGCCTGCCGGCGCGTTGTGTCGAGCTGGAGCTGACGGAGTCGGTGCTGCAGACCGGCCCGGCGACCATCAAGGCGCTGACCGAGCTGCGCGCGCTCGGCATCGCCATCGCGCTCGACGATTTCGGCACCGGTTATTCATCCATCGCGTCGCTGGAACAACTGCCACTGACGCGCGTGAAGCTGGATCGCAGCCTGATCGCGCGCATCGACAGCAGCGCGCGGTCGGCGTCCATCGCGCGGGCCACGCTCGGGTTGTGCGCGGAGCTGGGGCTCGAAGTGACGGCCGAAGGCGTCGAGAGAGTGGAGCAGTTCTCGGCACTGCTCGGCTTCGGCGCGATCTCGCTGCAGGGCTATCTACTGGCCGAGCCGGCGCCGCGCGGCGAGGTGCTAGCGGCGCTGCATCGCGTGCCCGGCTACTGCCAGGAGCTGGTGCTCTCGTGCAGCGCGCCGACGGCGACCGCGCGGCTGCGCCACATCGAGGCGCATGCCGCGCTGGCGGCAACGCCCGCCTGACGCCGGATCGACGCGGCGGCCTCGCGGGTCGCCTTCAGAACCAGCCGCACGCAAAACCGATCGCGACGAACAGGGTCAGCATCAACCAGGGCGACATCTTGGTATTGCTCTTCATGGTCATTTCTCCGTGAAAAAAATCTTCTCGATCGGTTTGCCGAACAGTTTCGCGATGGCGAAGGCCAGCGGCAGGCTCGGGTCGTAACGCTCGGTCTCGATCGCGTTGATCGTCTGGCGCGAGACCTCGAGCTGATCCGCGAGATCGCCCTGGCTCCAGCCGCGGTCGGTGCGCAGCTGGCGGACGACGTTCTTCATTGCGCCCGCAACTTGCAGTAGACGCCGTGGAACAGGCTGACGGTGCCCCAGCTCAGTCCGAACACCATCCAGATCACGAACATGCTGAGCCGCGGGTAACCGACGTTCTCGAGGAATCCCCACGTCAGCGAGAAGAGCGCGGTGACGCCGCCGGCGATCGACAGCGCCTGCAGGTTGCGCAGGCGGACGAACTCGTCCATGCGGCCGACCTGGCGCATGAACGCCCACAGGCCGAGAAGCGCGGGGATCATCGGGCTCAGCATCAACGCCGTGCGGGCAATGCCGTCCGCGACGTGCGGCGCAGCGCGCAAGGAGACGGACACGACGATGGCGTACAGGACCAGCGAGCCGCCCATCTCGACGAGGAATTTCTGGGTTGCCTCGCGTTCACGCATGTCGAATCTCCACCCTGTCAATGATGCTTTACAGGGTAGGGTGCGACGATGGGCTTGTCAAGGTTCCTTTACAAGGCGGTTTCGCGCGGCGCGACGGCCAGCAATTCGGCGATCGCCGGTTGTTTGGCGGCGGAGTACGCCAGCAGTCGCGTGGCGCCTGCCGCGACCGCGGCGCGTTTGGCCGCGGCGTATCGTTCGCGTGCGATCGGGTCGGCGCGCAGGTGGTCGCGCAGCCGCAGGTTGTTGGACCAGTGATCGCCGTCGCGACGGACGACGTGCAGGTTGAAGGACACGGGGCCGCGCAGACGCAGATAGCGCCGCTCCGGCACGCCGGCCTCGCCGAGATCCTCGTATCCGAGCACCACGAGCTGCGCGACCAGCGCGGCGGGCGGCGGCCAGTGCGTCACGCCCAGCATCAGGTCGACGACGGGTTTCGCGGTCAGGCCGGGAACCGCGGTGCTGCCGATGTGTTCGATTGCCTCCGGCGTGATGCCCGGCACGCCGCGGAGCCGGCGCCGCTCGGCTTCGAATGCGGCTGGCCACGAAGGGTCGTAGGGAGCCAGCGTCACCGTTTCGTCGAGTCCGCTCACGGCGTCCCCGCCGCGGCGCTCACTGGAACGTGTTGCAGCTATCTACCTGGCCGCTGGCGAATCCCTTGCGGAACCACTCCTGGCGCTGCTTGCCGGAGCCGTGCGTGAACGTCTCCTGGTGCACGTTGCCCTGGATGCGGCGCTGGATCGTGTCGTCGCCGACGGCCTGCGCCGCGGTCAGCGCCTCGTCGATGTCGCCCGCTTCGACGAGCTGGCGCGAGCTGTCCGCGTAGTGCGCCCAGATGCCGGCGTAGCAGTCCGCCTGCAGCTCCATGCGCACCTGCCACTGGTTCTGTTCTTCCTGCGAGCGCGCCTGCTGCTGCGCGGCGCGCACCTTGTCCGAGATGCCGGTAATGGTCTGCACGTGGTGGCCGACCTCGTGCGCGATCACGTACGCCTTCGCGAAATCGCCCTGCGCGGCGAACTCGGTCTCGAGTTGTTTGAAGAAGGCGAGGTCGATGTACACCTTCTGGTCCGCGGGACAATAGAAAGGCCCGGCCGCCGACGTCGCGGAACCGCAGCCGGTGTTGATGCCCTCGGAGAACAGCGCGAGTTTGGGCTGCGGATATTCGCGGCCGGCCTGCTGGAAGATCGCGGTCCAGGTTTCCTCGGTATCGCCGAGCACGTGCGCGACGAACTGGCCGCCTTCGTCGGTGGGCGCGCCGCTGGCGATCTCTTCTTCGGCCTGCGGCGTGCCGCTGCCGCCCATCAGTCCCATGACGACACGCGGATCGATGCCGAAGTACCACGCGGCCAGCAGCGCGACGATGCCGCCGATGCCGAACTTCATGCCGCCGCCGCCGAATCCGCCGCCGCCAGTGCTCCGGCCACGGTAGTCCTGGATGTTCTGGCTCTCTCTGCTCTGGCGCCAACGCATGCGGCGGATGTTAGCAGGGTCGCACGGTATGATCCGCGGCTCGTGAAATCCGGTCTGCCCATCGACGAAATCCTGCCCGCGTTGCGCACCGCGCTCGCGCAGGGCCGCAACGCCGTCGTGGAAGCGCCGCCCGGCGCCGGCAAGAGCACCGTCGTTCCGATTGCGCTGCTCGACGAACCGTGGTTGCGCGGCGGGAGGATCGTGATGCTCGAACCGCGGCGGCTGGCGACGCGCGCCGTCGCCACGCGCATGGCCGCGACGCTCGGAGAGCCGCCGGGCGAGACGGTCGGTTACCGCATGCGGCTCGAGACGCGCGTGTCGCGCCGCACCCGCATCGAGGTGGTGACCGAGGGCGTGTTCACGCGCATGTTGCAGTCCGACCCGGCGCTCGAAGGCGTCGCCGCGGTGCTGTTCGACGAATTCCACGAACGCAGCCTGCACGCCGACACCGGGCTCGCGTTCGCGCTGGATTCCCAGGAAAACCTGGCGCCGGAGCTGCGGCTGCTGGTGATGTCGGCCACGCTCGACGGCGCGGCGGTGGCGAAGTTGTTAGGCGGCGCGGCGGCCGGCGCACCGGTGGTGACGGCCGCCGGGCGCGTGTTCGCGGTCGACGTGCGCCATGCCGGCAGCGGCCTGCCGCTGTTGCCGGGTCCGCCGGTCGGCGGTCGCGAGACGCCGGAGCTCGTGACGCTGCGCGCGATCAAGCGTGCGCTGGGCGAGACCGAGGGCGACCTGCTGGTGTTCCTGCCGGGCGCCGGCGAGATCCGCCGCGTGCAGGGCATGCTGGGCGACGTCGGTCCGGCGATCGACGTGTTTCCCTTGTATGGCGAGCTGGCGCCGGGCGACCAGGATGCCGCGCTCGCGCCGGCGCGCGCCGGGCGGCGCAAGGTCGTGCTGGCCACGAACATCGCGGAGACCAGCCTCACCATCGACGGCGTGCGCGTCGTCATCGACGCCGGCCTCGAGCGGCGCAGCCTGTTCGATCCGGCCAGCGGGATGAACCGGCTCGAGGTGCAGCGCATCTCGCGCGCGTCGGCGGAGCAGCGGGCGGGCCGCGCCGGACGTACCGCGCCCGGCGTCGCGTATCGGCTGTGGGGCGAGGGCGCGGAGCGCAGTCTCGCCGCGTATGCGCCGCCCGAGGTGATGGTCGCCGATCTCGCGCCGCTGGCACTGGATCTCGCGGCGTGGGGTACGGAGGCCGGCAAGCTGCGCTGGCTGGATCCGCCGCCCGCGGCCACGCTGGCCAGCGCGCGCGACCTGCTGAAGCGGCTCGGCGCGCTCGACGCGGCCGATCGCATCACGGCGCATGGCCGCGCGATGCAGGAATTCCCGGCGCACCCGCGGCTGGCGCACATGCTGATCCGCGCGCGCGGGCTCGGCGCGGGTAGTTTGGCCGCGGAGCTCGCGGCGTTGTTGTCGGATCGCGACCTGCTGCGCGCGGGTGGCGGCGGCCGCGAACGCGACAGCGACATCCACACGCGGCTGGAGCTGCTGCGGCGGGGTGGCGGCAACGTCGATCGCGGCGCGCTGGACCGCGTGCGCCGCTCGCAGCGCGCGTTCGAGGCGCAGCTGCAGGCGGGAGGTTCGTCGCGCGGCTCGGGCGATCGCGATACGGTCGATGCCGGCGTGCTGCTGGCGTTCGCCTATCCCGACCGCATCGCGCGCCGCCGGCCCGGCGCCGACGCGCGGTTCCAGATGGCGAATGGCCGCGGCGCCGTGTTCCCGGGTGCCGAGTCGATCGCGCGGCAGGAATTCATCGTCGCGGTCGATCTCGACGATCGCGAACGCGAGGCGCGCATCCATCTCGCGGCGTCGTTGTCGAAGGAGGATCTGCTCGAACATTTCGCGGACAACGTCCGCGTCGTCGACGAGCAGGCCTGGGACGAGAAGACCGAAACCGTCATCGCGCGGCGCGCGACGTGGCTCGACGAGCTGTTGATCGAGGAGAAGCCGCTGGTCGACGCGCCGCGCGACACGGCGAAGGCGGCCATGCTCCAGGGCGTGCGCCGGCTCGGTCTCGAGGCGCTGCCCTGGGACGACGAGATGCGCGACCACCTCGCACGCATCGAACTACTGCGCCGCCAGGGCCGGCCCGAATACGCCGGATTCCCGGCCGCGACGCTGGCCGCGCTGGCCGCCGACCTCGACTGGCTCGAACCGTTCCTCGACGGCGTGACGCGCCGCTCGCACCTCGCGCGCATCCCGTTGATGGACGCGCTGCGCGCGCGGCTGACCTACGCCCAGCAGCGCCTGCTGGACGAGCAGATGCCGACGCACGTGACGCTGCCCACCGGCACGCGCGCCCGCATCGACTATCGCAGCGAGAACGCACCGATCGCCTCGATGCGCATGCAGGAAGTCTTCGGACTGGCGGCGACGCCGCGCATCGCCGGCGGCACGCTGCCCGTGACGTTCGAGCTGCTGTCGCCGGGCCGCAAGCCGCTGCAGATCACGCGCGATCTCGCCAGCTTCTGGAAGAACGCCTACGTCGACGTACGCAAGGACATGCGCGGGCGTTACCCGCGGCACTACTGGCCGGAGAACCCGCTCGAGGCCGAGCCGACGCGCCGTGCCAAGCCGCGCGGGACGTAGTTAGTCGGCACGCCGGCGCGCGGGACCGTCAGCCTCAGAGCCGGATCACGACTTTGCCGAACAGGCCGCCGGAGTCCAGGTACTGATACGCAGCCGCTGCCTCGTCGAACGCGAACACGCGATCGATCACCGGCCGGATCGGCCGCTTCTCCTGGAACGCGAGCAACGCCGCGAAGTCCGCGCGCGAGCCCACGTAGATCCCCGACGCCGTCGCGTTCGTCCCCATCAGCGCCATCGACGGGATGTCGCCGCCGAAGCCAGCCAATCCACCGATCAACGCGACGTGACCGCCGAACGACAGGCTCGCCAGCGTTTTCGGCAGCGTGCCCACGCCGCCGACCTCGAGCGCCTGCTGCACGCCGGCGCCGCCAGTCACTGCGCGCACCGCGGCTGGCCAGTCCGGCGTGGCCGACGTATCGATCGTCGCGACCGCGCCGAGCTCCCGCGCGCGCACGAGCTTCGCCGCCGACGAGCTCGTGACGACCGGCTGCGCGCCCAGCGCGATGGCGAGCTGCAGTCCGAACATCGACACGCCGCCCGTGCCCAGCAGCAACACGTGATCGCCCGGCTGCGTGCGGCCGCGCGTCACCAGTGCGTTCCACGCGGTGACGCCGGCGCAGGGCAGGGTGGCGGCCTCTTCGAAAGAAAGCCCGGCGGGAATCTTCACGACGCCGTCCTCGTGCAGCGTCACGTACTCGGACAGCATCCCGTCGATCGCGCCACCCAGCGCGCTGGCCATGTAGTCGGGTCGTGGCCGGCCGTCCAACCACCGCTGGAAAAAGATCGCCGCGACTCGGTCACCCGCCGCCACCCGCGAGACTCCCGGTCCGGTGGCGATCACCTCGCCCGCGCCGTCCGACAGCGGCACCAGCGTCGGCGGCTTCGGCCCCGGATAGAGGCCGAGGCGCACGTACACGTCGCGCCGGTTCAACGAGACCGCGCGCACGCGGACCAGGATTTCGTTCGGCCCCGGCGGCCGGACCGGCGCCGCGACGAGAGTCAGGTCGGCCGCGCCGTCGCCGGCGCGCTGCAACTGGTACTGGCGTTGGGTTTCCATCCGGGCACGTTAGCCCCGTGCCCGGATGAAACTCGATTCACAGCGAAGCGGGGACGCGCGCCCCGCGCGGTCACAGGGTGCGCGCGCGATACACCGCTTCATCGTACGCCCGCTGCGCGTCGCCACGCTCGTACACGAGCTGGCCGAGTCGAAAGGCGAGGCGCTCGCGCTCCTTCCGCTCGAGATCGTCGCGTTCGAGCTCGTGCCGCACGTCGCGCATCTCGCCGTCGATCGAGCTGATCGCGTTCGACGCGGTATTCACGTCGTGGCCCTTGGCCCAGGCGGCGTCGAGCCGGTCCTGGTCGTAGTTGCCGCAGAGATAGACGTTGAAGCCGTTGCCGTATTCGCCGGCCTGGTACGCACGCTGCGGGACGCAGTAGCGGTCGAGCCCGCGCTCGCGGCCGTGCAGCCAGGCGCCGCGGTCCGGCACCACCTGCACCTTTGCGCACGCCTTGAAGTGCTGCTGCAGGTATTCCTCCGGCTGACCGTTCGCGCCGTCGCGGACGCCGATGGATTCCCAGTCGGCGGACAGGCAGTCGGACTTGGAGAGGCTGGCGCAGCCGGACAGGGAGCCGAGCAGGGCCAGGGCGGCTAACAACTTGATGAGAGACCTGTTCATGGCTGCCAATCTACGGCAGCCGCTTTGAACGGAAGCTGAACCGGCGCGGCCGCGGCGCGCGCCGGATTATTGTCAGGTGGAGCCGCTAGACGGGCAGGCCGTCCTCGCGTTCGATCGCGATCAATGCCGCGCGCGCGGGCAACCCGTTGCCGTCGGGCCAGTGGCTGCGCGGCGCATCGATCGTGCCGCCTTCGCCGGGATGCTGGATCGACAGGAACAACGTGCGGCCGTCGGGCGTGAACTCGCAGCCGCACACTTCGCAGCCGGCGGGGCCGCTCGCCAGCTGCTGCAGCCGGCCGCGCTCCGGCCCGTCGACGGGCACGACGAAGCAGCCGTTGTTGGCGGACTTGCGATCGTCGGTATCGCTGACGATCCACAGTCGTCCCTGCGGATCGATGCCGAGATTGTCGGGGCAGTGCACGGGGCTCACGTCGGCGGCGTTTGCGTAGCCGGCGTAATAGGTGTCGGTGCTGCCGACCTTGCCCGGCGCGATGTCGCGCGCGTCGACGATGTAGCGACCCGCGCCCGGATCGCCGGCCAGCAGGAACACGTTCCACGAGAACGTCGTCGCGGTGGCGTCGTCGCCGGTTTCGGCGATCTCGATGATGTGGCCGGACTTGTTGTCGGGCCGCGGATTCGCGGCGTTCAGTCCGGTGTCCGGCTGGTGGCCGTTCCAGTCGGCGTCCTTCGTGTTGGCTCGGTCCTCGCTCTTCGTGCAGGCGATGTAGATGCGCCCGGTGTGCGGGCTGGGCTCGACGTCCTCGGGGCGGTCCATCGGCGTCGCGCCCAACAGGTCCGCGGCGGCGCGCGCCTTGATGACGACGTCGCCCTGGTTGGCGAAGCCGGCTTTCGAATTCAACGGCCCCTTCTCGTCGTGCACCAGCGGCAGCCACACGCCCGTGCCGTCCGCGTCGAAGCGCGCGGCGTACAACGTGCCGTGATCGAGCAGGTCGCGGTTCGCCGCGGGATTCTTCGCATCGAACCGGTCGCGCGTGACGAACTTGTAGATGTATTCGAACTTCTCGTCGTCGCCCATGTACGCGGCGACGTGGCCGGTCCTGCCGACGATCGAGTTCGCGCCTTCGTGCTGGAAGCGGCCGAGCGCCGTGCGCTTGCGCGGCATGGAGCGCGGATCGTGCGGATCGATCTCGACCATCCAGCCGAACCGCAGCGGCTCGTGCGGCTCGTTGCGCAGGTCGAAGCGCGCGTCCTGGAAATCCCAGCCGTAGAAGCTGTTCTCGCGGAACGGGAAGCGGCGCATCGCGTCGACCAGCGCGGGATCGGCATCCGCGAGCGCGCTGCGCGCGCCGGCGAAGTAGTCGTCGATGTTCTCTTCGGACGTCAGGTAGGTGCCCCACGGCGTCTTGCCCGCGGAGCAGTTCGCGAACGTGCCCAGCATCTTCGTGCCGGTGGGATCGGCCTTGGTGCGCAGCAGCGGGTGGCCGCGCGCGGGGCCGGAGATCTCGATCGGCGTGCGCGCCGTGATGCGGCGGTTGAACGTCGACGCGACGTCGCGGGCCCAACCACCGGCGTCGCGATGGATCTCCAGCACGGAGACGCCGTGCGCGGCCTGCATGAATTCCACCGCGTGGGGATGCTCGTCCATCCAGCGGCGCCGCTCCTCCGGCTTCATGCCGGCGCCGCGATTGCCCGGCCACACCAGCTCGGCACTGAAGTATTCATGGTTCACGCAGACCAGGCCGCGCGCGGCGCGACCCGACTTCAACGGAAAGAACTGCACCGCGTCCGCGTTGGTGCCGAACTGCCGATGTTGCGCGTCGACGGCACCCGCATCGAGCCAGGCCGTGTCCTTCAGCCGGCGTGTATCGAAATCGGGCGTGCCGGTGACGAGACTGTCACCCCAACGCGCGACGACGTTCCAGCGATAACCGTCGGCGATCACGAATGCATCGCCGCTCTGCGGCGGGACGCTGCGGAAGCGGTTGTTGGAAGCGGCGGCGGTCTTTGTAGGACTGCTCTTCGTCGCGCCGACCGCGCAGGCCGCGAGGCCCGCGGTGGCTGCACCGGCGACGAGCGTACGGCGCGACAGTCGCGCGGCGAGGATGGCGTCAAATGCGGGTCGATCGTTCATGGAGGCGCATGCTAACGTCCCGTCCCATCGACGCCCAGCGTTCCCGCCGCAGAGCACATTAAGAATGGATTACGTACGTTCCGCCCTCATCGCGCTGGCGTTCGCCGCATTCTCCGTCGCCGCTCCCGCCGCGTCCGCGCTCGACGACGTCCACGCGGACGCGCCGGGCATCGCCTGGTTCAAGGGTGACGTCGATGCGGCGTTCGCCGCCGCGCAGGCGTCTAACAAGCCGGTGCTGCTGTACTGGGGCGCGCAGTGGTGCCCGCCGTGCAAGCAGCTCAAGTCCGCGGTGTTCAGCCGGCCGGACTTCATCGAGAAATCGAAACTGTTCGTCGCCGTCTATCTCGACGGCGACCTGCCCGACGCGCAGAAGTGGGGCGACACGTTCCGCGTGACGGGATATCCCACCGTCGTCGTGTTCAAGCCCGACAAGACCGAGATCACGCGCATCGCCGGCAACATGGATCTCACGCTGTACGCGTCCGTGCTCGACGATTCGCTGGCCGACGTGCGCCCGGTGAAGGACGTCATCGCGCGCGCAGTGAAGGGCGAGGCCGCGTTGTCGGCGGTGGATTGCCGCCGCCTCGCGTACCACGCGTTCGGTCTCGAGGATGACGGCGTGTTCGAGGGCGCGAACCTCGAGAAGGCGTTCACGAATGCCGCGCGGCTCTGTCCCGCGACGCTCGAGAAAGAACGCGCGCGCTTTGCGTTCCTCGCGGCCGCGCAGGCGGCGTCGCGGCAGAAGGCCCGCCTCGAGAAAGGCGGCAAGGCGGACCAGGCGCTGACGGTGCTGGTCGTGCGCGTCAACGAACTGCTGGCGAACCGGGATCTGGCGCTGACGAACGCGGACGTCGTGCGCGGTCTGCCCGCGGAGTTCTATCTCGCCGCGCGGCAGACCGTGCCGAACGTCGCGCCGACGCTGCGCGAGCGCGTGATGGCCGTCGCCGACGCGGCCACCGTGAATCCGAAGTTCGCGCCGGCCGACCAGCTCGCCGCGCAGCTGGTGAAGATCCGCGTGGCGAAGGCGTTCGCGCCGGACGGCAAGGTGCCCACCGACGTGCGCGGCGTGGCCGTGCAGACGGCGGCGAAGATGCTGGCCGTGAAGATGGAGCCGTACGTGCGCGCCGGCGTGGTCAACTCGGCGGAGAACATCTACATCGCGCTCGAGGATCGCGACAGGCTGAAGGCGCTGCTGGCGCAGGAAGCGCAGACGTCGAACACGCCCTGGTACTACATCGGCGATCTCGCCGACGTGGAAGAGGAACTCGGCAACAAACAACGTGCACTCGAGCTCATGGCCGAGGCCTACCAGAAGGCGAAGGGCCCGGCGTCGCGGTTCCAGTGGGGCTTCAATTACCTGTCAGGCCTGCTGCGACTCGCGCCGGACGACACGACTACCATCAATAGAGTGGGCACCTCCGTGCTCGCCGAGCTCGACGGGCCGAACCGCGTGCACCGCCGTACGTTGTCGCGGCTCACGCGTCTCGACAAGTCGCTGCGCGACTGGAACACCACGCCGCAACGGGCTGCGGTCGACGCGAAGTTGCGCGCGACCTTGCAGGGCGTGTGTCGCAAATCACCCGGCGTCGATTGTTCAACGCTGGCACGAACATAATTCCCGCGCGGGCGCACTAACAAAAGTTCACCGCGACCTGCGACAAGTGAGAGCGCTTTCACCGTTACGCAGACAATTCATCCCTTCGTAGCGTCGGGCATCGCCTAAGGCGAACCCGTTCACGTTCGGGCCGCAGCCCGCCCGATATCGTCTCGCCACTTCCGGGCCATCGCGTCCGCGTCCTCTGGGGTTCGATGAGGACGTTGCGCGGGCGCCCGACAACGAATTGGAGATGTCGATGTTCGTACGGGGTCGGCGCCGCGCGTTTTGTCGCGCTGCGCCAGTCGTGTTGGTGCGTGCATGAGCCGCGGCCAGGCCCAGAAGGCCGAGGCTGCGGGCGGCGTCGTCGCCGGTCAGCGGCGCATCGCGCTGGTCGGGGCTCCCTCGGGTGCCGCCGACGAACGCGGCGAGCACGCGATGCGCCTGCTCGACACCATGTTGTGGGTGCTGAAGGGCACGACGCGCGATGCGTGGTCGAAAGCCGAGCCCGACGACGCCGACATCATCGTCATCCATCGCGGTGACGAACCCACGCGCACCGCCGCCTGGCGTTCGCGCGGCAAGCTCATCGTCGAAATCGCGCGCGAGGGCGAAACCGGCGGCGCCGACGACAACGTGCTGACGTATCCGTTTCCCGCGAAACGCGTGCTCGAGCTGCTCGAGAAACTCAGCGGCAAGCTCGACGATTCGTCGCCCGCGCCGGCCGTGTCCGCCGCGCCGGCGCCGGTCGCGCGCGCCACGATCTCCGACACGGACCGCTGGGCGTTGCCCGAGGCGCTGCGCACCGTGCGTTCGGTGCGCAACGACAACCTCTGGCTGGTCGCGCGCGACGGTGCGGACCCCGTGCTCTGGCTGCGCGGCGACGGCTCGGCGTATTTCGCCACCGATGCTTTCGTCCGCACGCTGCATGCGGATGGCTCGCTGACCACGCGCCTCGAGCTGCGCGACGGCTATCCACCGCCGAAGACGCGCGTTGCGGAACGTCCCGCCGGCGAGTTCTTCTGGTTCGCGGGCTTCAATGCCGGCGACGGTCTCGCGCCCTGGCTCGATTCGCGCCAGTCCTTCCGCATCACGGCGTGGCCGGATTTCGGCGTCATCCGCCCGGATGCCGCGGTGCTGCGCGCCGTCGCGCTGTTGCAGGTGCAGTCGCTCGACGTTGGCGCGCTGGCCGCGCGGGCGCGTGTCACGCACGCCGTGGCGGCGCGCATCCTCAACGCGTTGTCGCTGTGCGAAGTGCTGGTCGCCGGCGAAGCCCGCGCGTCGCGCGGCGAAGCCCGGCTGACCGAGCCGCGCGGCGGCTTCTCCGGATTCCTGCGCCGCCTGCGCACGCATCTCGGCCTCGGAGTCGAGGCATGAACGCCGGCGAGCTCAAGATCGTGTTCGCCGGCCCGATGGGCGCCGGCAAGACCACGGCGATCCGCGCGCTCAGCGACATCGAGCCCGTGTCCACCGAGGTCGGCAACACCGATCTCGCGAGCCACTCCAAACAACTCACCACGGTCGCGCTCGACTACGGCCACCTGCAGCTCGACGACGGCAACGTCGTGAAGCTGTACGGCACGCCCGGCCAGTCGCGGTTCGCGTTCATGTGGGACATCCTCTGCGCCGGTGCCATCGGCATCGTGCTGCTGGTCGACGCGTCGCGTGACGACGCGCTCGACGATTTCCGCGCCTTCGTCGACACGCTGCGGCGCATCGCGCGCGACCAGCCGCTGATCGTCGGCGTCGGCCGGCCGACGTCGGCCGACGGTTCCCATCTCGCGCCGTTCCAGGCGCACCTCGCGTCGCAGGGCATCGTGGCGCCGGTGTTCGGCGTGGACGCGCGTGAACGCGCCGACGTGCTGCTGCTGGTCGAAACGCTGCTGTGCGTGCTCGAAGCGCGCGTCGAGGAGAAGACCCGTGCCGTCAACTAACGTGGCGTTCCGCCCGGCCGAGTTCGCGCAGGCCGCCGGCCAGCATCTCGAGGCCTTCGTGGCCGCGAATTCCGACGTGGCGTATGCCGTGCTGACCACCAGCGACGGCTTCGAAGTCGCCGCGCATCCGAAGAAGCCGCTGACGCAGAAGCTCGCGGCGATGAGCAGCTCGCTGCAGGCGTTGTCCGAGGCGATCTCGCGCGAGGCCGGCCTCTCGAACGCGCGCAATCTCGTCATCGAGGCCGAGAGCGGCACCATCGTCGTGCTCGGCCTGCCCGGCACGGCGCCGCGCATGTCGCTCGCCATCGTCTCCGGAAATTCCGAAACCCTCGGCCACCTGCTGTGGGCGGCGCGCAATTGCTGCGCGGCGCTCGCCGCGCTGCGCCCCGGCTGATCTTGCTCTTCACCAGACCGTCCATCTATCTACCAGGAGTGATTCCATGGCTACCGTCAATGATTCCCTGAAAGACCTGCTGCGCGCCGATGGCGCGCTGTGCGCCGCGTTGGTCGATTCGAACAGCGGCATGATGCTCGGCGGCGTCGGCCAGGGCGTGGACCTCGAGCTGGCCGCGGCCGGCAACACCGAGGTCGTGCGCGCGAAGATGAAGACCATGAAGGCGCTGGGACTCAACGACTCGATCGAGGACATCCTCATCACGCTCGGCAAGCACTACCACATCATCCGCCCCGTGGTCGCGAAGCCCGGCATCTTCATCTATCTCGTGCTGGATCGCGCCAAGTCGAACCTCGCGCTGGCCCGTCGCGCCTGCGCCGACGCCGAAGGCACGCTGGCGTTCTGACGAGCGCTCCATGGCGGTCATCGATCCCCACAGCCAGGCCGTCGTCATCCGCATCGCGTATGACGGCGCGCCCATGGCGGGCAAGAGCACCAGCGTTCGTGCGCTGGGGCGGGGACTCGGCGCCAGTGTGGTCACGCCGCAGGAGGTGAGCGGGCGAACGCTCTACTTCGACTGGCTCGACTACACTGGCGGCCTCTTCGAGGGCCGCAGCATCCGCTGCCAGGTGATCTCGGTGCCGGGACAATCGTCGCTGGCGCCGCGGCGGCAGCGATTGCTCGAGCAGTCCGACGTCGTCGTGTACGTCGGCGACAGCACACCCGACGCCTTCGAAAACGATCGTGTTTGCCTCGGCAGCCTGTGCCGCATCCTCGGCGGAATCGAAGGGCCGCCGGTCGGCGTGGTATTGCAGGCCAACAAGCGCGATCGGCCCGATGCGGTGCCGGTCGACCGCATCCGGCGGATGCTCGACGAACTGGATCTGCGCGTCGGCGTCGTCGAGTCGGTGGCGACCGACGGTGCCGGCATCCGCGAGGCGTTCGTGTTCGCGGTGCGCCTGGCGCTGGACCGCGTCGGCGAGCTGATGCGGTCGGGACAATTGCAGACGGTGGCGCCGGCCGTGAACTCGGCGGACGAACTACTGGAAGATCTGCGGCGCCACGAGGGCGGATCGCTGGACCTCGCGGTGCAGAACGGCGTGCTGGAACACGTGCCGGTCGCGCCCGTGCAGATGCGCGTCGAAGAGGCGAGCCCATCGGGCAACGTCATCGCCGACGCGTTGGCGCAGGTGGTGCGCGAGAATTCGCTCGACGCGTCGCCGGCCGTGCCGCTGGCCGATGCCAATGCCGTCCCCGCCACGCCCGACAGCCGCGTGCCCAGCGGGCTCGTCTGGCCGCCCGTCGACGGCCGACTGATCCTCAACGAATTGAACGGCGCGCGCGTCGAGCTCAACCGCTCCGCGCGCGGCGACTGGATAGGCAATGCCGATGGCCGCTGGCAGTTGTTGTCGCCGGCGGATGCGGCGTACGACGACGTCGAGGCGGGGCGCAGCGTGCTCGTGCAGTCGGCGCGCGCGCATGCCGCACGCTCGGCGGGCCGCGTGGCGAATCGCTGCGTGGTGTTGATGCCGGACGGCGGCGGACGGTTCCGGTTGTGGAACGTCGCGCGACTCGGCGCCGGCGACGAATCCGGCGATGCCCAGCAGGCGCTGAGCGCCTGATTCCCTGACTACTTGTCTTCCTTGACGCGTTTCGCGTTCGTGCGCGAGACCGTGTTCACCGCGCGCCCGCGTTTCGCCAGCGCCTCGCGCAGCAGCCATTCGATCTGCCCGTTGACGCTGCGCAGCTCCTGCGCCGCCAGCGCCTCGATCGCGGCGGCGACCGCCGGATCGAGGCGCAGCAGGAAGGCTTTCCGTGAGGGCGGCTCGCTCAAGAGAGCGTGTCCTCAGCCGTACAGCGTGCCGGCGTTGATGACGGGCTGCGCCTCGGTCTCGGCGCAGAGGACGACCAGCAGGTTCGACACCATCGCCGCGCGGCGCTCCGCGTCCAGCTCGACCACGCCGCGTTCCGTGAGGCCCTGCAACGCCATCTCCACCATGCTGACCGCGCCGAGCACGATCTGCTTGCGCGCGCCGATCACGGCTTCCGCCTGCTGGCGCCGGAGCATCGCGCCCGCGATCTCCGGCGCGTAGGCGAGGTGCGTGAGGCGCGCGTCCTCGACCAGCAGACCCGCCTTCGCGAAGCGCTCCTGCAGTTCCTTCTTGAGCTTGCCGATGATCTCGTCGCCGCCGGCGCGCAGCGTCAGCGAGCTGTCCGCTTCGTCGACATGGTCGTACGAATACTCGTTGGCGAGGTGGCGCAGCGCGGCTTCCGCCTGGACGGGCACGTACTGCTCGTAGTGGTCGATGTCGAGCACCGCGCGTGCCGTGTCGCTGACGCGCCAGACGATCGCGGCCGCGATCTCGATCGGGTTGCCGCGCTTGTCGTTCACCTTGAGCTTCTCGCTGTTGAAGTTGCGCAGGCGCAGCGAGACCTTCGTCTTGCCGAGGAACGGGTTCGCCCAGCGCAGGCCCGTGCTGTAGTCCGTGCCGCGATACGAGCCGAACAGCATCAGCAGCGCCGACTGGTTCGGCTGCAGCATGTACATGCCCTTGGCGATGAAGAACAAGGCGAGGAACGCGATGAGCGCGAACACCGGCTTGCCCGTCATGATCGATGCCGGGATCGCCACCAGCGCGACGAACATGAGCACCAGCGCGACATAGCCGCTGGAGCTCTTGAAATCGACTTCTTCCGTACCGCCAGGCGCATTCATCGTCGTCTCCCGCGGGACCTCGTGAGTGGGTCCCGATATGCGTGTGATAGTAGAGTGATATCACTTTGACGACAAGCTGCATTTGACAGTGCACGGTACAATCGCGCCCGGTTGGGCCTGTAGCACAGCGGTTAGTGCAGGGGACTCATCTATATATAGGTGCCTGCGCGGGGATGACTCGCGCAGTGGACGGGATGAATTCAGGGAAACCTTCGCCGGACTGCTTCGCAGAAGAAGACCGACATGGCAATCCTGAGCCAAGCCCGCGCTACAGCGCGGGAAGGTGCAGAGACTACCTGGGGGCTCGAGTGCCCTTGATGACAGGCTAGAGCGTCCCGCACCCCACCGGGTGGTTGGTCTGACTAACTACCCGCGGGTGAAGAGATAGTCCGCGCGGGGAGGAAACTCTCCGGGAAAGCGAATCCCTTGGTCCTTGGTTCGAATCCAAGCAGGCCCACCAACCCCGCGTTGTCGCACATCTGTCAGACGCCACGAGGGCCTTTTCGAGGCCGTGCCTGAGTGTCCCCCGCCGGGAAACCGGGTTAGCTCATCGTGACCCGGAAGGAAAGAATTACCGGTCAG
>Ga0335075_10002706_pt1 | contig 28319 bp, 22 predicted proteins | sample Lox_Sample_24_FD_206723 | JGI IMG/M metagenome (GOLD analysis project Ga0335075, IMG submission 206723) | Soil microbial communities from Loxahatchee National Wildlife Refuge, Florida, United States - Lox_Sample_2.4 | ecosystem: Environmental > Terrestrial > Soil > Wetlands | place: USA...
TATTCGGACTCAATGCCCTCGGGGGTTCGCTCGCGATCCAGATGAAGAACGGCTTCACCTTTCACGGATTCGAGGGCGACGTTTACGGCGGCTCCTTCGGGCAGATCGCCGGCGATTTCCAGTACGGGAAGCAGATCGGCAACACCGCGGTCTATGTCGCGGGCTCTGGGCTGACGGAGAACGGCTGGCGTGATTTTCAATCGTCTGCGCTCAAGCAGTTCTATGGCGACGTGGGCTGGCGCACCGACCGCGCCGAGGTTCATCTGAACATCGACCTGGCCCAGACGACGCTGCAGGCGCCGGGCACCACACCTGTGGAATGGCTGGCGGTCGATCCCCGTGCGCAGTTTACCGGACCGAGTCCTATCAACAATGACTTCGCCTTGATCAGTTTGAACGGAAACATCCAGCTCAATGACACGACCTCGGTGCAGGCCGTCACCTATTATGACTATTTCCTGCAGCGCGTCGGCAACGGCAACGATGCGGATTTCGGGCCATGCAATACGATCTCCGGATTCCTATGCGAGGTGGGTACCGACGTCATTGCCACCGACCGCAACGGCAACTCGATCCCGGCTTTCTTCGGCGCCGGTCCTTATTCCGACTGGGACACCGAAACGACCAACACCAACGGCTACGGGGTCTCGGCCCAGATCACCAACCAGAATGAGATATTTGGTCACGGGAACCATTTCGTGTTAGGAGCGAGCTTCGACGGATCCAGCACCTTGTTCGGCGCCACCACAGGGATTGGCGGACTCGATCCACTGTCGCTCAACTTCTTCGGGCCCGCGGGCTTCCCCCAGGGGGTCATCGTCGACCAGGCAGACGGCACGGACGCGCCAGTGCGCGTGGGCGTCAGCACGGGCTATTATGGTGTGTTTTTTACCGACACATTCGACATCACGCGGCGGTTGTCGGCGAATGTTGCAGGGCGGTTCAATGCTGAGCAGATCGATCTCAACGATGAGCTGGGGACTGCGCTTACAGGCAATCACAGCTACAATCATTTCAATCCGGGCATCGGCCTCACCTATCGGCTGACACCGGCCTTTACCATGTATGCCTCCTACTCCGGTTCAAACCGTGCGCCGACACCGGCGGAACTGAGCTGCGCCAGTCCAACGAGCCCGTGCAGCCTTGCCAATTTCTTTACTGGTGATCCCAACCTGAAGCAGGTTGTGGCGCACACCATCGAAGCGGGGTTTCGTGGCGAGTTGACGCCTTTTCCCAGCTCGAAGCTGGACTGGAACCTCGGCCTGTTCCGTACAAACGCGGATGACGATATCGAGTTCGTGCAGAGCGTCGTGCTGGGCCGCGGTTTTTTCCAGAATGTCGGCACCACCCGGCGCCAGGGCTTTGATGCCGGATTGGAGCTTCACAGCGACCGTTGGACGGCGTGGCTCGGCTACACGTATACGGACGCAACGTTCCAGAGCTCGTTCACAGAATCCAGCCCGGAGAATCCTGAGGCAGATGTGAATGGCAATATCCAGGTGCAGCCAGGTGACCGCCTTCCCGGAGTTCCAGCCAATCTGGTCAAGTTCGGGGTCCAGTACAAGGCAACAGATGCGTGGACGGTCGGAGCAACCGCGGTGGCGGCGACGAGCCAGTACTTGTTTGGCGATGAAGCGAACCTGACGAAGCCGCTGCCTGGGTACTTCGTGCTCAATCTGAATACCAGCTACCAGATCACAAAGAACATCCAGCTTTTCGGACTAGTGCAGAATGTAACGAACCAGAAATACTACATCTACGGCACATTCTCGCCAACCTCCGACATTACGTTCAGTCAAGCGCCAGGCACCAGCAATCCGCGCAGCTACAACATCGCCGCCCCAATCGCCGGCTTCGGTGGGCTCCGTGTGACGTTCTGATATCTGTCGTGTGGACCGTTTCGGTTCTGTTGCAAACCGGGAAGCAGGACACGAGACGTGACCAAGGCCGGCGCATTCAGGCGGCCATCGGGAAAGGGCCGACCATGCGCAGATTGGCCGATCCCTATGGGGGTCATTTTTGGCCGCCTCGTGTACCTGCTTATCGCACGCGTCCCGCTGGAGGCTGATCAGTCCTAAGCTCGCCAGCTTGGCCATCTGCCGACGGGTGGTCGAATGAGTCTCGCCGACGTCTCGTTTCGCTGGAGATAAGACGTCGAACCGCGGGGTGAGATCGTGTGAGGCGGCAAGCGCGAGGGTCGCAAAATCGGGAGTCCGGCCGCGCGGAGCCACCGAATCAGAGACTCGCCGCAGCCTTGGCGATCTGTGTCGATGCTACCGCCCGAAAGAGGTCGTCTACCGCCCGAAAGAGGTCGTCTGAAGCTGAGCGAAGGCGCGGGCGCGATGGCTGAGTGTGCGCTTCTGGGCACGGTCAAGCTCGCCGAACGTCCCGGATGCTCGGGCCGGGAGGAACATCGGGTCATAGCCAAATCCGTGCTCGCCGCGCGGCGGCCAGACCGCCTCGCCGTCCACCCGGCCCAGGAACGTCGCGGTGTAGCCGTCTGGCCAGGCGAGGCAGAGCGCGGCGACGAACCAAGCCCGGCGATCGGGCGCATCTCCTATCAGAGCGTTCACCCGTGCCATCGCAGAGGCGAAGTCCTTGCCGGGCCCAGCCCAGCGCGCCGAATGCACGCCCGGCGCGCCGCTCAGCGCCGCGACGCAGAAGCCGGAATCGTCGGCCAACGCGGCCAACCCGCTGACCCGTGCCGCGGCCAGCGCCTTGATTCTTGCGTTGCCGGCAAAGTCCGGCGCGTCCTCGGATGGCTCGGGTAACCCGAGCGCGCCCGCAGCGAGCACATCGAAACCGAACGGGCGGACCAACTCCTTGACCTCCGCGAGCTTGCCCGAATTGTGCGTAGCCAACACCAGCCGCGCCCCGCGCGACAACTTCCGCGCCATCAGTCAGGCCCTAACGCATCCCGCTGCAGCGCGAACAACGAGGCCGTGCCGGCGCGCGCCAGGGTCAGCAGGCTCAGAAGCTGCGCCTCGGAGAACGGCGCCCGTTCGGCGGTGCCCTGGACCTCGACGATCCCACCGACATCGGTCAGCACGAAATTCGCATCCGCCTCGGCGCCCGAGTCTTCTTCATAGTCCAGATCCAGCACCGCCTCGCCGCCGGCAATCCCGCACGAGACGGCGGCGACTTGGCCGGTCAGTGGGTCGCGCGCCAGCACCTTCATCTTCCGCAAATGCCGGAACGCCAGGTTCAGCGCCACCCAGGCACCGGTGACGGCGGCGCAGCGCGTGCCACCGTCGGCGTTGAGCACGTCGCAGTCGAGCGTGACAGTCATCTCGCCCATCGCCGCACGATCGACCACGGCGCGCAGGCTGCGACCGATCAGCCGCTGGATTTCCTGCGTGCGGCCCGACTGCTTGCCGCGCGCTGCCTCGCGGTCGCCGCGGGTGTGGGTGGCGCGCGGCAGCATCCCATACTCGGCGGTCACCCAGCCCTGGCCGGAGCCGCGCAGGAACGGGGGTACCCGGCCCTCCACGCTGGCGGCGCACAACACCTCGGTGTTGCCCATCCGGATCAGGCAGGAACCCTCGGCATGGCGGGCATAGCCGGGGACTATGCTGACGGGTCGCAAGGCATCGGCGTTACGGCCGGACGGGCGCATCGGACAGCTCCGAAAACAGTGGCCAGGGTTCAGTTGTCAGTGGTCAGAAAGGAGACCGACAGCCGACCACTGCCCTAAACCGCCCATTGGCCTAGACTGATCACTGACCACTGACAACCGACCACGGTTTCGGAGAAGCCGAATGGACACCCCGATCAGCAGCCCCGCAGCGGCCTCGCGAATCGGCGGTCGGGGCATCGAGCTGCCTGGCCTCGACGCCCGCTCGGCCGCAGTCTTGCGCGACATCGTCGAGCAGTATCTCGAGACCGGGGAACCGGTCGGCAGCCGCACGCTGTCGCGGCGGCTGCCGATCAACGTTTCGCCGGCGACGATCCGGAACGTGATGGCGGACCTGACCGATGCGGGCCTGCTGTTCGCACCGCACACGTCCGCCGGACGGCTGCCAACCGAGCGGGGGTTGCGCCTGTTCGTGGACGGGCTGCTGCATTTCGGGGAACTGTCGGAAGATGAGCGAGGGGCGATCTCGGCGGCGCTGGGCGCGTCGGGGCGCAGCCTGGAGGACACGCTGGCGGATGCCAGCTCGATGTTGGCGGGGCTGTCCTCGGCGGCCGGGCTCGTGCTCGCGCCGAAGAGCGAGGGACCGCTCAAGCACATCGAATTCGTTCCGCTCGGCTCTGGCCGGTCGCTCGTCGTGTTGGTCAGCGGCGACGGGCATGTGGAGAACCGGGTGATCGATACGCCGCCGGGACTGCCGCCGTCCGCTTTGCAGCAGGCGGGCAACTACCTGAACGCCCGGATCGCCGGGCGCCCGCTGGGCGAGCTCAGGCGGATTGTCGCTGAAGAGATGGTGGCCAACCGAACGCAGCTTGATGCGCTCTCGGCACAGATCGTCGAGGCAGGGCTGGCAACCTGGACCTCGGAGGGGCGCGGTGGAAGCCTGATCATTCGTGGCCAGGCACGGCTGCTTGCGGACGTCACGCAGATCGAGCGCCTGTCGGCGATCCAGGCGTTGTTCGAACGGCTGGAAGCGCAGGAGACGATGCTCCGCCTGCTGGAGCTGGCGGAGCAATCCGATGGCGTTCGCATCTTTATCGGGGCCGAGAGCGGGCTGTTCGGCACGTCCGGGATTTCGATGGTCGTCTCGCCGGCACGCAATGAGGCGGGGCGGATCCTGGGTGCGATAGGGGTGATCGGACCGACGCGCATCAATTATGGCCGCATCATTCCGGTAGTGGATTACACGGCGCGGGTGATCGGGCGGCTGCTGGGCTAACGGACCGTGCCGGCTGGGGACAGGAAGAAGTCGAACCGCAGAGACGCAGAGTGCGCTGAGAGATAGAGATCACACGGATTGTGCCGGTCGTTAGGGCAGACAAAGTCGAAGCAATAGGTGCCCGCGGCGAGAGGGTTCCTGCCGTCCTCAGCGACCTCTGCGTCTCGGCAGTTCGACTTCTTCCTGTCCCCAGCCGGCACGCTCGGTCAGCCACCCGCTTATTCCGATGGCGTCCTGATCTTCTCCCACCCCCAGAGCATCGCCAGCATCACAGCCGTGCCCACAACCACGCCGGCAATCGCGCCAAAGACCCCGGCGTGCGTGCCGCCGATCATCGTGCCGGCAACGCCGCCGCCGATGCCAAGCAGCAACGGAATGAGACAGCCGACCGCCAGCATTGCTCCCTCCGATTCCCGGACCACCGATCTGCAACCTATCATGGTGGCTTGTCGCGCGACCGCGACCGCCCTAACTGTCCCGTCATGAACAGCGAAACCGATATCAACCGGGTCGAAGGTGTCCCGGGTGGCGATGCCGCGCCCAGTGGAATTCCAGAAACCCAGGAGCAGCTCATGCAGGCCGCGACCGCCCGGATCGCCGAGTTGGAGGCGGAGGTCGCGGACATGAAGGACCGATGGATGCGGGCCGAGGCCGAAATGGCCAATGTACGTGCTCGCGCCCGCCGGGACGTGGACGAGACGCGGCAGTACGCCGTGCAGAAATTCGCCGCCGACGTGGTCGAGGCGGCGGAGAACCTGCGACGCGGCCTCGACAGCCTGCCCAAGGCCGAGGCTGGCCAGCCGGAGATCGTCGCGCGGATGCGCGAGGGCATCGAGGGTGTCGAGCGTGGGTTCCTGGCCTTGCTGGAGCGCAACGGAATCCGCCGCGAGGATCCCACCGGCCAGCCATTCGATCCCAATCTGCACCAGGCCATGGGTGAGCAGGAGAGCGTGCTGCACAAGCCGGGAACGGTGCTGGCGGCCTGGACCCCGGCCTGGACCCTGCATGGGCGGCTCCTGCGCCCCGCCATGGTGGTTCTGGCCAAGGCGCCCCAGGCCGAGATCGGGGCGGGGGCTGAACCGAGGGTGAACACCGCGGTCTGACCGACGGCGAGACCCCGGCGTGCGAAGAGCTGCCGAAAATCGCGGTCGGCCCTTGCCGCGCGGAGGCTGGCTCAATACATCCGGCTCACCAAAATTCCACCTAGGGACCTTGGCGGTGCTTCGGGCCGCTCGGGTCCGCTGAAAGGGAGATCTCATGAGTAAAGTCATCGGCATCGATCTCGGCACCACGAACTCCTGCGTGGCCATTATGGAAGGCCCAGGAGCCGACAAGGACGTTCGGGTGATCGAGAATACCGAGGGGGCGCGCACGACCCCCAGCATGGTCGCCTTCACCGACAGCGGGGAGCGGCTGGTCGGGCAATCGGCCAAGCGGCAGGCCGTTACCAACCCCTCGAACACGCTCTACGCGATCAAGCGCCTGATCGGGCGGCGCTACGACGACCCGATGGTGGCGAAGGACAAGGGACTGGTTCCCTATGCCATCGTGCGCGGCGACAACGGCGATGCCTGGGTCGAGGTAAAGGGCCAGAAATACTCGCCGAGCCAGATCAGCGCATTCATCCTCGGCAAAATGAAAGAGACCGCCGAGGCCTATCTGGGCGAGCCGGTCACCCAGGCGGTTATCACCGTGCCGGCTTACTTCAACGACAGCCAGCGCCAGGCGACCAAGGATGCCGGCCGCATCGCCGGACTCGAGGTGCTGCGCATCATCAACGAGCCGACAGCGGCGGCGCTTGCCTATGGCATGGACAAGAAGACCAGCGGCACGATCGCGGTCTATGACCTTGGCGGCGGCACGTTCGACATCTCGATCCTGGAGATCGGCGACGGCGTGTTCGAGGTGAAGAGCACGAACGGCGATACGTTCCTGGGTGGCGAAGATTTCGATGCTCGGGTGATCGATTATCTCGCCGACGAGTTCCGGAAGGACCAGGGCATCGACCTGCGCCGCGACCGGCTGGCTTTGCAGCGGCTGAAGGAAGCGGCGGAAAAGGCGAAGATCGAGCTGTCGTCCTCCAAGGAGACCGAGATCAACCTGCCCTTCATCACCGCCGACGCCTCCGGGCCGAAGCACCTGGTGATGAAGCTGACGCGGGCGAAGCTCGAGCAGCTCGTCGAGGACCTGATCAGCAAGACGCTGGAACCGTGCCGGGCGGCGCTGAAGGATGCCGGCGTGACCGCGGGCGAGATCAGCGAGGTGATCCTGGTCGGCGGCATGACCCGCATGCCCAAGGTCATCGACACGGTAAAGCAGTTCTTCGGCAAGGACCCGGCGCGCAACGTCAACCCGGACGAGGTGGTGGCCATTGGCGCCGCGGTGCAGGCCGGGGTGCTAAAGGGCGACGTCAAGGACGTGCTGCTGCTGGACGTGACACCGCTGTCGCTGGGCATCGAGACGCTGGGTGGCGTGTTCACCCGGCTGATCGAGCGCAACACGACAATCCCGACCAAGAAGAGCCAAGTGTTCTCGACCGCCGACGACAACCAGCAGGCGGTGACCATCAAGGTCTATCAGGGCGAGCGCGAGATGGCCGCCGACAACAAGTTGCTGGGCCAGTTCGACCTGATGGGGATCCCGTCGGCGCCGCGCGGCGTGCCGCAGATCGAGGTTACCTTCGATATCGACGCCAACGGCATCGTTTCGGTCCAGGCCAAGGACAAAGCGACCGGCAAGGAGCAGCAGATCCGCATCCAGGCGTCGGGCGGCCTGTCCGAGGCCGACATCCAGCGCATGGTGAAGGAAGCCGAGGCGAACGCCGAGGCCGACAAGCAGCGCCGGGAGTTCGTCGAGACCAAGAACCAGGCCGAGGCGCTGGTCCATCAGGTGGAGCGGAACCTGAAGGAGCACGGTGACAAGCTTGGCGCCCAGGAGAAGGGCGAAGCGGAATCGGCGATCAGCGCGGCGCGCTCGGCTCTGGAGGGCAGCGACCATGCGGCGCTGAAGCAGGCGACCGAGCGGTTGAGCCAGGCCGCCATGAAGCTCGGCGAGGCAATGTACAAGGCGCAGGCGGCGGGCGCTGCCGGTGCCGATCCGGGTGCTGCTGCAGGCGGCCCAGGCAGTGCCGACAACAAGCCCGACGAGAAGGTCGTGGACGCCGAGTTCGAAGAGGTGGACGACAAGAAGAAGTCCGCCTGATCAGTGGTCGCAACGTCATGAGTGATCGCGCCCGCGCCATGCTGCGTGCGGGCGCGATTTCTTTGCGTTTGGTGTTGAAGGGCTGAGATGGCCAAACAGGACTATTACGCCACTCTCGGTGTGCCGCGGGAGGCGAGCGGCGAGGACCTGAAGAAGGCGTACCGCAAGCTGGCAATGCAGTATCACCCGGACCGGAACCCGGGCGACAAGCAGGCCGAGGCGCGGTTCAAGGAAGTCAACGAAGCCTACGACGTCCTGAAGGACGATCAGAAGCGCGCGGCGTACGATCGGTTCGGCCACGCGGCGTTCGAGCAAGGTGGCGGGGGTGCCGGGCCGTTCGGCGGCGGATTCGATTTCTCGGGCGCTGGGGGGCTCGGCGACATCTTCGACCAGATGTTCGGCGATTTCATGGGCGGAGGGCGGCGAGGCGGACCCCGCACGCGGGCAGGCAACGACATCCGCCAGTCGATCGAGATCGACCTTGCTCAGGCCTTTACCGGCACCAAGGCCAGCTTGCGCGTTCCGACCCGCGTCGCCTGCGAGGCGTGCAACGGCACGGGGTCGGAGGACAAGGCCCGTCCGGCCGATACGTGTCCGAGCTGCCAGGGCAGCGGCAGGATCCGCGCCCAGCAGGGCTTCTTCCTGGTGGAGCGCACCTGCGCGACCTGCGGCGGTTCGGGCCGGGTCATCCGCAATCCCTGCCGGGTCTGCCGCGGCGCCGGCACGGTCCAGCGGGAGCGCAGCCTACAGGTGTCGATACCGGCCGGCGTGGAAGACGGCACCCGCATACGCCTGCCCGGCGAGGGCGAGGCCGGCGGCCGCGGCTCGCCGCCCGGCGATCTTTACGTGCATGTCGCGATCAGGCCGCATCCGATCTTCCAGCGCGAGCAGGCCAACATCTTCCTGCGCGTGCCGCTGCGCATGTCGTTGGCGGCGCTTGGCGGGGAGATCGAGGTGCCGGCGATTGACGGCAGCAAAGCCAAGGTGAAGGTCCCACCCGGCACGCAGACCGGCGATCAGTTCCGCCTGCGCGGCAAGGGATTCTCGCTGCTGCAGAGTGCTGCGCGCGGCGATATGTTCATCCAGGTCGCGGTGGAGACGCCACAGCACCTGACTCGCCGGCAGCGCGAGCTGTTGGAGGAGTTCGAGGCCGAGGCGCACCAGAGCGAGAAGCACCACCCTGAGAGCGAGGGCTTCTTCGCCAAGGTGAAGGAGTTCTTCGAGGGCCCACGGGGGTAAAGGCACGGACCGGGGCCGTCTGCCGTTCCCCGTCATGTCGGGCGTAGCGCAGCCCAGTGCCGGCCATCTCGTGCCGGTCAGCGCATGACGTGTTCAGATCATTGCGGCGATCGCGGCACGCAGGAGGCGCTTGGCCAATCGTTCAATGACTGAACCGAATTGAACCGGGGTTTCGTCAGTATTGAATTCGAGGGAGGTCGGTCCTCTCGCTTCGACTCGTCCCGGCGTTGCGTCGCGGCGTCACAGCGCGCCTGTGTGGCCAATAGGGCGGTACGCGCCGGGTGGCCCTTGCCGGCAGCCGCAGGCGGCCGGGAATCTTGTGAACCAGAACGGGTGCGACGAATCGAGTAATTGCGTCTTCACACACGCGCGCTCCGCATGAGAACGCAGTGTCAGCCTGATGACGTCTTGACCGATGCCAGCCTGCGAGCCGTCCGGAGCAGGATTTGCCGGTCATCCGGCGAACACTCGCGGTAGAGCCGCAGCATCGCCAGTTCGTCGCCCTTCCTGGTCGGGACCGACGCCCGCTTCTCCTCGCCGTACATCAGGAACTCCACGCCGACACCGAGCACCTCGGCAATCCGGCTGAGGTTCGGGGTGAGCTGACCGGCGCGGCCGGTCTCCCACTGGGCCACCGCGCTGCGGGAGACACCGACTGCCTCGGCAAGGTCGTCCTGCGTCCATCCATGTTTGCGGCGGGTGTCCCGGATCCGGGCACCGATCTCGACGGGATTGGTCATAGGTGGGTTATAGGTCATGAGAACTAACGAATGGAAGCGGAAAACTGCGGTCACTGCGGCGAATTATGTTGACAAAAAAAGTCTGCTATGCTAACTGATCGGTGGACTGAATGCAGGATGCACCGATGACGGCAAGGCACATTTGGACCAACGCCCAGGACACTCAGATTCGCCGGCTGCGGGCGGAAGGAGCGACCTGGGATGCGATCGCCGCGGTGCTGGGAGTGACGCCGTTCGCGACAAGAGAGCGTGGCCGGCGGATCGGCGCGCTTCGTCCTCCGCCAGATTTCGTTCCGCCACCGGAAGACCCGTTGCGCGAGCCTTTGCCGGCCGGCCACCCACGGAGCTGGGGTCTGCTCACGGACGGCACGGCGCTGGACGGCACGCGCTATCCGCTGCCGGTGTTCCCTCGTTAATCTCAAGAAACAAGGATCTGCCAAAATGGATCGGACGCTCGAGCCGTGCCTGGACGCGACGTATGTGACCTGGCGGCTGGAGGAGGCGGGTGCGACGTTGCTCGCTCTGCCGGGGACCGGGTGGTCCACGCGGCTGCGCACCTCTTCGCTGGAGATCGTGCGTACTGCGATCGAGAGCTATGGCTGGACCGAGCAGCGAGTGCGGCCGCCGGTGCCACAGGCGGCGGCGATCACCCGCATGGATGAGGCGATGGGCTGGATCTCGTTGATTCCGATCGATCGTTACGTGCTGCGGCGGATCGTCGGCGCCCGCAGCCTGGTGCATCCGATCACCGAGCGGTACCTGTTTCCGTGGCGCCGGCTGGGCGCGGCGCTGGGCGCCGACCATAAGGCGGTGCAGCGCTGGCACGCTGAGGGGATCGGGCTGATCGTGTCGGCACTGAGTGGCAGGGGGCCGCTGCGCGAAGGGCGAGTGCGGGCGGTGCCGCGGGAGTTGAGGCTGGAGCAGCGGGGACGGGTGGCGGCGAAGAAAGCTACGCTTGGGCGGCGCGCCGATCCAATCATTCAAGACCTCCGGTCCTAATTTGGTCCAGGCACCCCCAAAGGCCCTATTCCGGAAGCGGCCTGTAATTGTCTAAGCGTACCGTTACGAGGGCAACGCGGCTGTAATACTTCATACGTTGGAGGGTAACCTGACGGCTATGCCGGGTGACTGGATAATCACCGGCATAGCCGGGGAGACCTATGCCTGCAAGCCCGACATTTTTGAGTCGCAACGTGCCAGAATTTATTGGTTACGTTTCTTGATGGCACCAAGAGATCTCAGCTTCCAACCGCTCTTTCAGGTACTCTTCGGCGTCCACTTCGTTGATCTCCGTTCAATGCGCGCGCGACCCGTTTTCCCGCTGACCATCCGATACACTCTGCTATCGAGCGCGTACCGAATGATCAGCCTAATCCCTCTGATTTGGCGAAGGGATTCCGAAGAAGCGTGCGTCCCACTCAAGTGGCTCTAGCGCGCGGACGGCGATGCGCTGGGCATCCGGATGGGCAGGATTGACGAGGTAGTTCGCTTCCCGCGGCACAATGGCTGAGGGCACACAAAGAAGCGCGGTGCGACCCGATCGAACCCACTCTCCGCCAGCGGCCATTGCCTCCGGACTACCGAGCGCACGCCAGTTCGGAGATGGCCGGTCCGTAAGATCCTCTATTGCCAGATGATGCGGAACTTCAGCTTCGACCATCAGCGTACGGCCGAGATTACGGCGCTGCACGAGGCGTTCCAGCATAGCCAAGGACAGTGAGCCAGCGGCGTAGATGACCTGGGTGCCGGGGGGATTCCACCGGCCGCCGTAGGCTGCCGCACCAGCGCCATCCCAAAGCGGGTATGCCGCTGAGCCAAGGCGGAACAGTCGCAGAGTGGCGGCCAACCGTGCTCAGACCGGCAGGCCGTGCTCTATATTGTGCAGAATGCGTTCCACCTGTCGGGCGCCCAGATCGCTCGCCGCCACCTCGATTGGCCGAGCCGAGCCTAAAAGCGGATGTGGTTCGTTGAGCCAGTCCCTTGCTTCATCTGCATTGCCCAGCGCTTGGCGCGCCAGCGCGACGATCCGCGCCAAACGTTCGGCGCGCTCGCTCGCCGCCGGCGACAGCCGAGCCCTGCGTTCCAGACTCGCCGGCGAGGTTACCAGCGCCGCAACGCGTCGATGCGCTTCCACTTCGTCGGGCGCGGCATTGGCGACCAGCTCCGGCACCACTGCTTTCGGCAGTCCCTGAGCAACCACCGCTGCGAGTTCGGCCAATGTGTGGGGTGCACTGCCGACGACCCGCGTGCCCCCCAACGCAGCCATCACTTTGCTGATCTCTAGCGGGTACATCGTCAACTCTAGATCAACTGACCTTGATATATGGCTCACTTGATCCACACACAAGGACGGCAGCCCGAGACGTCCCAAGTGGCCTTGTAGTCCCGGGCCGCCACTGACCCAGGGTGCCGCAGGGGCCGCACGGGTGGGCGCGGGCGAGTGCCTCGGCACTCTGACCCGCCGCGCGACGCGCGACGAACTCTACCGCAAAGCGGGACAGTTGGACTCGCCAGACTCGCTATCTGCTCGCCACCGCCGCCACCCGTGCCCCCGTGATCCGTTGCAGCTCCATAGCCGTCGTCCGGAACACGTGGCTCGGCGAGCCGGCGGCGGCCCACACCGGGTCCAGCACCATCAGGTCCTCGTCGAGCAGCAGCAGTGGCGGCGTGCGATGGCCCACCGGCGCGACGCCGCCGATCGCGAATCCGGTGACATCCCGCACCCAGTCCGCATCGGCGCGGGCCAGCTTCACCCCGAGCACGGCCGCCGCCTTCGCCGGATCCACCCGATTGGCGCCGGAGGTGATGACCACCACCGGCCGCTCGGTGGCGCGGAATACGATCGACTTGGCGATCTGCGCCACGGTGCAGCCGACCGCGGCAGCGGCATCGGCCGCGGTGCGCGTGCTGGCGGGAAATTCCATAATGGTGTCGGGATGGCCGGCGGCCACCAGGGCCGAGCGCACGCGCTCGACTGAGCCGACGGCATTGTCCGAAGGTGGCATCGTGACGACCTTTGGGGCGATGGAACCGCTGGCGCTCTATATCCACTGGCCGTTCTGCGTGGCCAAGTGCCCCTATTGCGACTTCAACTCGCACGTACGCGACACCATCCCGCAGACGCGCTTCGCCGCGGCGTTGCGGACCGAGCTGGCCTGGGAAGCGGCGCGGCTCGGACGGCGCCCGCTGCGTTCGATCTTCTTCGGCGGCGGCACGCCTAGCCTGATGGTACCGGCGACCGTTGCCGCGCTGATCGACGACGCACGGCGTCTGTTCGAGCCGGCCGATGACATCGAGATCACGCTGGAGGCTAATCCCACCAGCGTCGAAGCCGGCCGCCTCGCGGAGTTCCGGGCCGCGGGGGTGAATCGCGTCTCGCTCGGCGTGCAAAGCCTTGATCCCGCCGCGCTGCAGATGCTTGGGCGCCAGCATTCGGCGGCGCAGGCGATCGTCGCGCTGGAGACGGCGCGACGTCTGTTTCCGCGCGTCTCCTTCGACCTGATCTACGCCCGGCCGGGCCAGACGACCGCGTCCTGGCGAGCCGAGCTGCGGCAGGCGCTGTCGCTCGCGGCGGATCATCTGTCGCTCTACCAGCTTACCATCGAGCCGGGCACCGCGTTCGAGGGGCTGCATCGGCAGGGCGAGATCGTGCTGCCGGATCCCGAGACGGCGGCAGAGCTCTACCTGGCAACCGGGGAAGAGGCGGCACACCGCGGGTTGCTCGACTATGAGGTTTCCAACTATGCGATCCCGGGCGCGGAGAGCCGCCACAACTTGGCCTATTGGCGCTACGCCGATTATGCCGGGATCGGACCGGGCGCGCATGGTCGTGTCACGCTCGACGGCACGCTGCTGGCGACCCGGCGGCATCGCGCGCCGGAACCCTGGGCGGAGCGGGTCGAGCGATGCGGCCACGGGACGACGCATGAAGAACCCGTCGCGGCCGCCGACCGCGCACGCGAGATGCTGCTGATGGGCCTGAGGCTGCGCGAAGGCATCGAGGAAGAGCGGTTCGCCCGCCGCACGGGCATGCCGCTCAACGATGCGGTGGATACCAGCGTGCTCTGCCGTGCCATCGATGCCGGCTACGTCGAGCGGGCTGACGGACGCTTGCGGGCCACGTCCGAGGGGCGTTTGCGGCTGGATCGGTTGCTAGTGGAACTTTTGCGGTAATGAACGGAACCGCGGCTAACCCGCCACGGTCCGCACGAAGCGCTCCACCTCTGATTCATCGTTGTAGTAATGCACGCTGGCGCGAACGAGCGCGTCCAATCCGCGCGAGGGCAGATCGAGCGTGTGCACGTGTGGCGAGCGCGATATGTGGGCGTTGATGTTCATGGCACGCAACCGTTCCAGCGTCGTGCCTGGCGCTTCTCCGTCTTTTCGAAAGCTGACGATCCCGCACTGCTCCACACCGAGGTCGTGCACAGTCACGCCGGGTCGCTTCGCCAGCTCCTGCCGCAGCAGGGCACCAAGCGCTTTGACCCGTGCCTCGATCGGCTGGATACCCACCCGCATTGCATAATGGGCCGCCACTCCCAGTCCGATCTGGCCGGCGACGTTTCGCTCCCAGCTTTCGAATCGGCGCGCGTCGCCTCGGACAGCGTAGGTGTCGGCTTCGACCCAGGAGGCTGACTCAAGATCGATGAACGGCGGCTCGAGCCGCCCGATGGTGTCGCGCCGGACATATAGAAAGCCGGTCCCGCGGGGTCCGCGCAGGTACTTGCGGCCCGTGGCGGATAGCATGTGGCAACCGATCTGCCGCACATCGACGGCGAGCTGGCCGACCGACTGGCAGGCATCGAGCAGGTAGAGGATGCCGTGGCGCGCGGCGATATGGCCGACCTCGGCTGCCGGGTTGACCAGCCCGCCTTGGGTGGGAACGTGGGTGATCGCGATCAGCTTCGTACGTGGACCGATCGCCCGCTCAAGCGCGGCGAGGTCGAGCTGCCCGGAGGCGTCGTCGTCCACCACGTCGATCTCGATCCCGACGCGTGCCTTCATCTGTAGGAAGGCGAGATAGTTCGAGAGGTATTCAGCCCGCGCCGTGATGACGCGGTCGCCGTGGCGGAACGGAACCGCATAGAACGCCATGTCCCAGGCACGAGTGGCGCTCTCCACGAACGCGATCTCGTCACGATGCGCGCCGATCAGCGTGCCGACGGCGTCGTAGAAGTCCGTGATGCGGTCGGCCGCCTCGGCGGCCGCCTCGTAGCCGCCGATGGCAGCTTCCCGCGCCAGGTGGTTCATCACCGAATCCAGCACCGGACTCGGGGGCAAAGCCGCTCCCGCGTTGTTGAAGTGGAGAACGTTGGCCACGCCGGGCGTTTCGGATCGGAGCGATGGCACGTCGAGGGTGATCGGCCCGGCGTTCATGATGGCCTCCTGGTGAGCTCGTGGCGCCCTGACCTGACACGGGCGGGCTGTTCCGGAAAAGGGCCGACCTGCGTCGGACGGTGTAGCAACCTGAGCGGCAAATCCCATCTAAAGCTACCGCTCCGGGAATAATCCCTGCCCTGGAGCGGAGGGTAAGACCGATGAGTGTGACGGCGTGGGGGCGACTCCCTCATGACAGTCGCGGAGCCGGACGAAAGCCGAGTCGGTGGTATCGGGTCCTGCCCGGCATGGCGAGCGCGCTGCGCTGGCTCACATGGGCCGGCATGCTGGCGCTGCTGGGCCTGGGGGCAGCCCGAGAGGCCCGCACCTCCTACCTGCAGGCGCGTTTCTTCACCTGGTTCGACAGCGGCATAGGATACCGGGTCGCGCCGGGCGCCAGCCGGTCGATCCGGTTTCCGGAATACGGCCGCCTTGCGGTGCGATTGGGCTACGCCGAGTTGCCCGCCATCATTTCGTCACTCAAAGCGCATCAGTTCCAGATCGTCCGCCAGGCGGAGTGGTCACCCCGGCTCGACGGGTTCGTCGCCGATGGCGGCTATACGCTCTATACGCCAAAGCTGCAGACCGGACTGCAGATCTTTGACCGGGATGGCGTGCAGTTGTTCAAGGCCCGCTATCCGCAACGTGTTTACGACGATTTCAGCGAGATCCCGCCTGTCGTCGCAAATACCTTGACGTTCATCGAAGACCGCGATCTGCTCGACGCAAAATACCCGATGCGCGATCCGGCGGTTGAATGGAAACGCTTCGCCCTGGCCGCGGGGGGCCGCATTGCCGGGCTGATCAATCACCGCTGGCAACGCGGCGGCGCCAGCACGTTGGCCACCCAGATCGTAAAGTTCGATGATTCGCCTGAAGGTCAGACGGAAAGCATCGGCGAGAAACTGCGCCAGATGGTGACCGCCGCAGCCGATGCCTACCGAGGCGGCCCCGACACGATAGCAGCACGGCGGGAGATTCTTCTGCGCTATCTGAATTCGACACCGCTCGCCTCCCGTCCCGGCTATGGCGAGATCATCGGCGTGCCCGAGGCTCTCCGGGTATGGTACGGCACCGATCTCGCCGAGGCCGATCGAGTGCTGATGCAGCCCGCCCGCACTCCGGCGGCGCTTGCCCACCAGGGCGAGGTGTATCGCCAGGTGCTGAGCCTGATCCTGGCCGGGCAACGCCCCGCTTATTACCTGATTCAGGATCATGCCGCGCTCGAGAGGCTGATCAGCGCCTATCTGCCCGCCCTTGCCGGTGCCGGCATCATTTCGCCGGAGCTGCATGATGCCGCGACAGCGAGCAGTCTGCAATTCCGCCCCGAGCTGCCGCCGTCGTCGCCGCAATACTCCTTTGTCGACAACAAGGCCACCGACTGGGTGCAATCGGAACTTCTGTCCTTGCTGCGCGTAAAGAGTTTGTGGGCTCTCGATCGCTACGACCTCACGGCCGCTTCCAGCATCGACGAGGCAGCGCAACAGCGGGTGACCGACGTTATTGCCCGCCTTGGCGATCGTGCCTTCGATCGATCGCTCGGGCTGGTCGGCAAGCAGATGCTGAACGAGGGCAACCCCGCGCTCGTCAATTGGAGCTTCGTGCTGTACGAGCGAGGCGCCAGCGCCAACTTTGTGCGCATCCATGCCGATAGCCTGAACGAGCCGTTCGACATCAATTCTGGGGCTGAGCTTCAGCTCGGCTCGACCGCCAAGCTGCGTACGGTAATCACCTATCTCGATATCATGGTCTCCCTGCACCATCAGCTTGCGTCGCAGCCGACAGCGGCGCTGCGGCATATCGCGGCGACGGCGCCCGATGTTCTCTCGCGCTGGGCAGCAGGTTATCTCGCCGGTACCAGCGATCGCGGGCTGGGTCCGATGCTTGATGCCGCTATACAACGCAAGTATTCGGCGGCGCCCGTCACTTTCTTCACCGGTGGCGGCGACAACTCCTTCGGCAATTTCCAGCCCTGGGAGAACAGCCTGGACCCAACCATCCAGTATGCCTTCGAGAATTCGATCAATTGCGCGTTTGTCCGGCTCATGCGCGACATCAGGGATTACTATGTCGCGCAGCTCGGCGTCGATGAGAAGATGCTGCTGTCAGATCGGCACGATCCCGCGCGGGTCGCGTATCTTCGGCAGTTCGCCCGACAGGAAGGCCTAGCCTATCTCTACAGGTTTTACACGGCGGATGAAGGTCTGACGCCGTCCCAGGTGCTCGACAAACTGGCGAAGCAGGCAAAGCCACTGGCCAGCCATCTCGCGGTCACTTTCCTGGCGATCCACCCCGATGCCACGCAAGATGCGATGACGGCGTTTCTGCAAGCCCATATGCCGGCAGCGACGTTCGCGGAGGTAGACTACGGCCGGCTGAGCGAGCTGTATATCGAATTCCGCGCGAACAAACTCTCGCTCAACGACGAAGGCTACGTAGCGGGCATCCATCCGCTCAAGCTCTGGCTCGCCTTCTATCTGCGGATGCATCCGACCGCGCGCTGGGATGACGTCGTTAAAGCGAGCCCCGACGCAATCCAGCAAGCCTATGTCTGGCTGTTCAGACCGAATAAAACCTTCCAGCAGAACGTCCGCATCAGGATGATGCTCGAACAGGAGGCTTTCAAGCTCATTTGGCAGGACTGGCGACGCCAGGGCTATCCGTTCGACCACCTGGTGCCGTCGCTGGGGACGACGCTTGGCGCCTCCGGCGATCGGCCGGACGCATTGGCGAATCTGATGGGCATCATCGTGAACAACGGCGTGCGGCAACCCACTGTGGATCTGACTCAGCTCGATTTTGCGGACGACACGCCCTACCAGACCGACTTTGCGGCCCGCCCCCGTCCGCAGCGGGTGCTGGACCCCTTGGTGGCGGAGACGGTGCGGAAGGCGCTGCTGGGGGTTGTGCTCAGTGGGACCGGCACCGCGGTGAAGGGCGCCTATCAGGCAGCAGACGGCAGCCCCCTTCCGGTCGGCGGAAAGACCGGCAGCGGCGACAATCGTTACCACATCTACGGCCCTGGAGGATATCTGCGCGGGGAGCGCGTGGTGGATCGCACCGCCACTTTCGTATTCTTCCTCGGCAATCGGTTTTTCGGCACGGTCACGGCCTATGTGCCGGGTCCTCGCGCGGCAAGTTTCGACTTCAGCAGCGCGTTGACGGTACAGCTCTTGAAGGCGCTGAAGCCCGAACTTGCGCCGCTGCTCCGGGCGCCGGTTACGGCGCAGAGCTCGATGCCGGCCGGCACGTAGCTACTCCCTTGATAAAGGAGGACGAACTGTGCGAGGCGTCGCCGGGAGCGCGCCACTTCATGTGGCCCGGAACGGAGGCCACTACGTGACAGGCGAGCCGCGTCCGTTACCGAAATCGATCGCCACTGTGTGCCTTAGCGGGCCGCTGCCGGAGAAGCTGGAAGCCGCTGCCGCAGCCGGATTCGACTGTGTCGAGATCTTTGAAAACGACCTGCTTACGTTCGACGGCTCACCGGAGGACGTGCGGCGCATCGCCGAGGGGCTCGGGCTTGCGATCGCCCTGTTCCAGCCATTCCGCGACTTCGAGGCGATGCCCGAGCCACAGAGGTCGCGCAACATGGATCGGGCGGAGCGCAAGTTCGATGTCATGCAGGCGCTCGGCACCGATCTTGTCCTGGTGTGCAGCAACGTGCAGCAGGCGGCGATCAACGATGATGTCCGCGCCGCCGCCGATCTCGCCGAAATGGCCGAGCGCGCGGCGCGGCGGGGATTGCGCGTTGGCTATGAGGCGCTTGCCTGGGGCAGGCATGTCCGGCGCTGGGGGGACGCGTGGCAGATCGTGCAGCGCGCCGCACATCCGGCGCTCGGCTTGATCGTCGATAGTTTTCACACTCTCGCACTGGACGATGATCCGGCCGGGTTGGCGGAGCTTCCGGCGGACCGCATCTTCTTTGTCCAGCTTGCGGACGCGCCGAAGCTTGCGATGAGCGTGCTCTCCTGGAGCCGGCATTTTCGTAACTTCCCGTTCCAGGGCGAGCTCGACGTGACGGGATTCCTCCGATCGGCGCTGGCCTCCGGCTACCGCGGCCCGCTCTCGCTGGAGGTCTTCAATGATGACTTCCGCGCGGGTCCGGCACGCCCGACCGCCCGCGACGGACTTCGCTCGCTCGTACTGGTCGAGGCGGCCTCGGGGGGTCCAAAGCTGCCGCAGCCGCCCGTGTTCGACGGGGTCGAGTTCCTGGAATTCGCTGTTGACGACGAAACCGGACGGCGGCTGGGCGAGACCTTGCGCGGACTCGGCTTCCGCCACGCCGGGCACCATCGGTCGAAATCCGTCGATCTCTATCGGCAGGGCCGGATCAACTTCGTGCTCAATACCGAACAGGACAGCGCAGCGGCCGAGCACTTCCAGTTGCACGGTCCGTCCGTGTGCGCGATGGCGCTTCGGGTGGACGACGCGGCGGCTGCGCTTGCGCGGGCGCATGCCCTGTTCTGTCCCGAATGGCAGGAACGGATTGGTCCCGGTGAACGGCGCATACCCGCGTTACGCGGGCCGGACGGCACGCTGATCTATCTGATCGCCCCCGAGGTCAACGGGGGCACCATCTACGATGACGATTTTCGGATGTTCCCCGATGCGGCACCGGCCGAAGGGCCGCTCACCGTCATCGATCATGCGGCGCAGGCGGTGCCGTTCGGCCGAATGGACGCGTTCGTGTTATTCTGGCGTGCGGTGTTCGGGCTCGAGCCCCAGCAACTGTTCGAGTTGACCGATCCGTACGGCTTGGTTCGGAGCCGGGCGATGGTCAGCCGGGACCGCAGCCTCCGCCTGCCGCTCAACAGTTCAGAGAGCCGTCAGACCGCGACCGGGCGATTCCTGACAACTTTCTCGGGTGCTGGCGTGCATCACATCGCTCTCGCAACCGCCGACATCGTTGCCGTGATCGAGCGAATGACGCTGCTGGGCGCGAGGCTGCTGCCGGTTCCGTCCAACTACTACGAGGATCTCGGCGCGCGGTTCGGGCTTGATGACGCGCGCCTTACGATGCTCCGCCAGCACAATCTGCTGTATGACTGCGACGCCGCCGGCGAGTACCTCCAGGCCTACACGGCAAGCTTCGAAGACCGATTTTTCTTCGAGATTGTGCAGCGAAGCGGCGGCTACCAGCAGTACGGTGCGGCAAACGCCGCGGTCCGTCTCGCCGCCCAGGCGAAGACTTACCCGCGGGCACAAGGCTACTTCTAACGAAGTTCAGTCGTTCGGATGGCAGGAACGGGGTCACGGCAGTACGGAGACGAAGCAGCTCTGCGAGCGCCAGCGAGACGGACTGAACCTCGCCTTAGGCGCAGGGGCATGGGGCGTCAGGGTCCAAGCGAAGGAGCGAGTATGTCGGCCTATGTAATTTCGGATGTAACGCTTCGGGACCCGGAGGCGGTCGAGATTTATCGCACCCGCGCCGCCGCCTCGATCGCGCAGCACGGTGGTCGTTACCTCGTTCGCGGCGGCGAAATCGAAGTCTTGGAGGGAAACTGGTCCCCGCGCATGCTCATCATCGCAGAGTTTCCCGACATGGATCGCGCCCGTGCCTGGTACCATTCAACCGAATACGCGTCTGCCCTCGAGGTCCGTGATCGGGCCCTCACGCGCAATTTCATTCTTGTGGACGGGGTCGCTCACTCCTTGCGATGAGGCGGGCAACCAGCCTGACGGCTCGCGCCGTCCAACATCAGGCGTCGCTCGCTGCGCGGGTGTTATCTGTCGCACTGCACGCCCGCTTCCACCTCCCAAGAAACTCAACAAGCTCGTCGGGCGGCTGCAGCCAAAGATCAGCGAGTGTGTCCCGCAATGTGGGGCGCACCAGCACCCGCAGGCCCTTGCCTGCCATCGCCCCGAACGCGTCTTCGTCGGTGAGATCATCGCCGAGATACGCCGCGGCCGCATCATCGGATAGCCCTGCCAGGACCTCGGTGATGACCGATCCCTTGTTCCTGCCTTTTGCACGCAGTTCCAGTCCCCCGTCGAAAGGATGGAGTTCTAAAGGCCTGCCGACGCCAATAAGGCCAACCCATGCGTGCTGCACATGGCGACGTAGTGAGTCAGCCTCGGCAGCGGGCAACCCGCGCCAATGCGCTGCCACGCTGACCGGCTTGTCTTCTCGCAAATTCGGCGCGCCGAGCGAATCGAGGATTTCGCCGGCCCGGCGGAGCACAGCGAGGGATGCCGTATCCAGTTGCGCAAGAGAATACTCTCCATCGGCGGAGAGGTGTTCCCAACCATGCGAGCCCCAAATCTCCGGCAGCGGCCGCACGCCGATCAGCCCGGCCAAATCGGCAATCGCGCGCCCGCTGACGATCACTGTCCGGCAGTTTGGTAGCCGGAGAAGCGAGGGAAGCACTGTCCTCACCTCCGGGTAGAGCACAGCCTTTGTCCGATCGACATTAAATGGCGCCAGCGTGCCATCGTAGTCGAGCATCAGCACCCGATCTGCCGCCCGTCGAACGCGATCGAAGAAGGCACCCAGGTCGAGCGTCGGGGTCAGAAGTTGCACGCGTTGTCCCCCCAGATGGTTCACGTGGCCCGATTGCGCCCGGACAGCACCAGTGCGCGCTCATAGACCAGCCGGCGTGGCAGACCCGTGGCAGCCGTCACCAGGGCGGCGGCATCCTTCACGCTGTGTGCCGAGAGTGCGGCACGAAGCCGGCCGTCGAGGTCCTCGGGATCCTGCTCGGCTGGTGGTCCGACCAGCACGGTGATCTCTCCGCGCGTGGGCTCGGCAGCGTAATGGCGCGCCAGGTCGGCGAGCGATGCGCGCCGCACTTCCTCGAACCGCTTGGTCAGCTCACGCGCAACGGCGGCCGGCCGGTCGCCGAAAGCGTCGGCCATGTCGGCCAGCGTCTCGCGCAGGCGATGCGGCGCCTCGTGCCAGATCAGCGTCGCCGCCAGCCCGGCACGCTCGGCGGCGCGCAACACCCCGAACGCAGTCCGGCGCGCTGCCTGCCGCGGTGGTGGGAATCCGAGCACAAGGAAGGGCAGGGGAGGCAGTCCCGACAACACCAGCGCCGTCATCGCGGCATTCGGCCCGGGCACCGCGGTCACCGGCAGTCCCTCGGCGATCGCGGCGCGAACCAGCCGGTATCCGGGATCGGACACCAGCGGGGTCCCGGCATCCGACACCAGCGCGACACGCCGGCCGGAGCGCAAGGCGGCGACCACATGAGGAATGCGCGCATCCTCGTTGTGTTCGTGCAGCGGCTCGGCCTTGGTGCCGACACCGATCGCTGCGAGCAGGCGCGCGGTGTGCCGGGTATCCTCGCACAGCACGAGATCGGCGGTGGCGAGCGCATCACGTCCTCGCGGCGACAGATCACGAAGGTTGCCGATTGGCGTGGAAACCAGCACAAGACCCACTTGGCCGGCCCTGTCCGACCCCTGGTCCTGAGGAGGTGCGGCGCATGCTTCGTCGGGCATTCCTGCTCCTTGCGGGGTCTGCCGGCCTCGCCGGCTGCGCGTCCAGCACGGCCCCGGGGTATTATGGGCGCGCGCCGGGTTCATCCGTGCCCACTTTGGCGTCCAACCGGAAGGTGGCGATTCTGCTGCCATTAACTGGTCAGCGGGCGGAGATCGGCCAGCCGATGCTACAGGCCGCGCAGCTCGCACTGGCGGCGCCCGGCTCACCGGCCCTGATCCAGGAGGACACTGGCGGCACCCCGGCAGGTGCCGCAACCAGCGTGCATGCAGCGCTCGCCGCGGGCGCGACGATGATTCTCGGCCCGCTCACCGCGCCCGAGGTCGCCGCCGCATCTCCGGCCGCGCGCAGCGCCGATGTTCCGATGCTCGCGTTCTCCAACGATCCGGCGGTGGCCGCGCCGGGTGTGTGGCTGCTGGGAATCACGCCAGCCGAGCAGGTGCGCCGCTTGGTGAGCGCGGCCCAGCAGGCCGGCAAATCCAGATTCGCGGCGCTTCTGCCGGACAGCGACTTCGGCCGGGCCTTGGGGTCGGCGCTGAGCCAGGCGGCCTCTGCCGACGGCTTGGCGGCGCCCAACATTGCGTTCCACGGACAGGGCATGGGGGCGGTCGATCAGTCGGTGCGAGCGCTGTCGGACTACGACGCACGCTGGGCGCCGGTCCAGGACCAGATCCGCGCTGCGCGCGCCGAGGGTACGGCGGCGGGACGTCAAAGAGCGGAGCAGCTTTCGCATACGGCCCTACCGCCCCCGCCCTTCGACGTGCTGCTGCTCGGCGATACCGGCGAGGCACTGGCCGAGCTTGCCTCGGTGCTCCCCTATTATTTCGTCAGCCCGCCGGCGGTGCAGTTCATGGGGCCGATCCTGTGGGCGGATCGGCGCAGCGGCGCGCATGAGCTTCGCGGCGCTTGGTACGCCGCTCCCGACCCGGCCGCCCGCGCACCTTTCGTGCAGGCCTTTGCCGCACGCTACGGCGCGCCGCCGCCGGGCGCAGCCGATCTCGCCTTTGATGCGGCCTCGATCGCGCGCGTTGTCATGACCGGAGTGGGCTCGCTCACCAACTCATCCGGATTCGCTGGAGCCGATGGCTGGCTGGCCTTGCTCTCGGATGGCGGCGTCCGGCGCGGCCTGGCGGTGTTCCAGATCGAAGCCGGCGGCCCGCAGATCATTCAGTCGGCGCCGACCAACGCGGGTGCGCCTGGGACGTAACGCCCGGCTGCCTTTCCCGTAGGGCGGGAGAGGTGATTAATACCTCGGCTACCGTACTAACTAACTGACAAACGCACGTGACATTCCGCGCGGCCTTCCTCGGCTTAACGACCCTATCGCGGCATGTGTCGGCGCGGCACCATCTAAACGACCGCGGTCGGTGGCTCGCGGCCGGCGAATTGTGCCTCGAGGTTGCGCAGCACCAGTTCTGCCATGGCGCGTCGGGTCTCGACGGTGGCACTCGCCTGATGCGGTTCGAAGACGACGTTCTCCATCTGCCGAAGTGCCGGCGGCACCTCGGGCTCGTGCGCGAACACATCCAGGCCGGCGCCGCCCAGCCGTCCGGCAGCCAGCGCCGCCACCAGGGCCGGCTCATCGACCACGCTCCCGCGCGCAACATTCACCAGCACGCCCTCCGGCCCGAGCGCATCGAGCACCGCGGCGTTGACGATCCCGCGCGAGCCCGGCCCGCCGGAGGCAGCGACCGCCAGGAAATCGGACTCACGTGCCAGGGCCTCGAGGGTTGGGTGATAGTGGTATTCGGCGCCGTCAACTCGCCGCAGATCCGTGTAGGCGATCGTCATCCCGAACCCCTCGGCTCGGCGGGCGATCGCCCTTCCGACCCGGCCAAGCCCGAGGATGCCCAACCGCTTGCCGCTGACCTTCCGTCCCAGCGGCATGTGGCCGCCTGGCCAGCGCCCCTCGCGCACGAAGCGATCGCCGGGACAGAGTCTCCTGGAGACCGCAAGCATTAGCGCGATTGCCATATCAGCCACGTCGTCTGTCAGCACGTCCGGCGTGGTGGTGACACGCACACCGCGCGCCCGCGCTCGTTCCAGATCGACAGCATCGGTGCCGATCCCGTTGATCGCAATTATCTCCAATGCCGGCAGAGCATCGACCAGGTCGTTGCTTGCGCCCGAGCCGCCGCCGGTGACGATGGCCCGGATGCGAGGACCGACTTCCGCCACGAGCGCGGAGGGGTTGGGCTGCCCGAACAGCCGGTGCACCTGGTAGGCCGCGTCCAGCCGCGTTTCGGTCTCCGGCATCATTGGCTCGATCAGCAGGATCTCCGGCTTCATGCAGCGCTCTCCTTGCGCAGACGTGCGTTTCCGTGTCAGTGCCGATCACCCTAGTCCAGCGGGACAGCGCGGAGGGCGCGATGCGAGCGGGACGGGATGGGCGGCAGCCAGTAGGCCTGGCGGGTACCGGTGGCGTTCATCACCTACAGTCTGGCTTATGTCGATCGGGCCAACTACTACAGCATCGGGTCGGCCGGAGGGCCAGGCAAGGACCTGGGAACATGGGCCGCGGGGCGGCGCGACCGGCCGGGGCGGACAGTGCGGCGAGTCGTTCATCTTGCCGGGTGGGCTACAGAAGTAGGGCGGACGAAGTCCGCCATCGACGCACCGGCGGACTTCGTCCACGCTACGACGCTGCGCAGACCGCAGCAGGGCGAGCAATCTGAGGCGTCGCTCACTTGTGGGCTGCCTCGGCGCTTCGTTCGGCGCCTCGATGGCCTCATCGCGACCGCGCTTGCGCCTTCTTGGTGCCGGATGCGCTGCCGCGCGCCTTTCGCTTCACCAAATGTGCTGCCGCGATCGCCTCACGCGCCCACTCCACCAGCGCCTCGGGCTCGTCGTACAGACGTTCCGGCACCTCGTAGTAGCTGCCGATCGACACCTCGCGCCCGGCACGCCGATAGCTGAAGGGGACGCAGCCTTCCGTCTCGAACTTCGCCCGCGTCCGCTCATCCACGCGAAAATACATGGCATCGCTGGCCAGCAGCGCGAACATCACCCCATCGCGCATGATGCCCACGCCGCTGAACATCCGCCGCGCGCTCGGACGCAGCGGTGCCAGCAGATCCAGCACGAAGTCCCGAAACTCGGCTCCGACCGCCACCGGTGGTCAGAACGACAGCGACGTCGCCTGCACGACCAGCGGCAACGTCCGGACCATCGCCAGCACGTCCTCCGGCACCTCCTCATCGACCGACACCAGGCAGATCGCGTCGCCCCCCGGTTCGGCGCGTCCCAGATGGAACGTGGCGATATTGATCCCCGCTCCCGCCAACGTCGCACCGAATCGGCCGATGAAGCCCGGCTTGTCCTGGTTCGTGACGTACAGCATGTGCGGCGCGAAATCGGCCTCCACGTGGATGCCTTTGATCTCGACGATCCGTGGCCGGGATCCGGCAAACAGCGTACCGGCGACCGATCGCGTCAAGCGGTCCGCCTCGATCGTCACACGCACCAAAGTTTGGTACTCGCTTGGCCGGTCATGCACCGTCTCGGCAAAATCGATGCCGCGGTCACGTGCCGCACTGGGCGCATTGACCATGTTTACGCCCTCCATCACCGGCGCCAGCAGCCCGGCCATCACGGCGGCATTCAGCGGGTGGTGATTCAGCGCCGCCGCATGGCCTTCGTATTCAACGACCACGCGGCGGATCACCCCCTCACGCGCGTGCGTAAGCTGCCCGGCAAACGCACCGAGATGCCGGCACAGCTCCATATATGGCTTGATGCGCGGCGCATCCTCGGCCGAGACCGAGGGCATGTTGATGGCATTGACCACGGCGCCGGTCAGCAGGAAATCGCTCATCTGCTCGGCGATCTGCAGCGCTACGTTCTCCTGCGCCTCGGCGGTCGCGGCGCCCAGATGCGGCGTGCATACCACGTTCTCCAACCCGAACAGCCGGTTTTCGGTCGCCGGCTCGGTCTCGAACACGTCCAGCGCCGCGCCGGCGACGTGCCCGGCCTCGATTGCATCCGCCAGCGCCGCCTCATCGAGCAAGCCGCCGCGGGCGCAGTTGATGATGCGCACGCCTCGCTTCGTGCTTGCCAGGGCCTCGCGCGAGAGAATGTCGCGCGTCGCGTCGGTCAGCGGCGCGTGCAGCGAGATGATATCGGCCCGCGCCAGCAGCGCATCGAGATCGACCTTCTCCACGCCCAGATCGACCGCCCGCTTCTCCGACAGGAACGGATCATAGGCGATCACTTTCATATGCAACCCGATCGCCCGTTCGGCGACGATCGAACCGATATTGCCGCAGCCGATCAGCCCGAGTGTCTTGCCATAGAGCTCGACGCCCATGAACCGGTTCTTCTCCCAACGGCCGGTCTTGGTCGAGGCGGAGGCCTCAGGAATCTGCCGCGCCAGCGCGAACATCATGGCGATCGCGTGTTCGGCCGTGGTGATGGTGTTGCCGTGCGGCGTGTTCATCACCACCACGCCGCGCGCCGTCGCCGACTTCACGTCGATATTGTCCACGCCGATGCCGGCGCGGCCGACAACCTTCAGGTTGGGCGCCGCGTCCAGCAGCTCGCGCGTCACCTTGGTGGCCGAGCGGACGGCCAGCCCGTCATACTCGCCGATGATGCCGCGCAGCTCGGCTGGCGATAGCCCGTGTCGGACGTCGGCCTGGATGCCGCGGCTGCGGAAAATGTCCACGGCGGCGGGGGAGAGTTTGTCGCTGATCAGCACGCTTGGCATAGGAACCTCCTTCACCTCTATCGCAGAGCGCGAGAGGTGAATTTGCGGATCACAACTTTGCGTCCGCCATTACATGATCAGCCACGGCCTGCGCGAACGCCCAGTCGAGCCACGGCAGCAGCGCGGCGATATCGTCCGTCTCGATCGTGGCGCCGCCCCAGATGCGCAGGCCCGGCGGTGCGTCGCGATAGGCACCGATGTCGTACGCGACCCCTTCCGCTTCGAGCCGCGCTGCCAGAGCCTTCGCCGCCCGCGCCTGTCCGTCCGCCGGCAGCGCCGTGAACCATGGTGCGATGATCTTCAGGCAGATCGAGGTGCAAGAGCGCGTCGCCGGATCTTCGGCGAGGAAATCGACCCACGGCGAGCGTTCCACCCAAGCCGCCGCCGCTGCAAGATTGGCTTCACTGCGTCCGATTAGTGCCGTCAGTCCGCCCACCGATTCGGCCCACCGCAGCCCATCCAGCGCATCCTCGACACACAGCATCGATGGCGTGTTGATGGTTTCACCCGCAAAGATGCCCTCGGTCAGCTTGCCGCCCGAGGTCAGCCGGAAGATTTTCGGCAGCGGCCAAGCCGGCGTGTGGCTGGTCAGCCGCGTCACCGCGCGCGGTGACAGAGCCAGCATGCCGTGCGCCGCCTCGCCGCCCAGCACCTTCTGCCATGACCATGTGACCGCATCGAGCTTGTCCCATGGCAGCGGCATCGCGAACGCCGCCGAAGTCGCATCGCAGATCACCAGCCCCTCCCGCGCGGCCGGGACCCACTCC
>Ga0335075_10002707_pt1 | contig 28316 bp, 28 predicted proteins | sample Lox_Sample_24_FD_206723 | JGI IMG/M metagenome (GOLD analysis project Ga0335075, IMG submission 206723) | Soil microbial communities from Loxahatchee National Wildlife Refuge, Florida, United States - Lox_Sample_2.4 | ecosystem: Environmental > Terrestrial > Soil > Wetlands | place: USA...
ATGGTAAGCGTTCAGTTGTAGGGGCCTCAGGCGGCGAGGGCGGGGAATGGGTCGCCGCGGCTGTGTGCGGTGATTAGCTCGTTGAGGTAGGTGAACAGCGAGCGGTGCTGCTGGCGGCAGGTGCCGGCAGCGGATAGTCCGCGTTCGGCGAATCGCTCACCGCGGTTGCTTTGGGTGCCTAGCGAGACTTTGCGGTGGATGACCGGCGCTCGGAGCGCGCGTTCGGCGGGGTTGTTGGTCGGCTCGATCCCGTCGACGGTGGTGAAGGTCCAGAGCGCGGGCCAGATCTTGAGCAGGTTGTTGGCGAACTGGCGGTGCCAGCGATTGCGTGCCTTCTTCGGCGAGGCTCCTTCGAGCAGTTCGTGTAGTTCGGTCTGGATCGGCGCGATCTCGCAGGCGAGCCGGTCGCGGTCGTGATGCTCGTGCTGGTAGGCGTGCCATGCGGCGAACACACGGTTGGTGAGCAGGACACCATGCTCGCCGAAGGTCTTCTGCTCAGCCAGACCGTTGGCGTGGCGAGCGAAATCACGCTTGATGTGTGACCAGCACGCCTGGCGGCGCTCGGGGTCAAGGTGGCTGTAGCCGTTCCAGCGGTCCGATATCACGATCCCCGAATAGCCGGTGCCGATCAGCGCATTGAAGACCTCCCGGTTGCAGTGCTCGGCGATCTGCAGGAACACCGCCTCGGGGGTGGTCGCGGTCCACAACGCCCGACCCTCGCCACCCGTGCGCCAGCCGGTCTCATCGACATGCACCGCCGGCTGGTCGAGCACCTGGTCCTGGAGGTGCAGGTGCGGGCCGGCCAATGCGTCTGAAGCGCGCTGACAGATCGCGTCTGCCGCGCCAGTCGACAGCGACACGCCGAACAGATCATGGGCGATCTCCGTGACCCCACGCCGAGAGACCCGGTAGGCGGCACACAGCGTCACCATCGCCGCCTGCAACCGTGGCCCAAACGCCGAGCTTGCGACCTCAACGGGCAGCACGGCGCTGGTTCGCGCGCGACAGTCACGGCAGCGCAACTGGTGGGTGCGATGCTCGGTGAAAGTCACGCCGATCGGCGGCAGCTCAGCGACCTGATGGCGACCGAACCGGCCGCCCGACTGCTGCTGCTCGACCGCGAACGGACGCGCGCACGCACCGCATGCCTCGGGGTAGTGATCGACGATCTCATCGACCTGATCCTCAGGCTTGAGCTCACGTCCGCGACCGCGATGCCCCTGCTGCCCACCCGCAGCGCGCTGCTGACCATCCCGACCCAAAAGCTCCTTCGCCTTCGCGCGCGCCTCCGCTCGCCGCTCAGCCCGCGTCCTGGGCGGATCCTGAGACGGTGGCGTCGAGCTCGTGCGCGAGTCCCGCCGCGCCTGCTCCTCAAGACGCTTCAACCGATCCCCGTGCTGCGCAACCTGCCCGGCGAGATCGAGGATGAACTGCACACACACCTCACGGCCAGCGTCATAAACCGCCTCAGCCTCGGCCCGATCCACACACCCAGAATTCGTCGCATAACCACCCGAATCCTTGTTATGGCCCCAACCACTGAACGCTTACGGTTTGAGGTTCGGTGAGATCACCTGAGATTCGCTCAAAATGGAACCACGAACGGAACCACGAAAGTCCTTGCCACCGATCGAAGGCCTGGTCGAGGCCACGAGGGTCCGAGAGCTGGCCGTAGGTCGCGCTAGCATCTACGTCATGTCAACGCCACCACGTCAGCCGCCACGGTCTAGCGGGGAGAGGCAGTTCCGTGAAGGCGCGCGGGGTCCTCGGGCGAATCCTTCGGGGAGGCCCCCCGGAGGGGCGGGGAACCCTCAGCAGTCGGCGACTCCGCTTCGGCCATCCCAACCCCGGCCCGCTCCGTCTCAGTCGAATCAGTCGGCTTCGGGTCAGCGCGGCTCCAGCCAACAGTAAGTCGCCCTAACCGTAGGGTCACGTGGCTTTTCTCGACGATCGACGCACCAGCGTCTTGGGCGTGATCGTCTGTCATCGGGAACATGCTTTCGATTTGATTGGCTGCGATCCACATCCCGGATAGGTGACCAATGCGCTCGATCGCGCGTCCAGCTTCGTCGGCTGACCACACCTCATCGAAATAGACGTCGTGCGGTGCCGGGCTTTGGGAGTGGCGCGCCCGTTCGCCGTACCGTCCGATGAACATCACTGGAAGCTCTGGAGTCGAGGCGACCAGCCGCACGAGGATCCAGGCGCCTTGGTCGAGGGTCTGGAACAGGTAGTCCCACGCTTCGCGGGCGTCACGCCCACCGAGTGCGTAGTGGATGCGGTTCAGATCGCGACCACCGCTCTCCGCGCGCAAAAGAATCGCGTTGATGAGCAAACCGAGCACGGCCGGGGTCACGAGCAGAACCAAGATCACCCACAGCGCCACCCCGACGTAATGGCGATAGGGATGTGGCCCCGTAAGCTCGTGAACTAGGTGCCAGGTGTCCCAACTCCAGATGAGCTGGATCACGACCGCGTAGAACAACGCACGCTGCACGGTTGTTTGGCCGTCAGCCCGGGCGGACGGTCGTCGTCTGACCGTCAACTCCTGGGCCACGAATCCAGGCAGAACGAGGATGACAGCGACGAGCGCTCCGACAAGGGTGTCCATGGCGAGCCGAGCCTACGGCCGATCGCGGACGACCCACACTGCCCGCGTCATCTCCAGTGTCGGATCGTCTCGCGACATTCTGCGGAGCGCGCGTCGCCGCGCGGCCCGGACATCCGGCCGGCTAATCCACCGTAGGGTCTCCGACGAACCGGCGTCGGATCTCGTCAAAGATTTGATCGCATCCGGCTGGAGTGAAGCCGGGGGATCTCGCGAGGCAAATGAAGTCGAACGGCTGATCGCCGACGTGGTACTCGGTCCAACGGGTCTTGCGGAACGGGATCAGCGGCTCGATGACTTCCGGCCTCATGGCCTGGGGAGTCAGAAGGTTGTCCTTGAGATTTTCTCGTGGTACTCCGCGAAGCTGGAGGTTGCTCCCATCGAGGTTGAAGTCCTCCATCACGTATGCCAACACGTCGTCACCACCGTCGTTGAACACGTAGACGAGATCGGAGATCCATCTGCACGCGGCCGCGAAGGCAAGATAGTTGCCGTCGCCGACGCTGTAATCGGCTCCGAGCGTGCCGCCGTCCGGATGCCGACGCTCTGCTGGAGGCTTGTAGAGCAGCTCGCTCATCAGGTACATATATCCCGCGTCCCCCAGCCCAAGATCGGCGTGAGCGTCGGCGTGCGTGACGTGGAAGGGCGGCACGAGAAGCCGCGCTTCAATTGCAGTCCGCCAACGGGCGAACAGCTCGCCGTGGTGCTCTACGGCGAAGCCAGGGAGCGGGCCGTCAAGCCCGCAGCGGTTGGTCAGAAACTCAAGCGCTGCGTCGAGCGACCACGGCGGATAGTCCTCGGGATCGAGGCGTTCGCCGCGCGACTCGCACCAGTACGCGGTCCCATGAACGAACAGGTCCAAGTCGATATCGAGGATTCGATTCAAGACCCGGATGATCGTAAGCAGTAGAGCCGATGACGCCGCAGTCGGATCAATCAGGCGTCTCGTATGCGGCCCACCGAGTTCGACACTCGCTTTGGTCCAGGCGTCGATGAAGCGCACCATCGCGCCCGCAGAGGGCGTCGGTGGCCAGCGACCCCGGAGCCCGTGCTGGTGGCTTCAGGCCTAGATCGCCGCTCGTAGCTCGGCCGCAGGCGGCTTGAGCTGTCGCACAAGGCACAGGAACAGCAGCCCGAAGAGAAACGCCGCCAGCAGCGGGATTGCTGCTACTACGGCAACCCCGGCGACCATCCCGCCGCCCACGACGCCACCGAGCGCTGAGAGCCCGGAGGAAATACCGGCGGCACTATAGCCAGCGACGCCAAGCGCACCAACGCCGTAGACCATCGCGCCGGCTCCGGCAGCGGCACCTCCAACCGCTGCGACTCGCCCGGCGTGGCGCGCCTGACGCTCTTGGTCTGGGAGATACGGCTTGTCACGTAGCGCGACCATCATAGTTCCGGCTCCTACCGCGGCGCTCGCGGCGGCAACGACCGTTATGCCGCCCTTGGCGCTGCCGCCGAGCTTCGTCAGGCCGGACATCACGTTTGCTGCGCTCCGAGGAGAAGCCGTCCCAAAGCTCACCACGGCACTTGTACCCGCACGCGGCGCGAACCGCCCTGCGCCGACCATGCTGGCGGCGGCTAGTGCTGCTTCAACTTGAGCGCTGCTGTGGTCGCCGACTGCGCACCATGTGGCGAAGTGCTCGCAGTTGTTTGAGAACAAGTCGTACCCAGATTGGCCGATCATCGACACGGCGCGCTCCACAACGACCTCCGGCTCGTAGCAGGCTCCGTAGTGGCGGGTGTGTACGGGGTCTCCCTGGGCGAACTCGGCCAGCGTAACGCGACGAATTGTGTGCTTGGCGCCGTCCCGAGTGCCGAAGTCGATCACGGTCCAGTCACCGCAGTCGATCCCATGGTGGCTGTAAAAGTCACGCTCGACGTAGATATGCGCACCGCGAACCGGCTGATAAGCAACCTCATCCGAGCTCGCGAGCGTGGTGGAACGTACAACCATGACGAGATGATCTACACCGCCGCCTGCTCTCGGATACACCCGAGGGAGTCTGCCTCTCTACGCCGGTGCGGCTGTCACGGCTTGATCCCCTGGAATCATCTCGGGTGCGAAGGCGGCGGCGACCATTTCGGCCTCGCGGACGCTGAGCAAGCGCTTGATGAGACCTCTGGGATGGCGGTAGCTCGTCGGTGAGTCGCCCAGCAACCGCTGCGCGCCTGCGCGAGCGCGGACCGCGCTGGGAAGGGGACGCCGACCAACGTCTTGAATCGTCCGGGCCCCAGCAGCTTGCTTCACGCAGGCCGTGATGATCGAGCTAACTAGGCGATGCCCGGCAGCGTGCGTTCGTTGATGTAGGCGGCTTGGACCTGGTCTCCCGGCATTGTCAGCCAAGGAAGCTCAACATCGGTCTTACCTTGACGGGCGTCCGTAATTTTGGTCAGGTCCGCCTCCGCCTCCTCTTGGGTCTTGAACTTGTGGGTGATGACGTCCTTACGGCCGACAACCATCACGCTCACGAGGTAGGCGGTATGAGTAGACATTCTCCGGACCATCACCAGCGTGAGAAGGGATCTGACGAGCGCGGCTGGCGCACGACCGCAACCGGCGCGCTAACGCTGGTGGTTCGATCCTGAACATACGCAGCTTGAACTTGATCTCCGGGCATCGTCAGCCAAGGAAGCTCGACGTCCGTGTTGCCCTGACGAGCATCTGTGATCTTGATGAGATCCGCCTCGGCCGCATCGCGAGTCTTGTAGGAGTGGCTGTCGATCGGATCCTTACGCCCAACAACCAAGACCCGGATCACAAAGCTAGGGAACGTTGAGGTCGTCATTCGTCAAAGATCGTAGAACGGGATCGCCGACCGCTCGATCAAGTCAAAGCCTCGGGTCCGACATCCGCGTGCGCCGCCGCCACAAACCGTTCGCGGGCGGCTTCGTACGCACTGAGATTACGCTGCCCATCCTCATCTCCGCGAAGCGCGGCCAGCATTTCTTGCGCCGGGGCATGAGCGGAAGCAGCGCCGAATGCGAGGACACCGTTTACGTGCGTCTCCAGCTCCGCCAGCGCCGCGTTGATCGCGGGAATTCGGACGGTGCCGCTGCGAAGCGCGTTAGTTATTCCGCTCGCGCTGTTCAGTAGATCGTGATACGCGCGGGCGCGCCGCTGCCGATGATCTTCCGCGCGTTCCTCGCGGAGCTGCTGGGTGCGCTCCCGCTCGACGCGGAGATCCGCCTTCCCCTTCTGCACACCACCGGCGTAGCCAACCCCAATACCGACAAGCGCGACAACTGGGCTGATGATGACGGATGGGTCCATAGACGACGTGTCGGACTACGTGATGCCGCCGAACGGCGCTAGCTACGCGGCCTGCCGATGCTGGTTGCGCTCGGCATAGCAGCGGGAGCACTCGCAGCCCTGCTGGTGCCAGGGAGACTCAGGCAGCGCCAGCAACTCGCGTAGCCGGCGCGGCATCTCATCGGCAAGCTGGGCTTCCTGCTCGCCGTCCTCAAGGACGATTGCTTTCGTGGCAAGCCCGAGCTTGCGGCGGAAGTAGTTGGCCTCGCTCTCCTCATTGAGGTTCTGTGGCCGGTAGGGCTCGATCTGGGCGAATGGGAGGTCAGCGTCGCGCCGCTGGTCGAGGATCAGCGTCCGTGCCGAAACCGTCCGCTCGGGACCGTTGACGTGGTGCGTGAACCACCAGACCTTGGTGGTATCGCCCGTCAGCGTGATGGTGTCGCCTTCCTTGAGCGCGTATAGCCGCTGCTCGTCCATCATGTCGCGCGCCTCGATCCAACGCCGCAGATGGACCTCAGCCTCGATCTGGCCGGGAGGCACGACGCGCCGTGCGCCATCGGATCGGATAACCGTGACGGGCGACGGGTCGGGGCGAGAGCGCTTGTGTGACAGCCTTGTCATGGACGGTCACACAGGGTACGTATGGCCCCCGACGGAACCGGCCGACACGGTGTCTCAGTAGTCATCGTTAGGCAACCCTGGCGAGCATGGGCGATACGTCCGCGGCGTCTGAACGGACGGTCTCGGGGGCGAAGGCGGCGGCGACCATTTCGGCCTCGCGGGCACTGGGCGAGTAGTCGGCGTATATCTGTGTCGTGGTGAGGTCGCGGTGGCCCATCCACTCCTGGATCGTCCGCAGCGGCACCCCAGCGGCCGCCATGCGCGTCCCGAACGTGTGCCGGAGGTCGTGGAAGCGGTGGGAGTCGTCCAGGCCAGCGTCCTTGAGCGCGCGGCGTAGACGGCGGGTGATGTTCGCCTTCGGCTGCACCTGCCCGGTGATCGGGTGCGCAAATACGAGGTCGCCGTCGCCGGTCCACCGGGATGCCTTGTAGAGCCGGTCAAGCTGTCCGGCGAGCTCGTCAGCGAGCGGGACGCTGCGGGTGGAGCGCCGGGACTTGGGAGTGCCGAACTGCCCGCGCGTGTAGTTCTGCCGCACCCGGACCCGGAGCGCGGTCCAGTCCACATCACGCCACCGCAGCGCGACCAACTCGCCCTTGCGCAACCCGGTCATGGCAGCCATCAGAAACATCACTTGGTCGGTCTGCTGATAGAGGCCGACCGGGACGTTCGCGACGAGCGCCCTGACTTCCTCAAGCGTGAGGAACCTGATCTCGGTTGTCTCCGGGATGGCGGGCAACTCGATCCCCTTGCAGGGGTTGGCGGTCGCCCAGCGCCGCTGCGGCGCCTGCGCGAAGGTGAACAGCGTGGAGAGGGTGCCGATCACGTTGTGGATCGTCTTGGGCGCCAGCCGCTTGCCCTCAAGCACGCCGAGCAGGTCCAGCACGTCCTCGCGCGTAATCGCGTCCAATGACCGGCCGGTGAAGAACGGCGCCAGATGCGTGCGCGTCTCTGACTCGATGTTGATGCGGGTCGAGAGCTTGCGACCGCGCCGCTCGGCATAGGTCACGTAGCGGCGCGAGACGTCCTCGACAGTGATCCGCTCCCCCGCCGGTGCTCTGACTTTGGTTTCGCTGATGAGGCGTCGTAGCTCGGCCTCGGCTTGGCTTTGCGTCAACCCGGTGTGGCTGCCGCGGGCGCGCTTGAGTCCAATGCGGCGCTTCACGCGCCTCCCTCCCGCGTACCAAGAGCCGTAGTAGGTCTGATCGCCGTTGCGATCGGCTCGGACGAACAGCCGGCCTGTCCCGTTGGACCGGCGATTGCCAGCGGTGTTGGTGGTCGTCATGTCGGGCCTCCCGTTGATAGGGGCCCGGAGAGAACGTGGACAATCGCCCGCGGCGGTGTAGCGTCTTGGGCGTGTCGGAGGTCCTATCTCCGGCGCCAGCCCCCGGCCGTTCCAGCGGTGCGGGGGCGCTTTGTTGATGCTGCATGTCATGTTAGGCGGACCTCGCGCGGGAGCCAAGGCTTGGGCCACGCCGCCGCGCCTGCCACCACGCTTCCAACTGCTCGGGCTCAAAGCGGACGTAGCGCCCGAGCCGGACATGCGGGATGCGCCCGGCGCGGGCCTGCGCGAGCACCCAGCTTGGCGGCACGCCCAGCAGACCGGCGGCAGCCTCCGCGTCGATCAGCGCTTGCTCGCCCGCTGGCGGCACTACGGCGTCGGGTGTCGGTTCGTCAAGCGTCCCGACCCTCACCCCCTCCGTTCTCGCCTCCGTTGTCGAGCCAGTCCGTCGCCGTGCGCGGATGCTCAGGGCTGCGGAAGATCGCCGCGAACGGTCCCTGCGCGGTGAGGTCGTCCAACAGGCAGCAGGTGAGCTTGACCTCCGGCGTGCCGATCAGGTCAGGGTCTTGGTGGCAGAGCCCGAGCACGGTGCTCCGGCGGCGTTCCAGCCGTTGACGTGGCGCGCCGGCGAGCACGAGCAGCACGGTCGGAAAGATCACGTACAGCCGCGTCCACAGCGGAACGGATTGCTCCAACGGATCGGTCGGCGGGAGCAGCCGCCGGTACAGGGCGGCGTACCGTGCGAGCTTGGCCGCGAGGTCATCGACCGGCATCGTCGCGCGGTCAAGCTCGATGAACCTGTAGTGAAAGGTGATCCTTCCGCTGGGCTCGTTGCGCTGATAGGTCAACACGGCGTCGGCGATCAACTGCTCGGGCGTGTGCCGGCCGGGGAGCGGCGCGAGCGGGTGCGCGATCTCATGCCGCCACGCGAACGGCCCGCACTCATCGCCGTGCTCTCGCGCTGCTCTTACGAACGCGACGCCGACCTCGTTGACCGCGAGCGTGTGCTGCTGCAATGGGCCCGCGGCCTGCTCGGGCGAGACGAGCTTGCGGCGGGTCTCGGCACGGCTGGGGATCGTCTCGACCGCCAAGGCGCCGGCCTCGGTGAGATACCAGCCGTTCAACCGGCCCGACAAGTGTGTGGAGGCGATCAGCCCCGCGTTGCGCAAGCGCGCGAGGATGCGCTCGGTGGACCGCAACCACGCGCCGGGGGTGTGTAGCGCGTGAATCTGCCGGGTCGAGAGCAGCCGGTGTTGGCAGACGCTCTCCAGAACCTCGACCGCGGTCCGCCCGAGCCGTGGCAACACAACGGGTCTGGTGGTCATGCGCCGTCCTCCGGTTCCAGCGCGCGCTCCACGCCGCTACCGTGACCCGGCTCGCCGTCCTCGGACGCCTGACCCCGGTGGCGCAGGCGATCGAGGATCGCCTGGTCGTGGCTGTCCAGGCCGGCGAGCGTGTCAGCGGTCGCCCGGCGGCCGGTCGTCTTATCGACCGCAGCCTCGAGGTCGGGCACGCGCTCAGGGTGATGATCGTCGGGGAATAGCTGCTCGACGGGGACGCCGTGGATCAGGAACGGCGGGCTCGTCTCCCCAGCGAGGGTGATCGACGCAAGGAACGTGTAGCGGTGCAGGTGCGTGACGACCTCGGGCTCGACCGTGCCGCCCCACTCGCGCGTGAGCAGCGCGGCGGCCTTCGCGTTCAGCGCCGTGGTCAGCAGGTGTGAGCGGTTGGTCGTGACCGCGTTGAGCGTCGCCGGGGTCAGGCGCTCGGGGTTCTGGTTGAACAAGTAGGCGCGGACGCCGTACTTCGCGGTCTGCTCAAGCAGCGCCGCCAAGTTGCCCGATGAGGCCCCGTCGTAGGTCTGAACCTCATCCAAAAAGACATGGAACGGTCGCCGCCGATCAGGTGACAGGGACGCGCGGGTCTTGGCGGCGTGCAGCAGGTCATAGACCAAGAAGTTCGCCACCAGCCGGTCACGGACCGAGCCGGAGCCGGGACACGCGAGCACGATCATCCCGCCGTCCATCGCCGCGCGAATGTCATAGCTCGACGTCGGGGAGCCGAGCAGCGCCGCGACGGCCGGGGAGACGCGGAGGCGGTCGATCAGGTTCGTGACCGGCGTGATCGCCTCAGACGACAACCGCGGGAACCGATCGGTGAAGAACTGACGGGTGGACGGCGCGAGGAACGGCAGCACCGCCGTCCGCCAATCCTCATTGCCCAGCAGGGACGGCACCTGAAACAAGGTCGGCGCCAGCTCTGGCGGCAGGCGTCGCGCGAGATCGGTCAGGGCTTGCGCGGCTTGGGTGATGAGGTTCAGCGCGCGCGTGTTCGTCTCATCCCACCGCAGCGCCGAGGCGAACGCATCGACGACGGCGTCGACCTGCTCAACCGTCTGATCCGCCGGGCCACGGGTGGCAAAGAGGTTCCAGCCGGGCTGTCGGCGCGTGTCGGCAAGGTTGATCTCCACCACCCGCTCGCGGAGGGCGGGGTCGGTGAGGTAGGTCTTGATCTTCTCGATCGCGTCCTCGTGCGGGTCAAGGAAGAAGCACCCATGACCCGACCGGGCCAGGTGGAGGAATTGGCCGATCGCGCTCTCCGTCTTGCCGTACCGGGAGCGGCCGGCGGTGTAGGCGAAGAATGTGTCTGAGAGCGGCACGCCGACATGCCGCTCGCGGGTCTCGCCGTGGACGCGGCCGAGCGGCAGCATGTCCCGCTGGCAGTGGAAGCTCGGCAGGCCCGGCGGCGGTGGCGGGATGATCCCGCCGGACCGCACGACGTTCGCGGCCTGGCACTTGACGGTCGGCGGCTTCAGTAGTCCGGCGACCTCTGAGGCGGTCACAACTCGCCGACGCGCGGGACGGAACAACCCCGTCGTGAGGCGGCGGTCGAACGAGCGGCGTCGCCACGGCATGTCCGCGCCAGAGAATCCGAGGCCGCCGGGCACGCGGAGGCCGGCGGCGCGGAAGTGATTCTCTCCCGCCCACACGTCGAACACCGACAGCAACGCTTGGACTTGCGCGCGAGCCTTGCCGGGCGTCGAGGAGCTGGCGTGGATCAGGACTTGGATGTGAAACAGCGGCTCCGGGCTACCGAGCTTGGTTTGTAGCGACCGCTGCCCCGAACGGCGCTCGACCAGCTCTGCCGGTGGCGCACCACCCCTGCCACCTTGACTCGGCGCCGCGAGCAGCTCCCCGAGCGACGGGCCAGCGCTCATGTGGCGATCGTGCTCGCGGCGAGCCTGACGCAACAGCCGCGCGCGCATCCGACGACGCGCGGCCGGTGTGACCGGCAGCAAATCGACGCAGACCGTCGCGTCGTCGCCATGGTCGCGACGAACGTCGCTGAGCGCGCGGGCGAACCCAGCGAGCGGGTCGGGATCAAGGCCAGTCTGCCTGAGCGGCTCGATGCTCGGGCGGGCCAGCACAAGCTCCGCTCGCGCAACCTCGCCCCCGCGACCCAAGCTAGTCGGAGGCTCAGGATCGGCGTCGTGTAGCTCAACGCCGGGATAAGAGCCGATCGAGGTTCGCAACGCCGAGCGGGCGTGCTCGGGAAGCTCGACGGTGTACCGCAGACGATTCGCTGTGTCGGTGTCGAGCTGGACGCGGACAGCGGACGCGGGGGCGTCGAGCAGACCACGGACGGCGCGGCGGGCGCGGCCGAGGCCAGCGGCGAACCGGATCACAGCCTCATCCGCCGGGTCAAACGAGTCGGCGGGAATCAACTGCACGCGCACACGGCGGCGAAGCGCCCGACGCACCACGACCACACGAACAGCAGCAAGCAGCAGACCGAGGACCACCACAGCGGACGCGACAAGCAGAACCGCAAGGGTGCTGATTTCACGATCGAGGACGGTCAGCCATCGGCCGATGTGGGTCACGACGAGCAGGATCAGAGCGCCTGCTGCAACGATGAGGACGGAGAGCGCGTCCTTACGCTCAGTGGGCTTCAGCACCAGATACCCCGTTCCAGGGATAGATGTCAGCAAACCCCGGTCCGGCGAAATCCCCGGCCAGCGCTGAGGATCCGGCTCTCGCGTCACAAGAGCGATGCGACCCGCGGACCGACCCGTGAAGCGACCTACAAAGCGACCCGCGATGCGACCCATGAAGCGACCCGCGAAACGACACCCTAACTCCGGCAGTCGCGGCGCTCATCGACGCCGCTCCCGCGTCGGGCCTGGATCGCTCGGCCGCATCGCCTCGCGCAAGACGTGGCGCGCGAGTGGTGGGCAGACAGCGTTACCGATCTGCATGAACCGCTGCGTCCGTGACCCGTGCCAGGGGTAGTCATGGCGGAAGCCTTGGAGGACAGCGGCTTGCTCGACCGTGACCCTGACCGGCCTGGGCCGCACGGCTCCACGTGGGGCGTCGTTGCGGGGCCAGTAGCCGGGCGCGAGGATGCGCGAGTCGCCGCATACGGTCGTCGCCGGCCGCCTGTGCGACCACGCAGGAACATCATCTGGCGGTGTCTCGGCCGCCGGAGCGTGACTTTCTTGGGCGTGCTGCTGGCAGGCCTCCGGGACTCGTCCGGCACCGAGTTGCCAGCGTGGTTTGGCTGGGGTGGGTTCGATCGTCCATGAGCCCGAGGCGGTGTCGAGCGTGTGCGCCGGCCGATCCAGCGACCGCGTGAGGCCTTGCGGACGACGGCCGCTGTCGGTCTGATTATTCGTATGAACGACCGCCGGATTGCTCCACCCGAGCGCCTGAGCCATGCTGATCCACCGCGGTAGATGCCGCTCATGCTCGGGGGTGTTGTGGCGGCGTGGATCGAAGGACTGATGCGTCGGCGCAGGCAGCCGGACCGGACCATCGAGCGAGCCGATCAGGAACGCCCTGCGCCGCGCCTGCGGCACCCCATACTGCTCAGAGCGGAGCACTCCCACGGCGGTCTCATATCCGTGGATCGCGAGCAGTCCGGCGAACAGCGTCCATAGCTCGAGGACGGGCGGCACCTGCTCCATCGCCACCCACCGCGGCCGCAGCGCGAGCGCCCACCGCAGCGGCTCGACGGTCAGCAGCGAACGTTCATCCAGACAGGCGGCTCGATGCGTCTCGCGGGTGTCGTTTCCGGCGGCGAGCTCGTGCGCGCACGCAATCACATGGGGCTTGTCGATTCGCCCCAGTCCCTTGCCTGCGGTCGAGTACGCCTGGCAGGGCGGCGAGGCGATCAACCCCCATACCTGCCCGAAGCTCTGCGGGTCAAGCGCGGCGATATCGCCCTCGATCCGCTCGTGTCCGGCGGCGCGGGCGGTCTGGCAGGCGAGCTGGTCGTTGTCAATCCCCACGGCTCGATACCCGAGCTGGCGCAGGCCCTCGTCCCAGCCACCCGCGCCAGCGAACAGGTCAACGATCAAGCCGTCCGCAATAGGGCGATCAGCCACGTCGGCCCGCCTCCCCGCTTGCGACGAACCGCGGCCGATACGCGCGACCAGCATCGTGGTAGCGCGCGAGGAACCGCCGATATCCGGCTCGCGCGTCCTTGAGCGTCGGGGCGGTGACGGTCAGGACAGCCTTGCCATCCCGCAGCGCTCCGGTCAGCCGGATCGTCACATCGCCGTCGCGGTAGGGAACGTGCTGCAACGCGCGATGTGCCGCGAGTGCTTGTGCTGCACGCTTCGCGGCGGCCGTGCCGCGGTGGTCTTGTGGGTCCTGCTTGGCGATCCGCTTCCGCGTGGTGGCAGCTCGTGTGTTGTGCTTCTTAGGCCCGGTGGATTTGGTGGTGGTGGTCGGAGCTACCGGCGTGGTCGTCGCGGGCGTTGGCGCAAGGACCACCGGCCGCGAGATCGCTACCGCCGGGTGATCGCGCGTTTGACGGCGCTGTTGCTCACTCGCGTGAAGAAGAATGAGTGCGGCGGCGATCACCATCAACACACCGGCGCAGGGCACCAGTACGCCTTTGCGGCCTTCGGGGAGCTGCCGTTGACCGAATGAGCGGGAGCGGTCACGCATCGGCCGTGTCCTTGCTGGCGGGTGGTTGGGCGTAGCCGTAGATCGGCGCTGGCTCCCCGGCGGCTACCGCGTCGGCGGGGAGGAAGGGGCCGTTGCGGAGGACTTGGTTGTCGTCGTTGCCCTCGATCGTGACGATCTCCCCATCCGGGAAGACCTGCTCCACGATCCCGACATGCACACTGTCGCTGACCCCGCTGCCGTAGAGCACGGCATCACCAGGCGCCGGCGTTGCGGTTGGTGACAGGTCACGTCCGCCGTGCGACTTGACCCAGGTGTAGATCGTCCCGGAGTACGCATACGGGGCGGTGCCGCCCGGCATGGGCACGCCGGCGTGCTCCCACACCCAGGCGACAAACAGCGCGCACCACTCCTCACACGGCCCGTACTTGGTGCAATTCGATCCCCACGGGCTCTCCCTGACTCCGAGCTGCGTTTCAGCGATCTGGACGATCCTCGAACCACTCGCCTGCCCACCCGCGCTCACGCCCGACGAGTCACACGCGCTCACGCTCGACCCGTCGCTCGCCGAGCCTGTGGCGGTGGCGCTGCCCGAGACGAACCCGAACTGGACGGCGCGGGCCATGACCTCCTTGGCGTAATCGACGCCAGCGCCGGAGCACGCGCCGTAGTAGCCGCAGGCCGCGAGGTAGTAGGCGTGATATGACCCGCCGATCGGCGGTGCGCCCTTATCTTGGCGCAGGATGCGGGCGGCCGTGTAGATCGCGTCCGCGAGGTTGTTGACGTTCGGCACCCCGCCGTTGGCAGAGACCTTGTAGGTGTCCCACAACGTCGGACCGTCACCGGGGCTGCATGGAGTGTCGGGGACGTAGGCGATCTGCATAGGTCCCGCGCAACCCGAGCTATTCGTGCCGGTGCAGTCGCCGGACGCGCACTCTTGAACGCCGATGGAGGCGAGGAAGGTCCAGTCAATGTCGAACCGCTCACCGGCCTGCTCGTAGATCACCAACCGCTCGGGCGGGATCGCGGCCGTGGCCGCCTTGGTTGGCGCGGGTCCAGAGCTGCCACCTGATCCGTTCAGGCAACTCAAGCTGCCGCCGGTGATCGCGAGCACCGTTCCGAGGATCGCCGCAAGCACAACCACCCCGGCAGCGCCGCCAGCCCAGATAGCCGGCCGCCAGCCGCCACGGTGTCGACCGGGCAGCGACGGCCGAGACGGCGCAGCGGGTGGGTCGAGCACAGGCGTCGCGGCCATCAGCGACCTTCCCTCTCGTCCAGGCCGTGCGGCCGCTCGCCTTGTCGCTGGTTGGCTGGAGGCTCAGGGGTCGGCGCAACCCGAGCGTCTACTGGGCGGCGCGGCGTCGAAGGCGCGACCGGCGCTCGCGACGGGCGCGAGGCCTGCGCGCTGTTCGGTGCCCGTGTTCGGTCAGGCGCGTGGTCGCTGATCGACGCGACGCGATGAAGGTCATGGCGAACGCTCTCAGCAAGCGGGCTCGCCGCCGGTGCCTGCGGCTCGCCGCGAGGCACGGCCGCCGCTGCGTTGGCGGGCGAGTCGGCGGAATGACCGCTGTCGATCGCACGTCGGGCGGCCTCAGGCTGGGCCGAGGAAATATGGGCGGCTCGCGGCTCGGAGTCGGCTGCGGGCGGTGCCGGCGGTCGTGTCGGCGTCGCGGTTGTGCTCGTTGACTTATCGCTGGGTCTCGCTGGGACAGATGGCGTCGGCGGGTGAGACTGCGCTGCGTTGGTGCTGGCGCTCGTTTCGGAGCGCTCGTGCTGAGCAATGGGCTCGGACTCGACCGGGCGACGCGGAGACGTTCCAGTTGGTTTGGTTGTCGGCTCGATGCCGTTTGTCGTGCTGCGGGTGACGCTCTGGTCGTTGGCGGTCTCGCCTGCTGGCGTGTACGAGACCGGCGTGTCGCCGTGAGTCGTTGAGACCGCAGAGGCCGTCGCCGGGTCCTCGGGCGTGGACGCGGGAGAGGTCGGCTCGACAGCCGGCGTCAGTGACGTTTGAGGACTGTCGGGCGGGGGTGGCGTGTCGCTGGGAGGCGACGGAGAACCGCCGGGCGGCGGGGTGCTGCCGCCACGTCCGCCCTGGCTGCCGCCACGGTCGTCGCCGCTGCCGCCGCCTTCGCCGCCTCGGTTGCCGTGGCCTCCGTAGATACGGAACGCGCGCGCCGCCGTGTAGAGATAGGCGAGCTTGAGAGCGTTGCTGCCCTCATTGCCGGCGTGGCCGGTTGTGGCGAGTGAGAGGCGGCTGGTGAGCTGGTGGCGGTAGAGGAATACGGCCCAGAAGAACGTCGCCTCAAGCCCGAAGCTCATCAGCCACCCGAGGTCCGCGGATGCTGAGTCGAGCGCGGCAGCGACCGCCAACAGCACCGCCAAGATCAGCGAGTAGATCGCCTTGCGGAGCAGGAACGTCGCCAGGCGCGTGAGCCAGGACAGGAAGAACTCGTGCCCACGCCCAGGAAACACCGCGAGTACGAGCGCGACGGGCGCGAACGCCAACAGCAGCAGGACGATGACCTGCGCCAGGATCACCGCCACGGAGAGCACGCCCAAGAGCAGGAACGCGCCGCACTCCCCGGCGAAGATCACTATGGCGAGCAGGAGGCGTTGGTATTGCCCGCCCTGGCCCATCGCGGCGGCCGCCGGCTCGTCCGCGGCGCTGAGCTGGTAGCTGCCGTCCGCCTTGCCCGGATCAGAACTCGGGAGATCCCCGCTGTCGCCCTTCTCCAGCGCGGTGTACTCGTCCGTCCGGGCGCTCGAATCAGGCGAGTAGCGCAGGAAATGCGCCGCGTACTTGTTGGCGTTGTTGATGCACGTCCGGTTCCCGACCTGAATCTGAGTGCCGTTCGCGAGCGCTTGTGACTCCTGCGCCGTCAGCGGTTGGACTGATGCCGAGTTGCTGGTGCCGGTGATGACACAGTGCTCGACACCGCCGAACTGAAGGACCACCCACGGCTGATAGACCAGAACGTCGAAGAGCTGGTCGGCGTCGGCCTGCTTCGCCTGCTGCTGGTTTGACAAGTTCCCCTGGCTCGTCAGCGACAGGAACGCAGTGGACATTTCGTTTGTCCACCGCGCCGCGGACCCGATCGTTGCTTGCGGCTCCAAGACGAACGCGAGCGCGATCACCACATAGACGAGTGACAGCGCGAGCGCGCCCGCGGTCTCGACGTAGCGGCGTTGGACGAGGGCCTTCCACATCGCCCACATCCCCGCGAGCACCACGGCGACGGTCAGCCACGGCGCACCGAACACCGTCGAGTAGATCGTGTGGACCGCGCTCGATACGGACGCGAGCGCGCCGGCGCCGCCGGTCGCACTGGACCCCGTGACCAAGTTCAGCGAGAACGCGAAGGTGAACAGGGTGATGAGCGCGTTCGCCAAAAACGCGGTCAACTGCCACAGGCTGTTGGCGAGGAAGTAGGCGATCATCGGCGGCACGCCGCTGACGTTCACCCCGGAGAACAGACCAACCGAGATCGCGGAGAAGTGCGAGTCCAGCGCGTAGTTCCCCAACGGGAACTCCGTGGACAGCCCCGACACCTGCGAGGCCGGGGCGACGTTCGAGATCGCGTCCCCCAGCGCCGTAGGCGAGGCGAGCAACACCAATCCGAGACCGCCAGCGACAGCGATCAGCAACCGGCGGCGACGGAGCAGGCCGAGGGTGCGGCGCAGCCGGACCGTTACTGATCCTCTCGTCGCGGCGTCGTATCCAATGCGGCCAGGAGTTGCGGATCGGCGGGGTCGATCTGAACCTCCGCGACCCGACCGTCCAAATCCCGCATCAGACAGCGGCCCTTGCGAAACTCCCGCAGCCGCGCGTTCAGCGCACGATCCTGGGGGTCGAGGCCGATCAGCTCCAGGGCGCGGGCGGCCTCCGCGTCGGACTCCTGCCCAAAGATCAGGTAGGTGCCGATCAGGTCTTGCAGGTCCCCGAGGTCCGAGAGCCGTTGCGTTGCGAGCAGGACCGTGGCGTTGAACGCGCGGCCGAGCCGCACGAGGCGGTTGATGACCGTCCGCCCCTGCGGTGAGGCGAGCAGGAACCAGGCCTCGTCCAGCAGCACCACCTTGTGGCGTGATCTGTCCGTGGCGACGAGACGGAGGGCGTAGGCGGCGACCAGCGCAAGCGTCGCGACGGAGATCCGCTCAGCTCGCGTGTATGTCTCTCGCGAGGCGCGCGGGTCGGGCAGCGTGAGGCCCGGTGTGCGGATCGTCGTGACCGGGGCGACGGCACGTTGCTGTGCTTCGCTGCCGTCCCCGAACCCGAGGCGTGCGAGCCCGAAGTCCGAGACGACCTCCAAAGCGTCCGCAACCTCACCAGCCGCCGGGTGGTCACTGAGGCGGAGTTGGTCGATGACCTCAAGCGAGCTGCGCCCCTTGCGGCGCACGACGTCGCGGACGGCCCTTTGGATTTGGTTCTCCCACGACGGCGCCGGCTCGCGCAACAGCTCCAGGAAATAGGAGGACGCCAGCTCCTCCCGCAAGTCCTCAAGTCCGACCGCCAAGGGGTCGAGCTTTCCGCGGTGTTCCTCCGCAGCCGACAACTCCAAAACCTCCACGCGCCCGTCGAGCGCGGGGATGCGGTGCAGGCCGTGATCGGGCTTCGGATCGAAGTCCACCACGAGCGACCCGCGCCGCTCACCCGTATAGGCGAGCAACTGCGCCGCGACGGTCTTGCCCGATCCAAGCGTCCCAGCGAGCAGAACTGCTGAGGTACGGGCCTCGCGCGATGGCTCGGTGATGTCGTAGCGCACGGGCCGGCCGCGGCCGGCAACCGTGAACCCCACGTAGACGCCTCGCCTCGCGCCGACATGCTGCGTGGCGGTCGGCATCGCGGCGGCGAACTGCTCGACCGTCATCTGCGCCCGGTAATCCGAGACAGCACCACCACCCGCGCGTGGCAAGTGATCGAAGAACAGGGCTTCTTGCAGCCCGCGCGGGCGATGCAGGATCAGCTCCCCGTACTGATCCCGTATGGCGGTGATGCGTTCCTCAAGCTCCCGCTCGCTCGGAGCACCGACCGCGAGCGAGATCGCGGCCTGGAGCATCGGCGGGTGCGCGCTGCCTTGAAGCGTTGCCTCGTACTCGCGCGCGAGGACCCGGTCCTCATCCGTTTGCCACCCCGGTCCGGTGAGGGAGCCTTCGGCTTGCTCGCGCCAGGTGTGCTCAACATCGGTGATCCGCCGCCGCACCTGCGCCAGCGCGTCGCGGTTGCCGATCCAGTGGGCGTGCAGCACCGCGTCGACGGGGAACTCGACCGCCTCCAATGGCGCGTACAGCAGCTCCGCGACCGGACCCGGAAATGTAGGCGCGTCCGCCAGCGACCCGAGACACAGCAGCGCTTGGTGACTCACGCCGCCTTCGGCTTCGACGGTCAGGCGGGCGGGGCCGGTCTTGGCCTCGCTCATAGGCGCGTTCACGAGCCTGAGCAGGTCATGGCCCAAGGGCTCGTAATGCACCTGCCCGTCCTCTGAGCGGATCACGAGCGCGTCGGGCTCCCAGAACCGCTCCAACCGCGGCTCACCGACGCCGCGCAGCACGGAGCGGCGCAGCATCCACTCGATCTCCCGCGTGCTCGCCCGCTCACACGCGATGACGGCGCGGAGGCGGTCATATACGCGCTGCTCCGCGACCGCCAAGCCCTCAAGCTCGCCCGTGGAGATCGGCCGCACGGCCGCAACACCGGCCAGGTCCTCGACACGCCGACGCGCGCGATCGACCTGGCGCACCAGACCGCGACCGAAACCAACCTCGGGTGCGTCCCCGGTTCTGAGCGAGACGGCGAGGTAGACCTCCGGGACGTGCGCCGCCAGCCGGTCGAGGCGCCGCCGGTGCCCGACGAGATAGGACCGCCACGCCTCCGGGTCCTGTCCGCGCTCATCCAGCAACCCCAGCGTGTCCGCGACGTAGCGGTCGGCGGGATAGGCACGGTTCACACGCCACAACGAGAAGTCAGCACCCACGACCGCCGCCAGACGTTCAAGTCGGTGCAGCAGCGCCCACTTGTCCGCGACCGGCAAAAACGGATAGGACACCAGCCCCAGGCGGTAGAGCGCGGCGGTCTCACCGCCCTGCCCAAACAGCACGTTCTGACGCGCATAGCGGAGCGGGAACAAGCTCACCGCCTGACCTCCAACCACTCCCGCTCCCCGAGCGTCAACGCATCCAGCACGATCTCCTGTCGGCGTTGACGATTACCGCTGCGGACCGGCCGCGCGATCCGCAAGCGACGCGACACGACCGCGGGGCGCACGAACACCGCCCGCGCGAACTCGGCCGTCGCCGGGCCACTCACGCGCCCATGAGACAACCACGGCGAGCGGTGATCGGCCGCAATCCACAGCCGCACGCCGAACGCCAGCGCCAGCCCCGCCATCGGCAGCGGGCGGCCTGCGGAGCGTCGCGGCGGACGGAGCTGCACCCCGACCCACGAGGCCACGTAGCGACGCGCCGGCCGACCGTCCGGGGTCGCCTGCGTCAACAACGTCGCGACCATCGCCGGGACAACCAGCAGCCGCAACGGCCAATCCAGGATTGACAGCACGGCACCCGTGACGAATACGACCACGATCGCAGTTGCCGCCGCCAGGACTGCGCCGACGCTGCCGCCCGCCATCCACCCGGCGCCGGCCGCCGCGAGCCCGGCGAGGATCAGCAACCCCTCACCGCGCGTCGAGAGGACGATGACCGTGAGCAGCGTCGCGACCGCGTACCCCAACCACCCGAGCGGCACACCGCCGGGGACGGGGAGGCGGTGGTTATCGATCTGGTAGACCCGCCGGTCGGGACGGAAGATCCGCTGATAGGACCGGATCACCCCAAAGCCGTAGCTCTCAGTCATCCGGTCAGCTCCCGAGGATCTTCTGACCGATCGCCCTGGCCGCTGAGGCGATCTCGTCGGGGGAGAACACCATCCACGCCACCACCACCGCCGCCAGCAGGAACACCATCAACTCGCTGTAGCGGCGGTTCAGCAGAAAGACGAGGCTGATGATCGCCACCACCCCGCCATAGATCTCGCCCGCGTACTGCTCAAGCAGCGACCCGAGATTCGCGCCCACGTCGTTGCCGGCCGCCAGCGCCACATCAGGGATCAGCGCGGCGAACAGTCCGACGATCGCGAGGCTTGACAGCAGCCAGAGCGCGCGGCGCGTCATGACTGCGGCCCCCCGGCCACAGCGGCCACCCGCCACCCCGACCGACTCTGCGTAAGCGTGAGGCGATACGCCAGCGCGTAGCTCGCACCCGAGTCGCTGTCCATCACATTCGCGTCGGCCTGGACCACGAGTCGTCCGGCGCTTCTGGCGATCACGCCGACGCTGCCCACCGACCCCAGCGACAACCCAGACGGCATCGCCGCCAGCACCGTCCCCGGCGCCAACCACTGCGACAGCGACGAGCCCTGCTCACCCGACACATACGCCGTCAGGAACCCATGCACCAGATCAGTCACCGCAGTCGAGTCAGTTGCCGGGACCGCTGTCGTCGTTACCGCCGTGGCGGTGCCCGCCGCCGGTGCTGCCACGAGCGACGGCAGCGCGAACACGTCCAGCCCGCCGTGCGCGTCCTCGGCGACCGGCACAGCCAGGTACCGCGTCTGACCGTTACTCAGAACAGCGGCGACGGTGAGGATTGCGCGGGACCTGCTCAGGGAGACCTCCCACGCCACCATCGCCTGAGTGACCGACACGCCCTGGCCGCTTGACGGAATCACCGTCTGGTCGCTCAACCCGTGCGCCAGAAACACAGCGACCGCCTGCTGGTAGGCGGCGGTCTGGCCTGGCGTAAAGCTCAAATACGCATCCGTGAACCGGACCGCGAACACGCCCGCCTCAGCCGTCGGGAACGTCGCGCCACTCGACCGATCCGCTGAGGCACGGGACGGGGTTGACGCGATCGCCCCGAGCCCGCGCACGAACACCAAGGCGATGCACGCCCACAACAACACCCGGCCTGCTACACGTACTGCACCACCAGCCGCGTAACCACTGTTACCACGACGTCGTGCGCTTAAGTCACTGTCACTCTGAGCGGCGGCGGCTGGCCCGTCTGGGTTACTTGCATATGTCACCTATAAACAACCTCCAAGATTCCCGGTCGTGGCTCCAGTGCCACATCCGATTGGAGGTCTGTTGTAAGGCGAGCTAGAGAAAATAGCTACAGCCGCGCAAGCACGTCACTACAACAACTCACCAGTTGTAACCATGCCCACGCAAGCAAGGAGAGAGGATGCGATAGATGAGTCAACGTAATCCGAGCGCAGGCGCGCGGCCTACACGCGCGCCGGCAGGTGGGGGCTACGTGTCCTCGGAGACCCGTTCGGCACGCTGTGCGATCTCAGCGATCGACACCCCAAGCGCACCCGCGAGCCGCGCGACCGTGCCCCACGCGGGGTTCGAGCGCCCCGCCTCGATATGCGAGACCCACGTCTCGTTCACATCGGCCGCCTCGCCGAGCTGGCGCTGGGTCAGGCCTCGCTCGGTACGCAGCTCGCGCAGAACGTGTCCCAGCGCCTCTTGTGGCTCAAGTCGTCGGCCCATGATTCCGACGACGCTGCACGGCCGAGCGCTATCTTGCTTCTAACTCAAGTCCATGGTCCTGCAACCGGCTGCCAAAGGAGACTGCACGACTGCCGGTGCTCGCCATAGACTGCCCCGAAAGCGAACCTACGCAAAGCTACCCACACGGCCGGAACCGATGAGCAGCCGTACATGCCCAATGCCCATCGTCCATAGGACCCAACGATCAGGACCGGAACAATGAGCCGCGAACTGACGCACCGCCTGCGTCCCGACGACCCTGCGGTCGTTGACTTCTTCTACGGCACCCGCCGGATCGCGGAGCTACGTTGGAGCGCCCGCGAACAGGACCGCGCGAGCTGCGACGTGAGCTGGGACCTGGTGATGATCCACTTCACTGGCGAGGAGGACTGGGACGCCCCGATGACCGCCTGCGGCGACCTCCAACGCCAGGCCCACCTGATCTTCAGCCCCGACCACGGCCCCGCCTGGCAACAACAAGCCGACCAGGTCCGCGACGAAACCCGCGAGCAAGCGATCGACAACGCCGTCTCGGCGATCCAGGAGCGGATCGACGAGGACCGCGCGCTCGGGCTCGAACCGTTCCCCGAGCTAAACCACATCCCCTAAACCCCGCGTCACTCGCACGGAGGCAACCCACCGCCGGCCGTTAGGCCCAAGTGAGCGAACGGGCGCGGCCGAGGCTCAGCGGGCAGGCCGGTCGCGGTCGGTCGGGCGCAGCAGCCCGCCGAGCTCATCGACCTGACGCTCAAGGCTTTGGGCGATCTGCTCGATCAGCCACCAGCCCGTCCAATCCACCAGCTCATACACGACGGTGCTGCCGTCGCGGTGGCGGCTGACCATCCCGCACTGATGCAGCACCGCCAAGTGCTTTGAGACGTTCTGATGGGCCGTCGCCAGGTGGTCGGCGAGGTCCTGTACCGAGCTGGGTCGCTCGTTCAACAACCCGAGAATCCTGATCCTCGTCGGATCACTGAGAACCCGCAACCGGAAGCTGATGACCTCCACAAGCTGAACGGGCAGCGGGCGCGGCAACGGCATCGCTCACCCCTCTTGCGACTGACTGAGAACACCACTAGACGGGCTGGCATGACAGACCTGCAACATCACAATCCTCCATGAAAATAAGGACACCGATCAGCTAATCGGCACTATCAGGAAGTTGTCCCACCAAAACGACTACTGTGCAACAGCCAGGCAGGCACACCGGCACGTGCACACAACGACTCCATGATTGTTAACTGTGAGTGTCAAACAACGATGTGCGCACACAGTTGTAGGTGAGCACCGCCGATCACGCGAGTTGGCACTCACCGGGCAGACGACCTGCTGGTCTACTCGCCGTCCCCGATCATGTCCGCCAGCCGCCGCAACTGCCCGGCCAGATCAGCGCTCAACACGTCAAGAACCTGCAACGGGCTATGGTCGATCAGCCGGTAGCGGTGCTCGTTCCCGTTGCGCTCACGCGCGACGAACCCGTGCTCCATCAACCTGGTCATGTGCTTGGACACGTTCTGCTGAGTCGTCCCTGCGGCATCGACCAGCTCTTGCACAGTCGCGGGGCCGTGTCTCAGCCGGTCGAGCACCCGGATTCGGGTCTGGTCGCCGATTACTCGCAGCCGTCCCGCCAGCAGCTCGACCAGCGGGTCAGGGATCGGATCGGGAAGCGCGCTCCCCGCTGGATCAGATGCTCGGGGGTCGGTCATACGGTCCTCAGCGCATCCGTGGGTGAGAGCCGCGCGGCGCGGATCGCTGGCATGAGTCCGGCGATGGCGCCGATCAGGATCGCGGAGGCGATCCCTCCGGCCCAGGCTTCGGTGGGGATTACCACAGCCCAGTGTTTGGTGTGCGCGTACACAGTCGTCGCGAGCGCACCCGCAAGAACGCCGACCGCGCCGCCCAAGAGCGCGAGCAGGATCGCTTCTGTGAGGAACTGCATGCGGATCTGGCCGCGGGTCGCGCCGAGGGCGCGTCGTAGGCCGATCTCGGAGCGGCGCTCCAACACTGAGATGATCATGATGTTCGCGACCCCGACCGCGCCGACGAGTAGGGCGACGGCGCCGAGGCCGAGGAATAGGCCGTTGAACGCGCCTTGCGCGTCAGCGCGGGCGGTCAGCGCCGCGGACGGCTGGGAGACGTCGACGTAGCTGGGATTTTCGGGGTCGGCCGTGTTGGCGAGCACGTTGTCCACGGCATCGACCTGGCTGTTCTGGGCGCGCACATAGATCGTCGTCGGCGGTCCCTGCGTGGTTGTGCCGTCGGCTGCTGTCGAGGTGTAGTTGAGATATTTCTTGGCGGCGGCGTAGCCGATCAGGGCGCTGTCGTCTATTGCTGGGGCGAGCGTGGCGGGTTTGAGGATGCCGACCACGTAGAACCACATCCCGCCGAGCCATACCCGCTCACCGCGATAGACGCGGTCGATCCCGAGGCGCTGCGCGGCGGCGGCGCCGAGCACGACGGCCGGCTCACTGGCGGTCGCGGCGTTCAGGTATGAGCCTTGCGCGACGCTTGTGCCAACTGCGGGCAGCAGGTTCAGGCTGGCCGCCTGGACGGTGAGAGCGTTGGTGTCGATGGACGGTATGTAGGGGTTGCGGAACACGTTGGCGCTTGAGATAGCGCCGGTGTCGGCGACTCTGTTGACCGGCTCGATCCGCCCGATCATCGCCGGCGCGGTCGACGGCAGCGTTGCGCTTGCCCCCGTGAACGTCTGGCCGTTGGTGACGACCAGCAGGTTCGTGCCGAGCTGGTCGATCTCCGCTAACAAGCCGGCTTGGGAGGATGAGGAGAGGCCGAGCACGGCGACGATCGCAGCGACCCCAATCGCGATCCCCAACGCCGACAACGCCGCTCTGAGCCGTCGGGTGCGTAGGCCGACGCTGGCAACGCGCGCCATGTCACCTGACCGCAGGCGTGCCGGCATGAGAGACGTGGTGGCGCTCATCGTCGGGCCTCCGTCGCGTTGCCGCCGACGCTGTTGGCGACAACGGCTGGTTGTTGGTTGCTGGCGGTGTCTGAGACGATCTGCCCATCGCGCATCTGGACCTGCCTAGGGAGCTGGTCAGCGATCCCGCGGTCGTGGGTGATGACGATGATCGTCGCGCCCTGTTCGTTGAGTTGCTTGAGCAGCGCCAGGATCTGCGCGCCGGTGACGCTGTCGAGGTTCCCAGTCGGCTCGTCCGCCAACACAATCGCCGGCATCCCGACCAGCGCGCGGGCGATCGCGATCCGCTGCCGCTGCCCACCGGACATATGCGTAGGCCGGGCGTGCTGACGGTCAGCGAGCCCAACCGCAGTCAGCGCGCCGGCGGCCAGCTCGCGGCGCTCACCGACCGGCGCACCGCCATACAGCAATCCGTCGGCGACGTTATCGAGCACGGTCTGATGCTCGGCCAAAAAGAACTGCTGGAACACGAACCCGATGCTTCGGGCCCGCAGTGCGGCGAGCTGACGGTCGTCCAGCCCGGCAACATCAACACCATCAATTCGGACCGTGCCGCTGCTCGGTTGATCGAGGGTGCCGATGATGTGCAGCAGCGTCGTCTTGCCCGATCCGGACGGTCCGACGATCGCGACCAGCTCCCCTTGAGCCACGGTCAGGCTGACGCCGCGCAACGCCGCGACCGGCGGGTCAGAGCCGTAGGTCTTGGTCACATCATGCAGCTCCAGCACGGCTGGGCGAGAGCCGTTCGCGCCCGCCCAGCCATCCCGACGCGTCCGATCAGTCTCTACGGTGGTGGGTGATGTGTTTGGGGTGCTCATATGTTGGGCACCACGATCCGCTCACCGGCCTTCAGGTTGCCGGTAACTTGTACGTTGCCGGCGGCGTCATCGAAGGTCCCCAGCGACACGGCCACGAGCTTGTGAACACCGGCTGCGTTGACGGTCTCGACCGCGTACCCGCCACCGGACAATGCGAGCAGCGAGTCGATCGGGACGATCAACGCGTGCTTCACCGACGCGCTGGTGATCTCGACCGTGACCGGCGCCTGATCCAAGCTACCAGCCGCCTTCGGATGCTTGAGCGTGATGTACACCGGCAGCGTCGAGCTCGAGCCCGAGCCGCTGGCGACCGTCCCGATGCCGCTCACCACACCCGGCGTGCTGTTCCCGTCCGGGAGCGTGATCGCTACCTGGTCGCCGACCTTGACCTCGCTCTGCTCAGCGGCATCCAGATTCACGACCACCCGGCGGCTGGTTGAGGTCGCCTGCATGATCGCCGCGCCCGGACCCGCGTTGGTCCCCAAGGTTGCGCTAACCGTCGTGACCCTGATCTGGCCGGGCAGGAACACCGCCTGTCCCTCGGCCAGCTCGCCCGTCTCATCCTCACCCAGGTGGTGCTGCAACCGCTCCAGCGCGTTCATGGTCTCGTAGCTGAAGTAGCTCCGGTCCCAGTCAACCTCGGACCGTGTGGCGTATCCCAACGCCACCAGGTTCTCGTTCAGCTCTCGCACATCCGGCCCCTTGTCGCCCTCATACAGCGACCGGTAGACGGGCGTGTCGCCGTACAGCACGATCACCGGATCGTTCGAGACCCGGTAGAGCACCTGCCCGCGCGAGAACACCTCACCGGCCAAGGGGAGCTTCGAGAACGTGCCCGACGCCTGGTTGACCACGCTGTAATCCGACCCGCCCGAGGTTGTGTACTCGAGCGTGCCGTCAGCGCTGATCTGCGAGGACAGCGTCCCTTGCGTCACGGTTGTGATCGAGGTCGGATCGGCGTTATCGCTGACGCGGGTCGCGGGTGCGTGGTGCTTGCTAAACACCCCGGTTGCCAACGCAGCCACCACAGCGACGAGCACAACCACAGCCGCGCCGGCCAGCAGCCGGCCACGCCGACGTCGCGCCTCGCCACTTGGTGGAAGCGGCGGTGTTGGTGCCGGCGTCTCGCTGGGCGGCCGGGGTGTCGCCGCGGTGCTCATCATCCACCCCCAGACTTGGGCAGCTTGACCATCCCCCCGCACTCCTGCTGGGCGCGCTTGAAGGCGGGCGAGTTCGGGTCAACCCCGCTGCTGGTAGAGAACGCAACTCCACCGTTCGACGATGCCTCGCTCGGATCCGGCATGTTGGGGACCCCGTGGGCGCGCATGCAGACCGCCAGCTTCAACATCTCGGCCACCACCTTGCTTTGCTGCGCTGAGGTCATGTACCCGTTCGGCTTCAGCGACTTGCAGTCACTGGAAGCGGTCTGGAACGCCGGCGAGCTCGTCACGCTCGGTGTCAGGCGGATTTCGCCGGAGCTGTTGGGATCGGGGTAGTTCGTCACCCCGTGCGAGCGCATGCACTGCACGAACGCGATCTCGTTCGGCTTGCCCTTGGACTTGCTGCTGCTCTTCGCGGCACTCCTTGGCGAGTTGATGTGCGCGACACCGCCGCCGCTGGAGCTGCCGCCGCAGCCGGCGATCAGCACCGCCGCCATGATCGCGCCGGCCAGCGGGCCGGCGCGAAGCGCGCGCGCCCGGTGTCTGGTGCGAGCCGCCGAGGGCGGGCCGCTCGCGCTCAGAGGGTTGACGATCTTCATGCTGCTTCAGGCCTCCTTGACGGGAATCGAGGTTCCGTTCAGGGGCCGTTGTACGAAATGGCCGGTACCAGCTCCGTACCAGCTTTTGGTACCTGGCTGTTACCTGGCTCGACGTATGCTCGACGGGGGCTTGGAGCCCGCCTGGATATGCGAGTGTTGCTTGTTGAGGATCACCTGGGCTTGGCGCGGACGGTCGCGACCGGGCTGCGCCGCGAAGGTCTCGCGGTCGATGTCGTCCACGACGGGCGTGATGCGCTCGCTCATGCCGCCGTCACCGACTACGACATCGTCGTGCTCGACCGCGATCTTCCCGAGCTGCATGGCGATGAGGTCTGCCGGACGCTGACCGCGCGCCGGTCGGCAAGCCGGGTGCTGATGTTGACCGCCGCCGATACGGTCAAGGACCGGATCGAGGGGCTCGATCTCGGCGCCGATGACTATCTCCCGAAGCCGTTTGCGTTCGGTGAGCTCGTCGCCCGCATCCGCGCGCTCTCACGCCGCAGCGCCGGCTTCGTGCCCCCAACCTTGGAGCACGGGGACCTTACCCTCGATCCCGCGCGGCGGGTCGTGGCCCGC
>Ga0335075_10002708_pt1 | contig 28309 bp, 28 predicted proteins | sample Lox_Sample_24_FD_206723 | JGI IMG/M metagenome (GOLD analysis project Ga0335075, IMG submission 206723) | Soil microbial communities from Loxahatchee National Wildlife Refuge, Florida, United States - Lox_Sample_2.4 | ecosystem: Environmental > Terrestrial > Soil > Wetlands | place: USA...
CGTTGAAACAGCCCGATGAAACGCCGACCCGGAGGTCATGTACACCTGCCGGGCCGGATAGGGAACAATGGAGTGGTGAATTTGCAGTTCAATGCCGGGGATGGCTGGAATTCCACTGGCGGGGCATACCCGGCGCTGGCCAGGTCCGTGACGACGGGCCACCTCGAATCTGGAGGGAGCACTCGATGGCGGCGATGAAGCCCCGGACTGGTGACGGTCCACTGGAAGCGACCAAGGAGGGGCGCGGCATCGTGATGCGGGTACCGCTGGAGGGCGGTGGTCGACTTGTCGTCGAGCTGACACCCGACGAAGCCGCTGCGCTGGGCGACGAACTCAAAGGCGTCACCAGCTAAGCCAGCTTTCGGTAGATCTCCAGCGTCTGTTCTGCAATCCGCGCCCAGGAGAATTCCGCGATACAGCGCTTCCGTCCCGCTTGGCCATAGCGTTCCGCCTTGTCGGGATCGGCGATCAGGGCGTTGACCGCCTCAGCGAGCCTGGTCTGGTAACCGCTCGCGTCGTCGGGGTCATAGTGCACCAGCGAACCGGTCACTCCGTCGGCGACCACCTCGGGTATGCCGCCGACGTCGGAAGCCACCACAGCGGTGCCGCAGGCCATCGCTTCCAGGTTGACGATCCCCAACGGCTCGTACACCGAAGTGCATACAAAAACTGTTGCAGCCGAGAGTATCTCGCGTAGCTTCCCGATCGGCAACATTTCCCTGACCCAGAACACGCCGGTGCGGCTGCTTGCCAGCTCGGCTACCCCGGATGCCACTTCGGCAGCAATTTGCGGCGTGTCGGGCGCGCCGGCGCACAGCACCAACTGCACGTCGGGGGCGAACTTGTGTGCGGCCGCAAGCAGGTGGGCGACACCTTTCTGCCGGGTGATCCGCCCGACGAAGGCCGCCATCGGCCGGTTGCGGTCGACGCCGAGGTCGGCGAGCACGGAGTCTCCTGGAGCAGACTGCGACGGCTCGACCGGGTACCACACCTCGGTGTCGATCCCGTTGCGCACGACATACACCCGGCTGGGATCCAGCGTCGGATACACGCGCAACACGTCGTCCCGCATGCCCGAGCTGACGGCGATGACGGCGTCCGCAGCGGTCACCGCGCTCTGTTCCACCCACGACGAGATGCGGTAGCCGCCGCCGAGCTGCTCGGCCTTCCACGGCCGCATCGGCTCCAACGAGTGCGCGGTCAACACGTGCGGGATGTCGTAGAGCAATGAGGCCAGCTGTCCGGCCAAGCACGTGTACCAGGTGTGGGTGTGGACCACGCTGGCCTCCGCAGCGGCATTGGCCATCACCAGATCGGACGACAATGTCGACAGGGCCGGGTTCGCGCCGCGCAGCTGCGAGTCGGGCTGATACGTGAACGCGCCCGCCCGCGGTGGGCCCATGCAGTGCACGTCGACCTCGCACAGCTTGCGCAGCTGCGCGACGAGCTCGGTTACATGCACCCCCGCGCCGCCGTAAACCTCCGGCGGATACTCCCGAGTCATCATCGCCACCCGCATACCCGGCACGCTAGCGGTCGCTTCGGGGTAGCGCCGTGCCCGGGTTGGCCCAAATAGGTTGATGGACAGTCCGTCAGCGTGGGTATTTCACGAGAATGCCCTGGCAGTGGTTCGCGGTGGCCGATAGGTTTGACGCATGAGGGAAGCGCCACACGTGCTGGGCATCGTCCTGGCCGGGGGGGAGGGCAAGCGGCTGTATCCGTTGACCGTGGACCGGGCCAAACCCGCGGTTCCCTTCGGTGGCGCCTACCGGCTGATCGACTTCGTGCTTTCCAACCTCGTCAACGCCCGCTACCTGAGGATTTGCGTTCTCACCCAATACAAGTCACATTCGTTGGACCGCCATATTTCGCAGAACTGGCGGTTGTCCGGGTTGGCCGGTGAGTACATCACCCCGGTTCCTGCTCAGCAGCGGCTCGGCCCGCGCTGGTACACCGGCTCCGCCGACGCGATCTATCAGTCGCTGAACCTGATCTACGACGAGGATCCGGACTACATCGTGGTTTTCGGCGCCGACCACGTATACCGGATGGACCCCGAGCAGATGCTGCGATTTCACATTGACAGCGGCGCTGGGGTAACGGTGGCCGGAATCCGGGTACCGCGCGCCGAGGCGAGCGCGTTCGGCTGCGTCGACGCCGACGATTCCGGCCGTATCCGCAGCTTCCTGGAGAAGCCGACTGAGCCGCCCGGCACCCCCGACGACCCGGACTCCACCTTCGTTTCGATGGGCAACTACATCTTCACCACCAAGGTGCTCATCGACGCGATCCGTGCCGATGCCGACGAGGACCATTCCGATCACGACATGGGCGGCGACATCATTCCGCGGGTGGTCTCCGACGGTATGGCCGCGGTCTACGACTTCTCCGACAACGAGGTGCCCGGCGCCACCGACCGCGACCGGGCCTATTGGCGCGACGTCGGAACGCTGGACGCCTTTTACGACGCCCACATGGATCTGGTGTCGGTGCATCCGGTTTTCAACCTGTACAACAAGCGCTGGCCGATCCGCGGTGAGTCGGAGAACCTGGCGCCGGCCAAGTTCGTCAACGGCGGCTCCGCGCAGGAGTCGGTGGTGGGGGCGGGCAGCATCATCTCGGCTGCATCGGTGCGCAACTCGGTGCTGTCGTCGAACGTCGTTGTCGACGATGGCGCGATCGTGGAGGGCAGCGTGATCATGCCGGGCACTCGCGTCGGCCGCGGCGCGGTGGTGCGTCACGCCATCCTGGACAAGAACGTCGTCGTCGGACCCGGCGAGATGGTCGGGGTGGACCTGGAGAAGGATCGCGAACGCTTCGCGATCAGTGCCGGCGGTGTCGTCGCCGTAGGCAAAGGCGTCTGGATCTAACCGCATTTGCCGCGAGCAGACGCAAAAGCCCCTTAAGCCTTCGGCGTGTCGGGGGCTTTTACGTCTGCTCGCCGAGGCATCACCAGACGTAGGGCACCAACCGGTAGCGCACCTGATGCGTGTACTCGCGGTAGCCGCTCAGGTCGTGCTCGAGCAGGTCTTCTTCATCGCGGATGCGCATAGCGAGCACGATCAGGCCGGGGATGACAAGGATCAACCCCCAGTACGAGCCAAGCGCCAACGGGATGCCGAGCATCAAGATGACGTTCCCGGTGTACATCGGGTGCCTTACCAGCCCGTACAGTCCAGTGGAAACGAGCTGCTGGCCCGCCTCAACGGTGACGTTGACTGCCGCATAACCATTCTGGATGACTACCAGCATCGCGATGCCAAGCCCGACCGCGACCAGGACATCGCCGACCAACGAGATCGACGCCGGCACCGGAGACCAGCCGAACCGGTGATCAAGCGCGCTGACCACGAACATGGCCGGAAAGCAGATGAACAAGGCGGCGATCACGATCCGCTGCAGCGGTCGGGTTTCCGCAAACGGCCCACGCATGCGCCGGTCGAGCGCGGCCGGATTCGCGCGCATCAAGTACACGCTGGGGATCCAGGTGGAGAGCGCGAATACCGCGAGGAAGACCCATGCCTGCCAGTAGTGGAATGTCCCCGCTGGCAGGAACAGCATCAATCCGAACGCCACCAGGCCCAAAGCAGCTGAAACTAGTCCCTTAGCAACGGTTTTCATGACAACCTCCTCAGGTCTGCACGTCGCGGCGGCGGAACGCCGCCATGCCCAGCGCGCTCAGCGCGGCGTCGATCAGCAACAACCACAGCAGTGGAACCGGTGTGAAGGCGCCGCCGGTGACCCGCGGAATGTGCGCGAACGGTTCGAGGTCGAGCAGCCACTGGGGAAAGCCCGACAACGAACCGATCAGATACAGCGCGACGAACCCGACCAGCACGCCCCATGCCACCGGGCTGAACCTCGGCGCCACCCCGAACAACGCGACGGTCACTGCGGCCAAGAGCCAGACGGCGGGCAACTGCACCGCGGCGCTGCCCAGGACCATCGCAAGCTTGCCGCCGATATTGTGGGCGGCGATCCCGTAGGTCAGTCCGGCCGCGGACCCGGCAATCAACATCGCGACGGCCGAGCCTAGCAGCGCGATTGCCAGATGGCCCGCCAGCCAACGGCTTCGGCCCACCGCGCCGCCCAGCACCGCCTCGGCTCGCTGGCCGGCCTCCTCTTGATGCGGACGCAGGCTCAACGAGATGGCGAATGCGGCCGCCATCATGCCCAGCATGCAAAACGCCACCGCGACGAAGGCCTGCTCCAACGCACTGGTGCCACCCATGCGCTCGACGATGTCCTGGGCCGTGCCGCCGCCCAGCTCGTCGCCGATGCCGTGCACGACGCTGCCGATCAGCAAGCCGTACAGACACAGCCCGACGGTCCACAGCAGCAGCGCGCCGCGATCCAGCCGCCAAGCCAAGCCAAAGGCGTCCCGCAGCAACGGCGTTGCGGTCGCCGGACCCGGACGTTCGGCGATCAAGCCGGCGCCGACATCGCGTCCGGCAAGCAGCCGGTATGCCAGTGCGGTGAGTAGCACGGCCGTCACCAGATGCAGCAGCAGGACCCACCACCGGTCCCCCGCATACGGACGAACCTGCAGCGACCAGCCCAGCGGCGACAGCCACGACAACGCGCCCGAGCCGGCGTCACCGACTGCGCGCAGCGTGAAAGCGGTTGCCAGCACGGCGAATCCGGCGCCGCGGGCAAACCGCGCGCTGGGCGAGAGCTGGGCGGCCACTGCGGCCACCGAGGTGAACACCAGACCGGAGCCGGCCAACGCGGCCCCGAACGCCAGTGAGCCGTACGGCGGGACGCTGGTGCCCAGCAGGCCGACCGCCCCGATCGCGCCGGTGATCACCGACGCCCCGAACGACAGCAGTAGGGCCGCGGTCAGGCTGGCATACCGACCGACCGCGGTTGAGTCGATCAGTTCGGCGCGGCCGGTCTCCTCGTCGGCGCGGGTGTGGCGAACGACGGTGAGAATGACCGCCACGGCGATTAACAGATGGAACATTCCGGCCTTCCAGATGCCGGTTGCGCCGAGGCTGTCGTTGTAGATCTGCCCGTAGAGCGCGCGTTGCGCCGGGCTGGCCATGATCGTGGCGGCAAAGGCGGCGCGGGCGGCCTGGTCGGGGTAGACCTTTTCGATGCTGCCGATATAGACGCCTCCCAGTGGTAGCGAGAGCAGAAGCACCCACAGCGGCAGGACCACCCGGTCGCGACGCATATAGAGCCGCAGCATCCCGATTGTGCCGGTGAACGCCGACCCGCGTTGTGGCGCTTCGTGTGCCGGGTGATGCGAGCGTTCGAGCGTAGTAGTCATCGGCGCACCCCTTGGCTGCTCAACTGACGCTGCCCGTCGACGCCGTAGTGACGCAGGAACAGCTCTTCCAGGGTGGGCGGTTGGCTGACCAGGCTGCGCACGCCTATCTCGCCAAGCACCCGGATGAGCTCACCCAGGCTCTCACTGTCGACGTGGGCGCGCAGCGTGGTTCCCTCGAAGCTGACATCCTCGACACCGCGGATCCGGGTGAGATCGCCCGGATGCCGGAGCATTTCCGCTTTGATCGACGTGCGGCTGAGATGACGCATCGAATCCAGTGTGCCGGTCTCAACGGTTTTACCGGCCCGGATGATCGTCACCCGTTCGCACAGTGCCTCGGTCTCGGCCAGGATGTGACTGGACAGCAGGACTGTCGTGCCGCGGTCGCGCGCTTCGGCGACGCACTGCTGAAAGATGTTCTCCATCAACGGGTCCAGACCACTGCTCGGCTCGTCGAGCAGCAGCAGCCGGGCCCGCGACGAGAACGCTGAAATCAACGAGACTTTCTGTCGGTTTCCCTTCGAGTAGGTGCGTGCCTTCTTGTGCGGGTCGAGCTCGAAGCGTTCGATCAATTCGTCGCGGCGATTCTGCTCAATACCACCGCGCATCCGCGCCAGCAGGTCGATTGTCTCGCCGCCGCTGAGGTTGGGCCACAGAGTCACATCGCCTGGAACATAGGCGATCTGGCGGTGCAGCTCGACTGCGTCGGTCCACGGATCGCCGCCAAGCAGCCGAGCCGTTCCGCAGTCGGCTTTCACCACTCCCAGCAGTATCCGGATCGTCGTCGACTTTCCGGCGCCGTTGGGTCCGAGAAAGCCGTGCACCTCGCCCTCGCGTACCGTCAGCTCAAGGCCGTCCAGCGCTCGTACCGCACCGAAGTTCTTTGTCAAACCGTGTATTTCGATCGGCGCATGATACCTGTCAAGTGCCATCGGATTCTCCTTCTGCTTGGGCCAGGAAAGCGTCGTACATGTGGCTGTCTGCCATCAGCCCGTTGGTGTAGAGCTCGAGGGCGGGCAGCGTCATGTCGCGGGCATAGTCGCGCAGAACCGCCCGCAGATCTGTTGGCGTGTCGTGCATTTGGATATACAGCAAGAAACCGCCACCGCCGGTGACCGCCAGATACCTGGCCCGGGCAGCCGGATCGCGGCTCGGCTTCAGGATGCCGCTATGCACGCCTTCATCGAGGTAACTCTCGGCGTTGTCGATCATCGTGCGCCATAGCGTGTTCGCCAGCTCACCGCCGGATTGCATCGAACGCACCAAGTAGGCCATCAAGGGCGCGTACTCCTCGATCTCGGCCATTGCCGCGAACCAGGTTGCCGGATCGCTGGAGCGCATCGCCTCGGACTTTCCGCTGCGGATCTCTTCGGCGACGTAGTCGTCGCAGGCTTTGCGCAGACCGTCCTTGGAGCCGAAATGGTGGATGACAAGAGCCGCGCTCACTCCGGCCGCTTCGGCAATCGCGCGCAGCCCGACGCCGAAGCCCTGTTCGCCGAATCGCTCGATCGCCGCGTCGCGGATCCGTGCGGCGGCGGTCAGATCGCTGGCTGAACGCATGTTCAGTAGACTAAACATGCGTTCAGCCGAACGTCAAGCGGGCACGCCGTCAGAAACTCGTAAAAGACATGGATCAGTCGCGAACCGCGGCCAGCAGGCCGTCGCCAAGCGGCACCAGCGCCGGTGTGAGCAGCTCGTTCTCGGCGATCAGCCGCGCCGCTTCGCGCACCGCGGCGACCTCGGCGTCGTGCGCCGCCGGGTCGCCGGCCCGGCCACCCAGCGCGGCCCCGTGAACGACGATCGCCCCGCCGGAGCGCAGCAGCCGCATTCCCTCGACTACGTAATCCGGCTGATCGAGCGGGTCGGCGTCGATGAAGACCAGGTCATAGGACTCGTCGGCCAGCCGGGTCAGGACCTCCTGGGCCCGGCCGCTGATCAGCCGCGTCCGCGATGGCCCGATGCCGGCGTCGGAAAACGCCTGCTTGGCGATCAGCTGGTGCTCGGGCTCGATGTCGATCGTCGTCAGGACGCCGTCTTCGCTCATCCCCGATAACAGCCACAGGCTGCTGACCCCTGCACCCGTCCCCACCTCAACGACCGCTTTGCCGCCACTGAGCCGGGTGAGCAGGCTGAGTAGTGCTCCCACCGCGGGGGTTATCGCGCCGGCGCCAATATCGACCGCGCGTTCGCGGGCGGCCAGCAGAACCGCGTCTTCGGAGATCGACGCCTCGGCGTGCGCCGACAGCGATTCGGCCCGACTCGTTCCAGGCGACTGGCCCGGCGTGCGGTCGGTGTTGGCCATGCCCGCAGCGTAAGTCCAACCGCTGCCCCGCGTGGTCAGGCGCGCCCGATTGCGGTCTTGCCGGACGGACCACGACACGCCCGAACCCCGCGGCCGATCAAGGTCACAATTTGATGAATATCCGCAGTGCAACGGGGTGAAAGCACCCATTCTCAGTCAAAGCTCAGTGCGGTCACATACCGCACACACGCCGGTAGGCGACGGTATCCCCCATGGAACGTGGAGGCCGTTGGTCCGGGAATAGATCCCCGCGTCTTCGTGTTGCGTGCGATGACCAATTGCCCTACCTGGACGGCAGCCCGAACCCGGAGGATCTGAACATCGTCACCATTATGAGCCCGGCCAGCATGTCGCATCCCGAGCAGTATCGGGTCGCCGACTGGGTCGAGCCTGCCGAGGAGCCGTATGGCACCGCCGTCTTCGACGCGACCGGTGACAAGGCGGCGATGCCGTCGTGGGATGAGCTTGTCCGCCAGCACGCCGACCGCGTCTACCGGCTGGCGTATCGGCTCTCCGGCAACCAGCACGACGCCGAGGACCTCACCCAGGAGACCTTCATCCGGGTTTTCCGGTCGGTGCAGAACTATCAGCCCGGAACCTTTGAAGGCTGGTTGCACCGCATCACAACGAACCTGTTCCTCGACATGGTCCGCCGTCGCGGCCGGGTCCGGATGGAGGCGTTGCCCGACGACTATGACCGGGTGCCCGCCGACGAGCCCAACCCCGAGCAGATCTATCACGATTCGCGGCTGGGTCCTGACCTGCAGGCTGCCCTGGATTCGCTGCCACCCGAATTCCGTGCAGCCGTCGTGCTGTGCGACATCGAAGGACTGTCCTACGAGGAGATCGGGGCCACCCTCGGGGTGAAGCTCGGGACCGTGCGCAGCCGCATCCACCGCGGCCGTCAGGCACTGCGCGACTATTTGGCGGCGCACTCCGAGGGAGCTGACCGCGCCAACCCTTCAGCGGCTGACGCCGCGCAGAAGCCTACGGACTAAGACACGAGCCGCCTGATCCGCTGTTCATTGGTGTTCCGTATCGGGTAGCGCGCTACATTCGAGGTAGTGCCCATCAACTGACGCGATACGGAGAGGAGCCGGTGATGGTCGACCGGGGACATGTGTTCCGGCGTGCGTTCTCCTGGCTTCCCGCCCATTTCGCCTCGCAAAGCGACGCGCCGGTCGGGGTGCCGCGCCAGTTCGGTTCGACCGAACATCTGTCGATCGAGGCCATCAGCGCGTTCGTCGACGGCGAGCTGCGGATGAACGCACACCTGCGCGCAGCGCATCACATCTCCCTTTGCCCGGAGTGCGCCGCAGAAGTCGAAGGTCATCGCCGGGCCCGCGCCGCGCTGCGCGATTCGCGTCCGATCAGGATCCCCAGCACGCTGCTGGGATTGCTGTCGCAGATTCCGGACGGCCCGCCCGACGAGGATGCGGGCCGGGCCGAGGGCGGCCCGTGGGGGCCGCCCCGCACGCGGCGAGCGGGGGATCATTTAGCCGACGGCAACCCGCCTGACCGGCGCGAGCCTCGGTAGGGTGGGGATCAGGTTAGCCAGGCCGGTGCACAGCGCCGCGCTCGAGCCCATAGCGCGCATTTTCCCAAGCGCTCGGAAGAGGATGACGTGAGCTCCGACGAAGACAAGAACGGCGCCCCCCGGCTGGCGCCGCGACCCATTTCCCGGCCGCCCGTCGACGCTGCGTCACGCCAAGCCTTCAGCCGTCCCGACGGTGTGCGCGGCTCGTTCGTCGCCGAAAGCGTGCGTCCGCCGAAATATCGCAACTCCGGAGAGTTCACCCCGCACGATGAACCGGCCGACCCGGTTCTCTCGGAGGCCTTTGGCCGTCCCTTCCCCGGCGCCGACTCGTTGCAGCGCCACCCCACCGATGCCGGCGCGCTCGACGGCGACAAAGATCAGTCAGACGAGCCCGACGACCCATGGCGCGATCCGGGCGCGGCCGCCGCGTTGGGTGAGCCCGCGGTAGCGGCCGCCGGCCCACAGGGCGCCGGCGGGGAACGCGACCGGCTCGGTGTGCGCGACGTGCTGTTCGGCGGACGGGTGTCTTATCTGGCGCTTCTGGTGCTGGCGGTCCTCGCGTTGTTGATCGGCGTAATCGGCGGGGTGGTCGGGCGCAAGACCGCTGAAGTCGTAGAGGCCTTCACCACCTCCAAGGTGACGTTGGCGACCAATAACAACAGCGAAGCGCCAGCCGGCCGATTCGCCAAAGTCGCTGCGGCAGTGGCTGATTCCGTGGTCACGATCCAGTCGGTCAGCGACCAGGAGGGGATGCAGGGATCCGGTTTCGTCGTCGACGGACGCGGCTACATCGTCACCAACAACCACGTCATCTCTGAAGCCGCCAACAACCCCAGCCAGTTCAAGACCACCGTCGTCTTCAACGACGGTAAGGAAGTGCCCGCGAACCTGGTCGGCCGCGACCCCAAGACCGACCTGGCCGTTCTCAAGGTGGACAACGTCGATCACTTGTCGGTGGCCCGGCTCGGTGACTCGGACAAGGTGCGGGTGGGCGACGAAGTCCTCGCCGCCGGTGCGCCGCTGGGTCTGCGCAGCACCGTCACGCACGGCATCATCAGCGCGCTGCACCGCCCCATCCCGCTGTCCGGGGAGGGATCGGACACCGACACCGTCATCGACGCCATCCAGACCGACGCCTCGATCAACCACGGGAACTCCGGCGGCCCGCTGATCAACATGGATTCTCAGGTCATCGGCATCAACACCGCCGGCAAGTCGCTGTCCGACAGCGCCAGCGGGCTGGGCTTCGCGATTCCGATCAACGAGGCGAAATTGGTTGCGCAGACGCTGATCAAGGACGGCAAGATCGTGCACCCGACGTTGGGCCTGAGCACCCGGTCGGTGAGTAACGCGATCGCGCAGGGCGCGCAGGTCGCCAACGTGAAGGCGGGCAGCCCGGCGGAAAAGGGCGGGATCCTGGAAAACGACGTGGTGGTCAAGGTTGGTAACCGGGGCGTCGCAGACTCCGAAGAGTTCGTGGTCGCCGTGCGGCAGTTGACGATTGGGCAGCCCGCCCCGATCGAGGTGGTTCGCGACGGACGCCACGTGACGCTGACGGTGACGCCCGGTCCGGACACCAGCTAAATGTTCGCCAACGTCGGTTGGGGGGAAATGCTGGTGCTCGTGGTGGTCGGGCTGGTTGTCCTGGGCCCCGAGCGGCTTCCCGGCGCCATCCACTGGACCGCCAACGCGCTGCGCCAGGCCCGCGACTACCTCAGTGGGATGACGGCCCAGCTGCGCGAGGACATCGGGCCCGACTTCGACGATCTGCGCCAGCCGCTGAGCGAGCTGCAGAAGCTGCGGGGTTTGACACCGCGCGCGGCGCTGACCAAGCACCTGCTCGACGGCGATGACTCGCTGTTCACCGGCAACTTCGACAAGGTCGAGAAAGTCGTTCCGCAGGCCATGCCGCCGTCACCGCCAGTTTCGGAACCGCCCGTCGCTGGGCCGGCCCCCTTCGACCCCGACGCCACCTAGCTGGCTGACTTAGTGTCGCGTCGGATCCAGTCCGAGCGACATTCCGGCGAGACCGCGGCGCCGCGACGACAGGGCGCCGGCGATCTTTTGCAGTTCCTTGCCCACCGGCGAGTCGGCAGCGCTGAGCACGATCGGCACCCCGGCATCACCGGCGGCGACCAGCGCCGGATCCAACGGGATCTGGCCCAGCAGCGGCACGTCGTTGCCGACCGTGCGAGACAGCCGCTCGGCGACCTGTCGGCCGCCGCCTTCGCCGAACACCTGCAGCGTCGAGCCGTCCGGCAGCAGCAGCCCAGACATGTTTTCCACCACCCCGACGATGCGTTGGCGGGTCTGGACGGCAATGCTGCCCGCACGCTCGGCCACTTCAGCGGCCGCCAGTTGCGGTGTGGTCACCACCAGGATTTCCGCGTTCGGGATCAGCTGGGCCACCGAGATCGCGATGTCGCCGGTGCCCGGCGGCAGGTCGAGCAGTAGCACGTCGAGGTCGCCCCAGTACACGTCTGCCAAAAACTGCTGCAAGGCGCGGTGCAGCATCGGGCCGCGCCACACTACAGGCGTGTTGCCCTGCGTGAACTGCGCGATCGAGATGACCTTCACCTCGTGGGCGATGGGCGGCAGAATCATCGACTCGACCTGAGTGGGCCGGTCGGTGGTGCCCATCATTCGCGGGATGGAGTGGCCGTGGATGTCGGCGTCGAGTACTCCGACGGACATCCCGCGTGCGGCCATCGCCGCGGCCAGGTTGACCGTCACCGAGGACTTGCCGACGCCGCCTTTACCGGAAGCGACCGCGTACACGCGAGTCAGCGATCCCGGCTGGGCGAACGGGATGACAGGTTCGCGGGCGTCGCCGCGCAACTGCTTACGCAGTTCGGTGCGCTGCTCGTCGTTCATCACGTCCAGGCTGACCTTGACCGTGCCGGTGCCGGGGACGTCGGCCACGGCCTGGCTCACGCGCTCGCTGATTTCGGTCTTCTTCGGACAGGCCGCGGTGGTCAGGTAGATCTCGACGCGCACGTCGCCGTCGGGGCTCACCTCGATACCTTTGACCATCCCGAGTTCGGTGATGGGGCGCCGCAGTTCAGGATCGATCACCTTGGCCAGCGCGGCGCGAACGTCTGTAGTCGGATCGGACATCACCGCCGAGTGTAGTTCGGCGACGATGCGGGCCGGACGGCCCGTTGACCGGACGGCCCGTTGAGAAGCCGGACCGTCGAGTACGTCGGCGACGATGCGGGCCGGACGGCCCGTTGAGAAGCCGGACCGTCGAGTACGTCGGCGACGATGGGCAGGTCAGTTGGCGGGCGCCGGTCCCGGCGCCGGACCTGTCGGCTGGCCGGCCGGTGGCACGGCAACTGGCGCCGCCGGCAGGGCAGGCGCTGGCTGCTGGGCCGGAGGTGGTAGGGCCGGTGCCGCCGGAGGCGGTAGGACCGGTGCCGCCGGAGGCGGCAGGACCGGTGCCAACGGAGGCGGTAGGACCGGTGCAACGCCCTGTGCTGCCAGCGCCGGCACGTCGGGTGGCGGTGTGTTGAGCGCCGGCTGCTGTGGGCCAGCAGTGTCTTGGCCGATGCAGATCACCGTGCACGACGGGCGGGGACCGGTCTGCTGCCACGGGAACTGCTGATTGGTGCTCGACCCCCCGCTGAGGTCGATCAACGGCATCTGCGCCAGCGGGTCGCTCGGTGACAGGCCGTGGATATTGAGCGGCAGGTTCGGCCCGATGCCCTCGGGGCTCTCCAGATGGATATCGCCGAGCGGCGGCGGGGGCCCCGTAATTGGAGGTAGGTCGACCGGGATGACGCCGGTGGCGTAAGCCGCCGCCCAGCCCAGCACGTTCTGGGCGTATGGCATGGAGTTGTTGTAGCGCAGGATCGCGGCCATGACCTGTGACTGGTCGCGCAGGTTCAGCCCGCCGGAGCACAGGTATCGGGCGGCGGCCAGCGTGGCGTCGTAGAGATTCTGCGGATCGGCCACGCCGTCGCCGTCGCCGTCGGAGGCGTAACGCGCCCAGGTGCCCGGCAGGAACTGCATCGGGCCCATCGCGCGGGCATAGATGACGCGCCCGGCGCCGCTGCTTTGGACGATGACCTCGTTGCCGGGCAGCGTGCCGTCCAGCGAAGGACCGTAGATGGGCCGTATCGCGGTGCCGCGCGCGTCGGTCGCGCCGCCGTTGGCGTGCATTGACTCGATGCGTCCGATGCCGGCCAGCAGGTTCCAGCTGATGCCGCATGCGGGGTCGGCGACGGCCATCATCCTTTCGGCGTTGCGGTACGCCGACAATGCCATCGTCGGAATGCCCAGTGCTCCCGGGGTATTCACCACAGCCGTCGGCGGCGGAGCCGACGCCAAGGCGGCCGCGACATGGAAGCCGGTCTTGGGATGCTGGACGGCGATTACCAGTGGCCCGGACGGGTCGGTGGAGGCGGGCGTGACCGCGGCAACCGGGGTGATCGCGGCGTCGCGCAGCGTCGATCTCGGGCCGGGAAACGGTGGGGCCGCTGCGCCCACGACTCCGCCGAAGATCAGGCAAGCGATCATCGCCACACCGAACGCCGGGCTCCGGGCCGTGCGCGCCATTAACTGCTGCATAGCGGCAACGGTGGCAACGACGGCCGCAGGGATTCGGGTGGCCCGCGCCGCGCGAACCGCCGAATGCCGAACGGTGCTGAAGGTGTTAACGAGGGCAGCCGGAATTTTCGGGGGTCGCGGCTTGCGAATTATCCGCTGCCGCATCTTTGCAAGAGCCAAGGCTCCCCCGATTCGCACTCGACCGTCCTGTCGTATTTGAGCCCTATTAGGCACTTGTGAAACCACTTTGGGCCTCGTGACCTAAGTCACCATACATAACTCTCTGGTCACAGAGGTCACATTCGCAGAGTCTGTGAACGGCGACGATGCTTAGTCGGGCGAGGTCAAAGGGCAGACGTGAATTCGTCGGCCAGAATCGTATTTCGCTCTTTGCCGTTATTAAGTGGTCTTCACGGCGTGCACGTCCACACCGTCGCCGTCGGTCGCGGTTGCTTTGCTCGCCCTGTCCGGGTGACGGTCTTCCAGCAGGCCTCGTAGATCTTCCAATTCGCGGCGCAGATAGTCGCGGGTTTTCGCGATATCGCCCATCGCCAGCCGCAGCGCGGCCAGCTCCCGGGCTAAAAATTCGGTGTCGGCCTTCATCTCCTGATCTCGCCGGCGGTCTTCGTCAAGCGCAACGCGGTCACGGTTCTCTTGGCGGTTCTGGGCCAGCAGGATCAGCGGCGCCGCGTACGCGGCCTGAGTGGAGAAAGCCAGGTTGAGCAGGATGAATGGGTAAGGATCCCAACGCAGACTGACCGCGGTGATATTGAGCACGATCCACGCGATCACCACGATGGTCTGGATCAGCAGGTAGCTACCGGTGCCGAAGAAGCGGGCAATCGATTCGGTGAACTGCCCGACGGCTTCCGGGTCCACCCGCGGCGTCACCACCCGCGAGATGCGTGGGGTGTACAGCCGCGCCCGCGGTGCCGACTTGCTCATAAAACTTCTCCTGTCACATCCAGCGAGAGCTCGTCATTGCTTGCTCGCCAGTCGTTGGGCAGCAGGTGGTCGAGTACGTCATCCACGGTCACGGCGCCCAGCAAGTGATGTTGTTTGTCGACCACCGGGGCGCACACCAGGTTGTAGGCGGCGAGATAGCGGGTCAGCACCGCCAGCGGGGTTTCCGGAGCCAGGACCGGCAGATCGGCGTCGACGATCCCGCCGACCATCATCGCCGGGGGCTCGCGCAGCAGTCGCTGCACGTGCACACAGCCCAGGTAGTGACCTGTCGGGGTAGCGGTCGGGGGACGGACCACCAACACCATCGATGACAACGCCGTGGTCAAGTCGGGATCGCGGACCCGGGCCAGCGCCTCGGCGACCGAGGTGTCCGGGGTCAGCACCACCGGTTCGGACGTCATCAAACCGCCCGCTGTATCGGGTGAGTGTTTCAGCAGCCGGCGCACCGGGTCGGATTCTTCTGGGTCCATCTGACGTAGCAGCCCCTCGGCCAGGGTCGGATTCATCGTGCCGAGCAGGTCGGCGGCGTCATCGGGGTCCATCTCCTCCAGCACGTCGGCCGCACGCTCGTCGCCCAGCTGCATCAATAAATCCGCCTGGTCCTCCTCCGGCAGCTCCTGCAGAATGTCGGCCAGCCGGTCGTTGTCCAATGCGCTGGCCACCTCGAAGCGCCGCTTCGGGGGCAGCTCACGCACGGCATCGGCGACGTCGATCGGCCGCCACTTTTCGAACTGATGCAGCAGCTGCGCCACGCCCTGGCCCGGCATCGCCAGCAGCGACGGGGTCAGCCCCTGCACGTTGCGCCAGCCCACGACGTGGACATTGCTGCGGCGGGCTAATCGTCTGGGAATGCGCACCGCGACGCGGGTGACCATCCAGTCGCGGGTTCGGGTCTGCTCTAGGCCCAGATCAGTGATGACGACCTCGGTGTCGGCGAGCTCCGGCAGTTCCGGGTCGTTGACCCGCACCTTGGTGTCGATGATTTGCCCCAGCACCAGCACCTCGCCGGGCCGTTGCTCAAACCGGTTCAGCGAAACGCTGGCGGTGTTCAGCGCCACCGCGCTGGGCTCGATCGAGGCGACTCGCAGAATCGGCACGAATATCCTTCGGCGGGAAAGCATTTCGACGACGAGGCCGAGGACACGGGGCTGCTGACGGACAATGCTGATGCTGACCACCACATCGCGCATTCGGCCGAGCGACTCGCCCATCGGGCCCAGCACCGACATCCGCGCCAGCCGGGCGGCGTACACCCTGTTGATCGAGGCCATGGTGCACAGGGTATTCAAGAGGGGTGAGTGACGCGTGACCAACGCCTATCGACCGCGCCGTACTTGCCTGTCGGTGCCGGGTAGCAGCCAGAAAATGATCGACAAGGCCAAAAGCCTTCCCGCCGATGAGGTCTTCCTGGATCTGGAGGATGCCGTCGCGCCGGACGCAAAGACCGCGGCGCGTACCCGGGTGGCCGCTGCATTGGCCGAGCCGGGGTGGGCCGGTCAGTTGCGCGGCGTTCGGGTTAACGGATGGACAACTCCGTGGACTCACGCCGACATCATCGAAGTGGTTTCCGCTGTCGCCGCTGCGCCCGATGCCGAGCTCGGTGTTGTGGTGCTGCCCAAGGTTTCTGATGTTTCCCACGTTCAGGCGCTTGATCTGCTGCTGACCCAGTTGGAGACGATCCACGGTCTTCCGGTCGGCGAGATCGGCATCGACGCGCAGATCGAAGACGCCCGCGGGCTGCTGAACGTCGATGCGATCGCCGCCGTGCCGAGGGTGCAGGCTTTGGTGCTCGGCCCGGCCGACCTGATGGCCAGCCTGAACATGCGCACGCTGGTCGTTGGGGAGCAGCCCGAGGGCTACGACGTCGGCGACGCCTACCACCATGCGCTGATGACCATCCTGGTGGCTGCCCGTGCACACGGTATCGCCGCGGTGGACGGCCCCTATCTGAAAGTGCGTGATGTGGAGGCGTTCCGGCGGGTGGCGGGCCGGTCGGCGGCTCTCGGCTATGACGGCAAATGGGTATTGCATCCCGACCAGATCGCGGCGGGCAACGAGATCTTCAGCCCTCGCCAAGCCGACTACGATCACGCCGAGTTGATCCTGGAAGCCTACGAGTGGCATACGTCGGCGGCCGGCGGTGCCCGCGGGGCGGTGATGCTCGGCGACGAGATGCTCGACGAGGCCAGCCGCAAAATGGCTCTGGTGATCGCCGCGAAAGGGCGCGCGGCGGGTATGCGGCGGCAGTCGGATCCATTCGCGCCGCCGACCGGATCAGGTTAAGGACGGCGTTATGGACGGCGAGTGCGAGGCCGCCATCACCCCGATCACTAGTAACACCAGCAGCACCGCCGCAGCCGCGCCGATCACGATCCCGGCGATGGCAAGTCCGCGACCCTGCTGATTGGTTCGCTTGATCTGACCGAGCGCGACCACCCCAAGCACTACACCGACGATCGGAATCAGTATCCCGACGTAGCAGATGAACGCCAGCGGGATGCCGAGCAGGCCACCCGCGACCGAGGTCACCAGGGAACCGATGGCCAACCCGTTGGTCTCGTGGGAGCGATCCCGGTAAGGGTGATACGGGTCGTACGGGCCGGGATATCCGGGCGGGCCGCCGTAGCTGCCCCCATAGCTCGGCGGGGGATAGGGCTGGCCGTATTGCGGCGGTGGCGGCGGGTATGACGGACCGCCGTAGCCCTGGGGATCTTGGTATCCCGGCGGTCCGTAATCGGCTCGGCCCGGATAGGCCGGTGGCGGGTAGGCCGGCGGCGGATAGTCGGAGGCCGGCGGGGTCCACGGCGGCACCGACGGTGGCGGGTCCTTTGGCGCGTTCGGATTGGGTTGGGCGTACGCGGGCGGGGCGAACTCCTCCCACGGGCGTGCCTCCGGGCTCTGTGGAGGCCGCTTTCCCTCGTCTCGGCCTTTCCCGCCGAAGTCGCCGCCCTGGAATGTCATGCTGTTCAACCTAGTGGCGATCGCAAGCGCGGCGAAGCCGGGCGCAGCGGGTCGCTGAGCGACTGACCCAGCGTGACGGAAGCGCGAGCCGAGCGTACGAGCTGTTTGCGCTGGTAGCGCCGTTGGGGGGCCGTCGGCAGCACTCCGATGACGTCCGCCGGCCGGGCGGAGCACAATGAAGCCATGACGAGTCCCTTCCAGCCCGGACAGGTTCCTGGTGCCACGCCTGGCAACCCGGCGGCGAGCCGCCGTGCCCCTGGGTTGCCGACGCCGCCGAAAGGCTGGCCGGTCGGGTCATACCCCACCTACGCGGAAGCGCAGCGAGCCGTCGACTACCTGTCCGAACAGGAGTTTCCGGTGCAACAGGTGACGATCGTCGGGGTAGACCTGATGCAGGTCGAACGGGTCACCGGTCGGCTGACCTGGCCGAAGGTGCTCGGCGGTGGTGTGCTTACCGGCGCCTGGCTGGGACTTTTCATCGGTCTGGTGCTGGGGTTCTTCAGCCCCAACCCGTGGGGAGCGTTGACGACCGGCCTGGTCGCCGGGGTGTTCTTCGGCTTGATCAGCTCCGCGGTGCCGTATGCGATGGCGCGCGGTACCCGGGATTTCAGTTCCACGATGCAACTGGTCGCCGGCCGCTACGACGTGCTCTGCGACCCGCAAAACGCCGAGCGGGCCCGGGATCTTCTCGCCCGCTTGGCAATCTGACCCGACGCCCGGAAGACCTGGCGCGAGTAGCCGACGACTGAACGAAAGGACCGTGTGGTGGCGAGTCGTCGCGGGCGCGCGGTCCGACTGGGCGCGGTTGCGCTGGCGACGCTGTGGACCGCAGCGGTGGTATCGGCCTGCGGACCTGGCGACGACGGGCGGTTGATCAGCTTCTACACCCCGGCCGGCGACGCCACGGCGTTCGCTGCGGTCGCCAGGCGCTGCACCGAGCAGTTCGGTGGACGGTTCACCCTCCGGCAGTTCAGCCTGCCCCGGTCTACCGACGACCAACGGTTGCTGCTGGCCCGCCGGCTGAGCGCCAACGACCGCACGGTGGACGTGATGGCGCTGGACGTGATCCGGACGGCAGAGTTCGCCGAAGCCGGCTGGGTGCTACCGCTGTCGGACGATCCGGCCGGCCGTGCCGAGGCCGACGCCACGACCGACACGTTGGCGGGGCCGCTGGCAACGGCCACCTGGAAGCACCGGCGTTATGCCGCACCTTTCACCACCAATACCCAATTGCTCTGGTACCGGCCGGATTTGATGAACAAGCCGCCGGCAACGTGGAACGCGATGGTGGACGAGGCGACCCGGTTGCATGCGGCAGGCAAGCCCAGCTGGATCGGCGTGCAGGCCAGCCAGAACGAGGGTTTGGTGGTGTGGTTCAGCACCCTGCTGGAAAGTGCGGGTGGCCAGGTGCTGTCCGACGACGGCAACAAGGTCACGTTGACCGATACGCCCGCACACCGCGCAGCCACCGTCAGCGCCCTGCGGATCCTCAAGGCGGTGGCCACCGCGCCCGGCGCCGACCCGTCGATCACCCGGACCGACGCGGGCACCTCCCGGTTGGCGTTCGAGCAGGGTAAGGCTGCACTGGAGGTCAACTGGCCGTATGCGCTGGCGTCGATGCTGGAGAACGCGGTGAAGGGCGGTGTTGCTTTCTTGCCGCTCAACCGCCGTCCCGACCTGGCCGGCAGCATCAACAACGTCGGCGCGTTCGCGCCGACCGACCGGCAGTTCCGCGAAGCCTACGAGGCCAGCAAGCAGGTGTTCGGTTTCGCGCCCTACCCCGGCGTGCGGCCCGGCCAGCCGGCCAAGGTGACGATCGGCGGGCTGAATCTGGCGGTGGCCAAGACGACGCGTCATAAAGCCGAGGCCTACCAGGCGATCAGATGCCTGCGCGACGTGCAAAGCGAGAAGTACATCTCGCTGCAGGGAGGCCTACCCGCGGCGCGGACCTCGCTATACTCGGACCCGCAATTCCAGGCGAAGTACCCGATGTACGACATCATTCGCCAACAACTCACCCATGCCGCCGCGCGGATCGCGACACCGGTCTATCAGGCGGTGTCCACTCGGATATCGGCCACGCTGAGCCCGATCAACAAGATTGACCCGGAGAAGACGGCCGACAAGCTCACCGTGCAAGTGCAAAAGGCGATTGACGGGCGGGGGCTGCTGCCGTGACCCGCCTTGTCCGCCACACCGATAACCGGAGGTCGGAGCGACGGCTGGCGTTCGTGCTGGTGGCGCCGGCGGCGGTGCTGATGCTGGCGGTCACGGCTTATCCGATCGGCTACGCGGCGTGGCTGAGCCTGCAGCGCAACAACTTGATAACTCCCAACGACACCAAGTTCATTGGCCTCGCCAACTACCAGACGATCTTGACTGACCGGTACTGGTGGACGGCACTTGCAGTGACGCTGGCGATTTCGGTTGTTTCGGTGTCGATCGAATTCGTGTTGGGACTGGCGCTGGCGTTGGTGATGCACCGCACGCTGATCGGCAAGGGCTTGGTGCGGACCGCGGTGCTCATTCCTTACGGCATCGTCACGGCGGTCGCGTCCTACAGCTGGTACTACGCTTGGACGCCGGGCACCGGCTACCTGGCCAACCTGCTGCCGCCGGGCAGCGCGCCGCTGACTCATCAGATTTCATCGCTGGGCATCGTGGTGATCGCTGAGGTCTGGAAGACGACGCCGTTCATGTCATTGTTGCTTCTCGCCGGGTTGGCGCTGGTGCCCGACGATCTGCTGAAGGCCGCGCAAGTCGACGGCGCCGGCGCGTGGCGACGGTTGACCAAAGTCACTTTGCCACTGATAAAACCGGCGATTCTGGTCGCACTGCTGTTCCGCACGCTGGATGCATTCCGGATCTTCGACAGCATCTATGTGCTCACCGGTGGCGCCGGCAAAACCGAATCGGTGTCGATCCTTGGTTACGACAATCTATTCAAAGGCTTCAATGTTGGCCTCGGATCAGCGATTTCGGTGCTGATCTTCGGATGCGTCACGCTCATCGCGTTCATCTTCATTACGGTATTCGGCGCGTCAGCGCCCGGTTTCGACGGCAATGGACGCTGAGCCGTGACCGTGGCCCTCGGTCTCCGACGCGCCACCGCCTGGGTGATCATCGATACGCTGGTGCTGCTGTATGCGCTGTTTCCGGTGTTGTGGATCCTCAGCCTGTCGCTTAAGCCGACGTCAACGGTCAAGGACGGCAAGCTGATTCCGTCGTCGGTGACTTTCGACAACTACCGTGGGATTTTCCGCGGCAATTTCTTCAGCTCAGCTCTGATCAACTCCGCCGGCATCGGCTTGCTCACCACTGTGATCGCGGTGGTGATCGGCGCGATGGCGGCCTACGCGGTGGCACGGTTGGACTTTCCCGGCAAGCGGCTGTTAATCGGTGCGACGCTGTTGATTTCGATGTTTCCGGCAATCTCGCTGGTCACACCGCTGTTCAACATCGAGCGGGGGATCGGGCTGTTCGATACCTGGCCCGGGCTGATCATCCCTTACATCGCGTTCGCGCTCCCGCTGGCGGTCTACACGCTGTCAGCGTTCTTCCGAGAGATCCCGTGGGACCTGGAGAAGGCGGCCAAAATGGACGGCGCCTCGCCGGGACAGGCATTCCGGAAGGTGATCGCCCCGCTGGCCGCCCCGGGAATAGTGACCGCGGCGATCCTGGTGTTCATCTTCGCTTGGAACGATCTGCTGCTCGCTTTGTCGTTGACCGCCACCAAGGCCGCGATCACCGCGCCGGTGGCGATCGTCAACTTCACCGGCAGTTCGGAATTCGAGGAGCCGACCGGGTCGATCGCGGCCGGCGCGATGGTGATCACGGTCCCGATTATCGTTTTTGTTCTAGTCTTCCAACGACGGATAGTCGCTGGGTTGACCTCCGGCGCGGTGAAGGGATAGCTGATGGCCGAGATTGAGTTGGCTCACGTGACCAAGAGCTACCCCGACGGGGCGACGGCTGTGAGCGACCTCAGCCTCACGATCGCCGAAGGTGAGTTCATCATCCTGGTGGGGCCGTCTGGCTGTGGAAAGTCCACGACGCTGAATATGATTGCTGGACTGGAGGATATCTCGTCAGGCGAGCTGCGGATCGGCGGCGAGCGGATGAACGAGAAGGCACCCAAAGACCGCGACATCGCAATGGTGTTCCAGTCCTACGCGCTGTACCCGCACATGACGGTGCGACAGAACATCGCCTTTCCGCTCACGCTGGCCAAGATGAAGAAAGCGGAGATCGCCGACAAGGTCGAGGATACCGCGCGGATTCTCGACTTGACCGACGTTCTCGACCGCAAACCCTCGCAGCTGTCTGGCGGGCAACGACAGCGCGTCGCGATGGGTAGGGCAATCGTGCGCCACCCCAAGGCATTTCTGATGGACGAGCCGCTGTCTAACCTCGACGCCAAGTTGCGGGTTCAGATGCGCGGCGAGATCGCCCGGCTTCAGCGTCGGCTGGGCACCACCACCGTCTACGTGACGCACGACCAGACCGAGGCGATGACCCTCGGTGACCGGGTGGTGGTCATGCGAGGCGGCGTCGCGCAGCAGATCGGCACGCCCGATGAGCTTTACGAGCGGCCCGCCAATCTGTTCGTCGCGGGCTTCATCGGCTCGCCGGCGATGAACTTCTTTCCCGGCACGCTGACCGCGACCGGGTTGACCTTGCCGTTCGGCGAGGTCACACTGACCCAACCCGTCTATGATGTGCTCGGGCAGCATCCGGCACCGGACAAGGTGATCGTCGGCGTCCGCCCGGAGCATCTGCAGGATGCCGCGTTGATCGACGGCTACCAGCGCATCAGCGCGCTGACTTTCGAGGTGAAGGTCGACATGGTCGAGTCGCTGGGTGCCGACAAATACGTCTACTTCACCACCGAGGGGTGCGTCGTTCATTCGGAGCAGCTGTCCGATCTCGAGGAGGAATCCGGGGGAGAAGAGCACGAGTTCGTGGCCAGGGTTCCCGCGGCGTCGACAGCGACGAAAGGGAAGTCACTCGAATTGGCCTTCGACACTCAGAAACTCGCTGTTTTCGATGCCGACACCGGCGTCAACTTGACCGTTCCACCGCCACCCGAGACTGAATGACCGAAATACTGGCCCGCGTTCGCGCGCATCTATCTGCGCACTTCGCCGAAGCGGGCCTCGACACCGAGCCCGATGCGGCGAGCGTGACCTTTCTGGGTGCCGAGCCCATCGAAGTGCTGCGCTTCCACGGCCCTGACGGGATCATGCACTATGTCTCGCTGGGCTGCTCGCGGCACCCGATGACCGATCCGACAGCTATGGTCGCCGATCCGCAGCGGGGCCCGCGCGCCGAAGTCGTTCTGCGGCTGCGCGATGGCGGGCCGATCACCCGGTTGGCGCATAGCCTGGCGATCGTGGCGGCGACTCCCGTGGTCGACGGCGTCGTGCTGACCGAGGATGCTTTGATCGATCTTGGCTCGCCGCTGTGGGACACCCGATCAGGCCCGGCAGCGTTCACCGCGATGCTGTTGGGCCGCAGCGACATTGCGGACCTACCACTCGACTCGCACCGCGACCCGGTGTGCTTCCTGTCCGCGACCCCGATCACCGCGACCGAGGCCGCCTGGGTGCGGATACGAGGCGCCGAAGCGATGCGCGAGGCATGGCGCACCGACGGCGTCGATGTGTTGGACCCCAATCGCCCTGCTGCAGAGCCAAACTGACTCTACAGCCAGTCCCTGCGGCGGAAGTTGCGATACAGCAGCACGCAGACGACCACCAGCGTGACGAGGGTTGCCGGGTATCCCCAGTGCCATTTCAGTCCGGGCATGTACTCGAAGTTCATCCCGTAGATGCCGGCGATCATCGTTGGCACCGCCAGCAGACCCGCCCACGCCGAGATCTTGCGCATATCGGTGTTCTGCTGCATCTCCACCCGGGCCAGCACCGCCTGCACCAGGGAGCTGAGATTCTCGTCGTAGCTAGCGATCTGATCGGCGGCGTGGGTGTGGTGGTCGCCGACGTCGCGCAGGTAGCGCCGCACCTCCTTGGAGATCAGGTCCTTGTGTTCAGTCTGCAACCGCGCGAACGGGATTGAGAGTGGGTTGACGGACCTGCGCAGCTCGACGACCTCGCGCTTGATCTGATAGATCGGCTCGATATCGGTCCGGGCGCCCGGCGTGAACGCCACTGTTTCGATGGCGTCGATGTCGGTCGCCATCAGGTCGGTCACCGCAAGGTAGTGGTCGACGACCGAGTCGGCGATGGCGTGCATCACCGCAAACGGGCCCAACCGCATGTGCTCTGGGTCGTCATCCATCCGGTGGCGCACGTCTGACAATCGACCGTGCTCGCCGTGCCGGACTGTCACCACGAAGTCCCCGTTGACGAAGATCATGATCTCGCCGGTCTCGACGATCTCGCGGGTCAGCACCAGCGAATCGTGTGGAACGTAGTTGACCGTCTTGAGCACCAGGAACAGCGTCTCGTCGTAGCGCTCCAACTTCGGCCGCTGGTGGGCCTGCACGGCGTCCTCGACGGCCAGCGGGTGCAGACCGAATACTCTGCCGACTTCTTGCATCTGGTGTTCGGTGGGCTGGTGCAGGCCGATCCACGCGAAGGCTTCCTGCCCGGCCAGCTGCAGCTCGCCGACTTTGGCCCGCGCCTCTGCGTGGGTGAACGTTCCGGGCATTCGCACGCCGTCCACGTAGATACCGCAGTCGACCACCGCCTGCTCGGCACAAAGGTTATCCGGGGGCGTATGGGGAGGCTCGTCCCGTTCAGGCCGTGCCAGCGGACGCAGTGTTTCGGGTATGTCGCGAAACGAAGGCATCCTTCACCTCCCGTCGCATTCCGGATCCGATGAAGCCCCGGTCATGTTACGCGCCTCAGCTTGCTATTGCCCTACGAGCGGACGTGGCTGAGCTGGCGTGATCAGCGTCGAGGTCGGGGCCGGGGTTTCTCGCGCGGGTGGGTGCGCTAGTTTCGACGCGACGCAATTGGCGCGTAGGGCCGATCTCCACGAGGGGTGAATTGACGTGAGTACGACACCGTTGAAGGTTGCCGTCACCGGCGCCGCCGGCCAGATCGGGTACAGCCTGCTGTTCCGCCTGGCGAGCGGCTCGCTGTTGGGTCCTGACCGCCCGATCGAGCTGCGGCTTCTGGAGATCGAGCCGGCCCTCAAGGCGCTCGAGGGCGTCGTGATGGAGCTCGACGACTGCGCGTTCCCACTGCTGACGGGAGTGCGGATCGGCGCGGATCCGAACAAGATCTTCGACGGTGTGAATCTGGCGCTGCTGGTCGGTGCCCGGCCCCGTGGCCCGGGCATGGAGCGCGGTGACCTGCTGGAGGCCAACGGCGCAATCTTCACCGCGCAGGGCAAAGCGCTGAACTCCGTCGCCGCCGACGATGTCCGCATCGGTGTCACCGGCAACCCGGCCAACACCAACGCGCTGATCGCGATGAGCAACGCGCCCGACATTCCCCACGAGCGGTTCTCGGCGTTGACCCGCCTGGACCACAACCGGGCCATCTCGCAGCTGGCGCACAAGACCGGAGCCGACGTCAGCGACATCAAGAAGATCACCATCTGGGGCAACCACTCGGCCACCCAGTACCCCGACATCTTCCACGCCGAGATCAACGGAAAGAACGCCGCCGACGTGGTCAACGACCAGTCCTGGATCGAGAACGACTTCATCCCCACCGTCGCCAAGCGCGGCGCGGCGATCATCGACGCGCGCGGCGCGTCGTCGGCGGCCTCGGCCGCGTCGGCAACCATCGACGCCGCGCGGGACTGGCTGCTAGGCAGCCCGAAGGACAACTGGGTGTCGATGGCCGTGGTCTCCGACGGTTCCTACGGGGTGCCCGAGGGCCTGATCTCGTCGTTCCCGGTGACCACCAAGGACGGCAACTGGAAGATCGTCGCCGGCTTGGACATCGACGACTTCTCCCGCGGCCGGATCGACAAGTCGACCGCCGAGTTGGCCGACGAGCGGGACGCCGTCACCGGGCTGGGCCTGGTCTGACAGGCGTCGATTAGGGCTACTAATGAGTAGTCAGTACCCTGAGTGCGTGTCCGAATTACTTGAATCGATTCAGACGCGCAACGAGGGCAGCGCAATCACCGACGCGGAGATCTTCGAGGCGCATCTGGGCGGCAAGCTCTCGGTGGACCCGACGGCCCCGCTGGATACTCAACGCTCCCTGTCGATCGCGTACACGCCCGGGGTCGCTCAGGTCAGCCGAGCGATCGCCGGCGATCACACCCTGGCCACCCGCTATACGTGGGCGGGCCGGCTAGTTGCCGTCGTCAGCGATGGCAGCGCGGTCCTCGGCCTGGGTGACATCGGGCCGGCGGCGTCGTTGCCGGTAATGGAAGGCAAATGCGGCCTCTTCAAGGAGTTCGCGGGGCTGGACGCCATCCCGATCGTGCTGGACACCAAGGATCCGGATGAGATCGTCGAAACCCTGGTGCGGCTGCGGCCAACGTTCGGCGCGGTCAACCTCGAGGACGTCGCCGCACCGCGTTGCTTCGAGATCGAGCGCCGCCTTGTCGACGCGCTGGACTGCCCGGTGATGCACGACGACCAGCACGGCACCGCGATCGTTGTGCTGGCAGCGCTGCTCGGCGCCACGAAAGTGCTCGACCGCGATATGGCGACACTGCGTGTGGTCATCTCCGGCGCCGGGGCAGCGGGCGTCGCGTGCGCGAATCTCCTTCAAGCGAACGGGATTTCCGATATCACCGTGCTTGACTCGCGTGGCATCCTGCAGCCGGGGCGCGACGACATGAACAGCGTCAAAGCGCGGCTGGCGCAACGCACCAACCCGCGCGACCTTTCCGGCGGCATGGTGGAGGCTCTGGAGGGCGCCGACGTTTTCCTCGGTGTGTCCGGCGGGGTGATTCCCGAGGAGCTGATCGCGACGATGGCGCCCGACGGCATTGTGTTCGCGCTGTCGAACCCCGACCCCGAGGTCCATCCGGACGCGGCCGCCCGGCACGCCGCGATCGTCGCCACCGGGCGAAGTGATTTCCCGAACCAGATCAACAACGTGCTGGCCTTCCCCGGAGTTTTCCGCGGTGCGTTGGACGCGGGTGCCCGCAGGATCACCGAGGCGATGAAGGTGGCCGCCGCCGAGGCGATCGTCTCGGTCGTCGCTGACGATTTGGCCTTGGACCGTATCGTCCCGAGCCCGCTGGATCCGCGCGTCGAGCCGGCGGTCGCCGCTGCGGTGGCCGCCGCCGTAGATCCCGCGGAGTGATTGCCGACAGGTTGATCGCGCCGGCGCTCGTTGCGGCGCTGGGGTTGACCGGCTGCGGAGCTACCCGACACAACACCCATGAGCTGGTGGTCGGGTCCCGTCCCGGCGTCGAGTCGGTGCTGCTGGCCGACATTTATACCGGGGCGTTGCGCTCCTACGGGTTCGCGGCCCGCAGCGAGCAGGCGCCCGACCCGCTGACCGAGCTCGACTCGGGTGCGTTCGTCGTCGTCCCCGGCTTCACCGGCCGGGTGCTGCAGCGCTTTCAGCCCGGCACGACCGTCCGGTCCGACGCGCAGGTCTACAAGGCGATGGTTAGCGCACTGCCCGAGGGGATTGCCGCCGGCGATTACACCACCGCTGCCGAGAACAAGCCCGCGCTGGCGGTCACCGAGTCGACGGCCAAGAGCTGGGGCGGCACTGATCTCACCGCGGTGCCGCAGCACTGCGCGGGCCTTGTCATCGGATCGATCACCGGTGCGTCGACGCCGTCGGCGGTCGGCGGGTGCCGACTACCTCCTGTTCGTGAATTTCCCAACGATGCAACGCTTTTCGCTGCACTTCGGGCGGGAACCCTGACGGCGGCTTGGACCACCAGCACCGACCCTGGCGTGCCGGCCGACCTGGTTGTGCTGAACGACGGCAAGCCGGCGCTGGTGCCGGCCGAAAACGTGGTGCCGCTGTATCGGCGCAACGAGCTGACCGATCGGCAGCTGCTGGCGGTCAACGAGGTAGCGGGTGTGCTGGACACCGCCGCGCTGGTCGAGATGCGCCGGCAAGTCACCGCCGGCGCCGACCCCCAGGCGGTGGCCGACGGGTGGCTGGGCGAACACCCGCTCGGGCGCTAGCGCGGGCGGGTGACTAGCGCGACGGCGGCTTCAGCCGGGCCACCACCGGCGAGAACAGCCGCTGGTAGCCCGACCCGGTCAACCGCACGATCGCGTCCAGCAGCTTGGCGTCCGGGCCGACCAACACTCGCGCCCGGTCTTTGTGGACGGCTTCCAAGATGATCTCGGCCGCCCGCCGCGCGGTGGTGGTGGCCAGCCGCTTGTCGAAGAACCTCGCCATCAACTCGGAGTCCACTCCGTCGGCGGCGGTGCCGTTGCGGGCGATCGCGGTCTTGATGCCGCCGGGGTGTACGGAGGTCACTTTCACCGGGTGGCCGTTAAGCGCCATCTCCTGACGCAGGGCTTCGGTGAAGCCGCGTACCGCGAATTTGGCCGCGCTGTACGCGGCTTGCCCGGGCATCGACATCAGCCCGAAGAGGCTGGAGACGTTGACGATGTGGCCATCGCCTGACGCGATCAGATGCGGCAGGAAAGCCTTGGTGCCGTTGACGACGCCCCAGAAGTCGACGTCCATCACCCGCTCGATGTCTTTGAACTGGCAGATCTCGATGTCGCCGGTGAACGCGATCCCGGCGTTGTTGTAGATCTGGTTGACCTTGCCGAAATGCTCGTTGATCTGGTCGGCGTAAGCCTGGA
>Ga0335075_10002709_pt1 | contig 28300 bp, 25 predicted proteins | sample Lox_Sample_24_FD_206723 | JGI IMG/M metagenome (GOLD analysis project Ga0335075, IMG submission 206723) | Soil microbial communities from Loxahatchee National Wildlife Refuge, Florida, United States - Lox_Sample_2.4 | ecosystem: Environmental > Terrestrial > Soil > Wetlands | place: USA...
GGCCGGCGCGGCCGAAGACCGGGTCAGCGGCCTCGGCCTGGGCGCCGATGACTACCTGGCCAAGCCGTTCCACTTCACCGAGCTGGTCCTGCGCATCCGCGCCCTCGCCCGCCGGCAGCCCGCCGCCAGGTCCCGGATCCTGCGGGCAGCGGGAGTCGAACTCGACCCCCAGCGGCACACCGCCGCCCGCGACGGCCGCCCGCTCGATCTGTCCGTGAAGGAGTTCGCGGTCCTCGAGGCGCTCATGCGGGCCAGCCCCGCGTTCGTCACCGCCGAAGACCTCCTCGAGCAGGCGTGGGACGAGAACGCCGATCCGTTCACCAACGCTGTCTTCGTCACCATCAGCCGCCTGCGGCGCAAGCTCGGCGACCCGCCCGTCATCCAGACCCACCCCGGCGTCGGCTACCACATCACCGGCACCTGACCGGACCTCACTTCGCTCGCGCATTCCGGACCTGCTCGTAGCGCCGACGGGAATCGGACCTCGACCTGGAGGCCTCCGCCGGGCCGGCTGCGGGCGCTGACCGCCGCATGGTGGGCAGCGGCGATTGACCGGACGATCGAGAGCCCCAAGCCGTGGCCGTCTGGATGGTGCCCCCGGTCATTGCCGAGTCGCTGGAAAGGCTGGAAGAGGCGGTCGATGGCGTCCTGGGGGATGACCGGGCCGCTGTTGGCGATCGTGAGGACGGCATGGCGAGACTCGCTTCGGGTCGCGATGGTGATGTGACCGCCGGGGACGTTGTGGCGCAGCGCGTTGCCGACGAGGTTGGCGACCAGGCGCTTGGCCAGACGCGGGTCGCCGGTGGTGGGCGCGGGGGTGATGGTGGTCTGCACATCCAATCCGAGCTGGCCAATCTCGGGGCAGGGGCCCAGGAGCACATCGGCGGTGATGTGTGACAGGTCGAAGGGCTCGTGCTGGTCGAGCCCCCGCGCGCTGGTCGCGAGGGTCAGCAGCGCGTCGATGAGTTCTTCTTGCTGCTCGCCGGACGCGATGAGCTCGTGGCCCATGGCACGCAGGTCGTCGGCGGTGGCGTCGGGGTCGGCCAGGGTTACCTCCAGCAGCGCACGATTGAGCGTCAGCGGCGTGCGCAGTTCGTGGGAGGCGTTGGCGACAAACCGGCGCTGGGCGTCGAAGGCGGCTTCGAGCCGGTACAGCAGTCCGTCGATGGTGTCGGCCAGGTCTTTGATCTCGTCGCTGGGGCCGGGCACGGCGAGCCGTTCGTCCAGGTTGTGTTCGGTGATCCGCCGGGTCGTGGCCGTCATGGCGCGAAGCGGGCGCAGGATGCGCCCGGCCATCAGCCACCCCAGGGCAACGGCCAGCACGGCCATGATGGCCAGGGCGATCACCGACCCGGAGAGCAGCTGGTGCATGACCGTCGCGTGGGTCGCCAGCGCCTGTGCCTTAAGTTGCGCTTGCTCCCGCGCCATTGCCGGTGGCAGGGGCTTGGCCCGGTTCTTGCTGCCTGGCACGCCCAGCGGTGGGAACGGAAGCGTGTCTATTTCGCCGATCGGGGCCGAGTGCACTAGCAGATAGGTGATGGTCAGCAGACCCGCCCCCGCCACGAGGAACAGCAGGCTGTAGAGCAAGGTGAGGCGCAGACGCACCGTGCGCCGCGGCAACCGCAATCTCAAGCGCTTCAACCTAAGAGGGCCGGTGACGCTCACGGCGATCAGATCCGGTAGCCGTTGAAGACGGTCTCGATAAGCGGAGGGTCACCGAGCTTGGCCCGCAGGCGACTGATGGTCACCTTGACCGTCTTGGTGAATGGGTCGGTCATCTCGTCCCACACCGCGTCGAGCAGCTCCTCGGCGGTCACGACGCGTCCCTGCGCGGCCAGCAAATGTTCGAGGACGCCGAGTTCCTTGAGGTTGAGGGCCAGCGGGCGTCCCGCCCGCACGGCGGCCCGGCGGGCGGTGTCGAGGGACAGATCGTCGTGGACCAGCGTCGGCGGCAGTATCGGGCTCGGGCGCCGGGCCAGGGCCCGGATGCGGGCGACCAGCTCGGCGAAGGCGAACGGCTTGGCCAGGTAGTCGTCGGCGCCCAGGCCCAGGCCCTCGACCCGGTCGGCCACGGTGCCGGCCGCAGTCAGCATCAGCACCCGGCTGGCGCCGCCGTCGGCGACCAGCATCTGGCAGACCTCATCGCCGTGCACTCCCGGCAGGTCGCGGTCCAGCACGACCACGTCGTATCTGATCCCGGCCGCGTGCACCAGCGCGTCGTTGCCGTCGAAGGCGACATCGACGGCCATGCCGGCACGGCGCAGTCCGGCTGCCACGGTGGTCGCCAGCTTCGGGTGATCCTCGACGAGCAGCACTCTCACCTCCGGCCACCTCCTTTACCCACCCACAACGATGGCCGATGGCCGGTAACACACCGGTAACAGCGTGACCGCCTTGTAACCGGTGATGCCGTACACCCTCTCCTAGCGCACGTGTCGGCGAACCGAAGGAGAAAGGCATGATCAGGACAGCTCGGTCTCCAGCCGGAGGGAAGAAGCGGACCACTCCACGATGGTGGCACATCGGTCCCCTGCTCGCGGTGCTGGTGGCGGCGGCCGCGCTGGTCACCGCGTGCAGCGGAGGGGGCTCGCCCGACGCCGCGTCCTCTTCCGCGAACGGGACCAGCGCACAGCCGTCGGCCAGGCAGAGCGGCATCAGCTATGCCTCCTGCATGCGGGCGGACGGAGTCCCGAACTTCCCCGACTCGGCCATCTCGGTGAACGACGGCCAGATCGAGTTCGACGTCCCCGGATACCTCAAGAGCGAGCCGCAATTTCCGTCGGCGTCCCGGGCGTGCCAAAGAGATCTCCCGGATGGCGTCGTCTCGGCGAAACACGTCAACCTCCAGGAGCAGCTCGAGTTCGCCCGCTGCATGCGCTCGCACGGGATCACCGACTTTCCCGACCCCTTGCCAGGTGGCGGGTGGGACCTGCCAGGCGACACGAACTCACCACAGTTCGAGGCGGCGGCACATGGCTGTCAGACGACCGGGATCCACTGGAACGGATCATGAGGCGCCGTCTGCGCATGGTGCTGGCCGGTGGCGTGGTCCTGGCGGCCGCCACGGCCGCGCTGGCCATCGCTAACCCGTTCGCCAGCACGGCTTCCGCCAACGGCGTGGCCGGCAACGCCTACCCAACCTCGCTGTACACGGTGGCCCGCCACGACCTGTCCGACCAGACCCAGGTATCTGCCACCTTGGGCTACGCGGGCAGCTACAGCGTGGTCAACCACGCAGAGGGCACGGTCACCTCGCTTCCCGCGGTGGGGCAGGTGGTCACCCAGGGCCACGTGCTTTACAAGGTGAACGGCCAGCCCGTCGTCGTGCTCTACGGCTCGACGCCGGCGTATCGGAGCCTGTCCGAAGGAGCGTCGGGCACCGACGTGACCGGGGCTGACGTCCAGGAGCTGAACGCGGACCTGGTCGCGCTGGGCTACGTGACGAGCGCCGAGCTGAGCCCTGCATCCGACGAGTTCAGCTGGTGGACCAAGGCCGGGGTGGAGCATCTCCAGGCCGCGCTCGGTGTTACCCAGAACGGCACCCTCGCCTTGGGCCAGGCGGTCTTCTTGCCCACCGCGGCGCGGGTCACCTCGGTCGCGGCCACCTTGGGCGCCCCCGCCGGGCCGGGGCAACCGGTGATGTCGGCCAGTTCGACCACACGCCAGGTCAGCATCGCCCTCGACACCGGTCAGCAATCCGAGGTGGCGGTCGGCGACCATGTTGCCATCACCCTGCCCGACAACCGGAACACGCCGGGGGTGATCACCTCGGTCGGCACCGTCGCCACCGAACCGGCCGCCAGCAGCTCCGGTCGAGGTGACGATCACCACCGGCAGCGTCAGCAACGCCCTCGTGGTGCCCGTCGACGCTCTCCTCGCCCAGACCGACGGGAGTTACGCGGTGGAGGTGGTGAACGCCGACCGTGTCCACCGGCTGGTGCCCGTGTCCCTGGGTTTGTTTGACGACGCCGACGGCATGGTTCAGGTGACCAGCTCGGGTCTCGCACCCGGCCAGCGGGTGGTGGTCCCGGCGCTATGAGCGAGCTGACGCCAGTTCTGGAAGTCGACCAGGTGACCAAGGTCTACCCGAGCGAACCCCCGGTGGCCGCCCTTCGGGGCGTGAGCTTCACCGTGGGCCGAGGTGAGCTGGTCGCCGTGGCGGGACCATCGGGGTCCGGCAAGAGCACCCTGCTGCACCTGATGGGCAGCCTCGACCGGCCCACCACCGGCACCGTGCGGGTCACCGGATTGGACGTTGGCACGCTCTCCGACCGGGAACTTGCCACCCTGCGGGCCACCCGCATCGGCTTCGTGTTCCAGCAGTTCTTCCTGGCCGAGCACCAGACCGCGTTGGACAACGTGGCCGACGGGCTCCTGTATGCCGCAGTCCCCCTGGCCGAACGGCGAGCCCGGGCGCTCGACGCCCTCGCCCTGGTCGGGCTGGCCGAGCGCCCCCACGCCCGCCCGACCCAACTGTCTGGCGGGCAGCGTCAGCGGATTGCGATCGCCCGGGCCCTGGTCGGCCAGCCCGCCATCGTGCTCGCCGACGAGCCAACCGGGAACCTCGACCAGGCCGTCGGCCAGTCCATCATCGGACTGCTCCACGAGCTGCACCGCTCCGGCGTCACCATCGTGGTCATCACCCATGATCACAGCATCGCCTCAGGAATGTCCCGCCGGATCGGCATGCTCGACGGCCGCATCGTCTCCGATACCGCTGACCAGGACGCAGAGTCGTGACGACGGCCGGGGCCCTCGTGGTGAACAAGCTGCGGCCATCGGACTTCGTTCGCCTCTCGGCCGTCGGATTGCGTACCCGCAAGCTGCGAGCCGGGCTGTCTGCGCTCGGGATCGCCATCGGCGTCGCCGCCATCGTGGCCGTGCTCGGACTTTCCTCGTCAGCCCAGGCTGGGCTGTTCGACGAGATCTCCCAGCTGGGCACCAACCTGCTGGTCGTCCAGAACGGCCAGACTCTCTCCGGCCAGACCGCCGAGTTGCCCGGGCAAGCCCCGGCCATGATCGCCCGCATCGGCCCCGTCACCGAGGTCCAGGAGACCGGATCGGTGAACGGCAACGTGTACCGCAGCCCGCTCATACCCACGACCGACACCAACGCGATTTCCATCGACGCGGCCAGCCTCGGACTGCTGCGAACCGTGGGCGCCAGCGTGGCCCGGGGCAGCTACCTGAACCCGGCGACGGCCCAGGAGCCCGTCTGCGTGCTCGGGGCGGCCACCGCTCAGCGCCTCGGGATCGACCGAATCTTCTCTGGCGAGCGCATCTGGCTCGGCACCATGTGGTGCTACGTGGCCGGCATTTTGAACACCGCCACCCTCGTCCCCGCCATCGACAGCTCGGTCCTCGTTGGCTTCCCGGCCGCCGAGCATTACCTGAGCTTCGACGGGCACCCCTCCACCATCTACGTGCGCGCCGTGACCAGCCAGGTCAACGCCGTCGACAATCTGCTCGCCGCCACCGCCAACCCCGAGAACCCCTTTGAGGTCGACGTGAGCCAGCCATCAGCTGCCTTGGTCGCCCAGGCCGACGCCCAAGGCGCCTTCGACGGCCTTTTCCTGGGTCTCGGTGCCGTGGCGTTGCTGGTCGGGGCGGTCGGAGTGGCCAACATCATGGTCATCTCCGTCCTCGAACGACGAAGCGAGATCGGGCTGCGGCGGGCGCTCGGGGCGACCAAATGTCACATCCGGATGCAGTTCCTCTCAGAAGCAGTCCTCCTCGCGCTCATCGGCGGCACCGCCGGCGTTGCGGCCGGCGCCCTATCCACCGCCGTCTACGCGTCGAGCAAGTCGGAGACGGTCGTCATCCCTGCCCTCGCCTGGGGAGGCGGCATCGCGGCGGCAATACTCATCGGCGCCATCGCCGGGCTCTGGCCCGCCTTGCGCGCCGCTCGCATGTCGCCCACCGAGGCTCTCTGGAGTATGTGACCGCCTGCCCGTGGCCCATCCACAGGGTTGGTCGGCGTACATTCCGCGGTCGTGGTCCCCGGTGCCGTCAGGAGTGGGTGGGGCCGGTCGGGCCCGGGCGGCCCCGCGCCCCGCGCTTGCCGGGCGCGCCGGGCAGGTTGGGTGTCGCCGATGTGGTCCGCAGCAGGGCCGGGAGCCGGCTCAGCTCCTTGGCGTAGGCAGCCTTGAACTGGCGGACGGCAACGTTAAGCGCCTGCTGGTTGGAGGTCACGAACTGCTGCTCGTAGCTGGCCTGGATGGCGAAGTAGATGCCGGCCAGGTCGGTGGACTGGGTGCAGCCGGCGTCGGTCACCGCGGCTGCGATCTGCGCCTGGTTCTGCGCGGCGGTAGGAGACGTTTCAGGAGCCGATCCAGGCAGGCCTTGCGGACCAATTGCGTCCAGTTGCTGCTGCCACAGCGTGTCCGGCTCGGCGGCGGCGTACCCGTTCCTGGCCATGCAGGCCGACCAGGCCCGCTGTGCCTTCGTGAGGTCGGGGTCCTGGACGACGTCGTTGCTGATGTCATTGTTCATCGTCTCGATTCCGTCCAGCGAGGTGGCGAACTGGGCGTCGTTGAACCCGGAGACGATGTTCGCGCACTTGCCCGCGGCGGCTTGCGCCCCGGCGGGCAGGCTGGCCGCCGCCCCGGGTGAGCCGTCGCTCACCGCGGGGTCGGAGACCGGGACCTCAAAGCCGGATTGCGCGGCGAGGACAGCCCCGATGTAACCCCACGGGCCGTATGGCTGCGGGAACGCCAGGCCCCGGTTCGCCCGCGCGAAGAAGAACGCGGTGGCCGCGTACTGACCGTAGCCCGTGTCGTCCATGCAGGCGGTGTGCAAGGCGGTGTAGGTGTCACCGGGCGCCAGCCCGTCGCCGGGGCTGGCACCGAGCCCGGCGTAGGGGGTGAATGCCTCGGCCGACAGGGCCGCCTGGGCCGAAACCGGGGCCGGCGGCTGGCCGACCGCGGGCGTGGTCACGGTCGCGACGGGTCCCTTGGGCGCCGCGGCGGTGCACGCGGCCAGGCCCGCGCAGCAGCAGACCAGGAGGCCGGTCCGGATGCGGATGGTCCTGGCTCTCACGTCAGCCCGCGTGGCTGTTGCGGCGCGCAGGCCGCTCAGGGCGGCCGAACGGCTGGGCCTTGGCCGTGCGCAGCAGCGCCGCGAGCTTGGTCAGCTCCTTGGCGTAGGCGGCGCGATACTGGCTCACCGCGGTGCTGAGAGCCTGCTGGTTGGCGGTGACGAGCTGCTGTTCGTAGCTGGCCTGGACCGCGAAGTAGATCCCGGCCAGGTCGGTGGACTGGGTGCAGCCCGCATCCGCGACGGCCGCGGCGATCTGTGCCTGGTTGGCCGATGCGCTGACCGTGGTGGCCGGAGTGGCCCCCTGACCGGCGTACATGTTCTGGAACTCCTGGTTGAACACGTTCTGCGGCTGGTCAAAGCTGTAACCGTTCTTCGCCATGCAGGCCGACCAGGCCCGGGTGGCGTTCTTGACCGCTGGGTCGTGCGCTACATCGCTGGAGATGTCGTTGTACAGCGTGTTGATGCCGGCCAGCGGGCCCTTCTGGGTGGCGTTGGCGAAGTCCTGGATGATCGTGCCGCACTTGCCGGCTGCGGTCTGTTCGGCCGCGGGCACGCTCGGCGGCTGGGCCGGGAACGTTCCCGCCAGGCCGAGGGCGGTGAGCGCGGCGCCCGGGATCAGCCGGAAGCCGTACTGCTGCGCGTCGGCCGCGCCGAGGTATCCCCATCCGCCCCAGGGCTGGGTGTAAGCCAGGCCCCCGCCGATGGAGATGGAAGTGGGGATGATGCCGTCGGTGGCGGTCACGCCCGGGTAGCCGGCGGCGTTCATGCACGGCCCGGCGAGCGCGTATTGCGACTCACCCGGCGCGAGGCCGTCGTTGGTGGACTGGCCGAGCGCGGCATAGGGGGTGAACGCTTCGCTGGACAGCGCCCCCTGGGCCGAGGCGGGTGCGGGCGGCCGGCCGACGGCGGGGGTGGTCACGGTCGCGTCGGGTCCCTTGGGCGGCCCGGCGGTGCAGGCGGCCAGGGCCGCGCAGCAGCAGGCGGCAAGGCCGGCCCGAAGGCCAATGGCGGTGCGGGTGCGCATGGTTGTGCCTTTCATGCGTGGCGCAGTGCGGCCAGGGGGCTGGTGTGGGCGGCGCGCAGGGCGGGGTAGGCGCCGGCTAGCAGGCCGACCAGGCTGCCGATGAGGGGGGCGGGCAGGGTGTAGGCGGGGTTGAGGATGGCGGTCCAGTTTTTGGTGGCGGCGAAGGTGACGACGACGGCGACGCCGATGCAGGTGCCGATGAGGCCGCCGAGGGTGCCCAGGGTGGTGGATTCGGCCAGGAACTGGGCGGCGATGTGGCGGGGGCGGGCGCCGACGGCGCGGCGCAGCCCGATTTCTTCGGTGCGTTCGAGGACGGCGACCAGGGTGGTGTTGGCGATGCCGACGGCGCCGATGAGCAGGCTGATCAGGGCCAGGATCAGGAACAGGCCGGCCAGGTCGGCGGAGACTTGGGATTGCAGGTTTTGCGGGCTGGGCGGGGAGGTGACGACCAGGCGGGCGGGGTCGGTGGGCAGTTCGGCGGCGGCGATTTGTTTGGCTACTTGCTGGGCGGCGCCGGTGCGGGTGGCGATGACCATCTGGGCTTCGTTCTGGTTGCCGATGCCGGGTTGTGGGTTGCCGTAGTCGGCCAGGGCGGTGCTGGCCGGGATCAGCATGGCGGATTCGTCGGTGACTACGCGCTGGGCAGATTTGTAGATGCCGGTGATGGTGTAGGCGATGCCGTTGACGAAGATTGCGGGGTGGGCGGCCAGCCGGGCCGGGGAGATGCCCAGGGTGGCGGCGGTGGTGGTGTCGATGATGGCGACGTGCTGGCGGGTGGTGTTCTCGTAGCTGGTCAGCGGCGTGCCGGCGGTCATGGTCAGGCCCATGGCGGTGACGGCGCCGGGGGAGGCGGCCAGCAGGTTGATGGTCTGCGAGGCGGTGGCGCCCAGCGCGAGTGAGGCGGTGAACTGCGCGCTGGATGGCAGTGGCACCGGCCACCACACCCCGGCGGCGGTGACGCCGTTGATGTGGCCGGCGATGGCGTCGGCGTTGGCGGGGAAGCCGATGGGGGGGTTGGTGCCCGGCGGGGCGGTGTTGTTGGCCGGGCCGTTGTCTTCGACGGTGACGGTGGTGTCTTCCAGGACGGTGAACTGGCGGGAGATCTGCCCGGCGCCGGTGGCGGTCAGCCCGAGCACGGCCACGAACGCGCCCACGCCCAGGATGGTGCCCAGCATGGTCAGCACCGAGCGGCCGGGCCGTTGCACGATCCCGGCTACCGCCTCGGCGGCGGTGTCGCGGGCGGCCAGCCGCGGCCGCGGCAGGCCGGTCGCTGCGCTAGGCATGACCGGTCCCGGTGTGTTCGGACAGCACGCCGTCGCTGATCGCGATGGTGCGGCGGGCGTGGGCGGCCACCGCGCCGTCGTGGGTGATGACCACGATCGTGTACCCGGTGGTGTTGAGCTGGTCGAGCAGGTCCATCAGCGCGGCCGCGTTGGCCGAGTCCAGGTTCCCGGTCGGCTCGTCACACAACAGCAGGGACGGCTGGTTGACCAGCGCCCGGGCGATCGCGACCCGCTGGGCCTCGCCGCCCGACAGTGTGGTCGGCAGCGCGTCGAGGCGGTGGCCGAGGCCGACCGCGTCCAGCGCCCCGGCCGCCGCGGCCAGCCGGGCGGCGCGGGGGGTGTTGTTGTACAGCTGGGCCAGCAGCACGTTTTCCAGCGCGGTGCGGTAGGCCAGCAGGTGAAAGGCCTGGAACACCACCCCGATCCGCCGCCCCCGCAGCGCGGAGCGGTCGCGGTCGCCCAGCGCCGAGGTGTCCAGGCCGTCGAGCAGGTAGCGGCCGCCGGTCGGGGTGTCCAGCAGGCCCAGCAGGTGCAGCAGCGTCGATTTGCCCGACCCCGACGGCCCGGTCACCGCGACATAGTCCCCGGCCTCGATGACCAGGCTGGCCGGGCGCAGCGCGGGCACCGGCGGCGGCCCGGGATAGGTCCGGCCCAGGTCGCGTAGCTCGATCACCGGCGTGATCATCAGCCGCTCACCACCACACGGTCACCGGCCGCCAGCGCCCCGGCGCGCACCGGGGTCACCTGCACGTAGCCGTTCTCCGAAATCCCCGGCGTCACCGGCACGCTGGCCTGCGCCCCGTGCGCACCCACGACCGTGACGTCGCTGGTGCCCGACGCGCTGGTCACGATCGCGGCCACCGGGACCGTCAGCACCGGGCCCTCGGTCTGCCCGGTGTCCACCGTGACCAGGACGTTCTCCCCGTTCAGCGCCGCGGCCAGCGGCGCGGACGGCCGCACCGCCAGCGGGATGAACGTGGTCGCCCCCGAACCGCTGGAGCTGCCCGAGCCGCCTGTGCTGCTGGAACTGGCCGAGCTGGTTGAGCTACTCGAGTCGGCCGAGCTGGCCGAACTCGAACTGCCGATGTCGACCACCGTGCCGGTCGGCACGGTGACGGTCGCGGTGCCCAGGCCAGCCACGGTGCCGGTGGCGTGGATGCCGGTCACCTCGTCGTAAATCGTCACCTTCAGGCCCGCCTTGACCTGCCCGGCGTAGGCCGGCGGCAGCTCACCGGTCAGCGCCAGCGACCCGCGCGCGGCCAGCTCCAAAAACGGCTGCCCGGGCTGCTGGCCGGCCGCGCCGTTCACCCCGACCACCGTGGCCGGCAGCGACGGCAAGAACACCACATCCGCCGCCGGCACACCACCCGACGACGGCGGCGTATAACCCAGGTGCTCGTAATACGCGGTCACCGCATCCTGGGTCGCCGACCCGAAATACCCGGCCGTGTCACCGCCGTCGTAATAGCCCAGCGACGCCAGCGCGTTCTGCAGCTCAGCCACATCCGGGCCGCTTTCCCCAGGTGTCAGGTCCCGCCACGCCGGCACCGCACCGGCCAGCGCGAACAGCGGCTGCCCATCCAGCTCGGCCAGTTGCTGCCCGTTGCGGATCGTGTCACCGGTGCCGACCTGCAGCTTCGAGATGTACACCGCGCCCGCCGACGCCCCCGCTGACGACGAGTCCGACGCCGAGGACGCGCCGGCCGCGCCGGGCGACGACGACGAAGACGACGGCGCGGTCGCGTACACGTCGTACTGCGTGGACGGGTACACCACCCCGCGCATCTGCACCGACGAGGTCAGCACCTGCGACACCACCGGCGCCGTGGTCACCGTCGCCGGCGGCGCCGCGCTATCAGCGGCCAGCTGCTGCGGCGACTTCACAAACGACGCGCCGATCAGCCCGCCGACCGCCAGCAACGCCGCCGCGATCCCCACCCCCAGCAGCACCCGCCGCCGCCGGGCCAGCCGCGAACCACGCGCCGCCCGCCGGCCGCCGATATCGTCCCGGCCGCTCTCGGTGGCCGGGGAGCCAAGTTGCGTCACCAGATCCTCCGTATGGGCTAGGAAGGGAACGGGAACACGCCAATCCAGGAATGACCTCATCCTCTACGGCTGCTCTCAGGAATCTGCATGATCTCTGTGTGAGTTTCATGTCAGCCCCAGGCGTCCCGGTGCTGCTAGACGTCGATGACGTCTCTTGCGCGCGGGACGGGTGATCGCGCGGCGGCGGCGGTGGCGGCAGCCAGCTCGCGGTCGCAGGCCTGCAGGTGGGGAAGGGCGCCGAGCCTGATCAGCCGCTGGCCGGCCGAGGCCAGCCGGGCGATGGCGGCCGCTGGCTCCCCGGCTTGGCGCAGCTGGCGGGCTTCGGTGATCTCAAGCTGGGCGAGCAGCAGTGGTGCCTGCAGGTTCTGAGCGTGGTCCCAGGCATCCATGATTTCCGCGGTCGCGGCAACCGCGTGACCGCCCGCGAGGGCCAGATCGGCACGCAGCGTGGCGGCGGCCGTTCTCGCCGCGGCCGGCCCGAAGATCAAAAGGTCAGTTTCCATTTCTGCTAGCGCGGTCTCCGCCTCACTGAGGCGCCCCAGGCGGATAAGGGCCTCGATCTCAAGGCACCTCCAGTCATAAATACCGGCAATGCAGAAGAACTCTTTCCGGCCGCTGGCGCGGGTGGCCGCCGCGGCGGCGATCACGCCTTCCAGGTCGCCCCGCGCCATGGCCAGGAACTGCGTGGCGATGCTGGCCGCGCCGATCGCCCCCACGTCGCCGACGGCATGGGCGGCCTCCCGGGCCCGCAAAACATGGACACCGGCCGTCTCCCACTCGCCACGCTGGGCATGGATCACCGCGGCGGCGCTGTGCGCGTAGCCCAGGTCCCAGATCCGGTCCGCGTCGCTGGCCAGCGAGACCGCCAGCTCGGCGTGCTGCACGGCGTCGTCCCACGATCCGGTTCGATACTCGGCGCCGGCCAGCTGCCACAGGCACCAGCTGGCTGAGCGCAGCGGGACACCGGCCTGCAGCCGCGCCGCCGCGACCGAAAAATCGGCGATGGCCCCGGGCAGCTCCTCCGAAAGCAGCCGGGCGATACCGCGCAGGACAAGCGTGTCGGTATCTTCCAGGGGCACGTCGGCTGGGGTATCGCCGAATTCCGCCAGCCTGGCCAGGCCTTCCGGGCCTCGTCCGGCGTAGAAAAGGCTCATGGCCAGCACGCTTAAAGCCGAGTGGTGCGCAGCTACCTCGGCCGGACTGGCCGCGGCCCGCTCACCCCATTCCAGCGCCTCCCGGATGCGCCCGGCACACAGGCACAGCAGCGTCAGCCAGGTAGCGGCCACACACCCGACGCGGGCCTCCCGGTCACGATCGTGTGTACGCCATGCCTCGGCCAGGCGTTCTTCGGCCGCCGCAATCCGGCCGGCCAGCAGGTCCAGCACACCGAGCAGCCAGCTGCGCAGCGCGCGCGGCCCGGCCATCCCGATCTGGGCGGCCAGATTCTCCGCCCCGGCCACCTCGCCGAAACTGAGCAGGATCTCCAGCGCCCCAAGAAGGCGGTGGCCTGCCGCCTCCTGATCGGTGCTGACTTCGGCCGCCTGGGCCAGCCAAGCCGCGGCCTCCGCCAGCCGGCCCAGCCGGCGGGCGTCCCAGGCAGCGGACTCGAGTTCGGCGGCCAGCTGGTCGTCCGGTCCCGCCGCCGCGCCCACCCGGAGCTGGAGGGCGGCCCGCCGGTCGACCAGGCCGGCCGCGCGTATGTGCAGCGTGCGTCGCCGTTCAAGAGAAAGATCACTGTAGATGGCCCGCTGGACCAGCGGGTGCGTGAACCCGATGCCTTTCCCGGTCCCCCCGGGCTCCTCGGTCAGGATGCCCGCCGCCACCGCCTCCCCCAGGGCCGGTACCGGATCTTCCAGTTCCGCCAGCCGGGCCGCAACGGCCAGCCGGCATCGGGTGCCCAGCACCGCAGCCGCCGTTATCAGCATCCCGGCAGCCGGGCTCAGCGCGCTCATCCGGCCCTGCACCACGCCGGCCAGCGAGCTTGGCACCGGCAGCGACCCTCCCCGCTGATCATCCGGGCCGGCCTCTTCCAGCACCGCCCGGCAGTACAACGGGTGCCCGCCGGTCTCCGCGATCAGGCGCTTGACCGCCGGGCGTGGCAACTGCCCCCGGCCCAGTGCCTGAGCAAGCTGCTCCACCTCCGCGGCGGTGAACCCGTGGAGTCGCAGCCTGGCGACGCGGTGGTCGCCCGCCAGGAAGCTCTGCCAGCCTGGCCCCAGCCGGGCCAGCTCCGCCGTCCGCACCGACAGCGCGACCAGTACCCGGGCGGCCGGCAGCCGCCGCAACGCGAACAGCAGCGCCCGGGCCGATGGCCCGTCAGCCCATTGCAGGTCATCGATGATCGCGAGCACCAGCCGGTGCCCGCGGGATTGCCGCCCGAGCCAGGCGACAAGCTCGCTGCCCACCGCGATCGGATCCACCGCGTCGTTCAGCTCCGAGGCCAGGAGCCCCGGCCCGGCGCCGGATGTTAGCTGGCTCACAATCCCGTACGACAGCAGCCGTTCGGCCTCGTCGCCGCTGGCCCGCAGCACCGTGGCGTCGGCCAGGCCGGACGCGAACCTGGACAGTAAGGTCGATTTCCCGATCCCCGCTTCCCCCTCGGCCAGCACGACCGCGGACCGTCCACCGCGAGCCGTGGCCGCGGCCGTCTCCAGCGCCGCCAGCTCCTCCAGCCGGCCGACGAATATCTCGGCCGCGGCGCCAGCCGCCACGGCCGGCGCGGGCCCGGTCAGCGAGCGGTCGGCGCGCAGGATCTGCTGATGCAGCGCCTGCAGCTGCGGTCCGGGGTCGGCGCCGAATTCGTCGGCCAGATGCTGCCTGGTCTGCTCGTACCAGCGCAGGGCCTCGGCTTGCTGGCCGGACCGGTACAAGGCGAGCATCAGCTGGCCGATCAGCCGCTCATTGGCCGGGCAGGCTGCTGCCTGGCCGGCCAGACCGCTGATCAGGGCGCCATGCTGGCCCTGCCGCAGCCTGATGTCGTTGAGGTCCAGGATGGCCGCGGTCCGTTCCAGCTCGAGCACGTCCCGCATCCCGTGCAGCCATGGGCTGTCCAGCCCGGATAAGGCCGGCCCGCGCCACAGCCCCAGCGCCTCCCGCAGCAGCCCAGCGGCGTGCCCATCGTCATCGGCCGTGGCCGCCTCCGCGATTAAGCGGCGGAACCGGTGCAGATCCAGCTGCCCTGGCCTGGCCTGCAGCAGGTAGCCGCCCCGGCGGCGGGCCAGCGTGGCCTCCGGGTCCGCGGCGCCCGCGACCACTGCCCGCAGCCTGCCCACATACCCGTACAAGACGTTGCGGACCGAGGCCGGCGGGTTCCCACCCCACACCCGGTCGATCAGCAGCTCCGTCGGCACCACCCGGCCCAGGTTAAGAAGCAGCACCGCGAGCACGGCCCGCTGCCGCGGATGCCCCGTATCGGCGACCTGTCCAGCCACCCGGACCTCAACCGGCCCAAGAACCCCGAATTCCATCAGCGCCCCCGGCGCTCCCCAAGATGGTGATAACTGTGTCTCCGTACTTCTTGCTGGTAATTAGGGTATTCCTCACCAATACGGTGCACCTGCGTATTCAAGGTTTTCTCCACGTTCCTTCAAGCCCGGCGCCCCACAGTGGGTTCCGGCACGGATGCCCCGGGGGGCGGCCCGGGCGCCGCGAACGGGGGCGCGTCCGGGACCCGAGCGAGAAAGGGAACGCATGCGTATTCGTAAGGCAGCCGCAATCTTCGCCTTCGCGGCAAGCACAGCCGGCGCTGGTTTCGCGATCGCCACCGCCACCGCGGCGCACGCCCAAAGTGACCCGTCTCTGGTCTACATCTGCCCGGGCGTCCAGAACGGGCAGCCTCCAAACTGCAAGAACGATCAGGAGTTCGAGGTCTTCGACACAAACGGCGCGCCAATCTACTCGGTCGGAGAGTTCGGCGGCGATGCTGTCTTTGGCGACAACCGCTCGGTCTTCCCGCCCGGCAACGTCACCGATCCAGCCCTGGTCGAGTCCTACACAACCCCGGCCAAGTACGGCAAGACCACCTGCACGGCCCCGTCGACCTGGATCGAGCCGCACGGGATCTGGTACTGCACATCCTCAGGCAAGTGGGTCAAGTACCTGTCTATCCCTTAAAGTCTCGGCGGCGGTCCCCGGCCAGAAGGACCCGGCCTGGACCGGAGCGCCCGCCCGTTCCCGCGAACCTTGACGGGGCGTCGTCCGGTGCCTAAAGTATTAGGGATCTAGGACACCGGAACATGACAGGGGCATGCTCGTGATCAGCTTCCGGGTTGAGGGGCGTTCGGTGACTCCCCCATATCTTCAGATCGTGCAGCAGGTGCGGCAGGCGCTGCGGATGGGCCTGCTCGACGTGGGCGGACAGCTCCCCACGGTACGGGAGGTCGTGGCGGAGACGGCGATCAATCCCAACACGGTGCTCAAGGCCTACCGCGACCTCGAGCGCGAGGGGCTGGTCGAGGCGCGGGCCGGGCACGGCACGTTCGTGAAGAGCCGCCCGCCGGGCCCGCCGCCCGGCACCCATTCCCGGCTCGGCCGCAGCCTGGCGCTCTGGGTGCAGGAAGCCCGCGACGCCGGGCTTGACGACGAATCGATCGAATCGCTGCTGCACGTCACGCTGCGGGCGGCGGGTCAGCAGGAGATCGCGTGATCACGGCCATCGGGGGGGCCGTCATCCAGACCCGTGGGCTGTCGAAGCAGTATCGCACCGTGACCGCGCTGAGCGACTGCTCGATCACCGTTCCCGAAGGCCGGATATCGGCGCTGATCGGCCCGAACGGCGCGGGCAAGACGACGCTGCTGCGCTTGCTGGCCGGCCTGGCCCGGCCAACCTCCGGCGAGGCGCTGGTGCTGGGCGCGGTGCCGCGTCAGGACCCGGCGTTCCTGGCTGACATCGGCTTTCTGGCCCAGGAGTTCCCGCTGTACCGGCGGATGTCCGCGGAAGATCACATCGGCATCGGTGCGCGCCTCAACCCACGCTGGGACGCGGCATCGGCCCGGCAGCGGCTGGGTGACCTGCGGATCCGGCTCGACCAGCCGGTGGGCACGCTGTCCGGGGGCCAGCGGGCCCAGGTGGCGCTGGCGCTGACCCTGGCCAAACAGCCCAGGCTGCTGCTGCTCGACGAGCCGGTCGCGGCCCTCGACCCGCTGGCCAGACGCAACTTCCTCGGCACTCTGGCCGAAGCGGTGGCAATGAAGGGGGTTGGGGAGGGGGGGGGGGGGCTGACCGTGGTGCTGTCCTCGCACCTGGTCGTGGATCTGGAACGGGTCTGTGACCACATGATCCAGCTGCGCGAGTCCCGGGTTCAGCTGTGCGGCGATATCGATGAACTGCTCGCGTCGCACACGATGCTGGTCGGCCCGAGCAAGGACACCGGGGGCATCGAGCGGGCCCATGCCGTCGTGCAGGCCACCCGCACGCCACGGCAGACCCGGCTGCTGGTCCGTCTCAGCGGCCCGGTGATCGACCCGGCCTTCGAGGCCAGCGACGTGAGCTTCGAAGAACTCGTGCTCGGATACATGAGCCAAGGCGGCCCGGCCGAGGAAGCCCGGCCGTTTCCGGAGCGGCTGACCCTGGCCGGGCGAGGCCGCTGAGCGGTCACGCCGCGGTGGGTCCGCCTCGCCACACCGGAAGGGGACGGTCGCCGGTAGCGACGTCCAGCGCGGCGCGAGCCAGCAGGCGGGTGGAGTCCAGCGTGGGCAGCGGGGAGACATCGGGCGTCACCAGCATCGGGATTTCGGTGCACACCAGGGCGACCGCGTCACACCCTCGCGCCGCCAGTTTCTCGATGATGCGCACGTACTTCTGGCGGGAGTCCGTGGTGAATACGCCGTTCACCAGCTCATTGAAAATGATCTCGTTGATGACGTCCCGGTCGCTTTCGCCGGGGATCTCGGCGGCGATGCCGCGGGCGGCCAGCACCCGGGGGTAGAGCGGGTTGCCCATGGTGTATTTGGTGCCGAGCACCCCGACCCGCTGGCGCCCGTCCCGGCCGGCCTGGCCGGCGACCACGTCGGCGATGTGCAGGCCGGGCAGCGCCAGGTCGGGCCCGGGCCGCTCCAGAGCGATGTGGGCGGTGTTGTCCGGGCAGACAAAGAAATCGGCATCGGCGCGGGCGAGCCGGCCCGCGCTCACCGACAGGGTGGCCCGGATCGAGTCGTAATCTCCCGCGTCCCAGGCGGGCATGCTGGGCCCGAAGGCGATGTAGTCCAGGGTGATGTCCGGGTACACGTGGGATCCGAAGCGGCGGACTCCTTCCTGGCAGAAGGCCAGGAAGCAGAGCGAGGCGCCTTCCGTGCTGTGAGCCAGGATGCCCAGATGCTTCATGCTCTCCGTCATCCCTAAAGCCTGCCATCACTGCGAGGCTGGCTAGCTGCCGGCGCTGATGTCGCGGGCCTGCAGGCCGGGGCGGGCGGGATCGATGTTCCAGCTGATCACCCGGCGGGGGCGGATCCGGATGATCTGCGGGATGGCGCCGCCGTCCGGAGGGGCCTGCCCGGAGGCCGTCTCAGCCAGCCCGCGTATCTCGAGGAAGCGCATGCCGGCCGCGCCCGTCCCGGGAGCGTCGTCGACCACGAAGGCGACTCTGGGGTTGGCCGCGACGTTGCGGAACTTCCTGCTCTGTCCCATGTTGAAGCCGTAGATATCGATCGTCCCCAGGCTGGGGTTGTACGAGAACCCAACGGGCTTGTTCTGCGGGCTGCCGTTCGGTGCGATCGTGGCCAGCCGCCCTCGCGGCTGGGCGGCCAGGTAACTCTGCTCGGCGCTGGTAAGAGTCATGGTTGTTATCCTCTGACCTCAAGTAATGTTCAGGTCAAGAGGGGTCCCGTGGCACAGCTTCCCGCCGACATCCACGAGCTGACGGTCGGCCAACTGTCTGCGCGCAGCGGGGCGGCCATATCCGCCCTGCACTTCTATGAAGCGCGGGGGCTCATTGCCAGCCGGCGCACGGCCGGCAACCAGCGCCGCTACCCGCGGCACATGCTGCGCCGCGTCGCTTTCATCCGAGCGTCGCAGCGCGTCGGCCTCCCGCTGGCCACCATCAAGCAGGCCCTCGACCAGCTCGGCGACAGCAGGACCCCAACCCGCAGCGACTGGGCCCGGCTCTCCGCGGCGTGGCGCGACGACCTCGACGCCCGGATCGCCCAGCTGCAGAGGCTTCGCGACAGCCTCACCGGCTGCATCGGCTGCGGCTGTCTGTCTCTCGACACGTGCAAGCTCGCCAACCCCGGCGATCGCCTCGGCAACGACGGCCCAGGAGCCAGAAACCTGCCGGGCTGACCCGGACGAAGACCGCAGCGGGCCCGCCAGGAAGCGACTGCGGATGCCGCGAACGCTCAGACCGATCGGCCGGACGCCGTGTCCAGGATCTCGGGATGCTCCCGGCGGTAGTGCTCGGTGAGCGCGGCGCTGGCCTGGCCGGTCCTGGAGGCGATGGTGCGCTGGCAGATCTGGCACCGGCTAACCGGGAGCCGGGTGACGGTGACCGGGAAGCGTGTGCGATTTGATTTGCTCATTGCCTTCTATGATGCCAGATCACACTGCTCCCTTTGTCGACCGGCCACGCGGACTTCGGGTAATTCCCTCGGCGATCGCGGCTCGCAGGAAGTCCGTGTTCCCGAGCGCGTCGGTGCTGTCGATGAACTGATCGACCGCGCCGGCCGCGGGCAGTTGCCGGATCAGCGGGCCGGTGATGGCCTCCCGCAGGGCCGCGGTGAACCGTCCAGCGTCAAGAACCTGGTACGGCCGGTCGAAGTAGCCGCGGGTGTGCGTGTCTAGTGCCGGGGTTATCCCGAGCTCGTTGTGCATGGCCGCGGCCGTTTCGCAGGCCCGGCCCAGGTGCTGCTGGCGGGCGGGCCAGCTGGTTGCGGCGACGGCCGCGGTGAGGTGGGGAGTGACCGTGGCTGCCTCGGGGAGCTGGGCGAAGGCGGTGCCGAGCCACTTGCTGTAGGGCGGGTAGCGGCGGCGCATCAGCAGGCACAGCCGCATCAGGTCGCGGGCCAGCCGGGCGGTGACGATGGCCGATCCGAGCTCGTCGCCCGCCTCAGCGCAGCGTCCTGGGAAGGCCTCTTCCTGAGCGATGCGCTGCCACTGGCAGGCCAGCACGTACAGCCACACATCGCGCGGGTACCAGGACAGCCGGGCGCGGGCCCGGCCAAGCTCACCAGGCCCGTCATGAAAGACCGCCCCCGCGGTGACCTCGGCCAGCCGCTGCGTGGGAGCCGCCAGCCAGTCCGCCACGGTGATGGGCTCCCGCGGATCGAACCCGAGCTGGCCAGTGAGCCACGCAGCCAGCTCAGTGACCATTACCCGGTGCCGGGCCAGGCCGTCAGGTTCTTCGGTGCTGGGGAAAGCGGTGGGACAGCCGCGGAAGCTCGCGGGCATCCGGCCGGCCAGCGTGGCGGTGATCTGGGCCGCGTGATGGCCGGTGTCGTCGTCGGCGGGCAGGAAGAGCTGCAGGCGAGGGCCCCAGTTGTGGTCCGTGGAGCGGGCCGAGTCGTAGCCGAGAACCTCCGAACCGGGTCCCAGGAGCGCCGCCGCATAGGGCAGCTGCGGGAACGCCTCAGCCAGCAGCGGGCGGACCACCTCGGCGAAGAACGCGCCCGCCAGTTCCAGGCCCGGGATGAACGGTGCTGGCACCTGAATCATCGCGCGTCCGTCAGCCGGTTCAGCGCGGCCATGATCCTCTTCTCGGACACCGGACCGGGCGTGCCCAGCACCTGGGCGAACAGGCTGACCCGCAGCTCCTCGATCATCCAGCGCACCGACCTGGCCTCCGCACCGGACCGCCGGTCGGCCGGAAGCGCCGCGAGAGCCCGCTGGTAGGCCTCGGTCACCCGGTGCACGGCCGCCATCCGCTCGCTGTCGCGGGCCGGGCTGGCCGCCGCCGTGTCGAGCCTGCGGCTGATCGCCTGCAGGTAGCGAACCAGGTCGGGCAGCCGCCGCAGCCCCGTCTCGCTGACGAACAGCGGATAGACCAGCGCGGCGAACTGGGCGCGCGCGTCGGCCAGCGCCGCCCCCAGCCCGGGGCCGCCGTCGCGCCCCAGCCTGGCCTCGGCCTCGTGGGCTGCCTCGAGAACCCGCGACACGACGTCGAGGACCTGCGCCGTGGCCAGCGGCAGGGCGGACCGGGCCTCCGCCACCAGGCGGGAGAAGCCGTCGCCGTCCCAGGCCGGCCCGCCGGCCTCCGCTATCACCTGGTCGGCCGCGCACGCCACGCAGTCGTCGAGCAGGGCGCTGACGCTCGGGTACGGGCTCCGGCTCATGGCCAGCTTCCGCTCGTTCGGCAGCCGGTCGGCGATGGAGCGGATGCCGGACGGCACCTGCAGCAGCACCAGTCGCCGGGTGCCACGCAGCATGGCCGCGCTGGCCTCGGCCTCGGTCTCGAACAGCCGGACGTCCACCGCGTTCCCGGCGTCCACCAGCGCCGGGTAGGCCACCAGCGCCGGGCCAGCACCGCTGCGGCCGCGGGTGAACACGTGCGGCAGGGCGGGGATCGTCCAGTCCTTCAGGCCGGTGCGGGTGATGGCGTCGCCCGCCTCGGTGAGCATCGCCCGCAGGCGGGGCCGCAGTTGCTGGCGCAGCGCTTCCAGGTCCTTGCCCCTGGCCAGCTCGCGGTCTCCATCCATGACCCGGAACGTGAGCCTCAGGTGCCCGGACACCCGGGACGGGTCAAAGGCGTCGCGGGGGACCGGCACGCCGCCGAGGCGGCCGAGTTCCGCGCCCAGAGCGTCCAGCAGGTTGCCGCGCGGCTGGCCCAGCCGGGCGATCACGGCCCGGGCCGTGTCCGGTGCGGGCACGAAGGCCCGGCGCAGTTCCTTGGGCAGTGACCGGATCAGCTCGGTCACCAGCTCCTCGCGCAGGCCCGGCACCTGCCAGCCAAATTCCTCGGCGTTGGCCTGGCCGAGAGCGGTCAGCGGAATGTCCACCGTCACCCCGTCGTCCGGCTCGCCCGGAGCGAACTGGTACGACAGCGGGAGCTCGCCTTCCCAGGCGCGCGGGTAGTCGGCCGCAGTGATCTGCTCGGCGGCGGGGGCGACGAGATCGGCCCTGGTGAACGTCAGCAGGTCCGGTGTTTCTGCGCGCGCCTTCTTCCACCAGGCGTCGAAATGCCGGGCCGACGTCACGTCCTTGGGTATCCGCCGGTCGTAGAAGTCGAACACGGCCGTGTCGTCGGCGACGATGTCGCGCCGCCTGGCCTTGTCCTCCAGACCGGCGGCCTCTTCGAGCAGCCGCCGGTTGCGGTGGAAGAACGTGTGGCGGGTCTGCCAGTCGCCTTCCACCAGGGCGCCGGAGATGAACAGGTCCCGGGCCGCGGCGGGGTCGACCCGCGCGTAATTCACCTTGCGCTCGGTCACGATCGGCAGGCCGTACAGGCTTACTTTCTCGAACGCCACGGCCGCGCCCCGCCTGGCATCCCAGTGCGGCTCGCTGTAGGTGCGCTTGACCAGGTGCGCAGCCAGCGGCTCAGCCCACTCGGGCTCAATGCGCGCCACCGTCCTGGCCCACAGCCGGGACGTCTCGACCAGCTCGGCGGCCACCACCCACTGGGGTGGCTTCCTGGCCAGAACCGAGTCGGGGAAGATCGCGAAGCGGGCCCCCCGCCCGCCGGTGAACTCGGCCGGCCCGCGCCGTCTCCGTTCTGGCTTCTGCGCCGTGTCTTTCGCCGCCGTGTCCTGCATCCCGATGTGCGAGAGCAGGCCGGCCAGCAGCGACATGTGCACGCGGTCGGCGGCGTCCGCCGGCGTCCCGCGGTCCTGGCCGGCGGTGACGCCCACGTCCCTGGCCGCCTGCCGCAGCTGCCCGTGCACGTCCTGCCACTCCCGCACGCGCAGGTAATGCAGGTACTCGCGGCGGCACAGACGGCGGAACGCGGACGACGACAGCTCGCGCTGCTGGTCGTTCAGGTAGTCCCACAGCGCCAGGAAGGCCAGGAAGTCCGAGCCTGAGGTGGCAAAGCGCGCGTGCTGCGCGTCCGCGGCCTCGCGGGCGTCCGCGGGCCGTTCTCTCGGGTCCTGGATGGACAGCGCCGCGGTGATGATCAGCACCTCGCGGGTGCATCCGTTGTGGCCGGCCTCCAGGATCATCCGGCCGAGGCGCGGGTCCACCGGCAGCCGGGCCAGCTTGCGCCCCACGGCGGTCAGCCTGGTTGCCCCCCGGCGGCGGGTTCCGGCCGAATCAGCCTGGGAGATCGCGCCCAGCTCTTCCAGCAGCCGCACGCCGTCGGCGATGTTGCGGGAGTCCGGCGGGTCCAGGAACGGGAAGTCGGCGACCTCGCCGAGGTCGAGCGCCGCCGCCTGCAGGATGACCGAGGCCAGGTTGGTGCGCAGGATCTCCGGGTCGGTGAATTCCGGCCGCGATTCGAAGTCTTCCTCGCTGTACAGCCGGATGCAGATGCCGTCGGACGTCCGCCCGCAGCGGCCCTTGCGCTGGTCGGCCGAGGCCCGGGAGATTCGCTCGATGGGCAGCCGCTGCACCTTGGTCCGCTGGCTGTAACGGGAGATCCGGGCCGTGCCCGGGTCGATCACGTACCTGATTCCCGGCACGGTCAGCGAGGTCTCCGCGATGTTGGTGGCCAGCACCACGCGCGACCGGCGATGTGACTGGAAGGCCCGGTGCTGCTCGGCCGCTGACAGCCGGGCGTAGAGCGGCAGCACCTCGAGGTCGGCCAGGCCGGCCTGGTCGGCCAGCGCGTCGGCGGTGTCCCTGATCTCGCGCTCGCCGCTGAGAAACACCAGGACGTCCCCCGGCCCCTCGGCACGGAGCTCCCGGATCGCGTCAACGATGCCCTGCGCCTGGTCTGGCTGCTGGTCACCGCGGCGGTCCAGGTCGGCCAGCGGCCGGTACCGGACCTCGACCGGGTAGGTACGCCCCGACACCTCGATCACCGGCGCATCACAGAAGTGCTTGCTGAAGCGTTCCGGGTCGATGGTGGCCGAGGTGATGATGACCTTGAGGTCGGGCCGGCTGGGCAGCAGCCGCTTCAGGTAGCCGAGGATGAAGTCGATGTTCAGGCTGCGCTCGTGGGCCTCGTCGATGATGAGGGTGTCGTAGCGCCGCAGCTGCCGGTCCCGCTGCATCTCGGCTAGCAGGATCCCGTCCGTCATGACCTTGACCAGCGTGCTGTCGCTGGATTTGTCGGTGAACCTGACCTTGTAGCCGACGACCGTGCCGATCTCGGTGCCGAGCTCGTCGGCTATCCGCTCGGCCACGGTGCGGGCCGCGATCCGCCGCGGCTGGGTGTGCCCGATCTGGCCGGCGACGCCCCGGCCAAGCTCCAGGCAGATCTTCGGCAGCTGTGTGGTTTTCCCCGAGCCCGTCTCGCCCGCGACGATGACCACCTGATGGTCGCGGATGGCCGCGGCGATCTCGTCCTTCCGCTGGCTGACCGGGAGCCCGGGCGGATACGACACCACCGGCACTGCGCGCCTGCGCGCATCAACTGGGGTTGTCAAAGCAACAGTCTCCATAGCACCGCACGGGACCTACACCCAGGATGACGGCGCAGCCCCCGGGTGCCTAACGCTTTTACGGCTCCTCAGCTTCCTTCCGTGGCACCCGGCCGTGGCGGGAGGCGGCCCGGCCGGACTGGCGGGCGCCTGGGTTAGCCTCTGCTCATGGAGCATCCGGCGGACACCAACGCGGCCATCTGGCAGTCGGCGGAGGCCGCTGCGGCTTGGGCGGTGGAACAGGAGCGGCACGAGGCGAACCGGGCCGCCCAGCGGCGGCTCATGGCGCTTCTGCTCCCGTTCGGAGAGCAGGACACGTTCACGTTCCTGGATCTGGGCGCGGGGACCGGGGCGGCGTCGCGCGCGATCCTCGGCGTGCACCCGCGCAGCACGGCCATCCTGGCTGACTTCTCAGCCGAGATGATGCGGGCGGGCGAGCGTGACATGCAGCCGTTCGCCGGGCGCTACTCCTGCGTCGAGTTCGACATGGCGGCCGGCCAGTGGCCCGCGGCGATCCCGGCGGCGCTGGACGCGGTGGTGACCTCGATGTCCGTGCACCACCTGACCGATGAGCGCAAGCAAGGGCTGTTCACCGAGGTCTTCGGCCACCTCGCCCCCGGCGGCTGGTACCTGAACTACGACCCGGTGCGTGCGGAAGACCCCGTCGTCGAGGCCACCTGGGAACGGGTCAACGACCACGACGATCCTGACGCGGCGCACAAGCGGCACCATCGAACGCCCCAGGAGCAGGCTCGCTGGGAGAACCACGTTCGCTACATCATCCCTCTGGATCAGCAGCTGGACTATCTGCGGTCGGCCGGATTCGCGGGTATCGATGTCTACTGGAAGCGGCTGGATTACGTCATCTACGGTGGTTACCGCCCACGATGAACGACAGGCCGACTTCCCTCAGGCAGGCCATCGACACCACCACCGCGGCGATGCTGCGGGCCCGCGGCAGCGTCAAGTGGACAGCGCCGGGCCCGGACGGGTTCGGGGCCGCCGTGGCTGAGATGGATTTCGGCGCCGCGCCGCCGATCCTCGACGCCCTGGCCCGGCTGTCCGCCGACGCGAACTTCGGCTACCTGCCGCGCCATATGGCCGCCGAGCTGGCCACGGCCTGCGCGGAGTTCGAGCAGCGCCGCTACGGCTGGGCCGTCGATCCCGCGCTGATCCAGCCGGTCCCGGACGTGATCAAGGCGCTTGAGATCGCCATCTCCCAGTACTCGCGCCCGGGCTCACCGGTCATCTTGCCCACGCCCGCCTACATGCCGTTCCTGTCCGTGCCGGGACTCCTCGGCCGGGAGATCATCCAGGTGCCGATGCGGGACGACGCCGGCTTCTTCACCCTCGACCTCGACGCGATCTCCGACGCGTTCCGGGCCGGCGGGCATCTGCTCATCTTCTGCAACCCGTACAACCCGCTCGGGCGGGTGTTCAGCCGCGAGGAGATCCTGCAGCTGACCGGCGTCGTCGAACGGCACGGCGGCCGGGTCTTCGCCGACGAAATCCATGCCCCGCTCGTCTACCCGGGCCTGCACCACATCCCCTACGCCTCCACCTCGGCGGCGGCCGCGTCGCACACCCTGACCGCCACGTCCGCCTCGAAGGCGTGGAACCTGCCCGGCCTCAAGTGCGCCCAGGTGATCCTCGGCAACGAGCCCGACCGGCAGCGCTGGGAGGAGATGGGGTTCTTCGCCAGCCGCGGGGCGAGCAATCCCGGCGTCGTCGCCAACATCGCCGCGTACCGGCACGGCCAGCCATGGCTGGACGAAGTCGTCGCCTACCTGGACGACAGCCGCCGGCTGCTCGCCGACCTGCTCGCACGCCACCTGCCCCAGGTGCGCTACCGCCCGCCCGACGGCACCTACCTGGCCTGGCTGGACTGTGCCGGGCTGGACCTGCCGGATTCACCCGGCGCGCTGGTTGCCGAGCGCGCGCACGTCACGGTGGTGGACGGTCCCGCCTTCGGGCTCGGCGGCTCCGGGTCGTTCCGGCTCAACTTCGCCACACCGCAGCCCATCCTGACCGAGATGGTCGAGCGCCTGGCCGCCGCCCTGGACCCGGCCTGGACCAGCCCGGTTTCGTTGCCGGAACCTTCGTAAGCCCGCCCATCCGCACCACGGTCGCGGCTGAGGTCACGCCGGGCCTGCCTCCTCGGCGGCACAATCCGTGGTGCCGGGGACCGGCGGCGGCCGGAGCGGGAGCCAGATCTTGAACGTGCTTCCGCGGCCCTCATCGCTCTCGACCGTGATCGTGCCGTCGTGTGCTGCCGCGATGTCCCTGGCGATGGTCAGTCCCAGCCCGGTGCCGGGGATCGCCTGCCGGGCCGCGATCGCTGACCGGAAGAAGCGGTCGAAGATCCGCTCCTGGTCGGCAGCGGGGATGCCGACGCCGGTGTCGGTCACGGTGAGCACGGCCTGGTCTGCCTCGGTTCCCACTTCGACCTGGATCTTCCCGCCCTCCTGCGTGAACTTCACCGCGTTGGAGACGAGGTTGCTGAGCAGCTGGGCGATGCGTCCCGCATCGACGGCCAGGCGCGGGACAGCGGCGGCGGACAGGGCCAGGTCAATATGTCTGCGCTCGGCCTCGGGACGCATCTCTTCTACCGCGCTGGCCGCGATCTGGCCGAGGTCGGCGCTGCGGAGTTCGAGGGCCATCTTTCCCGGATGATTCTGGGAGAGGAACAGCAGGTCCTCGACGAGGCGCAGCAGGCGCTGCGAGTTCCGCTGGATGACATCGGCGTAATGGTCGGCGTGCAGTTCGCTGACGCGCTTGTCCCTGAGCAGCTTGACGTAGCCGATGATCGAGGTCAGCGGCGTCCGCAGCTCGTGCGAGACCAGGCCGATGAACTCGTCTTTCATCTCGTCCAGCTCGCGCAGGCGCTCGTTCTGCCTGCTCAGCTGCTGAGCCTGTGTGGTCAGGGCCTCCTCGGCCGTGATCTGAGCCGTGACGTCGCGGGTGATCCCGAAGGTGCCGATGATCTCGCCACGTTCGTCGCGAAGCGGCATCTTCGTCGTCGACACGCAGGCGTCCGGCCGCCCGCTGTAGGTCTCCCGTTCCACCTTGCTCACGATCGGCTGGCCGGTGCGCATAATCTGCTGCTCGTCGTCGAACGCGGCAGCAGCGTGCTGCTCGCTGAAGACGTCGAAGTCCGTCTTCCCGATCAGTTCCGCCGCTGTGCGCCCCGGCGCGTACGCGGCGACCCAGCCCTCGCTGACCAGCAGGAACCGGCTCATCCGGTCCTTGAAGTAGACACGCTCCTCGCTGGCCAGAAGATTGCCCATGCAGGTGAGCTCAAGATTGAGGTGTGGCTCGCTCACCGGCCGCTTTTCTGGTTGCGGCCTAACCGCGACCATCGCAACTCCCTCGAAGACTTGCCGCCCCGCGGCCCCGTAGCAGCCAGTGTCGCTGCCCCCTCAGCGCGCACGGTCATCCGGCTTGCAACCCCGCTAGTGACCGCGGCAGCATTGGACAATACTCCAATCCGGATGGTTTAAGGCGTTTCATCCCCCGAAATACCTGACAACTTTCACGGTATCTCCGCTGCCTAAGTCCGCTAAACGGTTCCTAAGTTCACAGACTGTTATGGGCTGACCTCAGCCGCCGGTCAGCGGCCCGGACCGGCCCTCCATCCGTGATCGTCCCTCGCTTATAGGCCCCGCCGGAATAACTCGCCGCTTGCTTTCGCACCCTCACTGTGACTCATGTGACGGGTGAGCAGCCGGTAAAAAGCCAGACCCGGCTGCGCGGCCCTTGGGAAAGCAAGCCCGAACCCTAGCCGGGGAAGGAGGAGAATCTCCCGGTTGGTGGGCAGACGCCCGCAGAGGTAACTTCGAGCAGTGGGAACCAGGCACCGGATCGAACTGGTCGTCAATGGCGAGCGCCGCGCCTGCGAGACCGCCGGCCGCACCAGCCTGGCCGACCTGCTGCGCGACGGCCTGGGTTTGACCGGGACTCATCTCGGCTGCGAGCACGGGGTCTGCGGGTGCTGCACCATCCTGCTCGACGGTGAACCGGTTCGATCCTGCATCATCCTGGCCGCGCAGGCTGACGGGCACAGCGTCACCACCATCGAGGGGGTAGGCGCCGCAAGGGCGGGTGCGGGCGAGATGAGGCGGGCATCCGGGCTCAGCGCGGTCCAGGAAGCGTTCTGCCAGACCCACGCCTTACAGTGCGGCTATTGCACGCCCGGCATGGTGCTCGCCGTCCACGCCCTGCTCGCGGCGAACCCGGCGCCCAGCCGCGCCGACATCGATGCGGCCCTGGGCGGGAACATCTGCCGCTGCACCGGATACGTGCAGATCCGTGAGGCCGTAGAGCTGGCCGCGCGCCAGTGCCGCGCGGCAGGCCCGCCCGATGCCAGCTGAGGAGCCGGCCGGCCGCCGGCGGGCGACCCGGCCGCCGGTTATCCGTGAGGACCGGCGGTTGGTCGCCGGGCGCGGCCGGTTCGTCGCGGACATCA
>Ga0335075_10002710_pt1 | contig 28286 bp, 30 predicted proteins | sample Lox_Sample_24_FD_206723 | JGI IMG/M metagenome (GOLD analysis project Ga0335075, IMG submission 206723) | Soil microbial communities from Loxahatchee National Wildlife Refuge, Florida, United States - Lox_Sample_2.4 | ecosystem: Environmental > Terrestrial > Soil > Wetlands | place: USA...
CCCGGAGGAAGTGAATGCGCGCCAGCGCGAGCGCCGACAGTCCGGCGGCACCGTGGTCGCGGGCCCGGACCGCCTGGCCCAAGACCTCGCCCATGTACTCCTCGAGCTCGGCCCATCTGTAGCCAGTCTCGACTGCGATCAGACTGAGCGCGCCGAGCGCTCCCAGGTCGGAAGCGTCGCGCATCGGCATCGCGGGCCGGGCGGCGAACGCCTCAGCCGCCGCAGCATCCCCCCGGCCGGCCACGAATGCCGACAGCCTCCGCATCGTCGCGTGTCCGCGCCTGACCTCGTCGGTCACCGCCGAATTTTCCGCAGTTGGATCGGGCAGGTTCCCGGACCCGTCGCCCATCGCCACATAGGTGAGGCGGATCCGCGAGATGAACCCGTGCCAGGCCGGATCCTCGGACCAGCTCTCGGCACGATCCAGCAACGAGCCGATGTCCTGGGGGCGCCGCAGTCCCCACTGGTACAGCCAGAGCCGCTGCCGGATGTAGTCGCGAGCGTTCGGGTGCCCGGCGGCGAGCGGTTCGACTGCTGCGAGGGCGGCCTCGGCCCGCTCGAAGCGGTTTCGCATCGCATGTGACTGGGCCAGCAGCATTCCCGCCGTCAGATCACCATCGGCGCCCGCGATTCCCGCGAGCTGGGCGCCGAAATCGGGGTCGCCGGAGCGGTTTGCCGCCCGGGCTGCATTCAACGCGAGTGCCAGCGCCAGCCTGACGCCGGCGTCGAGGCGCAGTCGCGCTGCGCGCACGGCGTCGTCCGGGCCAAACGGACTCCGGGCTTCGATGACGTCGGCCAGCGCCAGGCGCAGGCTGCGAGCTCGGAGCGGTGGCAGCGCGGCCCGGACGGTTTCGCCATACAGCGGGTGCGCCAGGCGTATCTCGTCGCCGTCTGCCGCGATCAGGTCGTGCGCTTCGGCTTCGAGCAGCGTGTTCTCGGAGGTCAATCCGGCGATCTCGTTTAGCGCGAGCGGCTCACCCAGCGCGAGCAGCTCGACGGCGCGACGATAACCGTCGGTCAGGCCCACCATGCGCTCCTCGATCAGTTCGATCAGCGATCGACTCGCGGTTAGCTGACCGTCGACATGCCAGAACCCGGGCGACCGAACCAGCGTCCGCGTCTCGACCGCCCCCCGGACGAGCTCTCGTACGTATAGCGCGTTGCCCTGGCTGACATCGATCACCCAATCGAGCGCCGCCTCCTCGACCGGATCACCGAGCACCGTCTCGACAAGCGCCCGTACGTCCTGGCCGCTCAGCTCCGCAAGATCCAGCCGGCGCGCTGTGTCGTCCTTCCACAGCGAGACGATCGCGTCCGGGCACGGCTGCCCGGCGCGGACGGTCGCCAGCACGAACGCCGACGACGATGTCGCGAGATGGAGCACGAGCGCTGCCGAAACCGGGTCGAGCAACTGCGCATCGTCCACCCCCAACACGACCGGACGACCCGCCGCACGCGCGGCGAGCTCCTCGCCGCACCCCATGAGGAGCGACACGAGGTCATCCGAGCGCGCCCGCTCAGGCACCAGCTCGGCGACTGCCCCGAGCGGGAGCGTCGCCGCGCTGCGCGTGCCCTGAACCCAGCTTGCGAACGCGCCATCGCGCTCGGCCGCCGCCTGCGCCTCCCTGACCAGACGCGACTTCCCAACGCCGGCCTCCGCCATCACCACCACCCCATGGCACGTCGAATCGGCGCGAGCCGACGCGATCGCCTCGAGCTCTCGCTCGCGGCCAACGAGCGGCCAGACGCCGCTCACCACACTAGCCCCCGGCAGGTCAGGCATGCGTTCCTTAAGAACGTTACTACCCGCGACTGGCGGCCAGTGCGGGGGGTAACCGGGATTACAGGCGGTCGTCCACCCAGTCCCACACGGGGGCGTCGTCGGGCCCGTCCGACGCCAGCTGCTGCGCGCTCGGCGCTCGCTGGCAAACATCGGCGGCTTGGATGACCCAGGAGGGCTCGGGCCCGGTCGGGCAGACGAGCAGCGGCGTGCCGATCGATTCGAGCTCGGGGCCGAGCCGGAAGGTGCCGATTCGGTATGCGAGGTCGTAGAGGGGCAGCTCTGAAACGTCGTAGTCGCGCGCCAGGTGCCTCAGGCGCTCGTCGGTATCGGGCTCGAACAGCCCAGCGAGATGAAGCTCGCGATCGAACGTTTCCCGGTCCGCGTCGTGCAGTGCCGAGCGAGCCGGTAGCGGCAGCGCCTCCATCCAGGGGGTCGACGCGTCGACGATTCCCGGTATCACGACGGCGGCCGCGAACCGATGCTCGAACGCCAGGGCCCGCGGAACGCCGTACCCGGCGTGGTCGACGCCCACGACGACGACGCGCTCGCGGTCAACGTCGGGGCGGCCGAGCATCGCGTCGAGGACGGGCGTGAGCACGCTCTCCCAGTCGCGCCGCAAAACGAGACCCTGCCGACGCAGCGCCGCTCCTCGCCCCGGCCCGTCGAACGTCATCCAGTGATAACCCCGGGCGTGGGCCGCCGCCCCACCGGCGCCCCACGCCGACGAGGTCGCCACCCGGCCACCGTGATCGATCACGACAAGCGGCCGCGCATCCGTCCCGGCCGCAAAGAAGTACCCGGGCAGCATCGTCTCTTCGTACGGGATCGAGAGCCGCTCGCCGCCTAGCAACTCGACCGCGCGGTCCCAGCACTCGCGCTGGCGCTCCCACAGCCGGCTCTCCTCGACCAGGCCATCGCTCTCGTCGATCAGCGCCAGAGCCGCCGCGTAGAACGAGGCAGCCTGCAGGTATTCGGACGCGCTCGGCTGACGCCTGGCTGATGCCCACGCCTCCCCGCCGGATGCTGTCCACTCTCGCACCCACGCACCACCATCGCCGTCGCTGACGCGAACGGCGATGGCTCTGACCAGCTCCCGATCGGCCGCTCCCCAACGCGCGGCGGTCAACAGCGCCCCTAGCTCGTGCGCCCGCTGATCGTTCACCGGACGTATCGCCGATCCAAATGTCATCTCGATCGACTATGCGAGCTTCTCCAGCGTCGCCGGCTGCTTGTCGCTGTCCGTGATGGCCGACGTCTGCTTGATCCCCCACGAGACGAGCGCGAGCGGGATGACCCAGTTGCAGATGATCTTCGCGGGCCGAGTATCGACTGCGCCGGCAATGATGTGAAAAGGCACCATCGCGATGAACACGAAGCCCCACAGCGCGGTCAGCTTGCGGTTGATCGCCTTGAACGTGGCCGAACCCCAGTACTGCTCGGGGACCTTCTCACGCGCGTACTGCTCGGTAAACGGCACGAACAGCAACGACCCGAACGCGATCCCCGCCAGGACCAGGGCCGCGATCCCACGTGCGTACCGCGCGATCCAATGCGCGACCGCGCCATCGGCAATGAACGCCACCACGACAAACCCGATGAACGTCACGACGGCCCCGATCTCCAGCGACTTCGGACGCCCCGACCGGATCCCGGGGATCGCGATCACCACGGCCGCAGCGAGCGCGAGGATCGACCCGAGCTTCAGCGTCGAGTGCGCCACCAGCACCGAGAAGATGATCCACGGAATCAGCGCGATATAGATTCCCTTGCTGCCCGAGCTTGACTCCGAGCCGGCACTTGCGTTGGTTGACACAGCGTTCTCCTTCCGGTTGACGTGGTGGCTGATCGCCATACCGGAACTCTCCCGCTGGGCCGTCCACCTGTCCTGCGTAGCCGACTACGTATCTGCGTGGGCCGGCTTTCTGACGAGCCACGCGACGATCAGCATGCCGACGGCGGCGAGGACGCTGACCACCAGCATCGCGACCGTGTAGCCCGTGTGGGAGGCCGATCGCGCTAGCGGAAGGTAGCGCTCAAGGGTGGGACCGAAGGCCTTCGGACGTAGGCCGGTCTGCTCGGCGGCGAGGAGTGCGTTCTTGAAGCGAAGTCCCTGCTCGGCGGTGAACTTCGGAAGCGAGCTGTTGGCGATGCTCGCGTTGAGCCGAGCGACGTACGTGGTGTGAAACGCGAGGTAGAGGCCGGAGATCCCGAGCGCCCCCCCGAACTGCTCGGCGGTCCCCGACACTCCCGATACCTGCCCCTGATCGTGAAGGGGAACCGTGTCGACGCTGACCGGGTCGTTGACGGTCAGGACCAGAGCCAACCCGACGCCGAAAAGCAACAGACCGGGCAGCAGCGGGAGATACGAGTTCTGATCGATGCCGACCGCCATCGCGATTCCGGAGATCGCGAGGATTGCGAAACCCGCGATCAAGGGGGGTCGGCCGCCAGCTCGGTCGTACCATCTGCCTCCCAAAGGAGCAATCACGATCATCGGGACCGTGGTTGGGATGAGGGCGATCCCGGCCAGCCCGGGTGGCATCTTGAGGTTCAGGATCAGGAGAAGCGGAAACAGCAGCGCGAGCCCCATTTCGGCGATCCCGGCGATGAACTGACTCACGGTCGCGCCGAGATAGTTGGCGTGTCTGCGCAGCGTTCGGAAGCTCATCAGCGGCGCCTGAACCCGGCGCTCGACCGCGACGAAGCTCCCCGCCGCGGCGAGGCTGAGGACAATCGCGGCGAGCACTGCCGGGGAGGTCCAGCCCCAGACTTGCGATTGCGTGAGGCCAAAGGCCAACCCGACAATCGTTGAAGTCAGCAGCGCTGCGCCAGTTAGGTCGATGTGACGCGGCTCGCTTGTGGCTGGATCGGGCGGCACTGCCGAGCGTGCACACGCTACGGCGAGGACGGCGAGGGGAACGTTGACGAGCAGCACAGCCCGCCAGCTGAACGCACTGGTCAGGGCTCCGCCAATCGTGGGGCCGAGCGCTGCGGCCACGGCTGCGGTCCCGCCCATCGTGCCCAGCGCTCGACCAAGCTCATCTTCTGAGAAGGTGGCGCTAACGATCGCGATGGTATTGGGCAGCATCAAGGCGCCTCCGACACCCTGCACGCATCGGCAGGCCAGCAGGAGGGGGAAGATGGGCGCCGCGCCGCCCAGTGCCGAGCCACCGGCGAACAGCACGCAGCCGATCATGAAGATGCGCCGGCGCCCCAGGAGATCCCCCAGGCGGCCTCCCAGCACGAGAAGTCCGGCGACGGGCAGCAGACTTGCCGTGAGGACCCATTGGGCCAGCTGGGAACCGATCCCGAAGTCGCCCATGATGTTGGGGAGAGCGAGCGGCACCGCCGTCTGATCGACGAGGACCATGGCATTAGCCAAGGTCATCGACATGAGCACGACTGTGCGACGGCTCAACGGGTCATCGGCGATCGGGATCCTCGACAGGCGCGCCGCTATCGCACCCAGGCGGCCGCCCCTCAGGAGGATGGTGACAGAGCCCGGTCCACCGCGAGCGCGAGCTCAGCACAGCGGGTGCCCACCGGCCGATCGACAACCTCGCAATAGCCGCAAATACGTAGTGGGCTACTGACGTAAAAGCCTGGTTGGTGCATCAGCGTGTGGCGCTCTTGCGATTGCCGTGAACAACGACCCTGGCCGACCTGTCAGAACAACGGAGGACGATGCGATGAGCGACACCGACGCCGACCCGAGGCCGGACCGCGCGCCTGAAGGCGTGATCACCGATCTGCCGTCGAACCGTGCCGACGATCAACACGATGCCAGCCCGGTTGCGGTGGACGTGCACCCGGAAGAGCGCAAGCAGGACGAGCAGAGCGCAGCGAGCGACGCACATCGTCTGCGCCGAGGGCTGATATCGACGGTCGTATTGGCGGCGCTGCTGTTGGCGATCGCATTCGCCGTCCCGGGCCTGAAGTCGGTTCTGGACGAGATCGGGAACGCTTCGCCGGGATGGCTGGTCATCGGGGTCGCGTTCGAGTTGCTGTCGTGCGTGGGGTACGTGATGGTCGTCCGCCTCGTCCTCCCCCACGGGCCGCCACGCGGCGTGCGGATGCTGGCCTGGGCTGAGATGGCGTTCGGGGCGGTCGTCCCGGCCGGTGGCGCGGGCTCGCTGGCGGTCGGCGTGTGGGCGATGCGGGCGTGGCACGTCGACGCGCACCGGATCGCCGATCGCTCGGCGGTACTGTTCATGCTCACCAGTGCGATCAACGTGATCGTGTTGCTGCCGTGCGGGCTCTTGTTCGCCGCGGGCGTCAGCCGGGGGGATCTCAGCGTGTGGTACGGGCTGGTGCCCGCGGCCGTGGCCGCCGGGTGCCTGGCGTTCTTTGTCTGGCTGCCGACGCAAACCAGGCGCGGCGCGTCGAGCGGGCACCGTTTCGCACGGTGGATGGCCGAGACGGGCGGCTGGGTGACCGCGACGGAGAAGGCGCTGCTCACGCCCGACTGGCGATTGCTCGGTGCGTTCGCTTATCTGCTGTGTGACATGGCGGTGCTCGTGGTCTGCCTGCACGCGCTCGGGCTTCGCGCGCCGATCATTCCCGTCCTGCTCGGCTACCAGATCGGCCTAATGGCGAGCATCATCCCGATCCCCGGCGGGATCGGCGTGGTCGAGGGCGGTGTGACAGGTGCGCTGGTGCTGTACGGGCTGCCGGCGACCAAGACCGCAGCAGCGGTCGTCATCTACCACGCGATCTCGCTCTGGATCCCAACCATCGGCGGGACCATCGCATTCCTTCGGATGAGACGCGCGGTCGCGGCAGGGCCTCCACCCGGGTTCGACATCGGTCCGGCGTCGTAGCGCCACGGTGCACCGGTAAGGGGTCATCTGCGAGGCCCTTGCCCCGCGGTGCCGATTCAGGCGTCTTCGAGAAGCTCCGCCTTGTAGTCCGAAGCCTGGTGAGGAGCGCCGTAAGCGAAGAACAGGACGTCTGCGCCAGACTCGTTGCGGAGCTGCACCGGCGTCTGCGGTTCAACGACGACGATGCTGCGCGGGGTCAGATCGAAACGTTCGGGAGGCTCACCCAGGAACATCGTGAGCGTTCCTTCGAGGACGCAGAAGACCTCTTCTTGAACCGGCTCACGGTGGCGGTGACCCGCGCCGCCCGGGGGATAGCGCCAGAGGTTCGCCTGGGAGCAGCGCAGCGTGGCGAATCGGCGAAGCTCAACGAGCCGACGTGCCGGCTCCTGAGGATTCCAGCTCGGCGTTTCGAACACCTGATCCTCCGCGCGACTGACCGTGTAGCCCACGGCCACCAGTCTTGCAGAGACCAGACGACTGCCTGCCGGCCCCCCGGGAGTTCAGTGGCCCATGGCGACTTTCACTTTGGGCTAGACAACTGCGACGATGAGTGACATGCCAGATGCGAAGCAGCTTTCCTACATGAACCTGCACGAGGTCTTCGCCGAGCGGGACCCCGAGAAGCGTTGGGCTGCCATCGAGCGGACGTATGTCGAAGACGTCAGGTTCATCGATCCCGAAGGCGAGGTCGTGGGGCGCCACGCGCTCAACGCTCGCGCCCAGAAGATTCTCGACGATGCTCCATCCGACTTCGTGTTGGAGGAGGACGGCCTGCAGTACGTTAGTTCCGACGCCGCCGCGCAACCCTGGCGTTTTGGCCCGCCCGGCAGTCCGGTCGTCCGCGGGATCACCATACTCACGGTGCGTGATGGTCGTGTCAGCGTCGTGCGGGAGCTTGTCGGGTCCTGAGCGGCGCGGGTCCCGTCGACCGTGCGCGTGGCGCCACCGCCCAGGTCTTCGCTTCGGGGCGATTCCGACATTCGGCCCGCGCCGCCGCTTGCCGCTGAACACGAGCCGATCGCGAGCCACAGTCCGAAACAGCCGGTGCCCGGGCGACGCCGTGGCGCGTCCCCAACCGTGTCCCGAACCCCCCAGTTCTGACCCGATCGAGCATGTTCGCTGACCTCGAAGTTGCCCCGCGCGCACTTCGAACCTTTGGGCGACTGGTTGCGTGGTGTGCAGCGGGCGCGGTCCCGCTGCTGGCGGCGGGCTGTGGTGCCGGCTCGTCCTCGTCGACCCCCACGGTCAGGATCAACGCTGGCGAGCAGTACCAGCGGATCGCCGGGTTTGGTGTCTCGGAGGGGTTCGGGCAGGCCAAAACGCTGATGAGCGCGCCGGCTTCGGTGCAGAAGCGGGTGCTGAGCTTGCTCTACAGCCCGACCGGTGGGGCGGGGTTGACGATCCTGCGCGACGAGATCAGCGCGGATAAGGGGTTCACGATCGAGCCGCGGGCGCCGAGCAGCCCGAACGCGACGCCGTCGTATCTGGCGCTGGCCGAGATCGACCAGGATCAGGGGCAGTTGTGGTTCGCGAAGGAGATCAAGGCCGACTATGGCGTCAGCGATGTGTTCGCCGACGCGTGGAGCGCTCCCGGGTTCATGAAGACCAACGACTCACCGTTCTACCGCGGCACGGTGTGCGGCGTCCCGGGCGCGAGCTGCAAGCGGGGTGACTGGCGCCAGGCCTACGCCAGCTACCTCGTGCAGTACGCGAGGGATTACGCGGCGGCGGGTGTGCCGCTCAGCTACGTCGGCCCCGAGAACGAGGCAAATCCCCTGCCAGCAGGGGCGCGTCAAGCGGGCGGTGCGCCTCCCCAGGACAGCATGACGATGAGCGCAGCGCAGACCGCGAACTTCATGGCGATCCTCGGCCAGGCGCTCGCGCGATCCGGTCTTTCCACGCGCGCCGAGTGCTGCGCGAGCATCAGCTGGGTCTGGGCGCAGCAGTACGCGGCAGTGATCGAGACGGACAGGCAGGCGAACACGGCAACCGCGCTGTTCACCAGCCACGGCTACTTCTTCGCGCCGGACTCGCCTCTGCAGGGCTGGAGCAAGCCGAGCTGGGAGACCGAGTGGGCGCCGCTCGGCACCGGGCCGTTTGACGCAGCCTGGGACGACGGATCGCAGTCGTCCGGGTTCACTTGGGCACTGAACATCTACACGGGCTTGACCAAAGCGAACCTCGGTGCGTTCATGTATCTGTGGGGCGCGAACACAAGCCCGGGCGCCGGCACGGGGGGCCCCAACGGCGGACTGGTCGACGTCACGGGCGACACCGTCGCCACCTCCGGACGGCTGTGGGCGTTCGCTGGTTTCAGCCGCTTCATTCGCCCCGGCGCGGTGCGCATCGGGACGAGAACGAGCGACGCGGCGCTCGACGTGAGCGCGTTTCGCAACCGCGACGGGTCGACTGCCGTGGTCGTTCTCAACAGCGCCCACAGCCGCCAGACCGCCACCTTTTCGCTGCACGGACTAGACGCAGCGCGCGTGACGCCGTACCTGACCGACGCATCCCACCAGCTCTCCACGCAGACCCCCATCCCGATCAGGAACAGCGCCTTTACCGCGACCCTGCCGCCCCGGTCGCTCGTCAGCTACGACATCCAATCATGAGCGCCGTCGCTTCTCCTTGAACGGGTTCGCCGCCGGTGCGATCATGGCGCGACCAACCAGGAGGAGCCAAGGTTGAACGTTCCATTCGCACCGGGGGCGCAGCCGCAACACAGCGGGCCACAGGAGAAGCCCCCGGCGTCGCACGTCGGGCGCCCGCATCCGAGGGCCCCAACCCAGCTACGCCTGACGCAAGCGGGCGGTGACCCGAGCGTCGTGATCACCGGGATCTTCAAGCAGGTGCACGAGAGTTCCGACGTGCTTCCCGAGGCGGTCAGGCCGAAAGGCGAGCCCACGGAGGAGTCCGAGAGTCGGCCCACCGGGAAGGGCCGGCGCAAAGGGCCGCGACGTCGCGGCCGCTGACGGTCCGGCTGGACGTCGCTGACGCTCGGGCTCGACGGGCACGCAACTACGGAGCGCCGGCGAAGGCGCCGATCGGACGGTCGGCGTAGGCCAACCGTGGCCGATTGTCGTCCGGGTCGACCGCCAGCCCATAGTTCGTCAGTCCGAGACGCTCGGCGACTCTGCGGGAGGGCAGGTTGTGCTCGGCGACCCACGCGATGAACGGAACCGAGCCGTCCACTGTCGAGGCGGCCGTGAAGGCCGCACGGCCGAGCTCGGTGGCGAACCCCATCCTTTGATGAGCGGTGGCGATTCGATAGTTCAGGTTCCACGCTCCAGTCCGCTGGCGCTGCGCACCGCCGACTCCGATGATCGTCCCGTCGTCGCGCAAGCGCACGGTCCAGTAGCTGAGGCCGTCGCCATCAAAACGCGAGGCAGCGCGGCTCAGCCAGTCCCTCGTCCGCGCCGGTTCGAGATGCCGACTCCCAGGGTCATACCACCAGCCGTCCGGGTCGCTGAAGATGGCAAACAGATCCTCCAGGTCCCCATCTGGATCTGGGCACCGCAGCTCGAGCCGCTCGGTGACGACGGGAGTCCACCGCCTCAGATTAGGCACCCGCCTCGGTATCAGCCTCCGCCGGAGAGCGCCCTGGCCTTGATCGCGTCGAACTCGGCCTGGCTGATCGTGCCGGCCGCGAGCAGCTTGTTGGCCGTATCGATCTCGCTTGCCGGCCCGCCCGTGCGGGCAGCTTGACGGACGTACTCGTCGAACTGTGCCTGGGCCGCCTGGGTTTGCTTTTCGCTTCGCTCAGCCATCCCATCGTGGTTGAAGATGAGGTAGGCCAGCACGCCGATCCACGGAAGGATGACGATGAACACGACCCACGCGGCTTTGGTCCACCCTGAGATGTCGCGGCGCCGGAACAGGTCGCCGAACACGACGATCGCGATCCAGATGAAGAGGATCCAGGCACAGATGATCAGGATGTCCCAGAGGACGTTGAGGAACGGATACGACGAAGCGGTGATCAACACAGTGGGTTCGCCTCCGGTCGTTCGGTTTGCAGCGACTTTCTCCGTCCCGCAACTGGGAGTATCCGCCCTCGGAGCGGGCGAGTCCATTCGTGTCCCATAACTTGGGACTGACGGCCGCGTTGCGGGCCGCCCGAAACCGATCCTTCCTGGCCTTCGGGTGAGCCGCCATCACCCTCCCCGGGTGATCTGAGGTCAGCGAGCGATGGGCTGTTGAAGCTCCATGACGTTGCTCGACGGGTCGTCGTCGTGCCACTCGTGGTAGAGCTCCCGGCAGTCGCCGACCATCCGGTACCCGCCGTCGTCGATCCAGCGGACGAGCGCTTCCCAAGCGCCCATGATCCCCTCATCCCCGCCTCGGTAGACCGCGGCAGCCACCTCGATCACCGGCAGGCTGACGACCCGCACGGTGGCGCTGTCCGGTACCTCCTGGTCGCCGATGGCAAAGCCCGCGTTCAGGACGATCTCGCCCTCGGGGATGCTGCCGCCGTCGTCCTCATAGACGGCGACGGAGATGCCGGGCTTCGCGCTGGCCGCTTGAAGGTGCGCGATCACCTGGGGCAATAACCGACCGAAAGTGGCCCCGATTTCAGCATGGGTGAGACCGGGGGCCGATGCCTGGGCAACCCGGACGGGCTGAGTCCGCTTGATCACGACGTCCTGCAGTTCCACGATGTCGCTCCATTCCAATGCGCGGAGATGCGCTTCGACCCGACGGAGGCGGCCCTGCTCCTCTTCGACGGTTTGCTCGATCTGGGCTTGCCGGAGCCTCAACATTCCACGAAGCTCGTCGACGGACACGTCCTCGGCGAGGATGGGCCGGATCTGCTCCAGGCCGAAGCCCATGTCACGCAGGGCGACGATCCGGTGCAGTCGCCCCAGCTGCCGGACGCTATAAGAGCGGTAACCGCTGTCTGGGTCGACGCGCTCGGGGTTCAGGAGGCCAAGTTCGTCGTAGTGGCGCAACATGCGAGGGGATACCTGGCCGAGTCGAGCGAACTCTCCGATGTTCAACATGACCAGCCCAGTAATACGCCTTCACACCGTGTGAAGGTCAAGCGGCCGCGCTCACGCCTACTCTGAGGCAACCCATGTCCGCCGAGACCAACGCGAGGACTAACGACGAGCACGAAACGCCGGCTGAGCAAGCTGCCGGACAATCGCGCACGGCGCTGATCTCGATCGGCGCGGCCGGCGTGCTCGTCGCACTCAAGCTCGGCGCGGGTATCGTCGCGGGCAGCCTCGGTCTCGTGTCCGCCGGCATCGAGTCTTCCGGCGACGTGATCGCGGCGATTCTGACCTTCTTCGCGATCCGTTTCGGGGTGCGGCCGGCCGATCGCGACCATCCGTACGGGCACCGGCGAGCCGAGAATCTCGGTGCGCTCGGAGAGGCCGCGATCCTCAGCGCCGGCGGCGTGTTCATCGTGGTCGAGGCGGCGATTCGTCTGACCGAGGGCCGACACGGGCTTCAGGCGCGGTGGTACGTCTTTGCCGTAATCGGCGTTGCGCTGCTGGTCGACTTGTCGCGGATCACCGTGTCGCTTCGGACGGCCCGCATCTACAAGTCCGCTGCGCTGCGATCGAACGCGTTCCACTTCGCGGGCGACATGGCCGGGTCAGTCGCCGTGCTCGCCGGGCTGATCGCCGTCAGAGCCGGGTTCAAAGACGGAGACGCGATCGCGGCAATTCTGGTTGCCGGGATCATCTTCGCCGCGGCCAGCCGGTTGATCTACGAGAACGCGCGGGTGTTGATGGACACCTCCCCAGCGGAAGCGCAGGAGAAGGCTGAGGCGGCGATCAGCCAGCTCGGCGACGACGTCGAGCTGCGCCGTCTCCGCGTAAGGGAGTCCGGCGGGCGGTATTTCGCCGACGCGGTCGTCGGCGTCCCACCCGGCCAGGCAGTTGTCGAGAGCCACACGACGGCCGACGCGGTCGAGGCGGCGGTGCAAAGCGCACTTCCCGACACCGACGTCATCGTCCACCTGGAACCACGTCAGGAGGGCCTCGATCTACGCGACCGCGTGCTGGCGACGGCCCTCGCCGAGCCGCTCGTCCGGGAGGCCCACGACATCACCGTCTACGAGCACGGAGGGCGGGTCAGTGTCTCCCTTCATCTCAAGCTCGCGCCCGATGTCGCGATCGAACAGGCCCACGACGTCGCCGAGCGGGTGGAGGCCGCCCTGCGAGCGCAACCCGGCGTGGAGGATGTTCTGACCCACCTCGAGCCGCTGGAGCAGCCCGTCGCCGCCCGCCCGGATGAGCATCGGGCACATCCAGACGAGCTTCAGCGAGAGCGCATCTCCAAACTCGTCCTCGAGCGGACCGGCGAACCGCCACGAGCGCTCCGGCTGCTACACGCCGCCGGCGGCCTGGTCGTATTTGTGAGCGTGGCTGTACCGGCGGACATGACGCTGCCGCGGGCCCACGACCTGGCCAGTCAGCTGGAAGACGACATCCGCGCGGGCCAACCGCACATGCAGGACGTCGTCGTCCACACCGAGCCTTAGCCCAGGGTAGGCTCTGGTGGTGGCCCGGACCAACATCGCGGACGCGACGGATCTCACCGTTGCCCAGGTGCTTCACAAACGATGCGACGCGCTGGACGCTGGGGTGACGGTCGCGGAGGTAAGAGAATGGTTTGCCGCCAGCTCTCACCGGCGTATGGCGTTTCTCGCCGATGAGGACAGGTACGTGGGGTCGCTGACCAGGGAGGATCTGGAGGGCGAGGTGGACCCGAACACGCGGGCCGCCGATTTCGCGCACGACGGCCCAACGGTCGATCCTGACGCGCCTGCGCGGTTCGGGTACGAGGTGGCGACTCGGACCCAGGCGCGTCGCGTGCCCGCGGTCGATCCCGCCGGCAAGCTGCTCGGCGTCCTGGCAGTCACCGATGACCTCGGCGGCTTTTGCGGCACGTCGTAGAGCTCGCCCGCGCCGCGTGACGCCAGCAGCCCTGCACGACTTCTTCGTGGCGTCCGCGGGCGTGGCTGGGGCGCTGATCGGGCTTCTGTTCGTGGCCATCTCGGTCTCCCAGGAGCGGCTCGCCGAGGAGGGCGACACCCAGATCCATCGCGTGCGCGCCTCGGCGGCGCTCACGGCGTTCACCAACGCCCTGTCGGTCTCCCTGTTCGCGTTGGTCCCAGGCGAGAAGATCGGATGGGCCGCGGTGGCGGTGGCGGCCGGCGGGCTCGCATTCGTCTTCGCCTCGCTGCTGTCGGTGCGACGTGTCCGGGGGCTCGGATTGCGTGAGGCGCGCGAGACCGTCTTCGTGTTCGTACTCGCTGCCATGTTCGTGCTCCAGATGGTCTATGGGCTGCTGGTGATCGCCCATCCCCACGACGCGAGTGCGGTCAGGACGATTGCGGTGCTGGTGATCGTCTTCTTCGCGATCGGGATCGCGCGATCGTGGGAGCTGATCGGTGGCCCGTCGATCGGAATTCGCCACGAGGTCCGGGCACTCGTGCACCCTCCCGACGAGCCCACGGACGCGACCTCGCAGGACGAGAAGTGACACGTCAGGCTCGCCTGGCGGCGACGGTCGCGCTCGAACCGCCAAGGCGGCGACCGGCCATCGGTCAGGCGCCAAACCATCTAGGCTGAACGCCGGTTGGCCCGATAGCCCATGCGATTTGCCATCCCGATTCCGCAGTACGCGCGCGAGAGCCACTTCGACGATGAGGCCTTTCGCGCATATCTGGGCCGCGTCGAGGATCTCGGGCTGTTCGAAAGCGCGTGGACGCAGGAACAGGTGATCGGTCCGGCCGGCGTGATCGCGCCACTTCAGGCGCTGTCCTACGCCGCCGCCTGCACGACGCAGGTGCGACTGGGTTGTGCCGTGTTCGTGCTCCCGCTGCACAACCCCCTCCACCTGGCGAAGGCGATCGGCTCGCTCGACTGTCTCAGCCACGGCCGCGTCGAAGTGGGTGTCGCGACCGGTGGCCGAGCGCGCCCCTACGCCGCCTTCGGTATCGACCCCGACAAGCCCGTCGCCCGCTTCAATGAGGCCCTGGCGCTCATGAAGGCGTGCTGGACGGAGCCTGAGATCAACTTCGATGGGCAGCTGTGGAAGGTTCAGGGCGCCTCGATGGAGCCCAAACCGGTGCAGAAGCCGTACCCGCCGATCTGGTTCGGCGGCAGCGCGCCCGCGGGCATGCGGCGCGCGGTCCGCCACGGGGACGGGTTCATGGGTGCCGGCTCGCAGACGGTTACCCAGTTCGCCGAACAGGTCAAGGTCGTGAGAGAGGAGCTGGTCGCGCGGCGGCGCGATCCCGACAGCTTCCGGATCGGCAAGCGCGTCTACATCCACGTCGACGATGATGCGCAGCGCGGCCGCAAGCGCCTCGAGGACGCGCTCACGCGGCACTACGGTCGGGGCGGGTGGTCCGAGCACATCCTCGCGGGCCCCGCCGAGGTGTGCACCAGCGGCGTCCGCGCCGTCGCCGACGCCGGTGCGGAACTGATTCTGCTCAACCCGCTCGTCGATGAGGCAGAGCAGCTCGAGCGACTCGCGGCCGAGGTCATCCCGGCCCTCAGCTAGCTCAAACAGCCCTCGACGAAAGTCTCGAACTGCTCGTAGCGCCAGACGACCTCGGGGTTGACGAGCACCTCCGCACGCGCTCTATAGCCTGATCGCGCTCCAGGCAGCGTCTCGACCGGGCAGGTCGCGCCCGTAGCTGTCGGGGTTGGTGCCTCGTGTCTCGGCGCCTTCGGCGGCGATTTTCTGCACGATCACGGTGAGCGGGAAAACCGACAGCGCCTCGCCGAGCTCGGGACGCGCGAACTCGTGAACGGCGGTGCCCTGTGTCCTTGCCACGTCGGCCAGTTGTCGCAGGCGGTCGGATCCGGTGCCGCCGTCCAAGCACACGAGTGAGTCATCGGGACCGAGCGCCACGGCGGGTCCGTGGAGGATCGACTCACACGCGAGCCCCTCGGTGGCGACCAGCGCGGTCTCTCTGATCTTCAGCGCGCCCTCCGCCGCGGTCCAGGCGTTGATCCCCACGCCGGCGAATTCGAGCAGGCGCGCGGGCGGCTCCACACCCGCCGGGCCGTTGCCGAGCTCCCTGGCCACGGCGTCGGGAACGGCGTCGAGTGTTCCCGGCGAAGCACCGAGTCGCTCGGCGACCTGCGCCACTCGCATCAGGGCGGCGAGATGGCTCGCCGTGAACGCCGCGGTTCTCTCCTCTGGCACCGTCTCGAGGTCGGCGTCGGGGTTCCCCCGCTTCGATATCACGACCGTGGGTACGCCCGCGGCTCGCGCGCGCTCGAGCACGTCCGACGTGAAGAGCTTGGTTCCGCGGTGACTGAGCAGGATCAGCGCGTCACCGTCCCCGGGGAACGGATTACCCGCCGCGGCATCGGCGGCCGTGACAGCCCAGGCGTCGACCCCGCCTGCCCGCAACCACCAGGCGCCCTGGTTGGCCGCGTGCCAGCTCGTACCCGTCCCGACGAGCAACACGCGCCGGCCGGCCAATCGCCGGGCCGCCGCGTCGAGGCCTCCTTGATCGTCGAGTACCCATCGCAGAGCTTCGGGCTGCGTCGCCATGGTCTCGCGCATCACGCTCATCGCACCCACTTTTATCAAGGTCGACGGTGGTGGCGGCCGGCTCCCGTGTCGCGAGCCAGCCAGTGGGTCACGGTTGGGGGATGGTCCGGATCGGTCATGGCATCGATGTCGGTCAGGCGCTGCTCGTCGCGGACCGATACGCGCTCGTGCTGACGCAGATGGTCCTCCCACGAGGCGACGACGAACGCCTCGAGCACGCGGCCGGGGTCGGCGGCGTCACGCCACACGCGCCAACTCGTCGCGCCCGTGCGACGCCGGGCGTAGCGACCGTCGTACAGCGCCTCGAGCAGATCCTGTTCGCGCCCGGACAGCGGCCGGTATTCCACGGTCACCAGCACCGGTCCGTCGTCTCCGGCAGCGCTGACGATCTGTGGATCGGGCCAGTCGCCGGCGGGAAGCAGATCCTCGGGAGCGATCTCGTGGAACGGGAAGCGAAGGCCCACCGCGGCGACCAGCGCGAGCCCGATTGAGGCGACGAGCAAGGCGGTCGTGAGGCCGGCGTGCTGGGCGACGACGCCGAATGCAGCGCTGCCGAGCGCGCCGCCGCCCTGGAAGATCACCAGGTAGTACGACATGCCGCGGGCTTTCGCCCAGCCCGGCAGGGTCGACTGGTATTGCGAGTTGAGCGTTGAGAGCACGAGGATCCACGCGACCCCCCCGATCACGAGCGCCAGCGCGGCGAGCGCAGGGACCCGCAGGTAAGCGAGCGACAGGGTCACCCCGGCAAACACCAGCGTCGCTCCGAGCATGCGGATGGTCGTCGTCACCCGCGTGCGCAGGCCAGGCAGCAACGCCGCGCCTATCACCGCGCCGACCCCCACGCTCCCGAGGAGCAGCCCGTATCCGCCCGAGCCGAGGTGTAACCGGGACCGCGCGACCAGCGGCAGCAGCGCCCACATGGAGTTGGCGAAGACCATGAACAGCCCGGCGCGGAGGAGGATGGTCCGCAGCGCCGGGCTCGAGGCGACGTACCGCGCGCCGGCCCGAATCGCGTCGCCCACGTGCTCGCGAGCGACGGCGCCCCCGGGGCGTGCGCCGCCACGCCAGCGGGCGACGACGCCGATCACCGGCACGAAGCTGAGCGCGTTGACTCCGAACAAGACAGCGGCGCTCGTCGCCGAATAGAGCGCGCCGCCGATCGCAGGTCCGATCGCCCGACTGAGGTTCTGGTTGACCGAGCCGAGTGCGATCGCCTGGGTCCGGTCCTCTTGAGCCACGAGCTCGGGCTGGAGCGTCTGCCAGGTGGGAGAGGTCAGCGTCTGTCCCGCCCCGACAGCAAAGATCGCAGCCAGCAGAACCCACGGTGTCACCAGGCTGGCCGCCGCCAGCACGGCCAGCACCGCGGCCGCGAGCAACATGAATGACTGTGACCCGATCAGCAGCCGGCGACGGTCGACGACATCACCGATCGCCCCGGCCGGTATGGCCAGCAGCACGACCGGTAGACCCGCTGCCGTCTGAATCAACGCCACGAGGGTGGCCGACGTCGTCAACGTCAGCATCAGTTCCTGCGCGCCGACCGTCTGCATCCAGCCGCCGATGTTGCTGACGAACTGCGCCGACGCCATCTGCGCGAACTCCGCGGAACGAAACGGCGCCCACGGGGACGAGCGTGTCGACGGTTCCGTCTGCGCGGGCTCCGGGGCGTCGTCGGTTTGCGTCGTCATCGACGCGTATGTTCTCGGCTGCGGCCCGGTTTGGCTACGCCCGCGTGTTGGCGACGGCTTCGTCGAGCGCGAGGTTGCGGTCAGCCCCGTGCGAGATGACCTGCTGGCCAGGGGCCAGACGCTGGACAGCGCCGTCGATCACAACCGTGACCTTGTCGGGCTCGAACGAGATCATGCCTTGGATCCGCTCGACCTCGCGGTAGGGGTCGGGATAGGACCAGGCGGCCCGATGGGCATCGCCGATGTCGTAGTAGCTGCAGACACCCTTGTAGGGGCAGAAGGTCTTTAGATCGGCGGGCTCCAGCGCGGACCGGCTGACGTCGTCGGCGGGCACGTACCACCTGGGCGCGAATCCCGACTCGTAGAGCACGAGCGGCCGTCGCGACTCGGCTATCGCCTCCGCTCCGACGCGGACGACCAGATGGCGCGACGTCTGGCGGATGTCGATGCGGTGGTAGGCGTCGGCGGCGTGCCCAACGATCCGTTCGTCCTCCTCATAGAAGGCATCCATCGCCCGCCAGGCGAACGCGATGCGATCGGCCAGGGGCCGGGCGAACTCGGGTAGGGCGGTGTGTTCCCAGGCCGCGCGCGCGGCCTCACGTTCGTCAACCCGGGCGCCGTACCAGACCGTGGGGCCGAGGTCGCGGTGTTCGGTGGTGCGCTCGCCGAGCACGAGCACGTCGGAGTTGACGTCGTCTTTGGGGAAGTACGCGACCGGGTAGCGGCCCGGTTCGTGCAGGAGGACGACGTCGTCGCTCTGTGCGATCCACGTTTGCCCGAACCGCACCCGCATCCGCCGCCGGAGCGGCTCCGCGTAAAGCATCCGCTTCGGGAGCGGATCGGGCACGAGAAACCGTCCGACCGCCCCCGGTGCCAGCGGCCCCTGCTGCCATGCCAATCCCATCGCGCGCGTTCTCCTGCTCAGGCCCGCGCCGGCGCGGGCTCCGCCGGCTGGTAGAACTGGGTTTCGCCGTTGCCGAACGACCAGTTCTCGGCGGCTGTCTCCACGACGGAGATCAGCACGTCTTCGGGGCGGATGCCCGGGTTGCCGGCCAGCCGCTCGACGATCCTCCTGTACATCGCGAGCTTGGCCTCGACCGACTTCCCAGGCGCCCAGAACACCTGGACCTGAACCAGGTCGTCGCTGCGATCGATGCCGAGGAACGCGCCGTACGCGAATTCGTCGGCGTGGTGCCCGGTGATCGCCATGAAGCGGTCGCCGTCCTTGATCGCGACCGTCTCGCGCATCGCCTCGTATATCTCGTCCATGAGCGCCTGTTTGTACTCCGAACTCTTGCCTTCGCGGATCGCGATACGGGTAACTGGCATTTTGCGGCCTCCTGTTGCGCGGTCGGCCGGGATCAGTTCCCGGGCTGAGCCGCCATCGTCATCGAAGACGCCGGGTAGCGCTCGATCAACTGATCGGCGATCGCGTCGAGGTCGTCGCCGATGTAGGTCGGCTGCGGGCCGACGTCGAGCGGGGCATTGCCCTCGCGGAGGATGAGGCCGGCCTGCCAGCCCGCCGATAGAGCGCCGAGCGTGTCCCAGACGTGGGAAGCGACGAGGCAGATGTCGCTGGGATCGAGATCCAGCGCGCTGGCCACCGACTCGTAGGCCTCCTGCGCCGGCTTGTGCCGCCGCACGGTTTCATCGACGCTGAAACGCCGCTCGAACAGATCGATCACGCCGCCTTTTTCCAGCTGCCGGCCCGAGATCTCGAGGGTGTTGTCGGTCAACGTGAACAGGCGGAAGCCGTGTTCGCGCAGCCGGCGCAGCGCCGCCGGGACCTCGGGGTGAGGCGGCATCGAAGCAAACCGATCCGTCAGCTCCGCCCCGTCGGCGTCAGTGACGGAGACGCCGCGGGTCGACGCCAGCATGCGAAGCACGGCGGCACCGATGTCGGTGAATGGCACGTACACGCCGGCGAGCGTGAGCGCCTCGGAGTAGGTGATCAGGTTCGCGAACCACAGCCGCATCGCGGCGGGATCGTCGAAGATGCGGTCGAAGGTGGGGCGGATCGTGTCCAGGTCGAGCAGTGTCTCGTTGACGTCAAAGACGATGATGGGTCGTTCGGCCATCGTGGCGCCTTTCATTAGCGGGTTGACCTCGGCGCGTGAGTGACGTTCCGCGGGCGCTTCTTACGATGCGGTAAGGAACCGTTACATCGCTCGCACTCACTCCTGACACGGGCCGCGCGCGATCGGCCCTCGAGATCAGGGAGCAGTGTGATGACGGCATATCGGACGATCGAGATCGACGGCATCGATGTCTTCTACCGGGAGGCGGGCGACCCGTCGGGCGCGACGCTGCTGTTGTTGCACGGCTACCCGAGCTCCTCGGCGCAGTACGACGGGCTGATGCGACGGCTCGCCGGCCGCTACCACGTGGTCGCGCCCGACTATCCGGGGTTCGGTCGCACGCCGGAGTTGACCGGGGTCACGACGTTCGATCGACTCGCGGACGTGATCGACAAGTTCACCGAGCGCAAGGGCCTGGAAAGCTTCAGCCTGTATATGTTCGACTTCGGCTCGCCGGTCGGGTTCCGGATTGCCACCCGCCACCCCGACCGAGTGCGGGGGCTGGTGCTCCAGAACGCCAACGCATACGAGGTCGGGCTGGGGCCGGGGATGCAGGCGCTCGAGCCTTACTGGACCGATCGCGACGGCAATGAAGCCGCGATCCGCGGATTCCTCACCATCGACGCGACACGCTCCCAGTACCTCGATGGGGTCCCAGACGCCACAACTGTCAACCCCGACCTGTGGGAGCTCGATCAGCGCTACATCGAACTACCCGGGCGCGAGGAGGTGATGCTCGACCTGCTCTACGACTACCAGACCAACGTCGCGCTGTACCCGGCGTGGCAGGAGTACATGCGGACCTACACGCCGCCGGCACTGCTTGCCTGGGGGCGCAACGACGCCTTCTTCCCACCCGAGGGAGCGCGGGCGTATCTCGACGACCTCCCCGACGCCGAGCTGCATCTGCTCGACACGGGTCACTTCGCCACCGCCACGCACAACGACGAGATCGCGAACCTGATCTGCGCGTTTCTCGACAGCCGTGTGACCGCGCCCGCGACGGCCTGAGCCCGGCCGCCGCGCGTTTCGCCGGTTAGAACCGGTCGCACGCGAGGCGTAACCTGCCGTGGCGAAGTGAGCGATCATCATCACTTGGACGACCTGCTGGCAGCGAGAGACGGAGACGCCGGGTGCAGCGTCGGCGAGGCCATCCTCGAGTCCTACGTCGAGCTCGAGCTCGCCGGAGAGGACCCGAGCACGGTGTATCCGGGTACCGCGATCCATCTGCTGAGCTGCCCTGCCTGCCGGGCCGATCACGAGGGACTGCTCGTGGCCGCCCGGCGGTTCGGCGATATCGCGCCCGAGTAGCGACGGGGAGCGGTCACCGCCAACGGTAAGACACCGCCTTCGCCGTCCTCTAACCACCGGGCAAAGATGGCAACCACGCGGGGCCCGGCCGTCACGTTTTCCCGCAGCAACCTGACCGTGGCATGGCAGCCGAGCTACGCGAGCCTGCTCGAGCCACCACCGGACGGACGCGTCCTCGTCTGCTGCTCACGACCGACGTCGGAAGTGACGCTCGACCTGTAGTGGTGCGGGTCGACCCGGCGCGTTCACGAGCTGATCGGCTGTCTCACACACGATCGCAAGGACCGCCACGACCGCCATCGGCTAGGCTCGGCCTCGATGGACGGCGTGCACGACATGGGAGGTATGCACGGGTTCGGATCCGTCCTGTCACCCGGGGGCGAGCATGCCTATCACGAGCGATGGGAGCCTCGCGTGTTCGCCATCCAGGTCTTGGTGGGCGCCGAGGGTCTCGGCGCGGGACCGGGTGGTCGGCAGGTACGGGAAGAGATGGACGCCGCCCATTACCTGGCCGCGTCTTACTACGAGCGCTGGCTCTACAGCGCCGAGCAGCGGCTGCTGCGCAGGGGCACGATCGCGCCGGGAGACGTCGAGTCGATGATGGCGCGCCTGGAGTCGGGCGCACCGGAGCCCGAGCATCGCGACCCGGCGATGGCGGAGCGGATCGTGGCCGATCTGCGCTCGGTGCGACCGATGCAGTCGGTGTCCGAGCAGGCTCGCTTCGAGTCCGGCCAACGGGTTCGCGTGAAGCGCATGCATCCCGGCGGTCACACGCGCTGCCCCCGCTACGCACGCGGGGCCGTTGGTCTCGTGGAAGGCATCCGGGGCGCCGATCGGCTCCCGGATCGGGCCGTGTACGGGGACGCGGTCGTGCCCGAGCCGGTCTACTCGGTCGCGTTCGGTTCGCAGGAACTGTGGGGGGAGAGCGAGGAGCCGGGATGGACCGTGCTGCTCGATCTATGGGAGAGTTATCTGGAGCCGGCTTGACCGACGCCCACGACCATCACCATCCCCGCCCCACGTCGGCGGTCGAGCTCCGCGCCCGGGCGCTCGAGGCGCTCCTGGCCGAGCGAGGGCTCGTCTCGACGGACGCCATTGACGCGGTCGTCGAGCTCTACGAGAACGACGTCGGTCCCCAGAACGGCGCCAAGGTGGTCGCACGCGCCTGGGTTGACGGGGCTTATCGCGCACGCCTGCTGAGCGATTCGAACCGGGCCATCGCGGAGCTCGGATTCGGCGGGGCTGAGGGCGACAACATGGTCGTCGTGGCCAACGGCCCGACCGTCCACAACATGGTGGTGTGCACTTTGTGCTCCTGTTATCCGTGGCCCGTCCTCGGCCTGCCGCCGACGTGGTACAAGAGCCCGCCCTACCGCGCCCGCGCGGTATCCGAGCCGCGAGCGGTGTTGCGCGAGTTCGGCGTGGAGCTTTCAAAGGATGTCGAGATTCGAGTCTGGGATTCGAGCGCCGAGGTTCGCTACCTCGTGCTCCCGATGCGGCCCGACGCGACCCAGGGGTGGAGCGAGGACCGGCTCGCGGCCATCGTCACCCGAGACTGCATGATCGGCACGGCGCTACCAAGCGCGCTCGAGCCGGCAATGTCATGAGCTCCGGCGGGGCCGACCTCGCCACCGTCGATGGCGCACTCGGGGCCGACTCGCCGCTCCCTCGCGACAACGGCGAGCTCGTGTTCGATGAACCCTGGCAGGGGCGGGCTCTCGGCATGGGTGTCGTGGCGATCGACCGGGCGGGTGCTCCCTGGCCCGACTTCCGGCGCCACCTCGCCTCAGCGATCGCGGCGCGAGTGACATCCGACGCCGAGTCCCCCGCCACCGCCTATTACTCCGCTTGGCTCGACGCACTCGAGGCGCTGCTCGCCGAGCGCGGCTTGCTCGACTAGCGGCCCGGCGCTGCCCGGTCGTCAGGCAGTCGGCGCTGTCGGCAGCATGACGTGGACGGCGGTTCCGGCGCCTGGCGGGCTGTCGACCCTGATCGTGCCGCCGATCGCCTCGACTCGGTCGGCCAGTCCGGTGAGACCGTAGCCGCTCGATGTATCCGCGCCGCCCCTTCCGTCGTCACGCACCACGAGCTCGAGCCAGGCGCCGCCCTGCCTCAGCGTGATCTCCGCCCGTCCGGCCTGCGCATGCTTGGCGGCGTTGGTCAGCGCCTCCGAGACGACGTAGTAGGCGGCCACCTCCACCGGCTCATCGAATCGCTGCGCATCGAGTTCAAGGCTCAGCTCGACGGGCACGGCGGATCGACGCGCCAGCGAGCGCAGCGCGGGAGTGAGTCCGCCCTCCGACAGCACGACGGGATGGAGTCCGCGTGAGAGCTCGCGCAGATCGTCGAGCACATCGCCGACGCCCGCTCGCAGCTCGGAGAGCATCCGCCCGAGCTCACCCGGCTCCTCGGGCGCGATCGCCTGTGCGGCCTGCAATCCGAAGCCCAGGGACACCAGCCGCTGCTGGGCACCGTCGTGCAGGTCGCGTTCGAAGCGCCGGCGCGCCTCGTCTCCGGCTCGCACGATCCGCGCCCGTGACTCCGCAAGCTCAGACCGGCTCTTGGCATTGGCCACCGCCATTCCGGCCATACGGCCGAACTCGGCCAGCCGCGCCTCGGTGTCCGCGGGCAGCGGTTCTGGCCGACCGGAGAGGACGGCGATCGCTCCCCAGGCCTCTCCCTCGACGATGATCGGAGAGGCGACCGCGCACTTGATACCGAGCTCGCGTACGACGGCAGCGATCCGCCCGGGGGCACCGGCGTAATTCTCCTTACGCGAGGGCGCGCCGGTGCGACGCACCCGGCCGGCCAGGTTCTCCCCCTCGAGCGGGAGTCGCTCGCCCAACGGAAGAGCGACGGTTCCATCGCTCCAGCCCGCGACCACCGTCGCGCTCGAGCCGGGCTCGTAGCGCAGGATCGCCGAGGCGTCGACGCCGAGCAGCACGCCAAGCTCTTCGGCCAGAGTCGCGAACAGCTCCTGCGGTGAATACTCGCGGGCGACCAACGTCGCGACGTGGCGCAGCGCGGACTGCTCGGCGGCAAGCCGCTCGACCGCCCCACGGGACTCTATGTTCGAGATCGCTGTCGACGCGAGCTCGGCGAACTGCGCGACGCGGTTCTCGCTCCCCGGAGGCAGCTTCCCCGGCGACTCGGACGCAACCACCATCGTGCCCCACAGACGCCCATGGACGACGATGGGCCCTCCGGCCGCGCAGCGAACGCCCTCCCCGCGGAGGATGTCGGCCACGGGACCCCGGACCGGCTCGTAGTTGTCGACGCGCGCCGGGCGGCCCGTGCGGAATATCTGATCGGTGACGCTGCCCTTCGGCCAGATGACAGTCGCCCCTGGCGGCATCAGGTCCACGTGCTTGCCCAATGAAGCCAGCACCGTCGTGCTGCCGTCCGGCTCAAACCTGACCGTCCTGACCAGGTTGACTCCGAGGAGGCGGCTCAGCTCCTCCGTGACGAGCGCGAACACCTCCTCGGCGGGTGCCTGGCGCGCCACCACCGTCGCCACGCGCCGCAACGCGGACTGCTCGGCAGCCATCAGATCGACCTGCGCTCGCGATTCGACGTTCGAGATCGCCATCGATACGAGCTCGGCGAACTGCGCCACCCGGTCCTCGCTTCCGCGTGGCAGGGCGTCGTCACTAGGGGATCCCACGACCATCGCGCCCCATATCCGCCCGTCGACGACGATCGGGCCGCCCGCCGCACGGCGCACTCCTTCCTCCCGAAGCATGGCGCCGCTTGGGCCGCCGACCCCGGAGTAGTCGTCGACGAATACGGGCCGGCCGGTGCGGGACACGAGTTCGAGCACGCCGCCCCGCGGGAGCGGGAAGGACGTGCCGGGTGGGATCCGGTCGTTGGTCCGGCCCCGTGCGGCCACGACGGTGGCGGTGCCGGCGCCGTCAAAGCGCACGGTTCGGACCATGTCGACGCCCAGGAGGCGGCTGAGCTCCTCGGTGACCAAGGCGAATACCTCTGGAGCCGGCGCCTGCCGCGCGACGACTTCGGCAACCCGACGCAGTGCGGACTGATCGGCCGCGAGAACGGCAAACGCCGCCGACGCTTGCTGGGCGGCCGGCGAGTCCAGATAAATCCGCCACTGCGCGATCCGACCCTTCGCGATGCGGTGGACACCGCAGGCCATGTACTCGAGCGGATCTGCTCCCGCGGCCGGGCCGGTCGTGTCGGTCATACGAACCTCATTCACGAGCGTGCTCTCCGCTTCAGCCACGACCCGGACGGGCGCGATCCGGAGCCCCGGGCGGGCACTTACGCTCGCGGCGACGAAATCCTTCACGGCGGCCAGACCTCGGACTGGAATCCCCGCCAGGATCATCTCGACATTCTCGGCGAGGAGCTCGCGGTAGGCATCGAAATCACGAGCGTTGAACGCCACGTAGGCGCGATCGACGATCGCGTACAGCTCCGACACGGCGGGAAGGCTACGCCGAGGGGGTGGGTGTACCGATGCCACAATCACCCCTCGCGGCCATGGCAGCCATTCGTGTGGTCATCGCAGACGATGATCTCCTCATACGTGAGGGCATCGCCAGACTGCTCGAACGCTCGCCGTTTGAGGTGGTGGGCCTTGCCGGCAATCCGTCCGAGCTGATGGGGTTGGTCCGTGAGCACGTTCCCGAGCTCGTGGTGCTGGACGTTCGCATGCCCCCCTCTCACACGACGGAGGGTCTCGACGCGGCCCAGGCAATCCGAGCGGAGTTCCCGCAGATCGGGATTCTCGTGCTGTCCGCCCACATCGAGGTGCACCGTGCGATGGATCTGCTCGCCGAAGGTCAGGGCGTGGGTTATGTCCTGAAGAAGCGCGTGACCGAGGCCGGCGAATTTCTCGAGACGCTCGAACGGATCGCCGGCGGCGGATCGGTCATCGACCCGGCACTCGTGAAGGAGCTCGTGGCCGCGGGCCGGGTCGAAGATCCTCTTGGCGAGCTCACGGCGCGCGAGCGGGAGGTCCTCCAGCTCATGGCCGAGGGTCGGTCCAACGCGGGAATCGCCCGTCTGCTGTGGGTTACCGAGGGAACGGTGGAAAAGCACGTCCGCAGCATCCTGGCCAAGCTGCCGCTGTCCGAGACCGGGGACGATCATCGTCGCGTGCTGGCCGTTATCGCCTTTCTCGACGCTCAGTGACTTCCGCTTCATGACGGTCGAGAAGCCCGCGGATGACCGTCGCGGACAGATCCGATTTGGAAACGAAGCCGATCGCGGGGCTGGCTGCGATCAGGTCGGCGAAGTCGGCCTCGTCGTGCGTCGAGATCAGGATTGTGCGAGACCCTGCCGTATCGAGAGTCTGCACGAGCCGTCGGACCAGATCGAATCCGCTCTCCCCGCCGAGATCGATGTCGACGAGCACCACGTCCGGCTCGAGATCCCGCGCGAGAGACATGGCCTCCAAGCCGGTCGCGGCAGAGCCGATCACCGTGATGCCTTGACGCTCGAGGTGCTCGCGGGCCGAACGCACGACGGCCTGGCTGTCATCGACGATCAGGCATCGCAGCGTCATCGCGATCAGCATGGCGCACGCGTGGCGAGCAGCGCATTGCCGCTAGCTGGAATCTTCGACGCTCGGATCCTTCACACCGGCTCGCCCGCCGCGGCCATCCTCGCTCGCAGACTGCGTCTGGCGTCGAACAGGTTCTTGTAGATCGCGTTGCGGTTGGTGCCGAGCTGCAGCGCCACGACATCGATCGGGACGTCGTTGAGGGCGATCGCGACGAACACCTCACGCTGGCGGTCGGTCAGCTCGCCGATCGCGCGTGAAAGCGTGCTGAGTTGCGTGCGCCGCTCGAGACGTTCCTCGGGTCGGCTGGCCAGCGGATCGGGCAGACGTTCCCAGGCGAGCTCCTCGACGGCGGGCGGCTGACGGCGCCACGCGTGCCGCGCGACTTTCGCGGAGACCTCGAACATGACGAACTTGTATGCCCACGTGGTGAATCTGCTCAGCCCGCGGAACTCATCGAGCTTGCTCAGCACGTTCAGGAGCGCATCGTCGGCGGCCTGCTGCGCGAGGTCGTCAAACTCGGGCCCGCTCACCGACCGCAGCTTGTCGCGCCGCCGGGACAGCTCGTGGAAGGCGACGCGCCGCAGCACCTGATGAAGGCTGCCCACCGTCTGGTCGCGGCGTGGGTGCCCGACTCTCAGGCGTTCGACCCACTGTCGCGACTCTGCGTCCAGCCCGGCTCGCGGGGCGGCGGTGCTGCCGGGGCTGATGCAGCTCGATTTCACGGCTAATTGCGAATGGTCCCTCCGCGGGGCCGTCCCGTCTGCATGGCCAGTGCCCATCGCGGGGCACCGCTCGCTGGAATCCTCGCTTTACCGCTAGCTGGAAGGACCAAATGATCAGGTTTCGAGAAGCGCGAGCCGCCGACCCTGCGTTAGCGTGGCTTCCGGACGGCAACCGCCAGGAGGTATTTCGCTATGGCTAAGTCGAAGGGTTTCACGGCTGAGGAACGAGCCGCCATGAGGGAGCGCGCCAAGGAGCTCAAGATGGCCGCGGACAAGGCGGACGGCGAGAGCGACGTGCTCGCGAAGATCGCCGAGATGCCGGCGGCGGATCGCGCCATGGCCGAGCGGGTGCACGCGGTCATCAAGGCCAGCGCGCCAGAACTGTCGCCGAGAACCTGGTATGGGATGCCGGCCTACGCCAAGGATGGCAACGTCCTCTGCCACTTCAAGCCAGCGTCCAAGTTCAAGACGAGGTACGCCACGCTCGGCTTCAGCGACAAGGCCAACCTCGATGACGGTGTCATGTGGCCGACCGAGTTCGCGGTGGAGAAACTGACTGCCGACACGGAGGCGAGGATCGCCGCGCTCGTCAAGCAAGCGGTGAGCTGACCGTCAGCCGAGCCGGCGAACGATGAAGGGGCTATGCCGCTTGCGCTTCGGCCTGACTGACCCAGGTCGCGTACATCGAGGCGTAGCGCCCGCCGCGGGCGACAAGCTGTTGGTGGGTCCCGAGCTCGACGATCCGGCCGTCGTCGACAACGACGATCCGGTCCGCCTTCATCGCCGTCGTCAGCCGGTGGGCGATCAGGACCGCGGTTCGCGCCTCGAGCAG
>Ga0335075_10002711_pt1 | contig 28282 bp, 23 predicted proteins | sample Lox_Sample_24_FD_206723 | JGI IMG/M metagenome (GOLD analysis project Ga0335075, IMG submission 206723) | Soil microbial communities from Loxahatchee National Wildlife Refuge, Florida, United States - Lox_Sample_2.4 | ecosystem: Environmental > Terrestrial > Soil > Wetlands | place: USA...
TACTACGCCGGCAACTGGGCGTCAAGTCTTTGGTGCTTCCGCGCGGGCGCCGAGGAGAAGCTCGACGCCGACGTCATCAAAAGTTCGGCGCTGACCGCGAACCAGTTGGCCAAGCTCTACGACCCGGCGACCGCCGAGATCGTCAGCGACAAGGCGCGAGCATTCCGGTCCATGCATGTTCACGGCCGGGCGCTCAACGGCCTGTTGCCTCGCGCGTTGGACAACGAGGCGGACTACACATTCCGTGAGGGCGAAACCGTCGCCGGACCGCTCATCGGCTGGAACTTCGGCGAAGGTCATTTGCACAATGAGCAGCTCGTGGATGCGGTGCAGCGGCGCTGCAACTTCGACGAGGGCGACGTCCGGGTGATCATCCTGGAAGGCCAACCGATCCATATCCAGAAGCAGTGGTATCGCATCGTCGACGCCAAGACCGGCCTGATCGAGGAGGGCTACGTCAACGTCGAGGACATGCTGGCCCGCCAACCGTGGCCGGAGCCCGGTGACGAGTTTCCCGTCCATCTCATCACGGACCGCACCGACGCTTCGCGATGACGTGCGCTGGCGACGATAAACAGAGCAGTGCGATCGGAAAAGGTTCCGAGGAGCGGCGCCGATGACGAGGGCGGTCGTCGTCGGCGCCGGGCCCAACGGTCTGGCCGCCGCAATCCAGCTGGCGCGCAATGGTTTCGAGGTGCAAGTTCTCGAAGCTGCGGAAACCATTGGGGGAGGGGCGCGGTCAGGAGAGTTGACGGTGCCGGGCCTCATCCACGATTACTGCTCGGCGGCGCATCCGCTGGGAGTCGGTTCACCGTTCTGGCAGGAAATCGACCTGGGCCACTATGGGCTGACCTGGAAATGGCCGGAGATCGACTTTGCTCACCCACTGGACGACGGCACCGCCGGTGTGCTCTACCAGTCGATCGAGAAGACCGCGGCCGGGATGGGCTCCGACGGCTCCCGGTGGCGGCTGGCAGTGGGTGACCTCGCCGCCGGTTTCGACACGCTGGGCCAGGATCTGATGCGGCCGGTACTGCACGTTCCGCGCCACCCCCTCCGGCTCGCCGCTTTCGGGCCGCGCGCGCTATTGCCGGCCACGGCGGCGGCCCGGTGGTTTCGCACCGAGCAGGCGCGCGCCCTCTACGGCGGTGCGGCCGCGCACATGTTCACCCGGCTGGACCGGCCGATGACCGCGGCGGTGGGACTGCTGTTCCTGGCCGGTGCGCACCGCCACGGCTCGCCGGTCGCCGAGGGCGGATCGGGGTCGATCATCGCGGCTCTGGCCGCCGCACTGCACACGCACGGCGGTACGATCACCACCGGCGTCGCGGTCACCAGCCGCGCCGACATCCCCGACGCCGACATCGTGATGCTCGACCTGAGCCCGGCCGCGGCTCTTGCGATCTACGGCGATGTGCTGCCCGCCCGGATCAAGCGGTCCTATCGGCGCTACCGGCAGGGCTCGTCGGCGTTCAAGGTCGATTTCGCGATCGAGGGCGATATCCCGTGGACCAACCCCGACTGTCGCCGGGCCGGCACTGTTCATCTGGGCGGGACGTTCGCCGAGATCGCTCACACCGAACGGCAGCGCGCCGAGGGCCGGATGGCAGAGCGGCCCGTCACCCTCGTCGGCCAGCAATACCTGGCCGACCCGTCGCGCTCGGCCGGCAACATCAACCCGATCTGGTCCTACGCCCACGTCCCGTTCGGCTACCGCGGCGACGCCACCGCCGCGGTCGTCGACCAGATCGAGCGGTTCGCGCCCGGTTTCCGGGAGCGCGTCATCGCAGCGGTCAGCAAGAGCACCGCCCAACTGCAGGCTTACAACCCCAACTACATCGGCGGAGACATCATCGGCGGAGCCAACGACCGGCTGCAGGCGCTGTTCCGGCCTCGGCTGGCGATCGATCCCTATTTCACCGGCGTGCCGGGCGTCTACCTGTGCTCGCAATCCACGCCGCCGGGCGCCGGCATCCACGGGCTATGCGGCTATCACGCGGCCCAGTCGGCATTGCGCCGTTGTGGCGTGACCTGAACCACCGGATTCGCGGCGCATTCTCGCAGCTATTAGGCTGGCGGCGAGCAATCGTCAGCGACCAAGGAGAGACAAAGTGACGGTCCGGGTAGGCATCAACGGCTTCGGTCGAATCGGACGTAACTTCTACCGGGCCCTGCTGGCGCAGCAAGCCGAGGGCGCCGGGACCGACGTCGAGTTGGTCGCGGTCAACGACCTGACCGACAACGCGGCGCTGGCGCATCTGCTCAAATTCGACTCGATCCTGGGCCGGCTGCCCTACGACGTCAGCCTCGAAGGCGACGACACCATCGTCGTCGGCAACACCAAGATCAAATCGCTGGCGATCAAGGAAGGTCCGGCGGCGCTGCCCTGGGGTGAGCTGGGCGCCGACGTCGTCGTCGAATCCACCGGCATCTTCACCGACGCCGCCAAGGCCAAAGGCCACCTGGACGCCGGCGCCAAGAAGGTGATCATCTCCGCGCCGGCCACTGACCCCGACATCACCATTGTGCTCGGCGTCAACGACGACAAGTACGACGGCAGCCAGAACATCATCTCCAACGCATCGTGCACGACGAACTGCCTTGCGCCGCTTGCCAAGGTCCTGCACGACGAATTCGGCATCGTCAAAGGCCTGATGACCACGATCCACGCCTACACCCAGGACCAAAACCTCCAGGACGGCCCGCACAAGGATCTGCGTCGCGCCCGCGCCGCGGCGCTCAACATCGTCCCGACGTCAACCGGCGCCGCCAAGGCCATCGGGCTGGTGATGCCCGAATTGAAGGGCAAGCTCGACGGTTACGCGCTGCGAGTGCCGATCCCCACCGGCTCGGTCACCGACCTGACCGCTGAGCTGTCCAAATCGGCCACCGCAGCAGAGATCAACTCGGCGTTCAAGGCCGCCGCGGAAGGCAAGCTCAAGGGGATCCTCAAGTATTACGACGCCCCGATCGTCTCCAGCGATATCGTCACCGACCCGCACAGCTCGATCTTCGACGCCGGCCTGACCAAGGTGATCGACAACCAGGCCAAGGTGGTGTCCTGGTATGACAACGAATGGGGCTACTCCAACCGCCTCATCGACCTGGTCTCGCTGGTCGGCAAGTCGCTGTAAACCGTGAGCAAGTCTGCTGCTCTGCCAACCCTTCAAGACCTTCTTACACAAGGGGTTTCGGGTCGCGGTGTGCTGGTGCGCTCCGATCTGAACGTGCCACTGGACGACGGCGTCATCACCGATCCCGGCCGCATAGTCGCCACGGTGCCGACGCTGAAGGCGCTGGTCGACGCCGGCGCCAAGGTGGTGGTGACCGCGCATCTGGGACGCCCCAAGGGCGAACCCGACCTCAAACTGTCGCTGGCGCCGGTCGCTGCCGCGCTTGGTGAGCAACTGGGACAGGATGTGCAGTTGGCCGACGACGTGGTCGGCCGCGATGCGCACGCCCGCGCCGAGCGTCTGACCGACGGAGATGTGCTGCTGCTGGAAAACATCCGCTTCGACCCGAGGGAGACCAGTAAGGACGACGGCGAGCGGATGGCGCTGGCCCGAGAGCTCGCCGAATTGGTCGGTGGTTCAAACGGATCGGCCGGCGCATTTGTGTCCGACGGGTTCGGGGTGGTGCACCGCAAGCAGGCCTCGGTCTACGACGTCGCCACGCTGCTGCCGCACTACGCGGGCAAGCTGGTCGCCGCCGAGATCAGCGTGCTCGAGCGGCTGACCAACTCGACGCGGCGACCCTATGCCGTAGTGCTCGGCGGGTCGAAGGTGTCGGACAAGCTCGGTGTCATCGAGCAGTTGGCCAGCAAGGCGGACAGCATCGTGATCGGCGGCGGCATGTGCTTCACATTCCTTGCCGCATATGGACTTTCGGTGGGCACGTCGTTGCTGCAGACCGAGATGATCGACACCTGCCGTCGGTTGCTCAACGAATACGCGGACGTCTTGCGGTTGCCGGTGGACATCGTGGTGGCCGACGAGTTCGCCGCCGATTCGCCGCCGCAACTCGTCGCCGCCGATGCGATCCCGGACGGCAAGATGGGGTTGGACATCGGGCCGGGGTCGGTGACCCGGTTCGGCGCGCTGCTGTCCAACGCCGAGACCATCTTCTGGAACGGCCCGATGGGGGTTTTCGAGTTTCCGGCATTTGCCGCCGGCACCATGGGCATCGCCGAGGCGATCACCGCCGCGACCGCCAAGGGCGCCTTCAGCGTGGTCGGCGGCGGCGACTCCGCCGCGGCGGTGCGCGCGCTGAGCTTGCCCGAGGACGGCTTCTCGCACATCTCCACCGGCGGTGGGGCCTCGCTGGAATACCTTGAGGGCAAGGAGCTGCCCGGTCTTCAAGTGCTGAGCACCTAAGTGGTCTGGTCCGCAAATTCATCGGGGGTTACTTGGCCGTTAGGCACCGAGATCGACGTTATGCCGACAAAGTTCAAGAGCAGGCCTGCCGAACGTCGATCTGGACGCGAGGAAGGCAACTCCCGACCCCGACGAACTCACGAGCGAGACCACTGAGCGAAGGATGCCGATGAGCCGTAAGCCGCTGATAGCCGGCAACTGGAAGATGAACCTCAACCACTTCGAGGCGATCGCGCTGGTGCAGAAGATCGCGTTCTCGCTGCCGGACAAGTACTACGACAAGGTCGACGTCGCAGTCGTTCCGCCGTTCACCGATCTGCGCAGCGTGCAGACCCTGGTCGACGGAGACAAGCTGCGGCTGACCTACGGCGCCCAGGATTTGTCGCAGCATGATTCGGGCGCCTACACCGGCGAGATCAGCGGGGCTTTTCTGGCCAAGCTGGGCTGCACCTACGTCGTCGTCGGTCACTCCGAGCGACGCAGCTACCACAACGAGGACGACGCGCTGGTGGCCGCGAAGGTCGCCGCCGCCCTCAAGCACGAGCTGACGCCGATCGTCTGCATCGGCGAGCACCTGGAGGTCCGGGAAGCCGGTGAGCACGTTGCTCATTGCCAGGAGCAGCTGCGCGGGTCGCTGGCCGGGCTGTCGGCCGAGCAGATCGGCAAGGTCGTCGTCGCCTACGAGCCGGTGTGGGCGATCGGGACCGGGCGGGTGGCCAGCGCCGCCGACGCCCAGGAGGTGTGCGCGGCGGTCCGCAAGGAGCTGGGCACGCTGGCCTCGCCGCACATCGCCGAGACCGTCCGAGTGCTCTACGGCGGGTCGGTGAACGCCAAGAATATCGGCGACATCGTCGCGCAGGAGGACGTCGACGGCGCCCTAGTGGGTGGCGCCTCACTGGATGGCGAACAGTTCGCGACGCTGTCCGCCATCGCGGCCGGCGGCCCGCTTCCGTGACCAACGCGGATTTGGCGGCGCACAAGTTCGTCTTGCTCACCACATATAGAAGGAATGGCGGTGCCGTTGCGACACCGATGTGGGTGGGTCGCGACGGCGATCACCTGTTCGCCTGGACCCCGGCGGACAGTGGGAAAATCAAGCGCCTCCGCAACGATCCCCGGGTAACGCTGGTGCCGTGCGGGCGCTTCGGCAAGCCACGCCCCCATGCCAGGCCCGTCGCGGGAACCGCGGAGATCGTCACCGAGCCCGTCACCGTCCGGCGGCTCGCAGAGGCGATCCGGCATAAGTACGGCCTGCAATACCGACTTGTCACGTTCATCGAACGACTGGCCGCTCGCGGTGAAAAGCCGCGGGCCATCCTGCGCATCACGCTGTCGGACTGAGCGACGTCAGGTCGGCGGACCCGTCGGGATAGACGGGGTTCGCGCCTCGGATTGACGTCGAGACGGTGAGGGTTTAGCTTGACGAAACCCGACGGAAACATCCGCTCGTTAAGTTCGGTCAATTGTGCTACCCGCACAGGAAAGCTCCACCAGGTCCCGGGAAGGCAACCAATGGCTGGTCGCGACGGCATCACAGGGAACGACACGTCGCCCAAGACGCGCCAGCGCAGGAGCGTCATCGTGGGCGGCGGCATTGGCGCGTTGATGGCGGCGGCAGCCATGGCGACCGGCTCGGCGGTAACCGCCGCCCCTGCCAAGGCCGACTTCGACGACCTGATCGACCCGATCATCCAGCCCCTGATCACGTCGTTGAGCGATGCTGTCGTCGGTCTCGACCCCGCCGCCGCGACCGACATCACCAGCCTTGGCGACAGCATCCTCGCCAGCCTCAACGCGCTCGATCCCTCGGCTGCGGTGTCGTCGGCGGCCGAGCCCGCGGCCGCGGCAGCTTCATCTGACCCGACGTCGGGCACCTACGACATTCCACTGAGCCTCGCAGAGGACACCGAGCCGACCGTGCAGGCCACGGTTGACGGCTCGGACACGACGCTGCTCGTCGACACCGGATCCAGCGGCCTGGTCATTCCGTACACGGACCTCGGGTCGAATGTCCTCACGCAGCTGGAGAGCCTATTTGCCCTCGGCCTTCCCACCGGTATCGGCGAGAGCGGCTACACCGGCGGGGTCGACTACCTCTATCTGACCTACGACAACGTGTCAGTCGATTACGGCAACGGTGCCCTCGACACCACGAACACTCCCGTCGACGTGGAGGTCTTCTCCTGGTCAGACAACTCCTCGGATCCGACAGAGACCTTCCAGAGCTTCCTCGGCGATAACGACGTGACCGGCATTTTAGGTATCGGGGATGAATCCGCCGATGCTGGTCCGACCGCGAGCCCGCTGGAGGCGGCAGGCTATGACGGCGTGACCGTCAACATCCCCGGTGACGACCTGATCGTTGAGCCGAGTAACCCGGGTACGGCCATAGCCACGCTGGACGGGGCGCCAACCCCGTCCAGCGACCTGACCGAAACCGTAACGACGAGTAGTGGGGCGCCTGTTGGGACCGGTTCGGTTTCCGACGATGTCGACTCCGGCGGTGTCTACGGAACAATTCCGTCGTCCATCGCATCTGAGGTAGCGCAGGGAGACCAGATCTCGGTCTACGACGGCAACACGTTGTTGTATACCTACCAGGTGGGCACCGACAGCGACGGCACCGACGAGGCGCCGACCGTGATCTCGGGAACCTCGATAGACAGCGGCGTCGAACCGTACCTGGCAGAGCCGGTCTATATCGACTACACCGACGACACGTTGACCTTCGACGCGCCAGGCAGCATTGGTTAGCGCCGATCTACGGCGGCCCACGGCCGGCCGGTAAGGTGTTGGCCATGGAATTGGCCCTGCAGATCACCCTGGTGGTCACCAGCGTCTTGGTGGTCTTATTGGTGCTGTTGCATCGCGCCAAGGGCGGCGGTCTTTCGACGCTGTTCGGTGGCGGTGTGCAGTCCAGCTTGTCCGGGTCGACGGTGGTGGAGAAGAACCTCGACCGCCTGACGATGTTCGTCGTCGGCATCTGGCTGGTGGCCATCATCGGCATGGCGCTGCGAATCAAATACAACGCCTGAGCCATCCCGCTCGCAGCGCGCACTAGCTCGCGCGCCCGGATACTGGACTGATGGCTGACGTTCCCGACACCGGGCTGGAGCCGATCGGCGCCGTCCAACGCACCCGCACCGGCCGCGAGGCCACCGAGCCGATGCGCGACGACATCCGGCTGCTCGGTGCCATCCTCGGCGACACGGTGCGCGAGCAGAACGGCGACGAGGTCTTCGATCTGGTCGAGCGGGCCCGGGTGGCGTCGTTCCGGGTGCGGCGCTCGGAAATCGAACGGGCCGAGGTGGCCGGCATGTTCGAGGGCATCGACATCCATCAGGCGCTCCCGGTGATCCGCGCGTTCAGCCACTTCGCGCTGCTGGCCAACGTCGCCGAGGACATCCACCGAGAACGCCGCCGGGCGATCCACGCGGCTGCGGGCAACCCGCCGCAGGACAGCAGCCTGGCCGCCACCTATCTGAAGCTCGACGCGGCGGAACTCAACGCGGCGACCGTCGCCAAGGCACTGACCGACGCGCTGGTCTCCCCGGTCATCACCGCCCACCCGACCGAAACCCGCCGCCGGACGGTGTTCGACACCCAGCACCGAATCACCCAGTTGATGCGACTGCACGCCCGCGGCCACGTCCACACCGATGATGGCCGCGACATCGAACTCGAACTGCGCCGCCGGGTGCTGACGTTGTGGCAGACCGCGCTGATCCGGCTGTCGCGGCTGCAGATCTCGGACGAGATCGCGGTTGGGCTCAGGTATTACTCGGCGGCATTCCTGGAGGTGATGCCAAAAGTCAACGCCGAGGTCCGGCAGGCGCTGCGCAGCCGCTGGCCCGACGCCGATCTACTGAACGAAGCCATTGTGCGGCCCGGCTCATGGATCGGCGGCGACCGCGACGGGAACCCGAACGTCACCGCCGACGTGGTGCGACTGGCGACCGCCAGCGCCGCCTACACCGCGCTGGGTCACTACGCAGCCGAGCTGACCGCCCTCGAGCAGGAACTGTCGATGTCGGCGCGACTGGTCGCCGTCACCGACGAACTGACCGCGCTGGCAGAGGACTGCGACGAGCGGCCCCGCGCAGACGAGCCCTACCGCCGGGCGGTGCGGGTGATCCGTGCCCGCCTGACCGCTACCGCCGCCGCGATCCTGGACGAGCAGCCGGCCAACCTGCTCGACCTCGACCTTCCGCGATACGCGACACCGGCGGAGATGCTGGCCGACCTCGACACCATCGGCGCCTCACTGCGGGAGAACGGCAGCGCCCTACTGGCCGACGATCGCCTGGCTCGACTCCGGGAAGCCGTGCACGTCTTCGGTTTTCACCTGTCCGGTCTGGACATGCGGCAGAATTCCGACGTCCACGAGGAGGTGGTCGCGGAGTTGCTCGCCTGGGCCGGAGTGCATTCCGACTACAGCTCGCTGAGCGAAGACGAGCGGGTCAACATCCTGACCGCCGAGCTGGGCACCCGACGGCCGCTGATCGGCGACCGTGAGCAATTGTCCGAACTGGCCCGCAAAGAACTTGCCATCATCACCGCGGCCGCCCGCGCGGTCGCCGTCTATGGTTCGGCAGCGGTGCCCAATTACGTCATCTCGATGTGTCGTTCGGTCTCCGACCTGCTGGAAGCCGCGATCCTGTTAAAGGAGTGCGGCCTGCTCGACTCGTCGGCTGACGAGCCGTATTGCCCAATCGGCATCGTGCCGTTGTTCGAGACGATCGACGACCTGCGTCGGGGTGCATCGATTCTCGAAGCGGCACTTGACCTTCCGGTCTACCGGGGTATCGTGCGGGCCCGCGGCGACAGCCAGGAGGTGATGCTCGGCTACTCCGACTCCAACAAGGACGGCGGGTATCTGACCGCCAACTGGGCGCTGTATCGGGCCGAGCTCGACCTCGTCGAATCGGCACGCAAAACCGGAATTCGCTTGCGGCTGTTCCACGGTCGCGGCGGCACGGTGGGCCGCGGTGGCGGCCCCAGCTATCAGGCCATCCTCGCCCAGCCGCCCGGTGCGGTGAACGGTTCGCTCCGGCTGACCGAGCAGGGCGAAGTGATCGCCGCCAAGTACGCCGAGCCGCAGATGGCACAACGAAACCTGGAGACGCTGCTCGCAGCCACTCTGGAGTCCACTCTGCTCGACGTCGAGGGCCTCGGCGACGCGGCCGGCCCGGCCTACGAGATCCTGGACGAGCTGGCCGACCGGGCGCAGCGGGCCTACGCCGAGTTGGTGCACGAGACAGAGGGTTTCGTGGATTATTTCCTAAAGTCCACCCCGGTCAGCGAGATCGGTTCGCTCAACGTCGGCAGTAGACCCACGTCACGTAAACCGACGTCGTCGATCTCCGACTTGCGGGCGATTCCCTGGGTGATGGCGTGGAGCCAGTCACGGGTGATGCTGCCGGGCTGGTACGGAACCGGCTCGGCCGTCGAGAGCTGGATCGCCGACGGCGAGGGGCGCGTCGAGCTTTTGCGTGACCTATATCAGCGGTGGCCGTTCTTCCAGACCGTGCTGTCGAATATGGCGCAGGTGCTGGCGAAAACGGATCTGGGTCTGGCCGCCCGCTACGCCGAGTTGGTGGAGGACAAAGCGCTACGGCGCCGGGTGTTCGACAAGATCGCCGCGGAGCATCAGCGAAGCATCAACGCGCACAAGATGATTACCGGCCAGGATAATCTGCTCGCCGACAATCCTGCACTGGCGCGCTCGGTGTTCAACCGTTTCCCGTACCTGGAGCCGCTGAATCATTTGCAGGTCGAGCTGCTGCGCCGATACCGCTCCGGCGACGACGACGAGCTGGTGCAGCGCGGGATTCTGTTGACGATGAACGGGCTGGCCAGCGCGCTGCGCAACAGCGGCTAGAGGTGGCGAGCCGCAGCTGGCTCACTGGTATCTGCAATCACTGGCAGTGATATCGCATACGCGCTCTGTTCCAAACGACGTCCATACCCCGCCACCGGTGCACAGGTGACTGGTGTGACTCAGCGGCGGACGTAGTCGAGCCGGCACGGCCCGTCCGCCCGTGCCACGCCACCGATCTGGGCCGGGACGGGCCGCGGGTGCGTCGTCCAACCCGGTGTCATCAGGTAGCGGCCGAACAAGTGCGTCATCGCCGCCGTCATCGCCGAGAGCGAAAACGGCTGTGCCGGACAGGAATGCCGTCCGTGGCCGAATGCCGTCACCAGCATGGGCGAGGGGAGCGCCTTCTCGTCGGTCAGCCGGTGCCGCGTCCACCGGTCCGGGTCCCATTTGTCCAGACCCGGCGCAGCGGAGGTGTTCAGCAGCGGCAGTAGGGTGGCGATCGTCCAGCCCGGCGGCACCCGGTAGCTGACGTCGCCGGTGTCCAGCCAGACCGGGGCCAGCACGGTGCGGGACATGATCGAGCGCTGCGCTAGACGCGTGGACTCCAGCGCGCAGCGGTGCGCCAGGTCGCCATCGCCCGCGACGACCGGCGCCAGACGCGCAGGGTGCTCGAGCAGGTCGACCAACGCCCATCCGAGCGCGGCGGCCAGATTGGACATCGAAGCGATGTGAATCAGCGCAACGTCGAACGCGATACCCCGCACACGGTCGTCCGGTGCCGCCGAACTCCAGGCGTCCACGATCCTGCCGAACAGGCCGTGATCATCGGTGCCGCCGGCGTCCCAGCGGCGCACGGCGGCCGCGACGATATCGGCAACCTCGTCGAGGGCCGCCCGCTCGACTCGCTTGTTCGAGGCGGCAACGGCCGCCATCGCATCGGGATGCACGAATGCGTCGGCGCCGTCGAGGATGTCGAGGGCCCGCGCCAGTCGATCAAACGTCTCGCCTTCGGCTGATCCCGGTCCGGCCCAGGAGGCGAGTCCCATCCGGTGGCCGAGTCGGCGGGTCAGGTCGAAGACGTCGGCCGAGCCCGCCGATCCCAACTCGGCGGTCGTCTGCTCGAGCGCGCGATCCAGGTTGGCCAGGTAGCCGGCCACGGCGTCGCGGCGAAACAGCGTGCCGGGCAGGATGCGCCGTCCGTCGAAGATCTCGTCGGGCAGTTTGCGCCGCAGCATCAGGTAATCGGCGACGCCTTTGGAGGCTTTCTCCTCGGGCAGCCCGTAAAACGACTCGACCCCGATCGGGGAGAACGTGAACAGGTAGTGATCCTGTCCGCTGTGCACGGCGAAGGTGTCGCCGTGTCTGGCGCGGGCCGCCGCGATCGCCGCGACAGCGTCGGGCACCCAGACATCCCACGGCAGCCCGGTGCCCTCGGCGCAGGGGGGAGCGGGAACCGGGTCGGGATGCGGCACGGCTCAGCGGCGAGTGCGGTCCCGCACCGCGTTCACCATGTTCCGGAACGCATGTTCGGTCACCGAGAACGGCGACATCACCGTCTCACCGACCCCCACCATGTAGTCGATGCGCTCGACGATGGCCTCGACCGGCGCGACGAGCGTCACCAAGCGCTTCATCAAGTCATCAATCCTGCTCAGCGTGGCCTCGAAGTGGTCCAGGCCGCCGTCGAGGCGCTCTACCGCACCATTCAAGTTCGACAGCGAATTGTTGAGGTCGGTCAGGGTGTCGCCCAGGCCGCCCAACACGTCTTCCAGTTGGTTCACCGTGACGTCGGCGTTCATTGCCGCCTGGGTGAGCGTTTTGATCCGCTGCCGCGCAGGTCGTTCGCCGGCGCTTTTGTCTGCCATGACGCTCATTATTACCGCCCGGCGGGGAACCCCCGGAACCGAATCGGCATCTGATCGGGTATGCAACCCAGACACTGCGTCAGTTACCGCCCAGCCGTGACGACAGGTGCGGCACAGCCCGACATCCTGCGACGGCTGGCAGATTATGCGCATGGCTACGCCCATCGGCTGGCCGAGCAGCGAACCTAATCGGCAGGAAGCTTGGCCGCGGCCTGGGTGTCGAGAAACCAGACCGTCCCCTGCCGGCCGACTGCACCGCCGGCCGGTACCGACACCGGGTCGGCGCCCCCGATCGCGGCGGCCACCGCTTCAGCTTTCTCCGCCCCGGACACCAGCAACCAGACCTCACGGGACCGTTGGATTGCCGGCAGCGTCAACGTAATTCGCTGCGGCGGCGGCTTCGGTGAATCCTCCACCCCGACCACCAGCCGGGTGGTTTCGTGCACGGCGGATGTATCCGGGAACAGCGAATTGATGTGGCCTTCGGGTCCCACGCCGAGCAGATGAACGTCGAAATTCGGTGCGGGATCGCCCGGTTCGGCGTTCGCGGCCAGCAGCTGCTCGTAGGACAATGCGGCGGCAGCCAGGTCACTGCCGAATTCGCCATCACTGGCCGGCATCGCGTGCACGTTGCGCGCCGGAATGTCGATGTGGTCGAGCAACGCATCGCGGGCCTGCTTGTCGTTGCGTTCGTCATCGTCTTCGGCGACGTAGCGTTCGTCGCCCCAGAACAGATGCACCTTGGCCCAGTCGACTCGTCCCGCGTGCGCGCGGAGATAACTCATCAGCCGGTTGCCGTTGCCGCCACCGGTCAGCACGATCTGCGCCCGCCCGCTGCCTGCAACGGCCGCCTCGATGACCCCGATCAGTCGCTCGCCCGCCGCAGCGACCAGCCCGTCGCTGTCGGCGAACGTCTCGACTGCTGTGCTGTTGGTACTCATACGTACTCCACCCGGTCGATGCCTTCGAGCGCTGAAAAGTAAATCGCGTCCGGATCCAATCGACGAAGATCCTCGGCGAGGCATTCCGGGGCCTCTCGACGCGACAACGGCACAAGCGCGTCGGGCTTGGCGGTGCGGCTCAATGTCGCCGTCGTTCCCTCTTGCGGTCTGCTCAGCGTCACCGTCTCGCTCTTGCGCACCAGTTCGACTTTGAGTTCGCCGACCGCGCGCCGCACGGGTCCGTCGATTCGGCTCGCCAGCCAGCCCGCGAGGACGTCGAGAGCGGGCTCGGTTTTGAGTCCGGACACCAGTGCCGAGGTGATCGGCTCGTGCGGTGGCAGGTCGATCGCCGAGGTGAGCAGCGCTCGCCAGTAGGTGATGCGGCTCCAGGCCAGGTCGGTGTCACCAGGGGTGTATCCGGGCAGCCTGCTTTTGATCGCCGACAACGGGTCGACTCCGTTGGTTGCATCGGTGATACGCCGGATAGCCAACTGACCCAAAGGATCCTGGGCCGGCACAGCCGGCGCGATATCCGGCCACCACGCCACCACCGGGATGTCGGGCAGCAGGAAGGGGACGACGACGCTGCTGCAATGTCCGGCGAGCGGACCCGAGAGCCGGAGCACCGCCACCTCGCCGCCGGCGCTGTCGCTGCCGACCCGCAGCTGCGCGTCCAGCCGCGCCTCGGCTGCATCCGCGTCGCCGGTCATCACCACGATCACCCGGCTCGGGTGCTCGTGGCTGGCCGCGATGGCCGCTTCGATGGATTCTTCGAGCACCGCGTCGCTGTCCGGTGCGATGACCAACGTCAACACTCGGCCCAGCGTCACCGCGCCGGTCTTCTCACGCAGCTCGTCGAGTTTCTTGTTGATCTCGTTCGTGCTGGTGTCCGGCAACTCGACAATCATTTGCGCCGCTCCTTATCATCGCTGCGCTGTACGTCGTCGTCGGCACGAATCACGGCCGCCGCCATTCCCGGCCGGTACGGCGCAGCATCTCGGACGACGATGCCGGACCCCAGGTGCCGGCCTCGTACGGTTCGGGTTTGCCGTGTTCGGCCCAGTTGTCGAGCACTGGATCCAGTACTTCCCAAGCCAATTCGACTTCCTCGTTGACCGGAAACAGCGACGGCTCACCGAGCAGCACGTCGAGGATCAGCCGTTCATAGGCTTCGGGGGAGTCCTCGGCGAACGCCGAGCCGTAGGAAAAATCCATGTTGACGTCGCGCACTTCCATGGCGCTGCCCGGCACCTTGGACCCGAATCGCAGGGTAACCCCCTCGTCCGGCTGCACCCGGATCACCAGTGCGTTCGCACCAAGCTCATTGGTCATCGTCTCGTCGAACGGCAGATGCGGCGCCCGTTTGAAGACAAGTGCAATCTCGGTCACCCGGCGGCCCAGCCGTTTCCCGGTTCGCAAGTAGAACGGCACGCCGGCCCAGCGACGGGTATCGACCTCCAGGGTGATGGCCGCGAACGTCTCGGTGGTGGAGTCCTTCGAGAAGCCCTCCTCGTCGAGCAGCCCAACCACGTGCTCTCCGCCCTGCCAGCCGGCGCTGTACTGGCCGCGGGAAGTGGTCTCGTCCAGCGGTTCGGCAAGTCGGACGGCCGAGAGCACCTTGATTTTCTCGATCTGCAATTCCGACGGCTGGAAGCTCACCGGCTCTTCCATCGCGGTCAACGCCAGTAATTGCATCAGGTGGTTCTGAATCACGTCACGGGCTGCGCCGATTCCGTCGTAGTAGCCTGCGCGGCCCCCGAGACCGATGTCCTCGGCCATGGTGATCTGCACGTGGTCCACGTAGTGCGCGTTCCAGATCGGGTCGAACAATTGATTGGCGAACCGCAGCGCCATGATGTTCTGCACCGTCTCCTTGCCCAGGTAGTGGTCGATGCGGAACACCGACTCCTCGGGGAAGACGTCGTTGACTACTTTGTTGAGCTCGCGTGCGCTGTCCAAGTCATGGCCGAACGGCTTCTCGATGACCACCCGCCGCCAGCTGTCTTCGGCTGGCTGGGCCAGATCGGCCCTGTCTAGTTGCTCGCACACCGTGGGGAAGCTCTTCGGCGGGATCGCCAGGTAGAACGCGTGATTGCCGCCGGTGCCGCGATCGGCGTCGAGCTTGGACAAGACCTCGGCCAGCCGGTCGAAGGCGGCGTCATCGTCGAAAGTGCCCTCCACGAAGCGGCATCCGTCGGCGAGCCGGTCCCAGATCGCCTGGCGGAACGGCGTGCGCGAGTGCTCTTTGACGGCCTTGTAGACCTCTTTGCTGAAGGATTCGTCATCCCACTCACGGCGTGCGAAACCCACCAAAGCGAAGTTGGGCGGTAACAATCCGCGGTTGGCCAAGTCGTAAATGGCCGGTATCACCTTCTTGCGGGCCAAGTCGCCGGTGACACCGAAGATAACCACGGCGCAAGGCCCGGCTATTCGGGGCAGCCGCTTATCCCGCTTGTCCCGCAACGGGTTGTGCCACTGTCCAGTGGCAGGCCGGGTGCCGGCTGGGCTCATTTGTCGGCTGAGTCAAGCTGCTTCTGAGTCTCCTCGAGCAGCTCGGTCCAAGACTCCTCGAACTTCTCAACCCCTTCGTTCTCCAGCACCAGGAATACGTCGGTCAGGTCGATCCCGACCGACTCCAGCTTGTCGAAGACTTCCTGGGCGGCCGACGCGGTGCCGGTGACCGTGTCGCCGGTGACCACACCGTGTTCGGCAACCGCGTCAATTGTCTTCTCCGGCATGGTGTTCACGGTGTTCGGCGCGACCAGCTCGGTGACGTAGAGCGTGTCGGAATAGTCGGGGTTCTTCACCCCGGTGGACGCCCACAGCGGCCGCTGTACCCGCGCACCGTCGCCCTCGAGCTGTCCAAAGCGCTCGCCGCCGACAAAAACCTCCTGGTAGGCGGCATACGCCAGCCGGGCGTTGGCCACTCCGGCCTTCCCGCGCAGGTCCAGCGCATCGGCCGAGCCGATCTTGTCCAACCGCTGGTCGACTTCGGTGTCCACCCGTGAGACGAAAAACGAGGCCACTGAATGAATCTTGGACAGGTCGTGTCCGGCTTGCTTGGCCTTCTCCAGCCCCTCCAGGTAGGCGTCCATCACCGCGCGGTGCCGCTCGACAGAGAAGATCAGCGTGACGTTGACCGAGATCCCTTCCGCCAACGTCGCGGTGATCGCGGGCAGGCCCTCTTTCGTGGCCGGGATCTTGATGAACAGATTCGGGCGGTCGACGATCTTCCACAACTCGATCGCCTGCTTGGTGGTCTTGTCGGTGTCGTGCGCCAGCCGCGGGTCGACCTCGATCGACACCCGGCCGTCGACGCCGTCGGAGGCCTCCCACTGCGGCGCCAACACGTCGCAGGCGTTACGGACATCGTCGGTGGTGACGGTGCGCACGGTGGCATCGACGTCGGCACCGCGCTCGGCGAGTTCGGCCAGCTGATCGTCATATGCGTCGCCCTCCGCCAGCGCCTTCTGGAAGATCGACGGGTTGGTGGTGACACCGACGACGCTCTTGGTGTCGATCAGCTCTTGCAGGTTGCCCGACTGCAAGCGCTGTCGGGACAGGTCGTCCAGCCATACGGATACGCCTGCGGCACTGAGCGCGGCGAGGTTGGGGTTCTGAGTTGTTGAAGTCATGCGCATTTCCTTCTTTTAGTTATCGATTGTTCGTTCGGCGGCGTCGACGACGGCTTCGGGGGTGAACCCGAACTCGCGGAACAAAGTCTTGTAATCGGCGGATTCCCCGTAGTGCTCGATCGAAACGATCTCGCCGGTATCGCCGACCAACTTGTGCCAACTCTGCGCGATGCCGGCCTCGACGGCGACGCGTGCTGACACCGACGGCGGCAGCACACTGTCGCGGTAATCCTCCGGCTGCGACTCGAACCATTCAACGCAGGGCATCGATACCACGCGGGCGATGATGTCCTTGTCCGCCAACAACTTTTGTGCTTCGACCACCAGCTGCACCTCGGACCCGGTGGCGATCAAGACGACGTCCGGTTCGTTACCGCCGTCATCGCCCAAGATGTATCCGCCCCTGGCCACACCCTCGGCGGTGGTCCCCTCCAGAACCGGCACACCCTGACGGGTCAGGCAGAGCCCGACTGGTCCGCTGCCGTTGCCGCGAGCCAGGACCGTGTGCCAGGCATATGCGGTCTCATTGGCGTCGGCGGGGCGCACCACCGAAAGGTGCGGGATGGCGCGTAGCGCCGCCAGATGCTCGATGGGCTGGTGGGTCGGGCCGTCTTCGCCGAGTCCGATCGAATCGTGCGTCCACACGTAGATGGTGTCGATGTCCATCAGCGACGCCAGTCGCACCGACGGCCGCATGTAATCGGAGAACTGCAGGAACGTGCCCCCGTAGGCGCGAGTCGGGCCGTGCAGCACAATGCCAGACAAGATCGCGCCCATCGCATGTTCGCGGACACCGAAGTGCAGCGTCCGGCCGTACCAGTGTGCGGTGTAGTCCTTGGTCGAAATCGACGGTGGGCCAAAGGAATCGGCGCCTTTGATGGTGGTGTTGTTGCTACCCGCCAGGTCGGCTGACCCGCCCCAGAGCTCCGGCAGCTTCGGCCCCACCGCGTTGAGCACCTCGTTGGAGGCTTTACGGGTGGCCACCGCGTCGGACCCCGGTTCCCAGTGCGGAATATCGGCGTCCCAGCCGTCGGGCAACTTTTCGGCGGTCAACCGGTCCAGCAGCGCTTTGCGGTCGGGGTTGCGTTGTGCCCAGGCCTCGAACTCGGGGCGCAACTTCTCGTGCGCCTCCTTGCCCCGCTCCACCAGCTTGCGGGTGTGGGCGAGCACGTCGTCGCGCACCTCGAAGGTCTTGTCGGGATCGAAGCCCAGGATTTTCTTGACGGCTGCCACCTCGTCGTCGCCGAGAGCCGCGCCGTGCGCTTTACCGGTGTTCATCAGGTTCGGTGCCGGATAGCCGATGATCGTGCGCACCGAGATGAACGACGGCCGGTCGGTGACGGCTTGGGCGTTGGCGATCGCTTCTTCGATAGCGACCACGTTCTCGCCGCCCTCGACGCGCTGGACATGCCAGCCGTAAGCCTCGTACCGGGCCGCGGTGTCCTCACAGAGCGCGATGTCGGTGTCGTCCTCGATCGAAATCTGGTTGTGGTCGTAGAACACGATGAGGTTGCCCAGCTGCTGGACCGCGGCCAGCGACGACGCCTCGGAGGTGACGCCTTCTTCGATGTCGCCGTCGGAGGCGATCACGTAGATGTAGTGGTCGAACGGGCTGGCCCCCGGCGCGGTGTCCGGATCGAACAGGCCGCGTTCATAACGCGAGGCCATCGCCATTCCCACCGAAGATGCCAGGCCTTGGCCCAGCGGACCGGTGGTGATCTCAACGCCCTTGGTGTGCCGGAATTCCGGGTGTCCGGGGGTCTTGGATCCCCAGGTGCGGTACGACTCGATGTCGGACAGCTCCAAGCCGAAACCGCCGAGGTAGAGCTGGATATACAGGGTCAGGCTGCTGTGCCCGCACGACAGGATGAACCGATCGCGACCCAGCCAGGTGGTATCGCTCGGGTCGTGGCGCATGGTCCGCTGAAAAAGCGTGTAGGCCAGCGGGGCCAGGCTCATCGCCGTCCCGGGATGGCCGTTGCCGACCTTCTGGACGGCGTCTGCGGCCAGCACCCGGATGGTGTCGACTGCGGCCGAATCGATCTCGGTCCAGTCATCGGGAAGGTGCGGTTGGGTCAGGGTCGAGATGTCTTCGAGTGTGGTCACGAGCGTCCTCGGGTCGACAAAGTGATCGATATCCACCCTAGCCCGCCGACGATGCAGAGCGCGCGGCGCAATGAGGCGGAGGCGGGCCATCATGCCTAGTGGGGGAGCCTACGTCGATGCAGGTCCAGTGGCATGTGAACGCCTGGCAAATTGTTGTGAGTCGACCCTGGACTAGGAGCCGTACAGGCACGCGGTCTACCATCGCCGGTAGTAGAAGCTGCGCGCTGCTGTGATCCGAGGAGTCATTGCGTGAGCATTCGCGAGCGCGTTGCGCCGAACCGAGTCAGTACCACGGTGCTGGCATATCTGGCGCTGACCAAGCCGCGGGTCATCGAGCTGTTGCTGGTCACGGCGATACCGGCGATGTTGCTCGCCGACCGCGGCACGGTGAACCCGCTGCTGATCCTCAATACCCTGATCGGCGGGATGCTGGCCGCCGGCGGCGCCAACACGCTGAACTGTGTGGCCGACGCCGACATCGACAAGATGATGAAGCGGACCGCGCGACGACCGCTGGCGCGCGCCGCCGTGCCGACCAGAAACGCTTTGGTGTTCGGCTTGGCGTTGAGCGTCGCCTCGTTCTTCTGGTTGTGGTCGACGACGAACCTGCTGTCGGGGCTACTGGCCGAGGCGACGATCGCGTTCTACGTTTTCGTCTACACCCTGTTGCTCAAGCGCCGGACCTCGCAGAACGTGGTCTGGGGCGGGGCGGCCGGCTGCATGCCGGTGATGATCGGCTGGTCAGCAGTCACCGGCACGATCGGTTGGCCGGCGCTGGTGATGTTCGCGATCATCTTCTTCTGGACGCCGCCGCACACCTGGGCGCTGGCGATGCGCTACAAGGACGATTACAAAGCGGCTGGGGTGCCGATGCTGCCGGCCGTCGCCACCGAGCGTCACGTCACCACGCAGATCCTGGTCTATACCTGGTTGACGGTGGCTGCGACGCTGGTGCTGGCGTTGGCAGCCGGATGGCTCTACACAGCGGTCGCCGCGGTGGCCGGGGCGTGGTTCCTGACGATGGCCCACCAGCTCTACGCAGCGGTGCGGCGCGGCGAACCGGTCAAGCCGCTGCGGCTGTTCCTACAGTCGAACAACTACCTAGCGGTGGTGTTCTGCGCTCTGGCGCTCGATTCGGCGATGGCGCTGCCGACCCTGCTGCACACCTGACCGGTAACGCGAGGTCGCGGACCTGCGAATACCCCCTACCCGGTTGGGGTCTTGCCGCTACGACACAGCGTCGTATTGAATGCCCGTCGTGACCTTAGGGGCGGGTAAGGGCGGCTCGTGACGGCACCGGTTTGGTTTGCCTCGCCGCCGGAGGTGCATTCGGCGTTGTTGAGCAGCGGTCCCGGGCCGGGGTCGTTGCTGGCTGCGGGGGGCGCGTGGAAATCGTTGAGCGCGGCATACGCGTCGGTGGCCGACGAGCTCAGCGCGGTCTTGGCGGCAGTGCAGACCGGAGCGTGGCAAGGGCCCAGCGCCGACCAGTACGTGGCAGCGCACCTGCCCTACCTCGCTTGGCTGGTGCAGGTCAGCGCGAAGAGCGCGTCGGAGGCTGTCCAGCACGAGACCGCGGCCACCGCCCACACCGCGGCAATGGCGGCGATGCCGACCTTGCCGGAACTCGCCACCAACCACATCGTTCACGGCGTGTTGGTGGCTACCAATTTCTTTGGTATCAACACGATTCCGATCACGCTCAACGAGGCTGACTACGCACGGATGTGGATCCAGGCAGCCACCACGATGGCCAGCTACCAAGCCGTGTCGGCTGCCGCGGTGGTTGCGGCGCCGCAGACCGATCCGGCGCCGCAGATCGTGAATTCCAGCAGCCGGGCCCGCCCCGCCGACGGTGTCTACGGCGGCGACGGTGTCCCCGACAAGGGGATTCTGCCCATCGTCGACAACGACGCCGGAAATCCATACGACTTGAGTTGGATCATCAACCGAATCACCGAACCTTTCCAAACGCTGGCCAGGGACCTCCAGATCATCGAAACCAACCCGGCGCAAGGGCTGCTGCAGCTGGAGTACGACGTCGTCGGGGTCGCAACGGACGAGTTCGGCCACGCGCTCCAATTTGTCGAGTACTACCCCGGAGTTTTGGCGCTTCCGCTCCTCGTGCCGGGCGGCGCTGGGGCAGGCTTAGCGGGCCTGGCCGGGCTGGGCACCACCCAAGTTGATGTGACCCCCACCCCCGACGTGTCGCCGGCACCGGCGCCCCACACAGCCAGTTTGCCGGCGGCGACCAGCAGCCCTGCCGCAATGGGCGTCTCGGGCGGCGCCCCGGGCACGTCGCCGAGTCCCTCGCCCGCGCCAGCCACGAGCACCGCCGCCGGTTCCGTGCCGACACCGCCCGCCGTGCCGGCCGGGTCGGGTTTCGTGCCGCCCTACGCGGTAGGGCCGCCCGGCATCGGGGTCGGGTCGGGGATGAGCGCCAGCCTCAAAACTCAGGAGCCGACGTCGCGCGGCTCCGCCAAGGCACCCGAGATCGCCGCTGTCGCAGCGGCCGCGGCGGTGCCGCGCCGACGGCGCCGGCGCGCTGGGATACGCGGGCACGGCAACGAGTACATGGATATGAACGTCCAGGTCGGCCCCGACTGGGGCGCGCCGCAGGGCGGGGACACGGCGGCCTCGGACCAAGGTGCGGGACCGCTGGGATTCGCCGGGACGGTGTCGAAGGGCAGCGGGCAAGCAGCGGGATTGGCGACGCTTACCGATGACGAGTTCGGCGGTGGTCCGATCATGCCGATGCTGCCGAACACCTGGGATCGCGAGGGCGAGTCCGAGGATGGGCACGAATAGGAGGACCGACATCGAGCCTTCGCTGGCCTGGCTGCTGCAACCCCTCAGTGTCGAAACGTTTCTCAACGAGATATGGGCGCAAACGCACTACCACGTCCAGCGCCACCGTCCCGGCCACTTCGACGATCTTCTGCCCGCATCGTCGGCGGTTGAGCAGCTCCTGGAGTCGTTTCGAACCGAGCCGTCCAGGGTGCGCCTGATCAGAGAGCACGACAAAAAGAGTGCGGACAACTATCGGCTTGCCGATGGCAGTCTCGATTTAGCCTGCCTGCGCAGCGATTTCGCCGGCGGCTACACGATTGTCCTGGAGGACGTCGAGCAGTACGTGCGCGCAGTGGCCGAGCTGACCCACGCCATCGAGGTCGAGCTGAACTTCGCGACGAAGGTCAATGCCTACGTCACGCCACCGGAGTCGCAAGGCTTCGTGGCGCACTACGACGGGCACGACGTGTTGATCCTGCAAGTGCAGGGCGCCAAGATCTGGCACTTGTACGAGGGCGTAGACGTGGCGCCCCACCAGTTGCGGCGCGAGAAGAAGTGGGTAGCCGACGGCCTCCCGTCGCCGACCGACCTGCGTTTGGAGGCCGGCGACGTGCTCTACCTGCCGCGCGGGAAAGTTCATGCGGCAGAAGCAACTTCGGTTCCCTCCGTCCACCTGACGGTTGGCATCCACGCACCCACGGCGCTCACTTTTGCTGCTGCTGCGCTCAACTCGCTGAGTTTCTCCGACGATCGTCTGAACGCCCGGCTGCCGCCGCGGCATCTCGAGGACGTGGATGCTCGGGCCACCCTTGGTGCCCTGTTGCGTGACGCGGCAAGGGCTATCGAGGATCCGGGCGCCGTCACCGGCGGGCTTGATGCGTTGGCGGAGATCTTGGTCCGCCGCGGCAATTGCCCGCCCGTCGGACCCGTCGCCAACGCCATCGCGATCGACGAAAAGACAGTGGTGCGCAAGTACCAACCGCTCTACTCGCGGGTTACCGCCGCAACCGACGGGGTGACGTTGCAGTTTGCCCAGCTGTCGATAACCGCCGGCGCCGACCACGAATCGGCGATGCGGTTCGTCTCCGCCAGCACCGGGCCGTTTCGGGTCGGCGACCTGCCGGAGCTGCGTGCCGCGCAGCAGAAGGAGCTGGCCCGAAGCCTGATCGTGAGTGGATTCCTGGTCTGCTGTCCGACCACCGACGTAGACGATCCGCTGCGCTGATGGAACTCGGCGACCTCGCCCACTGGACACCGATCAGGTTCGACTTCTCCCAACCCGCACCGACGGTCGTCTGGGCCGATCTCACGGCCGAGCGTTTCGTCGACCCGTTTTTCGACGAGACCGTCGCCCGCTGGCTGACCGGCCCCCATGCCAGGCCGCTCGTGCGGACCGGGCTCGAGGCGCTCGCCGCTCTCGATGTCGAGCCGTCGCTGGAACCGGCGGGCATGATCTTCCACCTCTCACGGTGCGGCTCCACGCTGGTGTCCCGGCTGCTGCGCGAGGTTCCCGGGGTCGTCGTTGTCGCCGAGCCGGCGCCGCTCAACGCGCTGCTGAGACTTGACCACGATCGGGTCGACGAGGTCACCCTGGCCCGGCTGGTGCGGCTGCTGGTGCGGGCGCTCGGCCGGTGCCGGCACGGTGACGAACGGCAACTGGTGCTCAAGTGCACGAGTTGGAACATCCGCCGTCGAGCAGTCTTGGCCGCTGCTTTTCCGGACGTGCCGTGGATCTGGGTGCAGCGCGACCCGGTGCGGGTCTTGGCCTCGCTGTTCGCCGAGCCGCCGGGCTGGCTCGGACTCGCGGCCCGACCCGGTCGGGCCGCGCAGCTTTTCGGTCTCGACCCCGCCGCGCTACCCGCGATGGCGCGCGTCGAGTTCGCAGCGCGCGTCTTGGGCGCGATGCTCGACGCCGCGGCGACCGATCCAGCTCGACGCCTGCTGATCGACTACGACGATTTACCCGGCGCCGTTTGGCAGCGAGTGGCCCCGCATTTCGGTTTGGAGGCAGATGCTGCGGCCATCGACCGCATGATCGAGGGGTCTCGGTTCTACTCCAAGGACGCAGCATCGAGGGTGTTCACCGGCGATGCTGCGGAGCGCCGCCCTGCCACGGACGAAATGCGGGACGCGGCTGAGCGCTTCGCCGGGCCTGGCTATCGTGTGCTTGCCTCGCATGGGTAGCGCGCCGTGTCGGCGGTGGCCCTACGATGCCTATCGTGCCGGGCACTTGCAATCCTGATCAGCCCGGCGAGGTAAACGAAGGCGGAGAACGTGTGATGCAGCAGCGCTCGTCGGGCGTTAGCGCCGAGTTCACGCTCGCCTGGTTGCTGCAGCCGCTGTCCGTCGACGCATTTCTCGACGATATCTGGGCCAACGACCACCACCACGTAAAGCGAGACTGCCCAGGCTATTTCGATGGTCTGCTGCCTGGACCGTCGACAGTCGACGAATTGCTGGGGTTGTTTCGCCACGAGCCGTCGGCGGTGCGCCTGGTAAAGGGAAAAGACAAAAGGGGTTCGGACAACTACTTGCTCGCCGACGGCAGCCTCGACGTCGACGGTATCCGCAACGACTTTGCCGCCGGCTACACGATTGTGTTGGACGGCGTCGAGAGATACGTGCGGGCGGTGGGAACCGTGGCCCGCTCGATCGAAGTCGAGCTGAACTTTCCGATCCAGGTCAACACCTACATCACACCGCCGGGTCAGACGGGTCTGGCTCCGCACTACGACGACCACGACGTGCTGATCCTGCAGGTCCAAGGCTCCAAGATCTGGCATCTGTACCTGGGCGTCGATCGCCCGCCGCGCGAGATCCAGCGCGAGCTGGACAAGGCGGTCGACGCCGAGGGTCTGCCCGCACCCACTGACGTGCTCGTGGAAGCCGGCGACGTGCTGTACGTGCCACGCGGGCGGGTTCATTCCGCCGAGACAACCGCAGAGCAGTCCATCCATCTGACCGTCGGTGTGCACGCGCCGACCGTGCTCATGCTTGCCATGGGAGCGCTCTACGCGCAGAGTTGGCGTGATGACCGGCTGAACGCCCGTCTGCCGGCAGGGCATCTGGATGACGCGGACCTGAATGCGACGCTGCGCGATCTGGTGCGGGAGGCTGTTGGAACAGTTGACGATGCGAGCGCGATGGACGGCAGTCTCGGGTTGTTGACGGACGTCTTGGTCCGACGCGGCCGATGCCCACCCGTCGGAAAGATCTCGGACGCCGCCGCGATCGACGGGCAGACACTGGTGCGCAAATACCAGCCGCTCTACTCGTCCGTCAGGGTCGAAACTGCCGGTGTGACACTCCAGTTCGCGAGCTTATCGGTGGGCGGCGGCCTCGATCACAAAGCCGCGATGGAGTTCGTGTCGCGAAGTACTGAGCCGTTCCGGGTCGGCGATCTGCCCGACCTGACCGAGCGCCAGCAGGTCGAATTGGTCCGATCGCTGATCGTCAGCGGTTTCCTGGTCCGACTGGACAGCGGCTGATGCGGCAGCGCTCCGCGGGCGCGGCCGCCGAGGTCTCATTGACCTGGTTGCTCAGGCCCTTGACGGTCGACACCTTTCTCGACGAAATATGGGGCGCCACCCATTACCACGTGAGCCGAAACTGCCCGGAGTACTTCGACAGGCTGCTGGACAGTTCGGCATCCGTTGATGAGTTGCTGGGTTTGTTTCGGCCGGATCTTTCGCTGGTACGGATGGTCCGGCAGGACGACAGAAAGGACCCATACGTCTACCGGCTTCCCGGTGGCGGTTTCGATGCTGCCGGCATCGGCAAAGACTTCGCCGACGGCTACACGCTCGTCCTGGAAAGTGTGGAGCGATATGTGCGCGCCCTTGCCCTGCTGCTGTCGGCCATCGAGGTCGAGCTGAATTTCCCGACGCAGCTCAACGCTTATGTCACGCCACCCGAATCACAGGGGTTTGTCGCCCATTACGACGAGCACGACGTGATCATCCTGCAGATTCGGGGAGCCAAGATCTGGCACCTCTACGACGGCGTTGATGTCCCGCCCCGCCAAATGCGCGGCCAGGCACCGGTGGTCACTGACACGCTCCCGTCGCCCACCGACGTGCGTCTGGAGGCCGGCGACGTGCTTTACCTGCCGCGCGGGCGAGTGCACGCGGCCGAAGCGACATCGCAGTTATCGGTCCACCTGACCCTCGGCCTGCACGCGCCGACGCTGCACATGCTTGTCACCCGGGCGCTTGATGCATTGAGCTACTCCGACGACCGCGTCCACACCCAGCTGCCGCCGCGATACCTCGACGACCCGGACGTACGGGCCGGCCTGGGCGTGCTCGTGCACGACATGGCCGAAGCCATCGAACAGCCGAACGCGATCGCGCAGGGCCTCGACTCACTCGAAGACGACTTCGTCAAGCGCGGCCAGTGCCCCCCGGCCGGACTGGCGATCGCGAACGCCGTCGGGATCGACAGCCACACCCGAGTGGTCAAGTACCAACCGCTCTATTCGCGGGTAAAAGAACTGTCCGACGGCTCCGACCGCGTCGAGCTGCACTTCGCCCAATTAGTGATACAAGCCGCTGCGGACCACAAAGAGGCATTGCAATTTCTCTCGAAACACGCTGAGCCGTTGAGGGTTTGCGATCTGCCGGGGCTGTCCGCGGAGCAGCAGACGGAACTGGCCCGAACCCTGATCGTCAATGGATTCCTCGTCCGGCTGCCCGACGCGTGATGCAGATCGCCGACCTCGCCCGCTGGACGCCGATCAGGTTCGACCTTTCCGGGCGCATACCGACCGTCGACTGGGCCGACCTGTCGACGGAACGTTTCGCCGAGCCGTTCTTCGACCAGACGCTGGCCCGTTGGGCCAGCGGCCCGCGAGCCAAGCCGCTGGTCAGGACCGGACTCGATGCGCTCCTCGCTCTTGATAGCGAGCCGTCGCTCGGTCCGGCGGGCATGATCTTTCACTTGTCGCGATGCGGGTCCACGCTGGTGTCGCGACTCCTGGGCACGCTCCCCGGCGTCGTGGTCATCGCCGAGCCGTCGCCGCTCAACGCCCTTCTCGGACTCGATCCCGATCGGGTCGACGGGGCCACGCTGGTCCGGTTGGTGCGGCTATTGGTGCGTGCGCTGGGCCGACGCCGGCACGGCGACGAACGGCACCTGGTGCTCAAGTGCACCAGCTGGAACATTCGCCGCCGCGAAATCCTGGCCGCTGCCTTCCCCGACACGCCGTGGGTCTGGGTCCAGCGCGACCCAGCCCAGGTGCTGTCTTCACTGATGGCCAGTCCACCGGGCTGGCTCGGGCGCAGGGAAGCGCACCCGCAGATTGCTCGCCGTTTCGGCCTTGATCCCGTGGCGGTTTCGGCCGGGGGGCGCGTGGAGTTCACCGCCCGGGCACTCGGCGCGATGCTGTGGTCGGCCGCGACCGATCCAGGTGGGCGGCTTTGCGTCGACTACGACGAGCTGCCCGCCGCGGTGTGGCAGCGGGTGGCCCCGCATTTCGCGATCGAGACCGACGCCGCAGCAATTGAACGCATGACCGAGCAGTCCCGGTTTTACTCCAAAGACGCGGAGCCCCGGGTCTTTTCCGGCGACACCCCGGGAAGCCGCCCGATGACCGACGCGATACGAGAGGCCGCCGTGCGCTTCGCCGAGCCGGGCTATCGAGCGCTCGCGTCGTATGCCGGTTGAACCGTCGCGTCGAGTTTCCAAAACCGCGGGCGTGTGGTACTACGGTTAATGAAAATCATATTCATCTCGGCTAGTGCGGCCCATAACCGAGGAGTGCCTGTCATGACGTTGCGCGTCGTTCCCGAAGGTCTTGCTGCTGCCAGTGCGAGCATCGCGGCGCTCACGGCACGCCTGGCGGGGGCGCAAGCGGGCGCGGTTCCGCTGATCACGGCGGTGCTGCCACCGGCCGCGGATCCGGTGTCGCTGCAGACCGCGACCGGGTTCAGCGCACACGGCAGTGAGCATGCGGCGGTCGCGGCGCAAGGCGCCGAGGAGCTTGGCCGCGCCGGAATTGGCGTGGCCGATTCGGGTGTCGGCTATGCAGCCCGCGATGCGGCGTCGGCGTCGTCGTATCACTTTGCAGGCTACTGACGATGACGGCGCCTGTCTGGATGGCCGCACCGCCGGAAGCGCATTCGGCGTTGTTGAGCAGTGGGCCCGGGCCCGGGTCGTTGCTGGCGGCAGCGGGGGCGTGGAATTCACTGAGCGCCGAATACGCTTCGGTGGCTGAGGAACTCAGCGCATTGGTGGCAGAAGTGCAGACGGGCGCATGGCAAGGGCCGAGCGCAGAGTCGTTCGTGGCCGCGTTCATCCCGTATTTAGCCTGGTTGGCGCAGGCGAGTGCCAACAGTGCCGCCGCGGCTACCCAACACGAGACCGCTGCTGCGGCCTACACTGCCGCGCTGGCGGCCATGCCGACGCTGCCCGAATTGGCCACCAACCACGTGGTGCACGGCGTCTTGGTGGCAACGAATTTTTTTGGCATCAACACGATTCCGATCGCGCTCAACGAAGCCGACTACCTGCGGATGTGGATTCAGGCCGCCGCTACGATGGGCACTTATCAAGCGGTTTCCAGCGCGGCGTTGGCGTCCACTCCGGCAACCACGGCGGCACCGCCAATCGTGAAATCCGCGGCAGCCCAGCCAGCTTCTGACCTCGCTGATCAAGTACTCTCCGGTGACAACCCGCTGGGGATCCCGCAGTGGCTGCAGAACTTCTTGAAAGAGTTCGGCGTGAGCAACACCCTTACTGCCCACGACCCGAAGCT
>Ga0335075_10002712_pt1 | contig 28278 bp, 26 predicted proteins | sample Lox_Sample_24_FD_206723 | JGI IMG/M metagenome (GOLD analysis project Ga0335075, IMG submission 206723) | Soil microbial communities from Loxahatchee National Wildlife Refuge, Florida, United States - Lox_Sample_2.4 | ecosystem: Environmental > Terrestrial > Soil > Wetlands | place: USA...
GCAGCGACTCCGCCAGAGCGCTGGAGGAACTCCGATCACTGTCGGCGCCCGCAGGCGCTTATCCAGGTGAATGACGTGATCGGTTTCGAACGGTGGCGATGAAAGCCCACGCGCTGGGTGATTACCTGCGTGCGCGGCGCCAGCAGGTGCGTCCCGAGGATGTCGGGTTGGTTCCCGGTGCGCGACGCCGGGTGGCCGGGTTGCGCCGCGAGGAACTGGCAATGCTGGCTGGCATCAGCGCCGAGTACTACCTGCGGCTGGAGGTAGGCCGCGACAAACATCCGTCACCTCAGGTGATTGACGCGCTCGCACGGGCCCTGCGGTTGGACACCATGGCCACTGAGCATCTGCGGTACTTGGCCGCTCCCACCGGATCGGATCTCTCCCATGTGGAAGCAGCACCGGCTTACGCATTCGCCGAACTGATCGAAGAGTTTTTGATACCGGCCGCGGTGGTCAACAGGTACCTGGATGTCTTGGCGGCAAATCCGATGGCACGTGCCCTGTCACCAGAGTTCGCACCCGGACAAAACTTCCTGCGCTGGCGCCTTTTAGATCCCGCGGCTCAGAAGCTATACATCGATTGGGACGACGCAACCGCCAGCGCGGTCGCTGGTTTGCGCGACTTCGGCGGTCGCTGGTCAGAGGATCCTCGCATGCAGGCGCTCATAGCCGAATTGTCTGCCGCCAGCGCACGTTTCTGTGAACTGTGGCCGCGCGCGGATGTGGGTTACCGCTTGGGTATTAACCACTATTGTCATCCGCTCGTCGGCGAGCTCTATCTGCACCGCAGCCGGCTCAACGTGCCGTATCCAGGTGGTGACCACGTGGTGATGTATCGCGCCCACCCCGGCAGCAACTCTGCCAGAGCGCTGGAGGAGCTCCGGTCCCTGACCGCCGCGCCACCGGCGCGCTAGGGCGAATTAATCAGCAAGGCAACATATTCGGCATACCGCACGTTGAATCGCGTAGCGGCGAATGGCTGAAGCGTGCTGCCGATGCAGCACCGCTCAGTGACGCGATACCAGCGCGTAGCCAGCAATGCCGAACGTTATGGGGACCATTGCGATCACCCCGTACAACGCGCTTAGCATCGTTCTCTCCTATTCAGGCGGTCCTGATGACCGGGCGTGCATCAAGCATCAGCGCGACGGTGATCAGTCGGGGATACTGCGTTTAAGCCCAGTACTGACAGGGACAGGCTTAGGCTCGGTTGATGGCGGTCAAGGCCAACGCGCTGGGCGACTACCTGCGTGCGCGCCGCCAACAGGTTCGGCCTGAGGATGCCGGGCTGGTTCCCGGGACGCGGCGACGCAGTCGCCGGGTTGCGCCGCGAGGAGCTGGCGATGCTGGCCGGCATCAGCGCCGAGTACTACCTACGCCTGGAGGTAGGCCGCGACAAGCGTCCGTCGCCGCAGGTTGTCGAAGCGCTAGCGCGGGCCCTAAGCCTGGACGTCAAAGCCACCAGGTACCTGCACCAACTGGCCAACCCGATCATCAGCCACTGGGATCATGCCGTCCTGGACGCCGTGGTCGAGGGGCTGGACGAGCTGATCGAGCAATTGCCGTTCCCGGGCGTCGTGGCCAGTAGGTATCAAGACGTCCTCGCCGCAAATCCGATCGCCCAGGCACTGTCACCGGGATTCACACCGGGACAGAACTTCCTGCGTTGGCGCCTGTTGGACCCCGCCGCCCGGGAACTCTACGTCGACTGGGAGGACGCGGTCGATGCCGCGGTGAGTGGTTTACGAGAACTCGCCGGCACGGTTCCGGACGATCTCCGCATGCATACCCTGATTGCTGAATTATCCTCCGCCAGCGAATTTTTCCGTGAATCGTGGGCGCGAGCGAATGTCGGTTATCGGTTGGGAACCTTGCACATGCGACACCCGCGCGTCGGCGATCTCTACCTAAGCCGAAACCAGCTCAACGTTCCACATGTCGCGCACGCCGCCGGGCAGCATGTGCTCTTTTATCGCGCTGAACCCGGCAGTGATTCCGCCAGGGCGCTGGAGCAACTGCGACGCCACACGGCCGAGCCGAGCAGTGTACTTCATGATGGTGAAGAGAGTTGATTCCGGATCACATTGGCGTCGTAGGGATTACGCTGCCCGAGCGTCGAGCACGACGCGGAAGCGCGCCCGGCCGGACATCATGCGTTCGTAGGCCTTCGGCGCCTCGGAGAGCGGCATAACCTCATTCATGGAGCGGATTCCGCGACGGCACGCTAACAACAAATTGTCCTCGTTCTCAATCGAGCTGCCCGTGAGCGAGCCGGTAACCGACCGCGTGCCAAAAATAAGGTCGACGGTCTGAGCTTCGATGGGATCTGGCGCCGCGCCGACAACCATCATGCGGCCGCTGGGAGCCAGCCCTGCGATCAGTGGCGACATCGAGGCACCGCTCGCGGCCGTTGCAATGATGGCTGCCGCGCCGCCGAGTTCACGCAGCGCGGCGGCGGGATCGGTTGCAGTGCTGTCGATGTAGTGGTCCGCCCCCAGCTCTGTGGCGAGCGCGGCTTTGTCGCCGCCGCGGGCGATGGCCGCGACTTGATAGCCGAGCGTGGCGGCGTATTGAATGCCGAGATGCCCGAGCCCTCCGATTCCTTGGACGGCGATCAGTGCGCCGGCGCGCGCATCGGCCCGAAGCAGCGCGCGGTAGACCGTTAGACCGGCGCACAGCAGCGGCGCAACGTCGAGCGGCTCCATAGTGTCAGGTATCCGAACAAGACCACTGGCGCGGGCATAGGCCACCTCGGCGTATCCCCCATCCACGGTGCCGCCGGTCTGCTGCTGATTCACACAGTTGACGAATTCGCCGCGGCGGCACGGCTCACACTCGAAACAATGGCCGTTCAGATAGCCGACACCAACCTGATCGCCCTCCTGCCAGGCGGTCACACCGGGACCGACGGCTTCGACAGATCCGACGATTTCGTGGCCCGGCACAACAGGTTTCGACGGATCGGGTCGCAACCCTTCGACCGAAATCGAGTCAGTGTGGCAGACACCGCACGCGAGGACCCGCAGCCGCGCCTCGCCCGCAAGTGGCTCCCTGCGCTCCCGCTCGACAAGGCGGAACTGCCGTTCTCCGGAGACCTCGTATGCGCGGTATGTAGACATTGATCCTCCTGTTCGACTGTTGCTCAACGGGCAACGGTCGGCTCGCGCCGAATCCGCTGCGGCCACCAGAACCACGGACCGAGCAGTCGGGCGAGCGGCATCACCAAAAAGAGCCGCACGATCATCATGTCGAAGATCAACCCGATGCAAATCGTTGCGCCCGATTGGCCGATGTTCACCACGTCGCTGGAAAGGAGTGCGAGCATCGTGCCCGCCAGCACAAAGGCCGCAGTGATGACCACGTTTCCGGAGCCCGCCATCGCCCGGATCAGCCCGGTCTTGATCCCGGCGCCGAGCTCCTCTCGGTAACGCGAAAGCAGCAGCAGGTTGTAGTCACAGCCCACTCCGACCAGAACGATGAACGAGATCGGAATGATCAGCCAGTGCAGCTTAATGCCGAGGATGGTTTCCCAGAGCAAGGTGGACAACCCCAACGCCCCAGCGAACGAAAGAATCACGGTGATGAGCACCAAGATGGAACCAATGAATGCCCTGGTGATAGCCAAAACGATCAGGAACACCAGCCCAAATGTTGCCAACATCATGATGATGAGGTCGTTGAACGAGAAGTCTTGAATATCGCGATAGTTCGACGAGGCGCCCGCCATATAGAGTTTGGCGTTCTCCAGCGACGTGCCCTTCAGGCCTTCTTGCGCGGAGGTGGTCGCATCCTTGATCTGTTTGATGCCTTCCGGGCTCATCGCTTCGCCCTTGTGATAAATGATGGTGCGGGCGCCCTTGCCGTCGGGCGTCAGAAAGAAGTCCATGCCGACCTTGAAATCGTTGGTTTTGAGCGCGTCCGGCGGCAGGTAGAAGAAGTCGTCATTCTTCGCGTTATCAAACGCCCGCCCCAAATCGATCAACGGGTTAATTGTCACTTCCAACTGCGGTATTAGTGCATGCAGAGTGCTTTGGGCCGTGAGGGTCAAGGACTGAGTTGTTTTCAGGTTGCTGACAATCGCCTGTATTTGAGCGACAAGCTGCGGGGTGGCTGCGTCGATGATAGTGAGACCCTTGACCTCATTCTGGAACTCATCGGTCAACTCGTCGACGTTATCGACCGTGTCCAGGAGGGAACGGAAGGCAAAGCAGATTGGGATGTCAAAGCAGTGCTTCTCCCAGTAGAAGTAGCTGCGCATTGGCCTGAAGAAATCGTCATAATCGGCCAGGTGATCTCTGGCTTCTTGAGTGATGGCCTGCAGCCGTTCTGCAGATTCGCGCGATATATGAGTGCCGACGGCCAGCTGACGAGTGATATCTTCCACACGCTCGGTCGATTCGATGACGTCCCCCGTCGTGGCCGCTAACTTGTCGATATCGGCCACGCGGTCCCGGATGAAGTCGATGTTCTCGCCGATCTTGGTGCCCACGGAACTGCTCGCATAAGGGATCGATGCGTGTTCGAGCGGTCGACCGTTGGGTCTGGTGATGCCCTGCACCATCGCGATACCCGGGGTGTGGTAGACGCTCTTGGCGATTCGGTCCAAGGAGATCATGTCGGTGGTATTGCGCATGTCGTGGTCTGACTGCACGTAAAGGACGTCGGTGGACAGCTCGCTCTTGGGGAAATGTCGATCGCTGGCGGCATAACCCTTGCTGGACTCCACGCTGGCAGGCGCGAAATCACGGTCGTTGTAACTCACCTTGTAGGAGGCGAGATTCATGATGGCCAGCGGGATGACGAGGGCGGCCACCGCGATTATGGGTGCCGGCCACCGGGCGATAATGGTGCCGATTCGGCGCCAGATGGGGCTGGTCGGCCTCGGTTCCTCGAGGTATCGGATCTTGCTGCCCAAGGTAAGGAGAGCGGGTCCGAGGGTGAGCGCAGCCGCGACAGCGACGACCATCGCCACGAAACAGGGCGGGCCGAGCGTCCGGAAATAATTCAGCTTTGTGAGGCTCAAGCACAGCGTCGCGCCAGAGATCGCCATACCAGACCCCAAGATGACGTGCGTGGTGTTGGCGACGGCTTCGTAATACGCAGTTTCTTTGTCCGCCCCTGCTCGACGCGCTTCGTGATATCGGCCTAGGTAAAAGATGCCGTAATCCGTGCTGACACCCAGAACCAGGGCCACGACCATGTTCGTCGCGAACGACGAGATGCCAAGCACATGGAGCCCCACCAAGAACGAGACGACGCCTCGTGCGGTCGCCAATCCGATAAGCACCCCGAAAAGTGGTATCAGTGCTCTGGTCACCGAGCGGTAGGCGATCAGTAGCATCACGATGATCAGGACGATCGTCACCAGCGTCAGCGTGGTCAGGCTCTCGTCCGCGGCGTGCAGCGTATCAGTGGCCAGCGGTGAGGGTCCGCTTACATAAACGTTGAGGCCCTTCGGTTTTGGGACTTGTGCCACGATGTCGCGAATGGCGTTGATCGAATGGTTGGAATCAGCGTCGCCCAAGTCGCCGGTGGGGCGCACCGTCAACGTCGCGGCCTCAGCGTCTGCGCTCTGCTGACCTGACATCGTCACCGGCTTGCCCCAAAGGTTCAGCAGTGACTGCACATGCTGCTTGTCTTGCTGCAGCCGACGCACCAACTCGTCGTAGTACTGATGGTCTTGCTCATCGAGCTTGCGGCCCTGGGTCTCCAATAAGACGACGCCGGCGCTGGTGTACTTGGATTCGTTGTACGCCGCGCCTTCGATGAGTGCTGCCTGCGACGACGGCGCGTCACGTGGCACCTCGGCCTCGGCATTGGCCGCTGTGTTTTGCTCAATGGACGGCACGAACACGTTGGTCACGACGGCGGCCAAGATCCAGAAAATCACGATTGGAATCGCCAGGGTTCGAAGCAGTTTCGCGAGCCGCGGGCGACGTACGGGTTCGGCAACCCGCACCGGTTCGGTCGGCGTTTCGGCGGTCATGCTGCGGTCACCGTGCACGCCACCGCGGCGCCGTCATGCGCGACCGAATGCTCATCGCGGACTTCGCCGTTGACGAGAATGCGACAGCCCAACGAACTGCCGTCGATCTGTGCGACGAGGCTCAAGGATGCCGACGGTGACATCGTCGTCTCGGAATGAGACCACGGAAGCGACGTCAGGGTGACCGAAATCGGCTGGCTGTTGAGGTCCGCGTAGACGACTTTCCCGCTGCCGCCAAGGTCGCCGTAGACCTCATAGGTGACGTTCTTGGGATTGATCTGGACAACCGTGGCGGGGATAGAGCTCGTAGAAGGCGGATAACTAATGGCGTCGGAAGCGTGTCGAACGGCGTTCACGCCGTAGCCGACGACTGCGAGTATCACAAGGATTACTGCAGGCAGCCATAGTTTGCTGATAATTCCGGCAGTGCCAAGCCGCTTGCGCCTCTTCTTCACCCAAGTACGCCTCCAATCAGGCGCGGCGAAAATCCGCCGCACCCGACGTCGAGCTCGCAGACATTCCTTGACGGTTGCTGGCCGTAGCGTACATGCGCTTCATCTATCGGTCAGTGAAATAGACAAAAGTCCGCTCGCGAGTACAGGCGGCTTGATCCTGTCCCTGCCAATACCGGGGATAAGTGCGGCATATCCAGTCGGCCCCCGGCGCGCTGATGGTGGATACATAGCCCGGCCGAGACAGCTCTCGGCGAACCGCAGAAGAGGGAGGATGCCATGACGATCACCGCGACGTTGTCTGCGCCGCCCGATCTCAGTCGACCGCAGCATCCCATCTTGGCCATGGGTTCCGGTTTAGCCGGGCTGACCGCGACCAAGGCGCTCAAGTTTTCTCAGCTGAACATCACCGACGCACTGGTGTTCGTGACGGGCGTGGCGGTGCACCACACCTCGCATTTTGTCAGGCAGGCGTCGCAGTGGACTCCGCTGTTCCCGGCCGCGGTCACGGTGAGCGTCCTTGTCGCGCTGTTAGCTGCTGCTGCCATTGACGTCGTGAAAATTATTGCGGTTCAGCCTGATTCCAGATGGACAACCCAGAACGATCGCGACGTAGCTTTGTGGCGTGCGCGACCGATAGCGAAAGGTTTGGTGTGATCATGTTATTCACTGCTTTGCGGGACATGCAGTGGCGCAGATGGCGCTTCGCAATCGCGGTCGTCGTCACGGGCCTGGTGTTCGCGATGACCCTTGTCCTCACCGGTCTCGCCAACGGGTTCCGGGTAGAGGATGAGCGAACGGTTGATTCTCTCGGCGTCGACATGTTCCTGATCAAATCCGGTGCGACCGGCCCCTTCCTGGGCTCCGCCCCCTTCCCACAGGCAGAACTGCAAATGATCGTCGGCGCACCCGGCGTCGTGGCCGCTGCTCCCCTCTTGTATAAGGGCGCGACGTTCAAAAATGGTGACTCGACTCACGACGCGGCCGTTTTCGGCGCACCGGTAGGAGGTCCGGGTGTGCCGGCCGTGTCTGCGGGCAAGGCGCCGTCGAGCCCCGACGAGATCGCGGTGTCGAGCACGATTGGCCGCAAGCTTGGTGATGAGCTCGAGATAGGTTCGCGCAGACTGCGGATCGTTGGCATCGTGAACAACTCCACGTCGCTGGCAAAGACACCGAATCTGTTCGTGACGATCGAGGGAATCCAACAACTGGCGTACAGCGGGCAGCGGCTGATCGGAGCGATCGGCATCCGCGGCACACTCGCGCACGCCCCCGACGGCTACCGGGTTGTCAACCGCAGCGTTGCGGTCGACGACCTCATGCGCCCCACCAAGATCGCGGTCGAGGCGATCAGAATCGTCGCCATTCTGCTGTGGATCGTCGCGGCGTTGATTGTGGGCGCCGTCGTCTACCTGTCCGCGCTGGAACGCATGCGTGACTTCGCGGTGTTCAAGGCGATCGGTGTCGCCACACGATCGGTGCTGGCCGGCCTGGTGCTGCAGGCGATCGTGGTCGCCGTCCTCGCGGCCGGCATCGGCGCAGGGCTTTCACGGCTGCTCGCTCCCCTGTTCCCAATGAATGTCATTGAGCCCACCTCGGCTTACCCACTCTTGGCGGTGATCGCAGTCCTCGTAGGCCTGCTTTCCAGCGCCACGGCGGTCCAACGGGCCGCCACCGTCGATCCCGCACACGCATTTGGAGGTCCCTAACCATGTCCGGTCTACGCACCCAGAACCTCGTCGTCGAATATCCCAGCGGCGGCAACACGATCCGCCCGATCGACGGCTTCGACCTCGACCTCGAGCCCGGCTCGTTGAACATCCTGCTCGGCCCCAGCGGCTGCGGGAAAACGACATTGCTGTCGTGCCTCGGCGGACTGCTGACTCCGACGTCGGGCCGGATCACCGTCGGTGACGTGGACGTGACGGCGCTCAACCGCCGCGCCATGTCGCGCTACCGGCGGCGCAACGTCGGCATCGTATTTCAGGCGTTCAACCTCGTGCCCAGCCTGACTGCGCTGGAAAACGTCACAGTGCCCCTGCGCGCAGCCGGATACTCGCGACGTGCCTCACGCGAACGCGCCGAGGAGCTGCTGACGCGCGTTGGCTTGCAAGACCGAATGAGCCATCGCCCCGGTGATCTCAGCGGGGGCCAACAACAACGAGTGGCGGTGGCGCGGGCGATTGCCCTTGATCCGCCGCTGATCCTGGCTGACGAACCGACAGCGCATCTGGATTACCTCCAGGTTGAGGAGATGCTCCGGCTGATCCGCGAGTTGGCCTCGGGCGACCGCATCGTCGTGGTGGCTACTCACGACTCCCGACTGCTGCCCTTGGCCGATCGTGTCATCGAGATGGTGCCGACGACAACGTTGGTCAACCGGGCTCACGAGACGATTCACCTCGAGGCAGGAACGACTTTGTTCAACCAAGGCGCCTTGGCCGATTTGATCTACGTCGTGTCCGAAGGCGAGCTCGAGCTAGTCCGCCAACGACCGGGCGACGCACGCGAAGTGCTGCGAGTCATCAAGCCCGGCGACCACTTCGGTGAGATCGGACCGCTGTTCGGCCTGCCGCGCTCCGCGACGGTGCGAGCCCGCACCGACGCCAAGGTGGTCGGCTACAGCGTGCCGGCTTTCCGGCAGCGGCTCGGCTCCATCGTCGGAAAAGGCCCGGTCGAGGGCCGCGAACCCGCGATGGATTAGTTCCACTCGATCAAAAATCACCACCAGATAAGGACATTGACATGATCACCAAAACACTGATGGCGGCGGCAGATTCGGCACAGGAATCGATGCCGGGTTGGTTCTCCCCGTACGGCGCGTCACATTTGACGGTGCTCGCGATCTTCGCGATCGGATCCGCCGCGCTGGTCTGGGTCGGCCGCCACCAAAGCGAAACACAGGCACGGATTCTCGGCCGCACTCTGGCGGCTGTGACCATCGCGATATTCGCAGTGGCGCTGGTATACAAACTGATTCATCCCGCGATCGACCATTCGGTGCCGCTGCAACTATGTGACCTTGCCGAGCTCACGGCGGCCTACGCCTTGTGGTCGCACCGGAAGTGGGCCTTCGCGCTCACCTATTACTGGGGACTCCCCCTCAGCTCGCAGGCATTGATCACACCGGATCTCAACGCGCCGGACTTTCCCAGCCACAGTTTCCTGACGTTCTTTGCGCTGCACCTACTCGTTGTGTGGGCAGCGATTTATCTGACTTGGGGCTATGGCATGCGGCCCAGTTGGCGCAGCTACCGCTTCGCGGTCATCACGACCCTGACATGGGGAGCGGTCACCATGATCTTCAACGCAATCGTGGGAAGCGACTACGGCTTCCTCAACGGGAAACCCGCCAACGGCTCGATGCTGGACCTTTTGGGGCCGTGGCCGTCTTACGTACTGGCAGAGGTCGTCATCGTTGGCGTCATCTGGGCGCTCATGACCTGGCCGTGGGAGCGTAAGCGACGCAGCACCCCGTTGCTGTTCGATCACGACCTGTCACGCGGCCTGTGGCTGCCCTCTTCGAGCGGGGTTTAGACCCAACGACGATGGCGTCGTGGCAACATCACAGCGAGTACGACTGCAAGTGGCCCGCTGCCGACCGAAGGAGCGTCAGGAAGATGCGAACCATGCGGTCTTTGGTTGCCGACGAGGTAGGCGAACCGTCCGAGGTCCTGCACCTGCAGACGCGCCCTATTCCGGAGCCCGGTCCAGGCCAGGTCCGAATCCGGGTGGCCGCTGTACCTGTCCACGCCAGCGATCTGCACACCGTCCGCGGCAGATACGGATTTGTCCCGGACTTCCCCACCGTACCCGGAATCGAATCCGTCGGTGTGGTCGACGAACTCGGTAGCGGCACGGACGGTTTGACAGTCGGGCAGCGTGTCATCACGATCGGAGTCAAGGGCACCTGGCAGGAGCATGTCGTCGCCGATGCCGGGCAGGTCTTGCCTGTTCCCGATTCCATGAGCGATTCCACGGCCGCGCAGGTTCTCGCCAATCCGCTCACCGCGGTGATCTTGACCGGTGATGAACTCAATGTTCGACCCGGTGAATGGCTCCTACAGACCGCCGCCGGCTCAACCGTGGGCCAGTCGGTCATCCAACTCGGGGTGCACGTCGGCTTCAAGACCCTCAACGTGGTGCGCCGTCGGTCGGCTGTCGAGGACGTCCTCGCGCTGGGGGGCACGGCGGTGATCTGCACGGAGGACGAAGACCTGCGCGAACGCGTCTCCGAGATAGCAGGTCACGAAGGCGTGTCCAAGGCGATTGACTGTGTCAGCGGTCAAGTGGGTGCGGATGTGTCGCGTGCGCTGGCACCGCACGGTGAACTGGTCGTCTACGGTGCCCTGTCCACGCACCGTCAAACCGAAGCCGACAAACTCACCATCCCTGTCTTCGCGCGCTCACTGATCTACGAAACAAAGACCGTTCGGGGGTTCTGGCTGTTCCGCTGGTTCACCGAGACCCCGAAGGATCGGATGGCCGCAACGATCGAGCGGACCGTTCAGCTCGCCGGTAGCGGTGCGTTGCGTGTACCCCAAGGCCAGCCGATACCCCTCGAAAAGTTCAGCGACGCCGTCTATTTGGCCGAGGCACCCGGACACGGGGGTAAACCGCTGCTGGTGTTCGATTCGTAGGGTAGCCAGCGAACCTTACCAAAGTGGTTTCGCCGTTATCTCTAGCCACGCCCTGAACTCTTTTTGTTCACAGCGCCTCTATATCCAATTGGCGTGTAGTCGTTTGAAGACGATTCCAAGGTCCGGCAGTGCCGCTTGTTGATTCAGCGCGCGGACCGATGCGGCTTGTGCTCATCGTGACACCATCGAATATCCGGCGATCCAGAACGTGGCCGGAATCATTGCAAGCATTCCGTAGACTGCGTTGAGCATCGTTCGCTCTTTTTCTCGTGTACTCGCGGACCGCGCTCGCCGAGGCGGTCAAGACGCCTTGGCCGCGGTGCGGGCTTCGATGGCCTTAAGGCTGTTGGAGAATGCCTTGCCCAAAGAGCGCTTGCCGATAGTGCCCAGAACACTCGACAACACTAGCCCTTTGAGGTTCTTGCCCTCGCGAATGATGACGACGTCGACGTCGGTGATTCCATCGGGCCGTCGCGTGAGGGTGTAGGTGTAGCCCGATGCTCCGCCAAACACATTGGAGTCTGTGGTCTTGATCCTGACGAGGCTGGGATCGGTCCAGTCGTAGGACAGCCGTTCCCAGATTCCGCCCGAGCCTTCGGTTACATCGGCGTGCCGAAGACCCCTGTAGTGCACCGTCATATAGGAATCAGCGCTGTTTTTGAACAGTTCAGCACGGCCCGGCCCAAAGTCGGTGAGCCCGGTGACAAACTGCTCGGGCGTCGACGTGGTGTTTCCGTGAAAGTGAATCGTGGACATGAGCATTCCTCTCTTGCATAAGCTTTCGTACTATGTGCCGCCGGGTCGAATGTTCGTTAGGCGCGTACGCAGACCAGAGCGCGATGTGCGCGGCCCATATTCCAGCGAATGAATCGGCAGCCGATCCTGGCTTATACGGGGTACTGCCGGGGACACCCTCGGCACTGACATGGGCTAGAACGTCACGGCTTCGTTCGATAAGCGTCAATCGCCTGCAAACGACGCCGTGGTGGAGGACAGTGAAGAACTCAAGATCACCGCACGGGAGGCCGGCGTGGCATCGACATATCAGGGGAAGCCGTACTACCCGGCATGGCTGGACAACCTCGCCGACGATGTCACCGGTGAGGGCGCGGCCTGGGACGGCGCCATCCAAGGAGCGGCGGCCGTCCATGAAGTCGTTGTCGCTGCAAAGGAAATATATGAGTTCCAAGAATTCCATTACGCCGGTCCCTGCGGAGAAAACAGCTTCCTCGAGGACTACACCTCGGCGGTGGGCGGGGGCGTGCCGCTGTACGTCGTTGTCCTGGTCACCTTCAACGCCGAAGGGAAGGCGCATCGCCTCGTGGTGAACCATCGGCCGCGGAGCTCCGTGCTGCTGTTGTCTCGGCTGATGCTCGAAAGGTTCGCCGGCACACCACTCGCCAAGCACTGGGAAGGCACACCTTAAGGAGCCAGCATGAACGCGCCTTTGTATCTCGTCACCGGGGCGGGCGGTGGCACCGGCGGTGTGAGCCGGCAAGTAGTTGAAGGACTACGCGCGCGCGGCGACCGCGTTCGCGCATTAGTTCACCACGACGATCAACGAGCCGATCCACTCCACAAACTCGGCGCGGAAGTCGTTGTCGGAGACCTCACCGAGCCGCAAGATGTCGTCGACGCCATGGCCGGTGCAGATCGCATGTTCTTTTCGATGAGCGTCTCGCCGGACTACCTCAAGGCGACGGCCATAATTTGCGAAGCCGCACTGGAATACGGCCACCTCGAGGTGTTGGTCAATATGTCCCAGATGACGGTTTCGCAGATGACATTGACCAGTGTCGGCGAATCCCATCAACATCGGCTGCATTACCTTGCCGAGCACGTTTTGAACTGGTCGGGTGTGCCCGTCGTGCATATCAGGCCAACGGCATTCCTCGACAATCCGATCTTCACCTGGTTGGCAGCGCCGTCGCTACGAGAGCGAAACCTGTTGGTGCTTCCCTTCGGGAAGGGTCGCACGTCGCCGATCGCGACGAGCGACGTGGCCCGCGCGGTCGTCGCAGTGCTCGTCGATCCCGGCCACCGCATTGGTGAAATCTACGAGTTGACCGGGCCGGTGAGCCTCGACATCGATGGACTGGCCGCGGAATACGCGCAGGGACTGAACAAGCCGATCCGCGGCACCGACATCGCACAGGACACCTGGGTCAAGGAGGTGCTCAAGCCGCTCGGCCTACCCGCACACGTCGAGCAACACCTGGCCACCATGGCGCTGTTGCACCGCGCCGGCCGCTACGACCGGGCCACCGATGACGTCGAAAGGCTCACCGGGCAGCCGGCCATAACGGTCGGCCACTACGTCGCCGAACACCCTGAATTGTTTACCTGACAAAGGGTTTGGATGACGAGTATCGCGGATCTAGGTACCCCGTCGTTCATCGACGTAGAGGGCCTCCGCATCCGATATGTGCGCAGCGCGGGTGACCCCACGAAGACTCCCGTGCTCTTAGTCAGCCCATTTCCGGAAAGCCTGTACGCCTACGACGACATTTGGGCTGACCTATCCCAAGCAGCACCGCTGGTGGCGCTCGACCTGCCCGGGTTCGGTCAATCCGAAAGCCGCCCAGAGCTGATGAACTCACAGGCGATGGGGACCTTCCTGATGAAGGTACTTGCCGCGCTTGGGCTGCGACGCGCCCACGCTATCGGACCCGACGTCGGCACCTCTGCCCTTCTGTTCGCCGCAAGCCAGAGGCCGGACATGTTCGAATCCCTGGTCGTCGGCTCAGGCGGGACCGACGTGGCGCGGACCGGGTCACTGAAGGACATCATTTTCGCCGCCTCGACCGCTAGCTTCGAAGCCATCGACGGCGGGGACTACGCCGTGACCGTCCTCGACAAACGGGCCCAGAATAAGCCGGCCCCCCATGTGCTCAACGACTATCGCGAGTCGTATACGGGAGGCCGCCTCGTGGAAGCGATCGCCTACATCCGCGCGTACGCCACCTATTTGCCGTTGCTGCAGGCCGAGCTTCCAAGCATCGCTACACCCGTGCTGAGTATCTGGGGCGCACACGACCCCATCGTGCTGCCCGAAAGCGCGGAAATCCTCGATCAAGCGCTGCCACAGACCCGCTCAGTTGTCCTCGATAGCGGCCACTTTGTCTGGCACGACCATCCTGATGAGTACGCGCAGATCGTGGTTGACTGGATCAACGACAGCTATCAGGCCGTCTAGGCACTGGACACGCACCCTCGAAGGCAACGGATATGAGCACCGGGCTGGATGGCTGGGCAATAAGTCCCAAGAACGTACCCGACTACAACGACTTCCAGCAGATCATCGGCACGGCGGTGTACATCGCCCTTGTTGTCATCGCGATTGGGATCGTCATATTCATGATCCGGCGGCGTCGACGCTGAGGTATTCGTTATCGCCCGCTGAGCTGGACGGCTTTGACGATTAGTAGGACCGCCCCAACCACGAGGTAGCTGCGCAACGCGATCATGCCGAGGCGCGTGCCAGGTGACCAACGGACTGGCTCCAGCAGCGCGAGCGGCGGCATCCGCCAGGTGTTGCGATCGACGGGCCGCGCCGGCGCTGCCGTTGCCGGCATCGGGGGTTGGCGGCTGCCCATCCACCGCAGTACCGGTACCGCGGCGACCGCGAGGAGAACTAGGGCCGCAGCGAGGTAGATCGCAACTGCGACGACGTTGATGTTCGGGAACAACGTGGTGGCCATCAGGATGCCCGACAGCAGCAGGAGGGTGCCGACGATGAGAGCGGCGACCCAGTTGAGCCAGACACGGTTTACCCACGGTCCCAATACTTGTGGATCGTTGCACAGCAGCAGGAGGAACACGCTCGCGCTGGGCAGCAGCAGACCGGCGAGAGCCTGTACCGCGGTGGTGATCAAACCTAGCGGGGCTCCGGGGATCAGTACGATGACCGCGGCGAACACCACCATCGCGGTGTACGAGAGGTAGAACTGTTTGGCGTCGGCAAATCCGCGGTGCAACGAGTGCTTGAGGCCAAACACATCGCCGAAGGCGTAGCTGGTGGCGAGGGTCACTGCGGCGGCACCGATGATGGAGGCGTCCATCAGCACCACGGCAAACACCCAGCCGAGGGCCGAACCGTGTAGGCCAAGTAGGTGTGCGATGCCCCCTGCATCGGTGAAATTGCCGCCATTGTTTGTGGAGCGCGCCGCCCAGTCGCCGGTCATCACTAAGGCCGCGGCACCAATCACCACGACGAAAGCGCCGAGCACGGTGTCAGCCCGCTCGTAGCCCATAAAACGCGGAGTGATGCGTTTGTCGACGACGTTGGATTGCTGGAAGAACAGCTGCCATGGTGCGACGGTCGTGCCGACTATAGCGATGATAAGCAGCACCGCGTCGGAGTTAATACCGCCCGAGATACTAGGCACCACAAATGATTTAGCCGCATGAGCCCATTGCGGATGCGACATTAACAGCATTGGGATCTGCAGCAGGGTGATCGCGATGAAGACGAACATCGCACGCTCCCAACGCTGGAAGCTGCCACTTGCCATGATCGCTACTAGCGCGATCGCCGAAATTGGCACCACCACGTATTTGGAGACACCCATGTATTCGGCGGCCAGGCTGATGCCGATGAACTCAGTGACGATCGTCAAAAAATTGAGCAGGAACAGATCGCCGACAGAGAACCAACCCCAGCCGCGGCCAAAGCGTTCGTTGATCAGGCGGGCGTGTCCGACACCGGTGACCGCACCCAGCCGCACCACCATTTCCTGGTTGACGATCAGCACCGGAATCAGCAGCAGCAGCACCCATAACAGGGAGTAACCGTAGTTTTGGCCCGCTTGAGCGTAAGTGGCGACGCCGCCGGCGTCGTTATCGCCAACCATCACGATGATTCCGGGGCCAACGATGGCCAACAGAGTCATCAGGCGAACCTTTAGCGTCCGAGGGCGGTCCGTTTCGCCAATGCTGATACGCCCGAAAGCGCCCTCGATGTCACCCAGGTGCGCAGAGTCGAGTACCGCGGTACGCGGTGGCTGGCCAGCCCGCGTCACGGATTTTTGGGCGTTGGTGCCATCGGAGGTCACGGATTCTCACCGCCGGTCACCGGGACGTCGTAATGACCTTGAGGTGAAGCGATTTCGCGGCTTGGACGGGGGGCGGGCTCACGTCGGCGCCAATCTTCGGGGATGGTGGCTTCCAGCACGTCATCGACGGTGACCACACCGAGCACACGGTCCTGGTCGTCGACGACTGGGACCGAGTAGAGGTTGAAGTCGGCCATCAGGAGGGCGATGTCGGTCAGATCGGCTTCGGCGCTGACCCGCACTGGATCGGAATCCATCAGTGTCGCAACGGTTTCCCCGACTTGGGCCTGCAGCAGGGCGATTACCGACGCCACGCCGGTTAGGCGCTGGTTCTCATCGAGGACATGAACCTTGATCAGTGCCTCCGGCTGGACGGTTCGAGCGTTGGCGATAAGAGTCAGCGCTTCGGCGACGGTCACTGTGGTTGCGCACGAGACGAAGTCGACGTTCATCAATCCCCCCGCACTTTCAGGGTTGAACCCCATCAGGGTGATCACCTTGGTTCGTTGCGGGGCGGGCATCAAGTCCAGTACGCGACGCCGCCGCGACTGGCGCAGGTCGGAAATCGCGTCGGCGGCATCATCGGAACGCATTCTGCCGAGCAGAGCGGCGACCTCTTCATCGGGCATATCGTCAAGCAGTCGGCTCGCCTTTTCGGGGTCAAGTTCTTCGAATACGTCCGCTTCTAACTCCGGATCGCTATGGACCCGATCGAGGATTTCACCGCCCTCTTCCTTGTCGGCTTCTTCGATAAGGTCGGCGATCTCGGCGGGCTTGAACCCGCCGAACCGACCCGACAAGCGTCGAAGGTCGTCCGTGTGAGCGTGACCGATCAGCGGCTCAAACGCCTTCCAGTCACGCGCCTCGTGGCCGCCGGAGGGTTTGATCAACCCGAAGAACCGGGCCGGGCGCCGTGTGTCCAGCCTGGCAAGCACCCAACCGGACGTGGTGTCTTCCAGCTCGACGTCGTAGGCACGGACCAACTCGACGGCGGCCACATCGATTAGTCGGTGTCCGAGCACGTCGGCGCGCAGCAACACTTCGCCATCGCGGCGCTCGAAGCCGCGGAGGTCAACCTTGTTCTTGGCCAGCACGACTCGATCCGAGTGGTATTCCTCGATGGCGTTGCCACCGACGAACACTTTCCGGCGGCCGACTTCGGCCACGATCCCAGTCACCAGCGGATATTCGTCAGCGCCGCGCAGCCGAACGATCACATCCTCGACTCGACCGACGTCCTCGCCGGAGCGGGCTAGGACAGGCGACCGCAACAGCTGGGAGAGGTGGATGACAGTCTGCCGCGATTCCTGCCCGGCTGTCTTATTTGATTCACTCACCTGTTCTCCTCACCGTGCGATAGATCTACGAGCACTTCTCATCAGATCCTGCATCACGAGGTCAGCGGTTTCGGCGGCATAGGGCTTGCCGCCCATCAGCCCAGCCGCAAAATGCTAGGCCGGGGGCGGTTGCCACAGCCACCCGAAGCAGGTGAACACCCCGCTGACGGCGGCAAATGTCAAATAGGCCCGAGTTGGGTCGACGGGCGTGACGACCGCCCTGCGCGCCGCCACGGTAGCGGCCACTTCATCCTGCCAAGCGGACGCACCTGCAAGCTCGCGATGCGTAAGCTGCCTCCGATCAGCACGATCGCCAGTGGCAGCTCCCCGAATAGGGCCGTTGCCAGGGACAGCGCAAAGTCACCGCGCTTTGCGGTCATCACGTCAAACCAGGCGTCGCACAAGAGCAGAACACCTGTCGCGAACGCAAATATGGCGAGCCAGTGGTGCCGGATGAAACCGAGTGTGGCCGTGACGATCATGAACGCTAGCAATAGGAGGTCAAACCCCACCCACGTCGCCGGCCAGTGCTGAGCGGTGTAGCTCTGCGGAAGCGTAAGCCCTAGGTAGATGGTCCACGGAATCAGCGCGATCGCCGCGGTGAGCGCCAGCCACTCCTTGATCCGACGAATCTGGACCACACGCCGCGGCCGCATCACCCACCGGCCTCATTCGACTGCAAATGCCGGACCAAAGCCACGGGTCGCTGCTGCCGACGATCCACGGCCACGATCGTAATGACGGCAGGCTCCTCCGCGTCAAGACCACCGGCGACGGTGCCACCGTCTGCTTTTGCTACACGGATGGTGATGCCGCTTAGGCCTGTCCGCCGAGCCTGAACAGGTTGAGTCGATAGCTGTTGACGATGCCGGGGAGCAGCCGGGCCAGCAGCGCCATCCCATGGCGGTAGCGAGCCGGCCAGGTGTCGGAGACGTCGGGCTGCGGTGTGGCGAATGTGTTGGTCTGCAACAGCTTCGGCCCCCACTGCTCGATCTCGTGCGGGTCCTCGCACGCCCACTGCATCCGGGCGGACACCGCGTGCATTGATCCATTGCGGTGCTGATTGCGCAGCATTGTCGCGCCGGCGGTGTCGAATGCGATCTGAGACCCGTCAAACCGCTGGGCAAGTTGAGACAAGACAACCCGGACTTCTCCCCCTGCGAGATACACGAAGACTGCCTCGGAGACGAACAGGTACGGACCAGGAGCGGCGGCAACGGTGTCGAACCAATCGGTGTCGAGGACTGAACCCTCCAGCATCGTGCACCGCGGTCGGTCGTCGAAGAACCGTCGGCGGAGTGCGATCGTGTCGGGAAGGTCGAGATCGAACCACCGGACTGTTCCGTTGTCGAGCCGATCGAACCGGGTGTTGAGCCCGGCACCGAGTTCGACAACCGTCCCGGCCGGATGCCGAGCCAGGAAGCGGCGTACCCAGCCGTCGAGGATCGCGGATCGGAGTACGCAACCCAACAGCGACGGACCACCGAACCGCGAGAAGTCGTAGTCGAGGCTGTCGACTAGCTCGGCCGCCCGCTCGTCTTCGAGCACCGAGTGGCGCCGGGCCGCGTCACGCGCCCTCGCGTACAGCGGAATCAGCAACGTCTCTTGCACCTGACCCAGCTCAGGCGCGATCTTGGGAGCTGTCGACGAGTCGTACAACATCTGTCAACGATGAAGCCGCCGGTTCGCGATCGCTTGTACAGATCCGTCGTATTCGTAATCGATGGTGCCGATTCGGCACGAAACGTGGTTCCCTCATAGCTATGCAACAGCGCGCCAGCTTTTTCAGCAGTCCCCTAGTCTGGGCCGTGACGGCTTTCGCCGGCTATACATCGGTGATGCTGACGCTGGAACGACAGATGCACCGCACTGGCGGACCGGGCATCATTGCTTTCGAATTGGCCGGCAACGCCGAACGCGCGCAACGGATTATCAGCGCATGGGGTGACGGCGGCCGGCGCGCGGCCCGTCGTTCCCTTCAGCTCGACTTCGGCTACATGGCCACCTACGGCGTGTTGACCGCATTGCTGGTGGACTACGCCCGGCGCCGGCTTGGCCACCCGGCCTGGGTTTGGCTTGGTGTCGTTCCCGCGGTTGCCGCCGACGCCGTGGAAGGTGTCGCGCTCTTAAATGTGTTGGCGGGCAATGATGTCGACGTTAATGCGCGCCGTGCCCGCCGCGCTGCGATCGCCAAGTTCGCGGTGCTCGTCGGCGCGCTGCTCTACACCGGCGGCGCCTACCTGCCGATGCGGAAGAGCCTTTAACGCAGGTCAGGAATCAAAGGTTGTCGTTCCGTAGCCGCTCGGGCTTTCGCCGATATAAACCGGTCCCAGAGAGAAGGGTACGTATCCAGAATTCGCCGCATTTCCCGTGCTAACAAATGGCGCGTTGGATGCGGTCGTGGTGTACGAGTACAGCAGCGTCTCGCCGTTTTCGGTGTAGACCGAAATGGTTGTTCCCGCTGGGATAGTTCCCGCGGTCTGACCGGTGTCGAGCACCCATGACGGGATCCATCCGGTCAAACCACCGGAATCGACTGCGACGGAAACGGGTTCGAGAGGTCCGTCACCGATCTTGACGCCCAGGGCGCTAGTCGGCGCACCGGCGAGCGAGATGCTGCTGGTCAATGGGTTGGACCCGAACTCCAGCACCTTCTCGGATTCGTTGATGAGCGCACCCTGATCAAGAGTGCCCGGCAACGACGTGATCACAGTGCTGGTGCCCGGAAAGCCGTTATTTGGCCCGATGCCCAAAACGCCAACTGCGCCAGTGGAAGAAAAGTACTGCTCAAAAGCTGGCGTCGATTGGTTAGTAACGACGTCAACGGCGGTTGGCGAGGTGGTGAGACCACTTCCGAAGCTTACCGTCGTGTCATACGTGTCGTAGGTATACGAGAGTCCGCCGCTGTAACCCGCTGAGCCCGTATACACTTCGCTGCCCAGGTCTTGTGTTGGGACGTATTGGGGTTCGATCACCAGGCCGGTGGATCCGGTGTCGACGATTACGGGCTCCATTGGTCCGCCGTTGACGGAGATGTATGCCAGCGGTTGATTGAGACCATTCATCGTCAACGCGACGGTTGCGTTCGTCAGGGTCGGGGTGCCGGCGATGCCTCCGGGCGTACCGCCGCTGCCGCCAGCTCCGTTGATCCCGGGCGTGCCGACCGGACCGCCGCTGCCACCGATGCCACCGGTGCCGCCGTTACCGCCCACGGCGGCGGTCCCGCTGGCGCCGGCGTTGCCGCCGTCCCCGCCGGTGCCGCCGTCGCCACCGTAAGCGTCGGAGCCAACGTAGGCCGCGGTGCCGCCGTTACCGGCGTTCCCGCCGTCGCCGCCCGAGCCGGCAACGCCACCCGCGCTGGCGGCGCCGCCGTTCCCGCCGATGCCGCCGTTCCCGCCGTTCATGCCTTGTATGTAGCCGTCGGTCCCGCCACCGCCGTTCCCGCCGACGCCGCCCTGGCCGCCGTTCTCGCCAGAGCCGCCGGTGCCACCGTCCCCGCCGGTTCCGCCGGTGCCGACGACGTTTGCTCCGTCGAGGCCGGGGCCGTCGTGGTAGCCGTCGCCGGGCGCACCGCCAGCGCCGGCCGCCCCGCCGTTGCCACCGTCGGCGCCGTTGGTGCCGCCGCCGCCCGTGCCGCCATTCCCGCCGTTGCCGCCATTGCCGTTGAACCCGTAATAGCCCGAGTTGCCATCAGATTGGGCCGCCGCGCCGCCGTCACCGCCGCTGCCGCCGGCGCCACCGTTGCCGGCCGCATAGACGGTGGTGTCGCCTGTCGTGCTGTCGGCGCCATCGCCGCCGGTGCCACCAATGCCGCCGGCACCGCCTTCGCCGCCGCTGCCAAAGGAGACGCCGTACTGCAAGTTGTTAGTACCAGCGCCGGGGCCGCCGCCGTCACCGCCGTCGCCGCCCGAGCCTGCGGCGCCACCGTTGCCACCGGCACCGCTGATGCCCGCGCCCCCGCCACCGCCCTGGCCGCCGGCGCCGCCGACACCCCCCTCACCGCCGCTGCCGCCGGGGCCGGTGCCGTAGCCGGCACCCCCTTCCGCGCCGGCGCCGCCCGTGCCGCCGTTGCCGCCGACGCCACCGTCCCCGCCGTTACCGGACATCGACCCGCCGTTGCCGCCGTTGCCGCCTGCGCCGCCGGCTTCGCCTGCCGTGCCGTTGCCGCCGGTGCCGGCGGAGCTGCTGGCCGTGGCCGCCGCCCCTGTGCTGCCCGCGGTGCCGTCGTCGCCGTTGCCGCCGGCCCCACCGTCGCCGCCGTTGCCGATGTAGTCGGCACTCCCACCGTTCCCGCCGGCACCGCCGTCGGCGCCGGCCCCGCCATCGCCACCGTTACCGATCATCCCGCCGGCACCGCCGCTGCCGCCCTGGCCGAGCGCATCGGTGGCGCCGTTGCCTCCGTTGCCGAACCACAACCCGCCGGCCTCACCATTGGCCGCTGCCAACGTTGAGTCCGGCGTTCCGTTGGCGCCGTTGCCGATTAGGATGCCGCTGCCGCCAAGGTCGTGCCACAACGTGTTGAGCTGGGTGTCGTAGGCCGCGCCGTATGAGCTACTGATCCACTCTTGCGCGAGCGTCTGAAGCATCGTGTCGAACGAACTAGCGGCAGGAGTGGGATCGGACGCCGACGCCAGCGCCGAATCTGCTGCACTCGCACCAAGATTGGTGGTGCTAGCGGCCAGATCAGCGGCGGGCAACGCCAGACCTGCCACGGGATCCGCACCCGACACCGCGTCAAGGCTGGTCAGCGGATCGACGAGACCGGTAAGGGAACCGGCGATGGAATTGATAATCGGCTCGAGGATCAGATCAAACCCGTCGGCATGAGCGGCCGGCGCGTTGGCCAGCGGAGTCGTCGCCGCAGCCAGAAACGCCGCGGCAGCCGCACTGAGACCGACCACACGTCGTCGCCGACGCGCCGTGTCCGTGCGCGACCGGCGATTCCGCCTGCTCGAGCGCTGAGCCATCCGCGGCTCCTAGGAGACTCTGAGGATTTCTTAGGCATTTGTAAGGTAGCCGCAAGATAGTCCTCAGGGGCAGGGTTGTCCGACAAATTCCTCGAACAGTTCCTAAAAGTTTCGGCTCACCGCGCCTCGAACGGTAGCGGCGCCGGCCAGCGGTCGAACCGCCTCATATGTTGGCCTGGTCGACCCGCAAGACCCACCGGCTGAACCTCCAGACGCCCTCGTGCTTGACCGCGGTGAACTCGTAGCAGCCGGTCAGTTCCGGAGCGGGCGGCCCGGCGTCACGAATGGCGAACACCTGGACATAACAACGCCCCGTGGCCTCGGTGGCGTCTTGATGGGTGAACCAAAAAGAGTTCAACGCGTGGCGGCGTTGGTTGTTCTCGGCCTGGAACGCCGCCTTCCTTGCCGCGAGAAGACTCATCACCGTGTCGACATCCTGTGATAGCGAGCGGTCCTCATGCTGCACAACAAGTTCCGGTGAGTCGGTGAATAAGTCCCGAAAGTCGTCCAGGTGGTTCTCGTCGTAGGTGTAGGCGTAGGCGCCAAACATGTTGATGATCGCCAGCCGATCGGCGACGTCGAATGCGGTGTCCCCGATTTGCAACTCGACCTCCTCGAAAGCCCATGCCGCTACAACGGGTCTGAGCGGGGCGCACTGCCTACGACCAGTTGGCTTGTCGTCGATACATTAGTGCGATGACAAGCACGATTCTCCTCAGCATCGCCGTAGTCGCCTCCGTCGCATTAAGCATCTGGATTGTGCAACGGGGCGGTCGAAATCGCTAGCAGCGACGGCTGGCAACGACACGGCGACGGAAAGGCAACGAATCGTAACGATTCATGCACCGCACTGGATTAGAGAAATTAGTGATGTCAGTGTGGTGCCTGTGCCGGCTAATGTTAGCGACCCGGTCCGCGGTTTATATCGGGACCAGATGGACACCCCACCCCAACGCTGTTCCCGCGGCCACTGGCTGCTGCCGGGACACATGATCGTCTACAACATCCCGTGTTCGTGCGGAGAGCACATCACCTGGGAGTGCGAATGTAGCGCGGTGACCTACGGCCCGGCGCTGACTGAAGGGTGCAGCCTGCTGGACCGTCCCGGGCGCGCCCGCTGAGTTCGACGCACCTCGCAGTCCCGAGCCGATAGCGCCGAGGTCCGCTCACGCCAAAACGTTCGAGCCGACACGATTTAAACCTGCGAACACTTGTCGCCCAGGTAAATAGGGAACGAACTAAATCAGAAGCTGACCCTGCCGCGGCAACACCGAATATTCTTGGCCGCGTGTCCTCCGGTTACAGCGGCAGGCTCGCCGCATTGCTCATGGTCCCAGTCGCAGTGCTCCTCGCATCGTGCGGCTTGTTTCACCACAACTCTGCACAGGCCGGGATCGGCCAAGAAGTCATTGACGGAAAGTTCGCGTTCATCGTCACCCAAGTCGACACCTCCCCCACGTTCGGCCAAACACGTGCCCAAGGTGTCTATTTCGTCGTGTCGATGGCAGTCAGGAACGTCGGCACAGAGGCACAGTTCTTTATGATGTCCGCTCAGAAGTTGAAGGACAAAGCTGGGCGCGAGTACTCCGCGGGCTTCATGGAGCCCCCGTTCTTGGAAGAAGTCAATAACATCAACCCAGGTCTTCAGGTGAGCGTCAAGCTGGCATTCGACGTGCCGCCCGGTACGAAACCGACTCAGATCCTGCTGCACGAATCGGAATCTTCACAGGGAGTACCGGTCAATCTGACAGAGTCGACATCCTCATCCGCACCTTCATCTTCGTCTTCCTCGCGCGCCTGACGGAGGCGGAAACCGTCCTTGACGATAAGCGAAGATCCGCCCTCCGCAAGCGTTGAGCCTGGAGCGACCGGCGCCGACGCCACGGGTACGAGCGGAGCGCCAGAGGCCCGCCTCGAACAGCCGACGCCAGCAGGCGAAGAACGCAAACCCGAACGCCGTGGCGTCATGCAATCCCTCACCGGGCTGTGTGTCCGGTATGTCGAACGGCTGATGCCCGACCCATATCTGTTCGCCGTCATCCTCACCCTGATCGTCGCCGCCCTGGTCGCCGTTCTGGTGAACGGCGCCTCGGCCGGCGGCATGCTCAAGGCCTGGTATGGCGGTGTGTGGGGATCGCAGAACATCTTCACGTTCGCCTTTCAGATGGTCCTGATACTGGTGACGGGCTACACGCTCGCCGAGGCGCCGGTCCTGAAGCGCGCCATCGTCTACATCGCCAGCAAGCCGAGGAACCAGGTCCAGGGAGCCCTGCTCTGTTTCAGCGTGAGCGCCGTCCTCGCCCTGCTGAACTGGGGACTCGGCCTGGTGGCCGGTGCGCTGGTCGCCCGGCAGGTCGCGAAGCGTTTTACCGACGCGCATTTCGGCTACCTCATCGCGGCGGCGTTCATGGGCTTCATCGTCTGGACACAGGGGCTCTCATCGTCGATTGCGCTGGCTAATACCGACAACGGCAGCCCAATTAACGTGATCCACAAACTGACTGGCATCACGGTGCCGCTGAAGCTGACGATCTTCCAGCCCTACAGCTGGCTGTCGGTGATCGTCGTGCTGGCGCTGCTTGCGCTCGCGATCTGGCGCATCGAGCCGGCGCAGAGCCTTGCGCCCGATCCCGCCGTGTTCGACGACCAGGACCAGCCGGAGGTGAAGATCGAGGGCAAGAAAACGTTTGCCGAATGGCTGGAAAATCTGTGGATCCTGAATGTCCTTGTATTCGCTGCGGGCATTGCTTATTTCTGCATCAGTGGTTTCGCGCTGAACATCGCATCGATGATCATGTTGTTCACGATCACCAGTGCGTTGCTGCACCGCACGCCGATCCGGTTCATCCGGGCGTTCACCGGCGCCGCGAAGGTGTCTGGTCCACTGCTGCTGCAGTATCCGCTGTACGGCGGCCTGGTTGGCTTGCTGGGTTATCTGCCCTCGCACGCGACACACGGGACCAAGCCGCTGCAGACGCTGCTGGCCCAGGCGGTCGTCAGCGGCGCGACGCAGTACACGCTGCCGTTTCTGACCTTCATCGGCTCATTGGTCATCAGCTTGTTCGTGCCGTCCGGCGGCGGGCACTGGGCCGTGCAGGGCCCGATCGCGGTCGACTCGGCGCTAGCGCTCGGTCAGCGCTCGCCGGCCTATCTCGGGTTGATCTCCATGGCGGTCGCCGTCGGCGAGGGGGTCGCGAACATGATCCAGCCGTTCTGGTTGCTGCCGTTGCTCGCGATCGCGAAACTCAATGTCCGCCAGGTGATGGGCTTTACGATCGTCGCATTCGTGATCGGCTTGGTGGTGTTGGGTGCGACCACCCTGATCGCTCCCTACGTCCTTTGACGCCGCGCGCCACAGGAGCGTTGGGCTGACTAATGCCCGGGCTGGCGCAATCTGATCTTCGCGCCGCCCGAGGAGAGCGAGCCGTGCACGGTGAGCACCCCGTCGGTGGAGGTGCCCGTCGGCACGTCAAATGACACCACGGCCTGAACGCTGTTTCCCGGACTGACTTGTACGGTCATTCCCTGCTTCCACATGGTGGCTTCGTTATTGGAGCTGAATTGATTGGTGCCGACTTGCAGCGTCTGTTTATACGCGAAGAAGCTCTGCGGCCGATCACCGACGTTGCTCACGGTGAGGTGCACGTTAACGAATTCGCCTTGTTTAGGCACGATTTCGAACTGAATGCTGGGGTCACTGGCGTTCTTTGACACGTCGACTGACGTCACAACAAACTTGAAGTTGCCGTCGCGAACTTCCTGCCCGATATCAGCAAGTGGCGCTGCGCTGCCGGCATTGGTGGTTGACGACGATCGGGAAGTCAAACCGGTGTTGTAGCCAATCTTGCCGATGATGAACAAGACCGCGAGGACCGCCACCACGATCAGCAGAGTTGGCACCCACTTCTTCCGTTGCGCTGGCGCTGGTGTTGGCTCCGACATAAGCCAGAAGGCTACGGGCGCCGCGGGATGCGTGTCTGTCGTTGGGGTTACAACAAGACGGCGACCGGGCGACGTCGCGGTGACTTCCCGAACAACTTGGTCGGCGATCTGGTGCAGACCGTCAGCCGCCGAGTCCCCTCTTGACGGCCGCGTCTTGCTTCTGGCCGACGTCGGTGACGAAGTCCGGTGGCGGCGGGGGCGTGTCCGGCGCGCCAACAAACTCCAGCGTGACGAAACCTCGGCCCTCGGTGAACATCAAGACCGTCATGCCCTTTGAACCGTCCGGTGAGTTACCCGACAATGTGGTTCCGCCGGTGCCAACATTGGCCGAATCCGTTTTGGGGTCCTTGACCATGCCCTGTCCCGTCTTTGCGGCGTTCAGCGCGCTCGTGGCAGCGGCCGGATCCGGCAGGACTTGGATGGTGTCGACAATATGGACCTCCTTGACCGTGACGCCGTTCTGATCTTCGGGGTGAGGTTGGCTGCTGAAGGTTATCGCGGCACCCGGTTGGCCATTGGGGTTGTTTGTCGGCGGGCCGGCGATGAAAGGCATCGGCGCATCGATATCAGTCGTCTTAATCAACAACTCGATGTAGCCACTCGGCTGTGCCGGCGCCGCGGAATTCGCGCTCCCGCTTGTGGTGGTCTCGGTTGTGGTAGCCGAGGTGGCCGATCCCGACTTCGCCGTCGATGACGACGGAGTGCTGCTGCAGCCGGCCATCAACACAGCCAGCGCCGTCGCTGCCAGTGCGCCAGCGAGCATCGTTTGAGAAAGCCTCATCGCGTCTTGCTCCGTATCCGAGCCCCCGATGTGGGTCTTCCTCCCTTTGCGGGCCCCAATGTTACGGCGCGCACAGCAGCGGTGGATGGAATCGACAACGTTGGCCAAGGCGACCCCGTCGAGTACGGGCTGGCGATTCGAAGTATTCGAGCCGGGATGCTCGCGAGCCCCGCGTATGAGTTGCAAAGCAACGACATAACGATGACCTAGCCCACGCTTGGCGACGGGGTCTAAGCATTAAGGATGACAACAATCAACGGGCGTTGGCGCGCTGGTTGGCGAAGGAGAGACAGACGATGATCCACATCGTTTTGGCCGCTGGCGTGTTGACGGTCTTCGGGCTATTGATCCGCCGCGAGTCGCGCATCTTGCAGGGTTACGAGTCGAAGTCGACACCGGGTAACACGACTCACGCTAAATCAACGCCATCAAAGACAATTCCCGTCGGACCAGGTCCATCGCCGCGATGACCGCGCTCGTCTGATGCAGGGGGCCTCGACTCCGCCGAGCGCGCTTCCTCCCGAGAGTTGTTGCCCCCCTGGGGGGTTCGCTGTAAGAGGCGGTTCGGCAGTAATTGCGATCAGGGTGCCTGCTTGAGTTGGATTTTGAACGGCCGTTGTTGGAGACCTGCTGGTTGGCCGCAGGCTGGCACGATGTAGGTTGATACGCCGGTGCCTTCCAGCGTCTTTGAGTCCCATGTGACGCGAGTGCGGAGAGCATTGGGAACCTGGGTACCGTCCGGACATTGCGCCGGGTCGGTAGTGTCCATTTTCCATTTTCCGCCAACCAACTGCGCCTGCAATGAACGGCCACCGGGTGTATTAGCTGCTGACGCGCATCCGTCGCCGCAGGGTGTGAAGTACCAATCGCTGGTAGTCGTTTGGCCATTTTCGGACGTGTCAGTCTCGATGTAGTGGCCGCTCATTTGGGGCGTACGGTCTGATGGACCCGCCCACGCTGTGCCGGTTGGACTGACGGCTAAACCGGCGTGTCAAGTTCCGGCACCCGCTTGACGAATGAGTTCCGGTAGGTGCTTTACAGCGGCATCGTTCGGCGCATCTTGGCGCAGCTTTCGGGGACGACCTTGCGGGGTGGCGTAGGCGCCGTGCTCCTTAG
>Ga0335075_10002713_pt1 | contig 28270 bp, 26 predicted proteins | sample Lox_Sample_24_FD_206723 | JGI IMG/M metagenome (GOLD analysis project Ga0335075, IMG submission 206723) | Soil microbial communities from Loxahatchee National Wildlife Refuge, Florida, United States - Lox_Sample_2.4 | ecosystem: Environmental > Terrestrial > Soil > Wetlands | place: USA...
GCACCGCTGCAAACAGCTTCGGGGCATCCAGCAGCCCGAGTGCGGTACCACCGGCCGCAAGCCCTGCCGTCCTCAGGAAGGCCCGGCGGCGGCACCCCTCGGGCGTGGACCTCGGTTTCCCGTCGCATCTGTTCGCTGCAAACTTTCGCATCGACGCATCCTCCTCTGGCATTCTGTTCTTCTGAACGGCGTACCGCCGCCGCCCGCATAATTCTCAGTTACGGCCTCATCCGACAGTCGGCGTTCGGTCTCCGAACCAATGCACCCTCTCTCTGCCGATCAAGCCGCCATGAGTTTCCGCCCGCCCGACGGCATGTCAATCGCCCCGCCCACGCGGCTCCCGGGCAGCATCGAGACGATCACAGCGGCGTGGTGCGGCGCGCCATGGCATCGTCCCAGACGTGATCGCGATTCTCGTCGAACACGAGCTTGGCATCTTCGGCGGTGATGAACCAATCGCCGCGCGCCATTTCCATCGCGAGTTGACCCGGCGCCCAGCCGGCGTAACCGAAGGCGATCAGGCTTTTCCTGGGGCCGCGACCGTGCGCAATGTCCAGCAGGACCTCCGGGTTCTCTGTCATCGCGACACGGCCGTCGATCCTGATGGTACCGGTGCGGTGATAGTCGGCGCTCTGCACGACGAAGACGGCCGACGGCTCGACCGGGCCGCCATCGAAGACGCGGACGGTTCCTTTGACCCCCGTACCGGTCAAGCCCAGCGCGTTCAACAAGCTGGCCCATGGCACCAAGGCGACGGGCCGGTTGATCACGATGCCCAGCGCGCCGCTTTTGTCTTCCTTCACCAGCAGAATGACCGCGTGCCAAAACCGTGGATCCCGGATCTGGGGGGAGGCGATCAGGAGATCTCCGGCCAGCGACGCATGCGGCGGTTCGATCTCAGGGGGCGACGGAGCGGTGGGCGAGAGCGTTACCGACCAGAGCATGGCGGCAAGAGACAGCAACGCCGGAGAGAACCATGTGAAACCCATGGGATCGATGCTCGCCACCATCGCCGCCGCCCGGGAAAGCGCCGGCGGCGCGTTCTACTTTATCGGCCCCGCCAGGCCCGCCTGACAAGCGCGGGCTTCTTGTCCTTGTAGCCGCGCCACTCGAAGCGGCAGCAGGGCCGCCGCATCAGGCTTGCCTACGCGCCGCTGGTCAATCACAGGTGGCAGGTTCACCTCTTCGCCACCTGTCGCCGACTCACGAGGTCGCCGATCGCCTGCGGCGGCGCAGCTTTTCAGATCGATTTCGAGTTCATCGACCACGCCTTGGGGCTCCAGACCGAAGGGCTTCGCGGAGGCTGGCGCGTCCTGGCGCCGTCACGTGCGACCAGGGCCTCTTGCCTTCCTCGAGGGCACCCACTCTACTGCCGCAAATCTCGGGCGCTGAGATTGCAACGCTCTCGAGCGCGCGGCAGGCGCCGTAACGGGCACCGCGCCGGTTCCCGCTGATCTTCCGGAGCGCGCATGACCGAGCACGACACCATCCCTGGCCTGCACCATGTCACCGCAATCGCCGCCGGCGCGCAGGCGAACCTCGACTTCTACACCGGCGTGCTCGGCCTCCGGCTGGTAAAACGTACGGTCAACTTCGACGCGCCCGATACCTATCATCTCTACTACGGCGACACTGAAGGAAGCCCCGGCAGCCTCCTCACGTTCTTTCCCTTCGCGGATGCTGCACCTGGCCGCGCCGGCCCCGGCATGATCGAAACGACCGCATTCGCCATTCCCGAGGCCGCGCTCGATTCCTGGATGGGCCGTCTTGCGGACGACGGGTATCAGTTCGACGGTCCCGCAAGCCGCTTCGGCGAGCGGCTGCTGAGCCTCAGGGATCCGGACGGGCTCACGGTCGAGCTTATCGCCGAGGCCGGCCTCGAGGCTGCCGGCGCCGCTGGCCCGGCACCGGCGGTACCCGCGATCCGCCATCTCCACGCGGTTGCGCTTTGCGTGGAAGCACCGGAGCGGACCGCCCGCCTGCTCACCGAGACGTTCGGCTATGTGGCCGCCGGTGAGGAGGCGGGGCGCCGGCGCTTCCGCGCCCAGGGCGGCGCCCGCGCCAGCGTCCTCGATCTCCTGCCCCAGCCGGACCGGATGCGCGGCAGGATGGGCGCCGGCACCGTGCACCACGTCGCCTTCCGGGCCCGCGACGAGCGAGAGCAGCTCGCCTGGCGCAAGGACATCGTCGCCCTCGGCTTCGACGTCACGCCGGTGCTGGACCGGCAGTACTTCAAGTCCATCTACTTTCGCGAGCCGGGCGGCGTGCTGTTCGAGATCGCGACCGACCCGCCGGGCTTCGCCATCGACGAGGGGCCGGCTTCGCTCGGCACGGCGCTCAAACTACCACCGTGGCTGGAGCCGCAACGCGCCGAGATCCAACGCCGGCTTCCGCCCTTGCGGCCGCGCAGGGAATGAGTCCGGGCGAGGCGGCCGGCGCGCGCCACCCGGCGCCGCGCGTGGCGGAAGCCGGCGCGCCGCTCCACCGGGCGAAGGCCGCGATGGTGATGCTGCACGGGCGCGGCGCAGATGCCGCGGACATGCTCGGCCTGGCGGAAGTTCTCGCCCAGCCCGACCTCGCGTATCTCGCGCCGGAGGCACCGGGCCGCAGCTGGTATCCGTACTCGTTTCTCGCCCCGATCGAGCGCAACGAGCCGTTCCTCTCCTCGGCGCTGCAGATACTGGATGGGCTCACGGAACGGCTCGCGACCGCCGGATTCCTGCCCGGCCGGATCGTTCTGCTCGGCTTTTCGCAAGGCGCCTGCCTCGCCCTCGAGTACGCGGCGCGCCGCGCGCGGCCCTATGGCGGAGTGGTGGGCCTGAGCGGCGGTTTGATCGGGCCGGAGGGAACGCCCCGCAGCTATCCCGGCTCGCTCGCCGGTGTGTCCGTCTTCCTCGGATGCAGCGACGCGGACCCGCATATTCCGCTGGCCCGCGTGCACGAGACTGCGTGCGTGCTTCGCGGTCTCGGCGGTGCCGTGACGGAGCGGATCTATCCGGGCATGGGGCACGGCATCAACGACGACGAGATCAAAGAGGTGAGGCGCCTGCTGGCGAAGTTTGCAGTTGCGGACCGGCTGGGCTAGGGCGGGATGCGGTCGCCTCAGCTCACCCATCCCGCTCCAGCCGTTGTTTTCCCCGCGTGATAGAGACCGAGGGCGATTCCGCCCCCGGGTCATTACGCTCTAGCCCGTACGGGCGCCGGCCGGCGGCGGGAGAGGCAAACCGGCAGAGCTCAAAGAGGTCTCGATGCGGCCAACGCCCCCTCGATTTCGCGAGCCCGGCCTCCTGCCCTGAACTGTTCGACGAGCTCGGGCCGCCGGGTGATCTGCAGGCGGTAGAGACGCTCCGCGGCGGCGATGAGATCACCGTGCCGGCCGAGCGCGCGATCACCCAGTTCGACGATGCGGAGGTTTGGCCAGATCTGCGGTCGAATTCGCAGAATGTCGGCAAAGACCGCGTCACCGGACCGATCCGGCATGGCCTCGGCGAGCAACAACGCCATCGCCGCGGACGATCGCGAGATGCCGGCGTGGCAATGCACGAGCAGATGCGCGTCAATTGCGGGTTGCTGGCCAAGGTCCCGGCCGAACGCGAGCAACTGTTCGATATGGACCGGCTGCGGCGGGATCGTTCCAGGATCTTCTTCGATCACGTCGTGAAAGCGAAGCTCAAGTTTCTTATGAGCGTCAAAGGTGTCGAAGACGTCGGGGACGGGCCACTCCGGGTCGAGGATGGAGAGGACGTGCGTGACGCGCGCCTCGCGATGTCCGGCGAGTTCATCGAGGCCGCAGACGGTGATCCGGAACGGCAGTGGCATGAAGGCTCCGGCGGCTGGAGGAGCAGGCAAGGCACACGCAGCATACTACCGGACGTGGCGCGGCCCCGCCTACCGGCGGCCCACACACTCAGCCGGCGTACTCGGGATCCAACCGCCGTGCTCGCGCCGAAGCAAATACAAGGGCTTTCGTGGCGCAGTGATCGACCGCCGATACCGCGAGTCCGGCGCGCCTCCGCCGGCAAGGCCGCCCGCAGAATACCGGCTGCCGCCGAGGGCGAACATGCCACGCGCAATCCAGGGCCACGGCAGACAAAGCGCTTGGCGATGCTAGCGATCGTCGCCGAGGCCGCGTTGCGGGAGAAACCGGGATCCTGAGCTGATCGCCGCACTTGCCGCCCGGTGCCGAGCCGGGCGGTTTCTTGTGCCCGGGCAGCGGGAAGACTTGCCGTCGAGCACGATACGCATCACGTATCGCCACAGTGATTCGGTCCTTCGCAGACAAGCGAACCGCGGCTGTCTGGACGGATCGGATGCCGAGGGGGCTGCCGGTTGATTTGACGAAGCGGGCACGCCGCAAGCTGCGGATGCTGGCGGCGGCAAGCCGGATGGATGATCTGGCGAAACCGCCCGGCAATCACCGGGAAGTGCTCGTCGGCGATCGAGCGGGCCAGTACAGCATCCGCATCAATGACCAGTGGCGTATGTGCTTCGGCTGGCGGGAAGGGGACCCATACGACCTGGAAATCGTTGATGCACGACCTTGAGGAAGCCCGCCGGCGTCTCCGCCGTCCGACTGGAAAGCAGCGGCCCGAACGGCCAGCAGCGGCATCTTTACCCGGAGCAAGAAGCCGCGATCTTCCTGGCTGAGCGGTACGGCCTGATCGAGGCTTCGACCAAGGCGGGGAAGATGGTTGGCTCCCTAGCGTGGCTGGCCGAGCGGTGATCCTTTCCCGCAAAGGCCGCTCATTCTGGTGGGTTGCGCCGTCCTATGGCCAGGCGGGAATCGCATTCTGCCGCGTGAAGAACATGCTGCCGGTGATGCGCAATGATATTTCGTGTGCAGTGGTGCGCTTGGCGCTAGAGGGTGTTATGTATTTTGCGTCAGAAGAGCGGCGTGCTTGAGCATGTATCCGACGAAGGCGACGACATGCAGTCCCGCGAGGGTTTGGGCGTATCGCTCGTAATCTTTGACAAGCCGTCGGCAACGCGTGGCCCGGGCGAAGGATCTTTCAACGACCCAGCGCCGCGGCAGCAGGACGAAGCCGCGTTTGGCTTCCGGCAATTTGACCACTTCCAGGGTGATACCCTCTGCGGCAGCCGCTTTCGCGGCCACATCTCCAGTGTAACCCTGGTCGGGCATGGAACGGCATAACGGCGCGGCTGAACTATCGTCCGTTTTTGCCCCGAATGCTGTGCCTCAAAAGAACGCCAGCGCTTGCCCATTCAGCCGCCGAAGTTCGATTACGGCGCCCAAACACACGCCGCTCGCGAAATCGAAGCCGACGACTGCGTCCTGGGCGACACAGTAGAACTGCCCGTCGGACGCAAACCTAAGTCCGCGCGGTCTGCGAAAGGCGGCTTGGTCGAGAGGAGTGAAGACGCGAACAAGTTGCCCGTTGCTCGCGTCGTATTCCCGAACACCCGTCACTGCATCCGGAGCACCAAACGGATACTCGCTGACAACGAGTACGTTGCCATTTGGCGCAATGATGAGATCCAACGGGCTGAGCTCCGGATCCCTCACGAACCGCGGCGACAGGATGCGCCCGTCTTGGGCGAAAACGCCGATCGTGTTCTCCCCTTCGCCGTCCGGACCGATCCCAGAAGCGAGGAATAGTCGGCCATCGCGGCCAAACGCAAATCCACGCGGGAACGGCACGATTCCCGGCGGCAGGACCTGTTCCCGAGTGGCATTGAGCTCTCTAGCAAAGGCCAGAATGGTACGGGCGACGCGCGACCCGACGTAATAGCGGCCATCAGTGCCAAAAATACCCCCGCCTGGGTTTAGTCCGCCGATCGGTCCGGTATCGCGAACGACTTTCCCATCCAGATCAAGCGCTAACACCCGATCGGCGCCGCTGTTGAGAAATAGAAGTCCTTCTTCCTCATCGACGGCCAACCCTCGCGGATCGGCTATCCGGGCGTCCTCGCTGAAGACGCCGCAGGGTTTGCCATCAGCAGCAAACGCAAGCAACGCTCCATAGCCGTCACCGTTCATACCAGCGGCGCTTGTGACAAGAAAGCGCACGGCGGCTAACCTCCCATGAGTTTCTCGATGGTGATCGGTAGATCCCTAAGTCGTTTGCCTGTAGCATGATAGACAGCGTTGACGATAGCGGGTGCTACAGAGACGGCTGTCAGCTCTCCAAGCCCTTTAGTTCCAAGCGGACTCGCTTCTTCGTCCGGCCGGCCGACGAATAGCACCTCCAGCTCTGGGATGTCCGAGTTGGTGGGTACGAGATATCCAGAATAGTTCCGATGTAGAAAGCGTCCCATATTCGGATCGGTCACCGATTGCTCCATCAATGCCTGCCCGGTTCCCCAGATGATGCCGCCGATCGCCTGGCTGCGCGCAAGTTTTGGATTGATGATCCGGCCTGCGTCGTAGGCGCCGACGATGCGGTTCAGGCGAACCTGCCCCAGCTCTTCATCCACGCGCACCTCCGCGAAGACCGCGGCAAAGCTGAAAATGGCCTTCGGACCATTAGCCTCGTCGACCGGGTCATAGCCCGCTTCAGCGACGACACCCGCATTTGTACCTGTCGCCTTGTCCCGCGCGGCCCGCGCGGCAAGCAGTACGGCAGCGCCGGCATTCGCCATCGTTGCCGACCCAATGGCGGCATGGGACTCCGGCAGGCGGGTATCCCCAAGATGGACCGTCACCTTGTCGGCCGGCAGCCCAAGCGCATCGGCTGCGACTTGCTGCATGACGGTGTAGGTACCCGTACCGAGGTCGTGCATACCAGCCTCAACCAGCGCACTTCCGTCGCTGTTCAGGGTGACGCGGGCCTTTGCCGGCCACCGCCAGTGCGTATAGACCGCGCCTGCTACACCCTGTCCGATCAAATAGCGGCCCTTGCCCATCGACCGCGGTTTTGGCGGGCGATTGCGCCAACCGAAACGCTCGGCGCCCTCAAGGAGGCATTGGCGCATCCCGCGCGTAGAGAACGGCCTTCCAGTGAGGGGATCATTGTCGGTATCGTTCAGAAGCCGCAGTTGCACGGGATCGACGCCCGTCGCATAAGCGAGCTCGTCCATTGCGCACTCAAGCGCAAAATGGCCGAGCGCCTCGTGTGGCGAGCGCATTGCGGTTGGCGTGTTACGATTGACATGAACAATCTTGTGGCCAGTAGAGATACCACCGCTTGCGCCCCACAGGAACCGCGCGGCGTTCGCCGCGTACTCGATGTAGTTGTCAAACACCGAGGTTGCCGAGATGCTCTCGTGGCTGATACCTCGCAGCCTGCCGGTTCTGTCTGCGCCGAGACGGAGCGCTTGGATCGTTGCCGGCTGATGCCCGACCATCGAGTACATCTGCGCACGCGTAAGCTGAACACGAACTGGTCGCTTCAGTACTCTCGCGGCGGCCGCCGCCAGCAAAGTGTGCGGCCAGACATAGGCCTTACCACCGAATCCGCCGCCAACGAACTCGGAGACGACGTTGATCTTCTCCGGCGGGATCCCAAGGACAATCGCGACGAGCTGCTTCGTGCCGAAAATGTGCTGCGTCGTGTCGACCAGCGTCAGCGTTCCGCCCGCATCCCAGCTTGCCAGCGTCGAGTGCGGCTCCATCTGGTTGTGGTGGCGATCGGCGGTCGTATAGACCTGCTCGATCCTGACATCGGCGGCCGCGAGTGCCTTGGCAGCATCTCCTACGGAGGTCCTGACGGGCCAAAGGAACTGCGGCGGATCGATTGCCTCCCGTGCCGCGTCGGCGCTGAACACCATCGGCGGCTGCAACTCGTATTCGGCCTTGGCCAGCTCTCCCGCGTAGGCAGCTTGGTCCAACGAATGCGCCACCACCAGCCCAACCGGCTGACCGGCATAGTGAATCATGTCGTCTTGAAGTGGAAGGTAGCTCTGTCCGTGCGGCCGCAAGTGACTCCATGGGATAGGCGTTGGATTGAAGCGGGGCATCGAACGCGCAGTAAACACGGCAACCACTCCTGGTGCCCTCTCCGCGGCTGCGGTATCGAGAACAAGGAGGCGGCCGTTAGCAATCGTGCTGTGAATGATCGAGGCATGTAGCGCGCCCTCCATCCGCACGTCGGCCGAGTAGTGCGCTTTTCCCGTAACTTTCAGACGCCCGTCAGCGCGCGAAAGCGGTTGCCCGATTGCGTTCACGCGCAACCTCCTGCCGTTTGCAGCGCACGTAGTGCAGCCTGCTGCGCGAGCTGCAGTTTGAAGGCATTACTCGCAAGCGGCCTCGCATCAGAGAATGATGTGGCGATTGCGCTTTTCACTCTCTTGGTGTCATCCAGAGAAACGTCCATGAGGGCTCGCTCGGCGGCGGCCAGACGCCATGGCTTGGGGGCAACCCCGCCCATTGCAAGTCGGACAGTTTTGATCCGTCTGCCGTTGAGTGCTACTGCGACGGCAACCGAAACAAGGGCAAACTCGTAGGACTGGCGGTCGCGGACTTTGAGGTAGTGCGATGTCCGACTTTCGGGGTGGGCGGGGATGTCGATCGCAACGATCAGTTGGCCACGGCCGAGCACCGTGTCCTGCCCCGGTGTATCTCCCGGTAGTCGGTAAAAATCGGCGAAGGGAATGGTGTACTCGTGTCGGTAGCTACGTACCCGCACTGTTGCATCCAGCGCTGAGAGCGCGACGGCGAGATCAGACGGGTTCACCGCCACACACGCATTGGACCAACCGAAAATCGCATGCGTTCGGTTCAGTCCATGCAGCGCGGCGCAACCGGAGCCCGGCTTGCGCTTGTTGCATGGCAATCCGTCATCATCGCGGAAATACGCGCAGCGGGTCCGTTGCATAATATTGCCGCCAATCGAAGCCATGTTGCGCAATTGACCGGAAGCCGACAGCAGCAGCGCCTCTGCAACGACCGGGAAGCGTTCGCGGAGCCGCAGATCCGCGGCCACATCGCTCATCCGGGCCAGGGCGCCGATGCGCAGGCCCCCGTCCGGCAATTCCTCGACTTTCGCCAGGCCAGGCAGCCGATTTATGTCGAGCAATCGGGCAGGTGCCGCCGCCCGGTCTTTCATCAATCCGATCAGGTCGGTACCGCCCGCAATGAAGGCCACAAGCGGATCGTTCGCGTGTGTTGCAATGGCGCCATCGAGATCGGTAGGCGGCACAAATGTGAACGGCTGCATGCTTCAAACCTCATTTGCGGTGCTCTGCAACGCGGCAACAATATTTGGATAGCAGGCACAGCGACAGAGGTTGCCGCTCATGCGTTCGCGAATCTCCGTATTCGTCAAATCGGCTAGGGTGAATGGCCGCGTGACGTCTTCTGTGGCGGCGCTTGGCCAACCGGCCTTCGCCTCCGCGATCACGGCGACGCCCGATATGATCTGCCCAGAGGTGCAGTAACCGCACTGGAAGGCATCGTGTTCTATGAATGCGCGCTGAAGGGGGTGGAGTTGACCGTTCTGCTCCAGCCCTTCGATCGTGGTGATCTCCTTGCCTGCCTGCATCACCGCCAGGGACATGCAGGACAAGGTGCGCCGATCATCTACCAGGATCGTGCAAGCGCCACACTCCCCCCGATCGCAGGCCTTCTTGGTACCGGTCAGCCCCAATTCCGTGCGCAGGGCGTCGAGCAGTGTCGTTCGGGGCTCGACAGTGATGGTGCGGGAGTGGCCGTTGATTGTCATCGTGACGATCGCCGATTCGATTCCGATACCGCGTCGGATGCTGTGCATGTCTCCCCCCAATTTGCTCTCATCTCGCCGCCCGGGAGTCGCACAGAGGTTGGCCTCTGGCCGCGATAACGGTGGGCGACATGCGGGGATTATGCGCATCGTCATGCCCAGTGCCGCGTTGTATCTTGCAAAGAAGTGAAATACGGTGATCTGAACTGAGGTTAATAGAGGGAGTTGTCGGCGATCGGTCGGCGCTAAAGGACGCCGATAGCCGTCGTCTGTGCGGCGACAAAATCTGCGAAGGCCCGGGCTTTAGCGCTGGGTTTCTGGCCCGGCGGATATACTGCCCAGAGATCAATTGCTGGTAGCGACCAGTCGGTCAGCACCCGCTGGACCGTGCCTGAGCGAAGCTCCGAGCTGAACATCCACGCCGAGGCCACTGCCAGCCCTAAATCGGCCAGGACGGCTGCCCGAACGCCCTCGGCGGAGTTGATGCGTAATGGACCCGAGACGCTGACCGATACTTCGGTAGCGCCCTTACGAAAGCTCCAGGTGCTCCCCTCCCTTTCGTAGATGACCGCCGTGTGCGCGATGAGTTCGGCGGGTGCCGCCGGAATCCCGGATCGGCCGAAATACAAGGGGGTGCCAACCACGCAGTGTGGGGCAGACGCGAGCCGTCTTGCGGTAAGGGACGACGAGGCTCCGAGCGACCCCATACGCAACGCCATGTCTATTCCCTCTTCGACCAGGTCGGTCATGCGGTCGTCGAGTACAAGATCCAACGTCAGGCCCGGATGGGATTCCAGGAATGGGTGCAGGTAGGGGATTACGTGCAATCGCGCGAATGTCACAGCGGCGCAAATCCGCAAACGTCCGGTTAGGCCTGCTCCGGCGCCGCGGGCCGCCAAGTCGGCCTCGTCGGCTTCTGCGATGGCGCGCTTGGCACGATCGTAATAGCTCTGCCCGGCCTCGGTCAGCGACAGGCCGTGGGTGGAACGGATGAGCAACCGTACGCTCAGCCCTTCCTCCAGCCGCGCTACGGCCTTGGACACCGCGGGCTGGCCGACGTTCAGCACCCGAGCCGCGGCCGAGAACGACCCGGTCTCGACCACGCGAACGAAGATCTCCATGGCGACAAGGCGATCCATGCCCATTCCTCCCAGGAATGAACGTTATCGTCACAGGACAGCTGCCGCATCAACCCGACTTAGGTCAGTCTCAGTTCCTGCGACAATTTCGCCTGGGGCGGAGCCCGAGGACCCCATGTCCCTGCAAGCCAAGCTGGACGCATTCAAGGCGGACTTCGAGGCCGAAAAGCCGCCAGTTGGCGTTGTGTAAACTTCAACTTCGTACCAACATGAGGGAGCAGCCATTCTGCGAGATGCTTGGTCGTATTTTCGCGAGGGTCTCAAGCATTTCACGGTGGTCTCTCCTTGCAACGCAGACTGTTGTAGGGCGAATGCGCGGCGATGGATGATCCCACCCACCTAGAGACGAATAGCTTCGCCTCTTTTGGTCCATTCCGACTGTTTGCGGCCGAACGGCTGCTGCAGAAAGAGGGCGAGCCGCTTCCCCTCGGTGGTCGCGCCCTCGACATTCTGATCGCACTTGTTGAACGCGCCGGAGAAGTTGTTACACACAGGGAGCTGCTCGCGCGCGTGTGGCCCGATGTGACTGTGGAGGAAGCCAACCTTCGCGTCCATGTCTCCGGCCTTCGAAGGGCTCTCGGAGACGGACACAAAGGTAATCGCTACGTGGCAAATGTTCCTGGCCGGGGTTACTGCTTTGTCGCCCCGGTTGCGCACTCCAGGGATTCACGGCCCTCGGCGGTCGCGCCGTCGCGAACGGTTCGATTGCAACAACTGCCCCCCCGCCTCGCCCGGATGGTGGGCCGCGATGATGCTATCCGCGCCCTGTCAGAGGAGCTAATGGCGCGGCGCTTTGTCAGTATCGTCGGCCCCGGAGGTATTGGCAAGACGACCGTCGCAGTCTCCGTTGCCCACGCCCTGCTAGACGGGTTTAATGGATCGGCCTTTTTCGTCGATCTGGGCGCACTGAGCAATTCCCAACTCGTACCGGCGACGGTCGCTTCGACGCTTGGCTTCACAATGGGAGGGCAGGACGCCTTTCAAAGCCTGCCGGCATTTCTCGGCGAAAGGAAGGTGCTTCTCGTTCTCGATAACTGCGAACATGTGATCGATGTGGCGGCTCCATTGGCCGAGCACATCGCTAGCTCGGCCCCTCAAACGCACATCCTGGCGACCGGCCGAGAAGCGCTCCGGGTCGAGGGAGAACATGTTCACCTGTTGCATTCTCTCGATAATCCGCCCGAAACTACTGGGCTGACAGCTGCGGAAGCGCTCAGGTATCCGGCGGCACAGCTATTCATGGAGCGGGCTGAAGCGAACGGTTATCAATCTCAGCTGACCGATGCCGATGCGCCGATCGTGGCCCGGATCTGCCAAAAGCTTGATGGTGTCGCCCTTGCAATCGAGCTAGCCGCCGGCCAGGTCGGCTCCCTTGGGATTCGGGGGACTGCAGAATTGCTCGACCATCGCTTTGGCCTACTATGGCACGGACGCCGTACCGCGCTACCGCGCCATCGCACACTGACAAAGATGCTCGACTGGAGTTACAATCTGCTCTCAGAGTACGACAAAACAGTCCTGGGCAGGCTATCGGTTTTTGCTGGCGATTTTACGCTCGAGGCTGCCTGCCACATCGGGTCGGAGGTCGATGGGGACCATCCGGACGTTGCCGACGCTGTCACCAGTCTGACAAGCAAGTCACTGATAGCAACGACCGCAATAAATGGAGTTCTATTTTATCGGCTGCTCGACACCACGCGCACCTACGCCGCCACTAAACTCACCGAACGCGGCGAGGTGAACTATGTCACCCGTCGACTTGCGCTCTTTTATTCGAACTTTCTTCAACACGAGGAAGTTATCCAGTCGCGTTACGGCGAGCATGATCTTTCGGGATACATCCCGCACCTCGGTAACGTATGCACGGCACTCGAGTGGGCGCTGTCCGACCAAGGCGACGCCGCCATCGGTGTGGATCTTGCCGCCTGGGCGGCGCCCCTGTTCGTTGGATTGTCACTTCTAAGAGAATGCAAGCGCTGGTGTGGGCGCGCGCTGGCAGCTCTCGACATCGCTCACCGAGGCAGCAAACAGGAGATGATTCTGCAGGAAGCGGCGGCTCTGTCATCGCTGTTCACCAAAGGTGACAGCGAAGAGGTCCGCAGGGGAATTGAACGTGGGCTAACCATTGCTGAGGAGCGCGGGGATCAGTTGCACCGACTGCAGCTGCTTTATGGTATGAACATTGTTCTTACGCGATTTGGCGACTTCCACGGAGCCCTCGCGGCTGTGGAACAGGCTGGCGCCGTCGCGCGGAGCGCTGACGATCCGATCGGCCTGATCATGACAGAATGGATGATGGGCGCTTCTCACCATTTGGTGGGAAACCAGGCGGCGGCGCAACTCTATTGCGAGCGTGGCATGAGTCATGCGGCTGCCTTGGGGACTGTCAACGCCAACTTCTTTGGTTTCGACCATCGGGTCTGCGCTCTTGTCGTTCTTGCGCGCGCCTTGTGGCTGCGTGGCCTGTCCAACAGGGCGCTTCGCGCCGTGCAGATGGCCATCGATGAAGCAGCCATACGGAATGATCCGGTTAAGACCTGTTTTGCGCTGAGTTATTGCGCGCCGGTGTTTCTATGGGCCGGTGACTTGGACAAGGCTTCCGCTCTCATCGAGCAACTGATGGCCCACGCGGCGCGATACGCGCTGACTCCTTACGAGGCTATCGGGATTGGTTTACAAGGTGAACTTGCTATCAAACGCAACGAACCGGAAGCTGGTCGGACTTTTCTACAGAGCGCTTTGGGAATTTTGCACAAGGTGCAGCACAACATCCTGGTCACCGGCTTCACCGGTAAGCTGGCAGAAAGCCTCGCGCAAATTGGACAAGTCGACGAGGCTTTTCTTGCAATCGAGGGAGCGATAGCACGCTCGCGAAATTATGGAGCCACATTCGATCTCGCGGAACTGCTGCGGATCAAGGCGGAGATACTGACAGCTATACCGCAACAGGGCTACGGGTCAGCTGTGGATTGCCTGCGTGAAGCGCTTGCAGTCGCGCGCGAACAGTCTGCGCTTGCCCTAGAGCTACGAGCGGCGACAGCCCTGGCTCGCTTGCTGTCTCAAAGCGGGCAATGGGGTGAGGCACACGAGACGCTGGCTCCGGTCTACGATCGCTTCACAGAGGGATTTGAAACGCCAGATCTCGGAACGGCGGGGCGACTCATAAAGCAGCTAGCGTAGAGGCGATTGCTCTCTGAACAAGGTCACTTCCTTCATGAGCAGCCGAGCCAGAACGTCCTCTGGCCGCCGAGCCGGAACTCCAAGACTACCCTCTCGGCTTCTGTCCGCGATTTGCACTTCTTTACAGGATACAACGCGCCAAAGCGTATGACGGCGCGCATCGTCATTGCAGCGTGGTGATCCGCGTACCCGCCAGTACGAGAGCCGTCTTCATGCCGCCCTTTCACTATCCGCCCAGCGCCCGGGCGGCGCTTCCGCCGCTGTTAGCGGCTTATGTCGAGGCAACCAACAGCTTCGATCTCGAGCGCCTGCTCGCTACGTTTGCCGACGACGCTCTCGTCAATGATCAACTACGAGAGTATTGGGGAAAGGCGGCCATCAGGGAATGGGCTGAACGTGACATCATCGGCGAAAGGCTGACGATGGAAGTGACCGACGTGATCGAACACTATGGAAACATTATCGCGACTGCGAATATCGATGGCAATTACGATAAACGGGGGATGCCGGATCCCCTGGTGCTCGCATTCTACTTTACCCCGCATTGCGAGCAGATCATCCAGTTGATCATCCTTCGCAATCGGTTTGACATCTGAAATACAGTGAGTTTGCTCGCCGGAAGGTCTGCTACGAACCCAGCGCAGCCCTTCGAGAGGATATAGCGCAACGAGCTCCTGCAAAGAAGGCAACCATGCGGCTTTACATCTACCTGCAACTCTAAACTCCCCTTCGCAGGAAGACAGAGCGACGCTACTCCAGGCAGCTGCCTCCACTACGCGCGACTGTAAGCGACTTGAGAAGGCAACCTGTACCGCCGGAAACACAAATCGGGAATACCACCAGCCGTGAGAATATCGGACGAGACGCAAGGCACAACCAGTTCGAGGAGGACAATGCAATGACACAGCTAAACGAGAAAGCTCAGACAAATTGTGGATATCCGGATCGTGGCCCGGGCAATGACAGGGGCGCGATTACCGGCCCCGCCAAAGCCTGGTTCGGGCGACGGTCGGCGCTTCTCGCTGGCGTAAGTATTCTTGGCACGACGGCACTCATTCGGCGAAGCTGGGCGGTTGGGATGGCCGTCGTTAACGACAGCCAATATGACATCTTTAGCGTACTGACTGCCTATTCTGAGTTTGGTACGTTCGAGGGGCTGGTCGAGCAGGCAGGGTTGGCTGGTGCTGCGCGGTCAGCCGTAGATGTTACGCTCTTTGCGCCTACAAATGCTGCATTCTATAGGTATCCGAACTACCTACAAACCCTGGTTCCGGGCGGCAGCAATTCATTTCCGGATACACGGAAACTCATCGAGTTTGTGCGCAACCATGTCGTGCGCAGCATTTACGCGCCGGCCCAGTTTGAGGGCAAGAAGCTGAGCCTCATTAGCCTTGCTGGTTACCCGGTGGACATCGACGGTACCGGCGCCGGGGCCCCGATCGTCAGCTATCACCTGGTTGGGGGGCAGACTGTGGAGGCGCGGATTACGGCACAGCCGATTCGGGCTAGTAACGGAATCATCTACCCAATCAATAAAGCAATTCTTAGCCTATAGAGAGTGACGTCGGTCCGTACGTGACGGCCGCTTACGCGGCGGTCACGTGCAGGCGGAGCTTGAGCTAAAGGTGCGCTGATCAGCGAGATGAACGAGATCAGCGCCATGGAGAACCGCGATCGTAAACCTAGATGAGGGCTGGCCTCCTGCGGCCAACCGGTCAATTGGGGAGAACGCTATGGATCTGCCTCAGGCTGAGTACTTTGCAGCTTATCGCAGTATGACTCTGTCACGTGATGAGAAAGGTGTGCTTGTCGCCGAGTTACATAGCAACGGTGGTTCGTTCACTATGGACGCACAAGCGCATACGGAGTTTGGCGATGCGTTTCACAGAATCGGACAGGATCGAGCGAACAAGATCGTTATTCTCACCGGCGCCGGCGGAGATTTTATTGTGGACGTCGAATGGGCGTCGTTCGGAGATGTCTCCGACCCGCGCGCCTGGAGCAGAATTCACGACGAGGGTTGCCAAACATTAGAGAACATTGCGAACATCCGCGTTCCGGTCATAGCAGCCGTCGAGGGACGTGCCCATATTCACTCAGACTACGCGTTGCTAGCCAACGTTATCGTAGCGGCTGAAGGTGCGACATTCCAGGACGTTGGCCACTTTGCAGTGGGAGTCACGCCGGGTGACGGGATCTTTACAACATGGAGTTATCGAGCTGGAGCAGGTCGCGCCGAAGCGTTCCTCCTCAATCCACAGCCGCTGTCGGCGCGCATTGCATACGAGTGGGGGGTCGTAGCAGAGGTAGTCCCAAACGGCGGGGCGCTGGCACGTGCCCGGCAGCTGGCCGATTTGTACCTGCAGGTTCCGGAAGTGACCCGCCGGAATACGCGTATCCATTTCATTCAACCGTTGAAGGAGCGCATTATGCGGGAAGTCGGCTACGGACTATCCCTCGAAGGAGCATCGTCGGCCGACCTGGTAAGGGCAAAGCAATCTAGAAACCATTGAGCCTTGACAAAGTAGGATACGGTTCTCGGTTCGCTGCAAGAGAATTGGTGCGAGGTGGGAGCGGCGCTGCCGGCGATACTGTGAGTCGGACGTTTGGCGACTGCTCAAGCGGTTAGGCTTCACCAGCCAGCGGCCGAGCGGGCGTGCCATGCAGCGCGATGAAGCCGCGGTACGGCGGTGGAAGACCAAGCGCTGGCTGACGCTTAAAAAACTGTGACAGAGACGGGCCGGATCATCATCATAGATGAGTCCGGCCTCTCGGAACGTCCACATGGTGTGCGCACCTGGGCCCCTCGGGGTCAGACGCGGGTGCTGCAGTACAGCTTCACCTGGAAGCAGTTGTCGGCAGTGGCCGGTGTCTGCTGTGCCGTTCAGTGGCATCGTTTCAATGATCATAACGTAGTGTCAACGGCATGTTCCCTGATCCGAACGCGCTCTTTGGCGGGGTCATAGGCGTCGCTGACCCCGCCGTGCAGGGCCGTCTTGCTGGCGCGCTCGCATACCAGGTCGATCGGGGTCGAACCCCTGAGGGACTCGTGTTGCCGATCCCAGTTGTAGTGATGCAGCCACTCGGCCAGGCTGTCCGCGATATCTGGAGCTTTTAGATCGACGGTGGGCCAGAACTCCTCCTGCATGGTCCCTGAACTCGCTCTACCTTGCCCTTGAGGTGAGGCGACCTGGGTGGGATCGGACGAAACCGGATCGCCTCGTCCATCAAGCGGCGCTGCACGACTTCGGCGAAGAACTCGGGGCCGCGGTCGGTCTGCACGCGCTGGATCGGGAATGGCATCTCGTCCAGCACCTGGTCCAAAAAAGCCAGCGTCGCCGTCTCGGTGAGGAACCACCTACACCGAGACAGACGCTATCGTTTGTCCCCAAGGGCGGAGGATAGTCGCGCGGCTGCATCTCGTACAAGCTGCGCTTTCTCGTGCAGGACCTGCAGCGTGAGCCGCCACAACGGGCCTGAAATGCCAATGACACCCGCCACCTGCCCAGTGAAATCCTGGACGATGGCGGCCACGCAGCGCAGTTCCGGATCGAATTCGCAATCGTCATAGGCGATGCCATTCAGTCGCACTTCGGCAAGGTGCCGGCGCAGCAAATCTGGCTCGGTGATCGTGTTCGGAGTACGGCGGGAAAGCTTGCCGGAGGCGAGGAAGAGCTCGAGCGTCGCGGGTGGGAGAGCGGCGAGCAGTGCCTTGCCGAGGCCGGTGCAATGCGCCGGGCGCCGCACTCCCGGCCCGCCAGCGATCTGAAAGGCACCGGTGCCGGGGGTCTTGGCGAGCACCAGGACCTCCTCACCCGACCAGACGCCGAAATGGCCGGTTTCGCCGCTGGCGGCGGATAGCTCCGTCAGCACCGGCATGGCGATCCGAATGAGCTCGACCTCGTCGCGCGACGCGGCGGCTAGAGCGAACAGCCCCCGTCCGATCCGATAGCGACGGGTCGCTGGTTCTTGGTGCACGTAGCCAAGCGCAACCATCGTCTGCACTAGGTGAAATGTGGTACTGGTGTGCAACCCAAGCCGCCTGCTGAGTTCGCCGAGAGCGACTCCATCGCGGTTGCGGGCGATCTCCTCGAGGATCGCAAAGCCACGTTCGAGCGACTGGATGCCGCCGCGCTCCCGCGTCTCACCCTCCGGCGCGCGCGGCCGAGCGACCGCGGCCGAGAGCCTCATTCGGGGCATGACTGTCATTCCTCGGTGCTTGGCGTCCCGGCAAGTCAGCGACCGCGTCATGCTACAATCTTGCATCTGTTCCGACAATGGCGAATGATCCCTGGCTCCGGGTCGATCCCGGAGCGCCTGCCGCACGGATGTTGGGAGGGGTGCAATGCCGCGGATGAAGGGTGGGGAGCTGATTGCCGAGTTCCTGATGCGAGAGCGGATCGACCATGTCTTCGGGATTTGCGGCCACGGCAACGTCGGGATGCTGGATGCGCTGTACGGGGTGCAGGATCACATCCGTGTGGTCTCGCCGCGCCACGAACAGACCGCTGGGCACATGGCGGACGCGTATTTCCGGGTGAAGCATCGACCGGCGGCGACGCTCACCTCCTGCGGGCCGGGCTCAGCCAACCTCGTGATGGCGCTCGCCAATGCCTACGCCGATTCATCGGCCTTCCTTGCCCTGACGGGCGAGGTGGCGACCCAGCAGTTCAATCGGGGTCCGTTCCAGGAGCTGTACCGGCAGAAGGAGGCCGATTTTCCCTCGGTCTGCCGACCAGTCGTGAAGCGGAGTTTCCAGCCAACGCGGGTCGAGATGTTGCCGAGGGTGCTCCGCCTTGCGGTCGACTGCATGACGGGTGGAAGGCCAGGGCCAGTGCAGGTCGATATTCCGTTCAACCTCTTCCAGGAGGAGGCCGAGCTGGAGTTGGAGGCCTCGACTGGCAGCCACACCGCAAGGCGCTCGGGAGCTGCGCCGGAGGATGTGGCGGAGGCTGCCATGCAGCTCGCTGCGGCGGAGCGGCCGCTGCTCTTCATCGGTCACGGCGTGACGCTCTCGGAAGCTGGAGCGGAGCTCACGGCCCTTGCCGAGCGCCTCAGGGTGCCGGTGATCGCCTCGCCGAATGGGATGGGCTGTATTCCGATGAATCATCCGCTCTCCCTCGGCTTCATCGGACGGAACGGGGCCTATCCCGCGAATCAGGCCGGCCGCCATGCGGATCTCGTGCTCGCGATTGGCGTCCGGTTCGACGATCGTTCGGCGTCGTCATGGATTGCGGGGTATTCCTGGAACTTTCCAGCCTGCAAGCTGGTGCAGGTGGATCTCGACATCACCGAGATCGGCCGCAACTATGCGGTCGAGCTTGGCATCGTTGCCGATGCGCGCACCTTCCTCCGTCAGTTGCTCGGCGAGATCGAGGGTCGCGGCATCGAGCGGCCGGAACGGGGGGCCTGGCTGGGCATGATCGAGCAGTGGCGGCGCGAGTGGGAAGCGTTCGTGCGGCCAAACTTTGCCCTCGACACGACCCCGCTCCGACCGGAGCCAGTCATAGCTGCGGTGCGCAGAGTGCTGCCCGACGATGCGATCATCAGTCTCGATTCGGGGGTGCACCACAACTGGTTCATGCAGTTCTGGGAGGCGCGGCAGCCGCAGACGATGCTGAATGCCTGGGGATTCTCGGCGATGGGCTTCGGCGTCAGCGGTATCCTCGGCGCCAAGCTTGCCGCTCCCGACCGCCCTGCGGTGGCTATCTGCGGTGATGGCGGCTTTACCATGACGCCGCACGTTCTCTGCACCGCAGTCGAGTATGACATTCCTTGCGTCTGGGTGATCTGGAACAATTTTTCCTGGGCGGCGATCCGCGACCTTCAGTACGGGCTGTTCGATGGCCACGAGCTTGGTACTGCGTTTCGCCGCGGTCCGAACCGCGAGCCGTACAATCCGGATTTCGCCGCGCTGGCGCGCGCGCACGGTGTCGACGGGGTGACGATCACGCGCACCGGCGATCTTGCTCCTGCGCTCCGGCATGCGATTGCCTCTGGCAAGCCGTGGGTTCTGGATGTGCACGTGGACGCCGAAGTTCGACCGCCGGGGACCGGCACCTGGGCGCTGCCGCCGATCCCGCACAAGGAGCCTGTCTTCGGGCGTCCCCGCACCGCGGCAGACCTTGCCGAGGCCCGGCTCTGACCGTCGGCGCCGATCCCCGGCCTGTCCCGATCGGGCCGAGGCAGGCAATCGTGCTGTCTCCGAGGGCTTCGGGCCGCGGTCGAAGAGGTTGGGCAGGCGAGCGGTCACCAGCCATGTCGCGGGATTGCCAGATGGCGCAATGGGTTGCGATGCGGGCCCACTGGGCGACGAATTGCCGCGCGCCGGGTATTGAGATCATGCATGAACTCGGCCGGATGCAACGTCGAAGATGTCTTCTTTTCCGATATCTTGGAGCAACACGAAGCGGTTACTATGGTTCTTGGAATATATTACTATGCATCAGGATGTACATATCTGCACCCGGGGCCCGGTATTGGCAGCATATTACGTATATAACCCAGGATGCTTGCGGAGGGGCTTTCCGTGCCTGCCCCGAACATCATCTCTTGGCTGCGAACCTTGCGCGCGTATCGGCATAGTGGTATGGTACTTCACAGTGCCGTAATCGCTGTATCCAGTCGGCTCGCGCTCCGCACCGGGGAGCAGCAGCGTGCTCCATCGAGGCACGGAAAAAAGGGAGATGTCGGCGAGACATCTCGGATCGAGGAGGGAGGTCCAGATGCGGGTTTCAACAGAGAGACGTGGCAGGATTCGCCTTGGGTCAGGGTTCCTCGCGCACTTGGGCGGAGCTGCCCTGATCGTCGGGTTGTTGTCTGCGCCGCAACAGGCCGCTTATCCCGCGAGCGTGGCGCTTCCCCCGCACCCCGACGCCCACTTGATGGTGAATACCACGCAGTTCAAGCGGACTCCGCCGTTTACGATCGGCTACGCCGATGCCTCTCTCTCCAACTCCTGGCGGATCATGGCGAAGGCTGAAGTTGAGTACGGGATTTCGTTGACGAACGGCGAGGCAAAGCTGGTTTATACCAACGCCAATGACAGTACCAGCAAACAGATCTCGGACATCGAGGATCTCCTGGCCCAGCACGTTGACGCCATCATCCTGGCGGCGACCGACGTCAACGCGCTCTGCCCTTCGATCGACAAGGCAATCGCCCAGCATGTTCCGGTGCTGGTGCTCGAGCGGGCCGTCAATTGCAAGAATTATACGCAATTCATAGACGATCGTGACGACGACAACGGCCTCCTGCAGGGCGCCTACATCGTCGACAAACTCGGCGGCGAGGGCAATGTCGTCATCATTGGCGGCGTGCAAGGGAACGGTGCCACAATCGAGGAGGTGGACGGAATCGAGAAGGAGCTCAAAGGGACCAAGATCAAGGTGCTTGCCGTCGATTACGCAGCGTATCAGCCGGCGAAATGCAAGGAAATCATGCAGACCCTACTCACTCGCTATCCCAAGATCGACGCTGTTGCTTCGATCAGTGGCAACCAGGGAGTCGGGTGTTTCGAGGCGGTCCAGGCGGCGAATCGCGTCGATCAGATTAAAGCCTGGACCGGGGACGATGCCAACGGCTGGATGAAAATCGTGCAGAAATACAAGATTCCGTCGATCATTACCCCGATCCCCACATATGCCGGAAAATACGCCGTGCTCGAGGCCGTAAAAATCCTCAAGGGCGAGCCAGTACCGAAGGACTTCCTGGTTCCTAAGCCCAACATCACCGAGACCAATATCGACCAGTTCGCAAAACAGGATCGCCCCGACGAGTGGTGGTACTCGGAGGGCCTGCCTTGTAAGTTCGATCCCTACTGCAAGTAGTAGCGAACCAGGCGCGGCGCGCTGGGATCGATGGCCGTGAAGGATCCGGCAGGGCCGGGTGCCGCCCCGGCGCCGCCTGACGACTGCAACGCTCACGAACCGGTGCTTGCTGTTCGGGACGTCAGCCAGAGCTACTCCAGCGGACGAGTGCTCAAGAAGGTATCGTTGAGCTGCCGTGCCGGAGAGGTGCGGGCTCTTGTCGGTGAAAACGGCGCCGGCAAGAGCACCCTCGTCAAGATAATCTCTGGAGCGATCCAACCGGACTCGGGAGTGATCTCGCTCTCTGGACGCCCGGTCAGGTTTCGCGGACCGCTCGATGCGCTCAGCCAGGGCGTGGGCGTCGTCTATCAGGAACTTACGCTGCTCGATAACCTGCGCGCCGGCGAAAATGTGTTGCTCGGTCAGGAGCCCGTCTTTCCCGGAGGGATCCTCAAGCTATCGGAGCTCTGGCGCAGAAGCGCGACCTTGCTTCGCGTGGTCGGTTTGCCGGATCGCCCGCAGCGGTCGATCGGACCGATGGCAATCGCCGAGAAGCATCTTCTGGAGGTGGCAAAGTCGATTTCGAGGCAGTTGAGCCTGCTGATATTGGATGAGCCTACCTCCGCTCTCGGTGACCGGCAACGCGAGTCGCTGTTCAAGCTCGTCAACACGCTTAAGGGCCAGGGTCTGGCGATCATTTACATCTCGCACCATCTGGAGGAGGTCCTCGATATCGCCGATACGATCACGGTCCTGAAAGACGGTGTTGTCATCGCAGACGTTGCGGCGAGCGAAGTCAACGAACAGGACCTGATCCGGCACATGGTGGGCCACCATGTCGGCCCGTCCCGGACCTCGCGTGACTGGGCGGGCGGAATCGACCCGGTTGCCCTGGAGATCAGCGGGCTCTCCGGGACCGGCTTCCGCAACATCTCGTTTGCGGTTCAGCAGCGGGAAGTCCTGGGTTTTGCCGGCCTGTTAGGGTCGGGAGCGATCAACGTGGCGGAGTCGCTGGTTGGTGTTCGGCAGGCGCAATCCGGGGAAATTATTCGCCATGGCCAGCCGATTCGGGTTTCCAGTCCGGGTGACGCCAGGCGCCATGGTATCGTCTTCGTTCCGGAGGACCGAAAACAGGACGGGTTGGCCCTTGGACGGAGCGCTGCCGAGAACATCACCATGGGGGTGCTGGCTAATATCCAAAGCTGCGGCGTGCTGTCGCTTCGCCAGGAGCGCGAGCTCGCCATAGAGATCGCACGGGAGGTCTCTCTTGCGGAGCATTTCCTCGACCGGGAGTGTCGCTTTCTGAGCGGCGGCCAACAGCAGAAAGTGCTCCTGGGGCGTTGCCTGGCGACCCATTCGGACGTTCTCGTTGTGGCGGAACCAACACGTGGCGTGGACGTCGGCGCGAGAGCCGAAATCTATGCAATCCTTCATCGCCTTGCGGCACGCGGTACAGCGATCGTGGTCGTTTCCTCGGATACGCGTGAGCTTGCCGAGCTATGTGACCGGATCCTGATCTTCACTGATGGCCGGATTGTGGGAGAAGTGGGCCGTGACGGGGTGACCCGTGAGGCGATCATGGTCGCGGTTTCCGGCCTCGGAGGTGCCGCGGCGAAGCCTGACTCCGCGGCCCCTGTGTCGCGGCCAAGTCCCGCCAAGGCAGGCTATTCGGTGACGTTCTTCAGCGAAGCCGTTCCAGCCGCGGCGTTCATCCTGATCGCGGGGTTGTTTGCCGTTTCCAGCCAATATTTTTTGACCCAACAGAATCTTCAAGACCTCGAACGCCAGATCGTTGTACTGGGCCTGGCCGCATTTGGCCAGATGATGGTGATCCTTACAGGGGGCATAGACCTGAGCATCGGTGCGACCGCGACCATGGCTAATATGATATGCGCGCAGTTGCTCATGAGCTATGGGCCAGTTCCTGCGGTCGCCGGCACGCTGGCGATGGGTGCCGCTGTTGGTGCCGGCAATGCCCTACTGGTGCGCGCACGCTTTCCATCCTTTCTTGCCACCTATGCCGTTTCTCTGGTGATGGCCGGGCTGAGCCTCGCCTGGTTCCCAAGGAGTGTCGGGCCGGTTCCTAAGTCCTTCTGGGCACTCTCGAATGCGCAGATCGGCCCCGCCCCTGTAGCCACCCTGATCCTGCTGCTGATTTACGGCGCCGGCTGGTTCATCCTTTGGCGCACCGCCCTCGGGCGGCATCTGTTCGCATTCGGACGGGACCCGGAGGCAGCGCGACTTAGCGGAGTACGTGCGCTTCATGTGTTGCTCGTAGCTTATGTCGTGTCAGGTGTTGCTTCGGCAGCAGTTGGAGTGTTCCTGACCGCACGTATTGGTGCGGGTCTTCCACACTCGGCAGAAGGGCTCGAGCTCGAGGCGATTGCGGCGGTCATGCTCGGCGGCGCCAATCTATTTGGCGGGCGTGTCACGATCGGTGGCACCCTCGCCGGCGCCGGGGTGCTGACGATTCTCGCCAATGGATTCAATCTGCTGAGGATTGACCCATTCTACACCGGAATCCTGCGGGGCGCCGTGATGCTTTTCGTGGTTGGCGTCTGGGCGCTCGCGGAGCATCGCACTGCGACTGACTCCCGACAAATGGCATTCGTTTGACGGGTGGTATCAGGCACTCAGGCACCGCGGTTGGGCGAAGTTGGAGAATCGAGGCGACAGTCATGCAAAACGTTGGTTGGGGACTCGTAGGAACGTCAGGTTTTGCCGAAACCGAGGCAGCGCGGGCCATCGAGGCAGCCGCCGGCGCCAAACTCCTCGGCGCGGCCGGCTCGACGCCGCAGAATTCGCTGCAGTTCCGGAAACGCCATGGCTGCCCGCACAGCTACTCAAGATTGGCGGAACTCGCGGAAGATCCCGACGTTTCGATCGTCTGGGTGGCGGGTCCGAACCACCTGCATAGCAGTGCTACAATCGATCTTCTCAAGGCGGGCAAGCACGTGCTCGTGGAGAAGCCAATGGCGATCTCGGCCGCCGATGCCGAGGCAATGGTTGCCGCTGCCACACGACAAGGCGCCACTTTGCGTGTTGGCTACCACCATCGGTTCAGCCATGCGCATCGTCGCTTGCGGGAGATCGTTGCCGGCGGCGAACTGGGCAAGGTCGGGTTCTTCAGGATCCACATGCTCGTGCGCTACCCCGCTTTGCCTCCCGCCTGGCGAAGAGCAGCAAGCACCAGCGGTGGATGGGCCATCAACGACGTCGGGACTCACCTGATCGACCTCATGCTATGGATCACAGAGCTTCCGGCTGACATCGTTGGTGCACGGCTTTCTACGCAACGCTTCCCGGTGGAAACAGATGATGGCGTTGCCCTGCTGTTCGCCCTGGGAAAGGACGGGACCGGCATTGTCGAGACATCCACTGCCCTCGAGAGTCCTTCAAGTCGTATCGAGATTTATGGTGACAAGGGTTGGGCTCGCGCCGAAGGGACGCTCGGCGGGCCGGGCACCATCGCTACCTCTTCCCAGGGGCTGCATGAAATGAATAAACTCGATCCTTTCGTCGAGCAAGTGCTTGGAATGAACGACGCGGTGGCGGGCAAGCCATCGATCAACGCGGAGGGATCGATCGGCGTTGAAAATGTAAGATTGATTCAACTGGCGCGCGCACTGGCGAAATAGCAAAGCCGACTGAGCTACAGCGCGATCGTCGAGGAAGGGAGCGAGAAAATGCGTGGAATGGTCCGCAATGTCATGGAATGGGAATGGATCGACCTGGCCAAACATCACGATGGTGCCTTGACCAAGCTCTTGGTTACCAGAGAGAATACCGGAGCGAAGAATATCGATTTCTTCCTATCGAGCTATGCGCCAAAGGCCTTCGCAGCGCCACACAGCCACGAAACCGCTGAGGAGATCTTCTATTTTCTGTCAGGTGAAGGCTTGTTTGTCATGGACAACGAGCGCTTCACGGTCGGGGCGGGAACGGTTGTTTTCGTACCCCCGAAGACACAGCACGGCATCTTCAACACCGGCTTTACGGACCTGGTATTCGTTGTGACGGCCTCGCCGCCCGAGCCGCTGTGGCACCGGGACAACACGATGAACCTGACGCCTCCCGGCTTAAACAATCCAGCGGAAGCCTGATCGTCGATCAATACTTGAGTCTGACCTCTGATGGCGATCGAGACGGAGAACAGGCCGATCCTCCGCTGGTGGCGTGGCACGCGAACAGGGGTATCCGGCAGCTCGGAATGCCCGATTCGAGGAGTCCAGTTTGCGGAAGTGATTCGTCGGGGGGCCGTCTACGTTGTCCTCGTGTTGCTTATTGTCGCTGGGGCGCTTAGCTACCCGTCGTTCCTTTCAGCCCAGAACATCGGCAACATCGCTACCCAGGCCGCACCAATCATCCTGGCAGCTTTGGGAATGACGTTCGTTCTCCTCCCTGCGGAAATCGACCTCTCGGTGGGATCGCTGATATCCATCGTGTCGGTGATTGTAGCAAACGGCATGCAGGGGCGTGACTCGCTCGTCCTGCCCGTTCTGATCTTGGCACTGCTAGCCGGAGCGTTCACTGGCCTGGTCAACGGCGTCCTGACGACCGGTTTGAGAATTCCCTCGTTCATCGTGACGCTGGCCATGCTACTCATCCTGCAAGGAATCAACCTTGTCTGGACGGCTGGGGCGCCGTCCAGCACCCTGGCTCCATCCTTCAACGGACTGACTGGCCGGGAAGTGCTGGCGATCCCGGTTGGAGTTTATGTGGTTGTTGCCGCGATGCTGGTGGTTCATTTTGTTCTCAAGAGAACATATGTCGGGCGGTTGCTCTTCCTCATCGGCAGCAACCCGCGAGCGGTGCACATCGCAGGAATAGCGGTGGCACCCATCAAGACGCTCGCCTTTGTTCTTTCTGGCGTACTGGCTGCATGCGCGGGGATATTTCTCACGTCTTATGTGGGTTCCGGGCAGAGTTGGCTGGGCGCGGGCATGGAACTTACAGCCATCGCAGCGACCGTGATTGGAGGGACGGACCTGTTCGGCGGCCGCGGGAGCGCCGCCGCCGCAGTCGGCGGGGGGCTCTTGCTGACTGTCATCTTCAATTTGCTGATCTTCATGGGAGTACCAAGCGAATATGACCCGGTCGCAACCGGAGCGATCCTGCTGGCTGGAATCGGAATCTACCTTGCGTCGGAGAGCCATCTGAGCTGGCGACAGGCCCTTCGCCATACGAGAGCGGCGATGTCGAATTGGTTCCTATCGAAGAGGCTGTGAAGATGGATCCGGCGGCCCGACACTTCGCGATCAACACGTATGCCTACACGATGCGGTATTCGGCTCACGAAACGCTCAGCCGCCTTGCGGATAGTGGTGTTACGACATTCGAGTTGATGATGTACCCGGGCCACTTATGGCCGGCTGAAGTCGGATCTCGCGCACGCAGCGAGCTGCGCCACCTTATCGAGCATAGGGAGCTTCGGATCACGACCTTGAATATGCCTAACGTGGATCTCAACATTGCTGGCGCGACAGCAGAGATGCGACGTCATAGCCTGGGTATAATCAGCGCGATAATCGAGTTAGCTGGAGAGATCGGTGTAGCAGGGGTGATTCTCGGACCGGGCAAACCCAATCCACTGCATCCCGCCCGCCACGAGGAGCTCGAATCCCATTTTTACGCGGCATTAGAACTGTTGCTGCCGATTGCAAAGCGGGCCGGTACCGCGCTTCTCGTCGAGAACATGCCATTTGCTTTTTTACCCGACATCAAGCGGCTGCTGGCAACCGTAGAACGGTTTGGCGATGACTCTCTTGGTATTGTTTACGACCTGGCGAACGGACACTTTATCGGTGAAGACATCACGGCCGGCCTGATTGCGGCGGCACCACGGCTTCGCCTCGTTCATGTATCGGATACCGGGCGGGATCGCTATCGGCACGATCCGGTGGGCATGGGATCGGTCCGATTCGATCTCGTTCCACCGGTTCTGAAGGACATCGGATACAAGGAATTGCCGATGCTGGAGATAGTCTCGAGTGACCCAGATAGTGATATCCCCCGCTCGACGGCGGGCCTCACTCGCTTAGGCTGGGTACCGAATTCCCCAGAAATGGGGACGCCGTGAGGCGTCTTGCGAAAAGTCGGTGTCAGGCGGCGTGGAAAAGGCGCTCCAATATGGAGTGGGCCCTTGCGGGTGGACAAGTTGGTGGTGGTGAATTGACCGGGGGTGCCGGGCTTTCGGAGGATGGAAGCCATGGCGAGACACCGATCCCACAGCGTTGAGTTCAAACGTCAGGTCGAGCAGGAGTTCCTGGGAGGGGAGACCTTGCATGGGCTGGCCAAGCGGCACGACATTTCACGCAATCTGATTCGGGTCTGGGTGGAGAAGTATGAGGCGGGCAGCTTCGATGAGGACGCTCAAGCGGCCGATTTGCTCCAGACTTATGAAGCACGTATCGCCGCGCTTGAGCGGCTAGTCGGGAAACAAGCGCTGGAGCTGGAGTTTCTAAAAGGGGCACTGCGCTCTGCACCGCGGGCGAGAAACGGCGCTACATCCTCCCTTGCCGGCCCC
>Ga0335075_10002714_pt1 | contig 28268 bp, 30 predicted proteins | sample Lox_Sample_24_FD_206723 | JGI IMG/M metagenome (GOLD analysis project Ga0335075, IMG submission 206723) | Soil microbial communities from Loxahatchee National Wildlife Refuge, Florida, United States - Lox_Sample_2.4 | ecosystem: Environmental > Terrestrial > Soil > Wetlands | place: USA...
TCCAATGGCATCGCCGAGTCGATCGGCACGCTGAACTTGCCCGCCGCGAGCGCCTCTAGGGCCAGCCGGAGAGCGGCGCTGATGGCCTCGTCCGAATCGAGCATGCCCGCGTAACCGAGAACGGCCACGGCCTTCCGGTAGAGGGATTCCAACGGCACCTGCCCTTCGGGCCCGGCCGAGGTGCCGAACAGGACGAGCCGGCCCCGCGGTCGCAGCGCCTCGATGGCGCCGCCGGTGAACCCGCCGCCGAGACCGTCGAACACGACGGTTGGACGCAGGTGGGCCGTCGCGGCCGCCAGGGTGGGGGCATCGGTCACCATCACCTGGTCGGCTCCACGCTCCATGATCCATTCAGCGTTGTCCTCGTTGCTGGTCTGGCCGGCGACCGCCGCGCCGATCGACTTCGCGATAGAGACGATGATGCTGCCCACGCCTCCACTGGCTCCGAGCACGAGAACCCGATCATCGGCCTTAACCTTCGCGAGTTCGGTGACGGCGCGCCACGCGGTGACCCCGGCCACGCCCATCGCCGCGGCGGCCCGCATGTCCACCCCGTCCGGGATGTTGATGAGCGCCGCCCGCGGCACTACCGACTCGGTCGCCCATAGGCCGTCCCGCGCGGTGCCGATCCCGTGGCCCTGGGCCACCACCTGCCGCCCGTCGACGGTCCCGGCGCCTTCGGCGCCAAGCGTCCGGGGAACGGGCGCGTCGGGCTCCGTATGACCTCTGGCGGCGTAGATGTCGTCCGGGTTCACCCCGGAGTAGACGACCCGGAAGACGACCTCGTCGCCGTCAGGATCGGGAATCTCCGTGTCCTGGATCTGCAGGCGCTGACCGTGCTGCACCAGGCGGGCGGCGGTCACGTGCATTGTGTGCGGCTCCTTACGGCTTACAACCGGGGCTTCTCCTCGAACCGGGGCCCGAGGTCGGGCGTGTCGGTTATGCCCACCTCGGTCACCAGCCGGTGGACGGCTGCCAGGTCGTGCAGCAGCGACCTGACCCGATCCCGTGGCAGGCCGCTGGCGCGGGCGATCTCGTCCAGGTAGACGCCCTCGCCGCCATTCGTGGCCTGGGCTTCGGTAAGGACGCGGAACACCTGCTCATGATCGGCCGTGAAGTCCTCACGCTCGCCGCCGAACGTCCGGTCGAGGCCGAGATCGGCGTTTGTCGCCCCAGCGGCGCCGGGTTCTCGTGCCTGCCACTGCTGCTTTCCCTCGCGCACGGTCGCCGACTTCTCCTCGTGCGTGTCGTTCCTGGGCAGGTGAGTGCGCTGCTTCGATGCCCCTGTCGTCTCCTTGAGGGCGCTTGGCGAAGTCCCCGCCGCGCGCGCCTGCCTGGCGGCCGCGCGTCGCTGTTCTTCGTTACCTTCGGTCTTTTTACGCACCATGTCAGGCGGCTAACCACAGGGCGGCAACCCAAACACCGTCGCGGCCGAGCGCGGCGGCCGCGGATCGCGGCGTTATCCGGCTTGGCTCCGGGCGCGTGATCCGGGAGCAGCGGGGTAGCGAGCGGGCGGATGGAATGGGAACGGGAACCGGTTAACGCAAGGAGGATTTCCGATGGCACAGAAGGTGCGCGAGGTCATGACGCCGTCGCCGGTGTCGCTGCGTTCCAGCGAGCCGCTGACTGAGGCGGCGAGGGCGATGCGCGATCACGGTATTGGCTCGGTACTTGTCGTCGACGACGGGGAGTTCCAGGGACTGGTTACCGATCGCGACATCGTGGTGCGGGCCATCGCTGACGAGCAGGACCCCGCCAGCACGCCCATCTCGGAGGTGTGCAGCTCGGATCTCACCGTCGTCGGGCCCGACGACGACGCGGACATGGCCGTGATGCAGATGCGGGAAAAGGCGATCCGGCGAATCCCGGTATTGGACGACGGCGTTGCGATCGGCATTGTCTCCATCGGAGACATGGCTATCCAGCGGGACCAGAAGTCGGCGCTGGCGGACATCAGCGCCCAGCCGCCGAACACCTGATCGTTCCGACCGAGGCTCGGGCGCCGTCGCCGCGGAACGAGGGCTGTGGCCCACAGCCCCAATAGAGCGGGCCCTGTGGGTCACAGCCCTCGAACGAACCGAGCCGCTCCGCAGCCGCCCCGCAGCCGCAGCGCGATCGTCCCGTACCCGCGAGGGGGTTAGCCCACGCGAGGGCTCAGCCCCGAGGGAGGCACGCGAGGCTAAGGCTTGAGCGGATCGTGGCCCACGGTCATGAGGGAGTGTCGCCACTGGTCGTTGCGGGTGCCCTCGGCCGGCCGGTTCGCCTCGCGGCCTGCCACGTAATCCGACACCCGCCGCATCACGTCCGCGTCCTCACTGGTCAGGTCTACCTTGCGTTTGCGGAGTATCTCCACTACTTTCCGGCCGAGTTCCGGCAGCTGGAGATCGGGCTCGTCCACGAACGCGTCCTCGCCCGAGGACTCGGTCAGCAGCCAGGTGCGCAGCTCATCCGAGGTCATGTTCACCGCCTCGTGGAAGTTATCCCAGGCAAGCTCGACGTCGGCGGGAATGCGGTCTTTCATGTGAGTGTGTCCCTCCGTTTCGAGGTGCGCCTGCCCGCTGAGGCCGATAGCTAACGTCCGGGCCATCCACGACACGGCGAATGAGCGCCCCTGTCACGGGCAGCGTGATGGTTATGAGCGAGACCGAGAAGCATGGCCGAAGCGACCGGGACTTCAGCGGCACCTGGGTCCCGCAGACGCAGGAGACCATCGGAGGGTATTCCGAACGGCATGGCCGGGCCTCCTCCTGGGTCCTGGTAGCCGTGGTGGTCGCGGCCTTTTGCGTGGGGGGAGCCGCCATCATCGTGCGCCTGTGGTGGCTGTTCTGGGTATGCGTTGGCATCGTCGTAGTGGCAGTGCCCGCGGGCAAGATCATCGGCATTATGGACGACACCGTGTTAGTGGCGATCAAGGGACATCCTGGCCTGGAACCGGCATCCGCGGTGTCGGCATGGTGTCAGACAAGGTAGATGCCCACGGCAAGACAGGCAGCCAGCAGCGCCGCCACGACGGCAAACGCGGTAATGCGGATTACTCGCCCGCGCCGCATTGCCCGCGGAGTCAGGAACCCGCCGATTCGTCCCCGCCGGTGAAAACCTTGGCTGTCGAAGAGGGCGAATGCGGCGGCGAGGTTGGGATCGGCCCTGCGGAGCTGGCTGTCGATTTCGGTAAGCGTCCGCTGCTCGCCCGGTGCGAGCCCCATACCATACCTCCGATATGTCACCCAGCTGTCCCAGCGCAACGACCTACTGTTACCTCGTGCCACGACTAATAAACTGACGCAGGAAATGTCGCATTGCGATTAAATTTTCGGGGAATAAGCTGCTAAAGGCGTACCTGCGAGCCTGCCTCATGTGTCGCGTCGATAGGTGCGGGTAGTGCGACCAGTCTGCCTTGCGAGCTGCCGGGCTCCTGGCGGGTGGAGGTTCGCGATGCTGACGTACGTGCTGGCGATACTGGCTGCCTGCGCCAATGCGACGTCGTCGGTGCTGCAGCGCAGGGCGAACCTGGAAGTTCCGCGGAGCGAGAACCTCACCTTGCGGCTCATCTGGAGCCTGATGCACGAGCCCGTATGGTTCGGAGGCATACTCGCGATCATCGCGGGATTCCTGCTGCAGGCGAGCGCGCTCTCCTCGGGACAGCTCGCGACGGTGGAGCCGATCCTGGTAGCGGAGCTGCCGTTCACGCTGATCCTGGCGGCGTGGGTCTTCCGCCAGCGCATGGGCCGGGCGGAATGGTGGCCGACGCTGGCCATGACGGCGGGGGTGGCCGGCCTGCTGTACTTCCTTTCACCGTCATCGGGGCGGTCAGAGAATATCCGGTGGTACGTCTGGGTGACGGGGGCCACAGCGAACCTGATCGTGATCGGAATTCTCGTCGCCGTGGGCAGGCGTGTTCAGAACGCGCACCGGGCGGCGCTGCTCGGGATCGCCGCGGGGGCGGGCTTCGGCCTGACCGCGGCGCTGATCAAGGGGACGACACAGACCTTGGCGCACGGGCTGATCGCGCTGGTTACCGGCTGGCAGGTGTACGCGATGATCGTTAGCGGGCTGTTCGGGATGTTCCTGACACAGTCGGCGCTGAACGCGGGCCAGCTTGTCGCCGCACAACCCGGCCTGACCATGACTGACCCGGTTGTCTCGATCATGTGGGGAGTGCTTGCGTTCGGTGAGATGGTCCGTGGCGGTTGGCATGCCGCCTTCGCCGGGGTCTGCGCGATCATCATCGGGGTCGGAGTCGTCGCCCTCGCAAAGTCACCGCTGCTTTCCGGCTCCCCCGAGGAACGCGAGTCAGCGAAGGAATCCCCACGGCACGTTGGCCGACCGCGTAACGCCACGCGGCCAAGATGAGCCTGGCGCGGCGGCTTCCGGGAGCCGATGTTAGCGTGTACGGCCTGACCAGCGCGGAAACATCCGAGTAGCCTGGCGCCTCCGAGGTAGGTCGCTGTCATGCTCCGTCCTACGGACAAGAAGGCCGAGGAAGCCATGCTGGCTGATGGTGCCCTGCGAGCCGACAGTGCCTTGCGGGGCGACGGCCGGATGGCGCGTGATGGCCAGCGGTCCCGTGATCCCACCGCGCCCGCCCTATCGGCCGGGAACGTACGCCACGCCGGACTCGCCTTGGTGACCGGGGCTTCTTCCGGCATCGGGGCGGCTACCGCGCAGAGCCTGGCCGCGGCCGGCTGGCGGCTCGTGCTGTCTGGCCGCGATCCCGCTCGGCTCGCGCGGATCGCCGCTGACACCGCGTCGGTCGCGTTTCCCGCGGACCTGGCGGTCCCCGCGGACGCGGAACGGCTGGCCCATAGCGCCCTCGACGTCGAGGGCCATGTCGACCTCCTGGTGGCCGGAGCCGGAATCGGCTGGGCCGGCCCCTTTACCTCCATGCCCGCGGGTTCCATGGACAACGTGTTCGCGGTCGACCTGATCTCAGTGATCCACATGGTGCGGCTGCTGCTGCCGAGCATGCTGGCACGCCGCCACGGTCGTGTCGTCCTTGTCGGATCCATCGCCGGTGCCGTAGGGGTACACGATGAGGCCGTCTACTCCGCGGCCAAGGCGGGGCTTGGCGTGTTCGCCGAGGCACTGCGGTTGGAACTGCGCGGTACCGGCGTGGGGATTACCCATGTCGTCGTGGGCGCGGTTGACACGCCTTTCTTCGCGCGCCGGGGCAAGCCGTACACCCGCTCGGTGCCGCGGCCAGTGCCGCCGGCCCGCGTGGCCACCGCCATCTGCGAGGCGGTGAGGAGCCGGCGCGACGAGATTTACGTGCCCGGCTGGCTGCGGCTGCCGTGTGTCGTGCGTGCCGCCACGCCCACGCTCTACCGCAGGCTCGCGGGGCGCTTCGGGTGAGGGCCGCGCCGCGCACCACGGCCCTGCTCGCCGGACTGGCGGCGATCGTAAGCCTGGCAGGACACGCCGGGCCCGCCGCGACATGGCTGCCGTGGCTGCGGCGTGCCTGGTTTCCGTCGCTTGCGGGCATCGGGCGTCCCGGCCATGTCGCGCTCACCTTCGATGACGGGCCGGATCCCGCGTCGACCCCGCTGTTCCTCGACGCGCTTGACGCGCTCGGCGTGCGGGCGACGTTCTTCGTGCTTGGTGAGAGTGCTTGCCGTCATCCGCGGCTGACCCGCCAGATTCGTGACCGCGGACATGAGGTCGCCGTGCACGGCTGGACGCACGACCGGCCGTGGGTGCCGGGGGTGCGTCATGACATGCGTGACGTCAGGCGCGCCGCCGCCGCGGTCAGTGACCTGACCGGTGCGGCACCGCGGTGGTACCGGCCACCCTACGGGATACTCACCGGCGGCAGGCGAGTCGCCGCGGCGCGGGCCGGGCTGAAACCGGTGCTATGGTCAGCCTGGGGTCAAGACTGGACCGCCGGGGCGACTGCCGCCTCGGTGCACGCGACGATCGCCCGCGACCTGGCTGCGGGGGGTACTGTGCTGTTGCACGATACTGACCGCTCGGCACGAGGCCGCTGGCAGGCGGCGCTCGGCGCCCTGCCCGCACTAATCGGGGACTGCCAGGCCAGCGGCTGGACGGTGGGCCCGCTCGAGGAGCACTGGTCATGACCCGGCCCGCGATGCGGGCCGGGCGTGTGTCTCGCCGCTTCCTCGTGCTAAGCGCGAGCATGGGCTCAGGCCACGACACGGTGGCCGTCGAGCTCATGACCCGGCTGCGGGCCGCGGGTCACGAAGCGGACTGTGTCGACGTGCTCGACTTGCTGCCGGCCGGCCTGGGGACAGGGCTGCGCACCTCATACCGCGCGGTCATCGGCCATCTGCCCGCGCTGTACGCGGGCGTGTACGCGGCGTTCTTCCGCGTTGGGACCGGACCGCGCCCGAGCAGCGCCCCGCTGGCCGTGCTCGCGGGTAACCGGCTGCTGGACCTCGTCGACCGCGAATCATGCGACGTCGTGGTGTCCGTCTTCCACCTCGCCGCCCAGATCACCGGCAGGCTACGTGCGCACGGCCGGTTGCGGGTTCCAAGCGCGGTCGTGATGACCGAGTTCGCAGCGCACCGCCAATGGCTGCATCCCGGCAACGACCTGTACGTATGCCACGCCGAAGAGATCGCCGCCGGCATCAGGCAGACGCTCGGCCAGCCGGCAGTCGGCTCCGGGCCGCTGGTAGCCAGCCGGTTCTGCGGCCCGCCGCCGTCTGGAACGGTGCGATGGCATCACCGCTTCTCGGCGGATGGCAGACCACCCATACTGCTGTCGTCTGGCGCCTGGGGCATCGGGTCGGGCATGGCGGATACCGCCCGGCTGCTTGATGCCGCCGGATACCTTCCCGTCGTTCTCTGCGGCGAGAACCGGCGCTTGCACCGCAGGCTCTCCGCGCTGCCACGCGTAATCGCCCTGGATTGGGTCGATGACATGCCAGGGCTGATGAGTGCCTGCCGGGCGCTTGTCGATAACGCCGCGGGACAGACCGCGCTCGAGGCTCTCGCGGCAGGCCTGCCGGTGATCGGGTATCGCCCGATACCAGGGCACGGCATGGACGGCGTACGACATATGGCGGATCTAGGCCTTTCTGACTTCGCACTCACTCCACGCGAACTACTCTCCTCCTTGCACATGCTCACCGCGTCTGGACCTCTCCGAGAGCGCAGGATCGCGGACGGTCGTGCCCTGGTTACCGCTGTCGGCATCAATCCACTGGAGACTCTGGGAATCCGCGGTCACGATTTGGCGAGAGGAGCAGCTGGATGAGCATCGCTGCGGACCCGCATGTTTCCCCCCGCGGCCCCGTTCCGATACGGGCCGAAGACGCGTTGTTCCTCTACGCGCAGACGCCGTTTCTGTGCCAGCAGGTGGGCGCGGTGCTTGCGCTCAAGCCGGCGGCCGTTGACGTGGGCCAGCTCCGCGACGCCATCCGTGCGCGGGTGCGCGCGGTGCCGGAACTGGGCCGGCGGCTGGAGGCGGCCGCGGGCTGGTGGCGGCGGCCGTGCTGGGTGGCAGACGATGACATCGACTTCACCGAACGCGTACGGGAGGTGGTCCCCGGCGAGGACGGGAACCCCCACACGATATGCGGAGTGGTCGACGACTTCTTTTCCCGCTGGTGCGACCCATACCGGACGCCGTGGGAAATCCTGCTGATCCGCGGGGGGCCGGACGGCCGCGCCACGGTCGCGGTGAAAGTTCACCACGCCATCGGCGACAGCGACACCATCATCGGTACGCTGACCAGGCTATGCGACGCTGAGGCGGACACGGTGACCACGTCGGCCGGGCAACCTGGTGCGCCGCGGACCCTGGGTACCGCCATACAACGGACACGGATGGCGGCGCTGGCGATCCGCGGACTCTGGCACCTGGCGGCGGCGGGCGTCGCTCCCGGCGTGAGCGTGTGCGGGTCCTTTACCAGTGGCCGCCGCCGGTATGTTCCGGTCGCGCTGTCCGCCCGGGACGTCGCCACGACGGCGCGCGCCCTCGACACGAGTATCGCCGATCTGCTGCTGACCGTTATCGCCGATGCGCTGGGCAGGCTGCTACGCGCCCGCGGCGAGGGAACGACGGGCCGCGCGCTGCGCATCGCGGTGCCAAGAGCGTGGACCGCGGAGTCGAAGACACGCGGCGCCAGGCCGGGTAACAGGACCGCGGCTGTCTCGCTGAACGTGCCCATTGGGCCGATCGATCCAGCCGAGCGGCTGTCGGCGGTTCGTGGACAGGTGGCGTCACATGTACGGCAGGGTGAAAACACCGCTGCCGCTCTCGTGCTGCGCGCGATGAACTTTCTGCCGCCGCCGCTCCAGCGGCTGGCCGCCATGCAGCTATACCAGCGCCGGTGGTTCAACTTGCTGGTTTCCGTTTTCCCCGGCGTGCGCCGTACCTACCGCCTGCTCGGCGCCCGTGTCGAGGAGGTGTATCCCGTGCTCGCGCTCGCGGATGGCGTGGGGCTCGCGATCGGGGCGATGACGTGGGGGCAGTCCCTGTCCGTGGGGATCCTCGCCGATGCCGCTCTGGTGCCGGACGCGGACAAGCTCGCCGCCGAGTTCACCTGCGCGTTCGAGGAATATCAGGCCGCCGCCGCGGCCCGTGGCTAAGGCTCGTCAATCGCGGCGCCGGGGTCCCCGACCGGAACGGGGTGTTGTGGCACCATGGGCGTTAAGTGTTCCGGCCGGGGAGCTTCCAGGACAACCGAGTACCTCGTATCGCGATATATAAACGTCTAGTGGCGTCTGTTGCGCGGCAGCCACCTGTCGGCGAGATCCCGGCACCGGTCGACCGGGCCGAAGACCGGCACGGCGATCCGGTTCGCAAGCATGCCGTTGACGTGCGGGTGCGGCCGGGTCGGTGCCAGGTACCTGGCTAGCCTGACTTCCTGGCCAAGCACCCAACGGCGAGGGCGACTCAGCGTGGCGAGGGCGGGGAATTCGCTTCTTTCCTCGCGGGCGGCATGGATGAGCACCGCGCGCCGCAGCGCCCGCAGGGTGCGGAGGTAGCCCTCACCGTCCGGCCCGGTCCGGTTAAGCATGACGAGCAGCCTCTTGGCTCGTCTTTCTTCTTCCAGCCGTGCCGCGGCCGCCTGCGCCGCCGAGCTGATGTGCCGCACGGTCGGATGCACGTGCGTTTCCTCGGCAGCCTCGTGTACCGCCAGCAATCGCACCAGTCGCCGGAACGACGCGGGCTGTTCAGGTCCGGGCATGGCCGCGCGGATGAACGCCCAACGTATCTCGGCGTGCTGAGCCTTCAGGACGCTGATCACGTCCGTAGGGCAGGTGTCCCGCATCTAAAGGAACCGCGATGCGGTTATCCCGGCTATCCCCGCGATCGCGGTCGCGGCCGTCCCGAGCAGGAGCCCGCGGCGATGCTTCGATAGCCACAGCTGCGGATCGTCGGCATGCGCCTCGTCGCTGAACGCGCCGCGGGCTCCCTGGTCCGCCTTGTCATCACGCGGTTGCCAGAGGTTCACGCCCAGCCGGGGCGCGTTCTTGCCGGTCTGCTGCGCCGAGACGCCGGTGCGGCCCAGGTAGCGGTCGAGAAACAGGGGAGCCACGCGTTCGCCGAGAATGGTCCAGGCGGTTGAGAGGCCGATCCACATGTTCCGCCGGGGATGCTCGGCGAGAAACGTGATGCCCTTGGCCGCGACCTCGGGCTGGAAGATCGGCGGGACCGGCATGGGATGCCGCCACACCCGGCTGAGGTTCCAGTTGAACTGTGGCGTGTTGAGCGCGGGAAGCTGCACCATGCACACGCGTACGTTGCTCTTCTCGTGCGCGAGCTCGGTCATGACCGATTCGCTGAACCCGACGACCGCGTGCTTCGCACCGCAGTAAGCGGACTGCAGTGGGATCCCGCGGTAGGCCAGGGCGGAACCGACGTTAATGATCACCCCCCGGTCACGCGGGCGCATATGCTCCAGCGCGGTCAGAGTCCCGTGGACCTGTCCGTAATAGGTGACATCGGTCATCCGCCGGAACTCCTCGAGAGAGGTGTCCCAGGAATACGTCAAAGCTCCGACGAAAGCCATATTTACCCAGACGCTGATCTCACCGAGCTCGGATTCAATGGTTGCCGCCGCCTGGCTTACTGCCGCGGCGTCGGCGACGTCCACGGGCAGGGGAAGAGCCCTGACGCCGGCTTGCTGCGCGTCCTCGGCGGTACCCTTAAGGCCCGCCGCCCCCCGGGCTAGTATCGCCACGTCGTAGCCACGGCGCGCGAATTCCCGCACGGTGGCCCGGCCAACCCCGGCGGTTCCGCCCGTGACCACTGCTACCTTTTGCTGAGTCTCCGTCATGCGCGTGCGCTACCCGTCATCCAGCTAGCTATGCGAGATGTGGCCGCTATGCGTAATGTGTCCAAAGTGATGTTCTCGGGCTTGGGCCGGAGCCACGGAATTGGGTAGCGGATCCCTGGATATGAGGCGGCAATGTGTCCCGATATGGAGCGCTTTCTGCCCTCAAAAATGAGCGGCTACAGAAAATTTCCAAGTTCTTTACCCGCATGCTTGGTTTGGGCGACGCGCGCCAGGGTAGCTGCTCGCACGTCCGGGGTGCCAGCTGCCCGGTCGGGGGACGGTCCCGGCCGGGCAGCGCCCGTCTTAGGAATGTTACACGCCGTTGATATCTCTATACGGAGCGCAACGTCGGCGTGGATGCTCGCCGGAGCCACGGCTGAGGACGGCCGGAGAGCGAACCGATAGGGGCCCGGGCCGGGAGCGGAGAAGAGCTACCAGGACGTGGATCCCACGCCCCGCAGGGATGCTTCCGCCGATTCGCTTTGGCCCAGCCGCGGCGGGCCGCTTACCCGCAGCATGCTTCGGTCGAGGTCTCCCAGGTTCCTCGCTCCGCACAGCGCCATCGCCATGCGCAGCTCTCCGCCCAGGATGTCGATGGCATGCCGCACCCCGGCTTCTCCCGCCGCTGCCAGGCCGTACAGGTGCGCCCGGCCGACGAGCACCGCGCGGGCGCCGAGCGACAGGGCGGTGAGGATGTCGCTGCCGCGCCGGATCCCGGAATCGATAAGCACTTCCGCGCGGTCTCCGACGGCCTCCACGACGTCCGGGAGAACCTCAAGCGTCGCAGGGACGTGGTCCATCTGCCGGCCGCCGTGGTTGGAGACGATGACCGCGTCGGCCCCTCGGTCGGCCGCCTCGCGGGCCTTCTCCGCGTGCAGGACGCCCTTGACCGCGATCGGGCCGTCCCACTCCTGCCGCATCCATTCCAGATCCTGCAAGCTGGTGGTCCCGTCGAACATCTGGTGCATCTGCTCCCGCTCTCCCAGACCGCTCATCGACAGGTTCGGGAAGCCGATCGCGGAGGAGGTAAGGAAATGCCAGGACCAGGATGGATGGAGTGCGCCGTCCAGCACGGTCCGCACGGTGAGATCCGGGGTGGGCAGCTCGATTCCGTGACGCAGTTCCCGCTCCCGCTTCGAACGCACCGTGGTATCGGCGCTCAGCAGCAGCACCTGGTAGCCGGCATCCCGTGCCCGCCGGAGAAGTTCCCGCGACATCGACCGGTCACCCCACGCAAAAAGCTGGAACCATAGCGGGCTACCCTGCGCGGCTTCGGCGATCGCCTCGAGCGGCTGTGTCGCGAGCGTCGATATGCCGTAGGGCAGGCGGGCGTGCCGCGCCGCGCGAGCCACCGCGAGCTCCCCTTCGTGGTGGAACAGCCGCGGCCCGCCGACGGGCGGCAAGGCGATGGGCAGCGGCACGCGCGTCCCAAGCACGGTCGTCTCGGTATCCACGCCGCTCACGTCGGCCAGCTGACGGGGTACCAGCTCAATCTCGCCGAACGTGTCACGGTTGCGGCGCAGTGTCCATTCGCCCTCACCGCCGCCGTCGAGGTAGCCGAGCGCTGCCTTGGGCAGCCGCTTGCGAGCGAGCTTGGCGAGGTCGTCGATGTCGAAGCAGCGCGCCAGCGCTCGGACCCCGTAAGGCGGATTAGGCGTTCCGATGTGTACAAGGTCCTTGATTTCCGACAGTTTCATGGTGGGTCTCCTGTCCGCCAGATCGCGTGAAGAACATCCGGCGGCGTTTCGCTAGGCAGCTTATGGCTCGGCGAGCTGGAGCCGCAGGTTCCGGAAATCGATCGTGACCTCGCCGAAGCGCCGCAGTTCGTCCGAGCCGAGCAGACCCGCCACCGAATCGGCGTTGCCCGGTATGTTCAGCGCCGCGACGGCTTCGGGTGCCAGGCGGTAGCGGCCAAGCCGCCAGTCCGTGATCGAGACGAGCGGCGCCCTTGAGGTGGTGGCCACTCCGTCGATCCGCGCGATCTTCCCGGTTCTTGGCAGGCTGAGCCCGGCCGCTAGCTGGCGGCTCACTGAAGAGATGCTTGAGCCGGTATCCAGCAGGAAGGCATACGGGCCATGGCCGTTCACGTAGACCGGTACCAGTTCGACCTGGGACTGGCCATACGAGACCACTGCCATCGGCACCATCGCCTCAGACGGCGTCCTTGCCACCGACGGCACCGCCGACGGTGCCCCCGTTGTCGGCATCTGCGAGGTGCCCGCGGGGTTACCGTTTCCGGTCACCTGCGAACACGCGGCCACCGCGACGGCGGTGACACCGCAGGCCAAGCCGAAAACCGCACGGCGGGCGACAATGCTCACGTGCCGTCATGTACCCATCGCCTCGCGCTAAATTCACGCACGAGACCTACCAGCGATAGGTGGGCACCGGAGGCCGGGTCATCCAGAAGAACGGGTCATTCTGCACGCATCCTGGGCAGGCGAGGCGCCCGAGAGCGTCGTAACGCCAGCCCGCCGTCAGAGCCCGTACCCGGAGATCCCGTTCACCGAGCGCGTCCCGGTGCGTATACCTGGCGATGCAGGAACCGAACTGGCACCACAGGATCGGTATCCGGATCGCGTCGCCGATGACGGCCCGTGTGGTCCGGTGATGCCGGCCAGCCGGCGGGATCGGCAAGGTCGCGACGGCCGGTGCCGAGGACCGTGGCCGGGACAGCGGGAACGCCCGCGTCGCGCCGGGACCTGGAGCGCCCGGACTGGAGACCACGGAGTTCGGCCCGGTTGGGCCTGATGTGCTCTGACTTGGCACATCGCGGCCTGGCGTGAACGTCTGGGCTGGTCTCATTGCTCCCCCTGGAGAATGTGCGCCGGCAGAAGCCGCCTTATAAAGTCCGAATAACCGGATAATGCTTGGATATAGGTCCCAGCCGGGAGGAGGGCGTGGCGGAAACATGGCATTACATATCCCGGCCGGGAATCCCTCGCACTACCCGGCAGCCCGCTTACTATGCGCCGTAGCAGTAATGTCCGCGCGGCTTCTCATATCGATTTCGCATCAGCCAAGTCAGCTACACTCGCGTTGCCCGAGCCCCACCGCGGCACGTAGTTCCCGGCTTTTGCGTAGCTTATCGATGTGCGGTCCGGCGCTTTCCCAGGCGATGGCGGTATCAGGTCGGGGCGCCGATATTCACACCAGCCACAGCCGGTCCTTTACCATCGTGCGCAACGTAGGAAGAGCGGCCATCGAGACCGGCATCGGCAGCCAGAAGGCCAGCAGCCGGTAAGCGAAAACGCCAACGACCGCGACGGGCAGCGGCGCGCCGCAATACCAGGTCGTCAGCGGAAGCACCAGGGTCAGCACGCCGGCTCCGCCCAGCGGCCCGGTGCGCCGGGTGAACACCGCCCCGGTCGCGAAACCGACGAACAGCGCGGCGCCGTTCATCTTGAAGCCGAACATGGCGAGCCCTGCCCACAGGGAGAAACCGTCCGCGGCCCAGAACAGGGCCATGCTGAGCACCGCCCATCCCCAGCGCAGCGGGCGCGCGAACAGTTCGCGGATGAGGTGGACCGATCGCAGGAACGTTCCCAGCCCCGACCGCCAGCCGGGCTGTCCGCGGAACCTGTTCCGGTACCGCTCCGCGAACCAGAACGCGAGCAGGAACCCGGGAACGGGCACGACCGCCCACGGGACCGTGAAGTCGGGCGGTACGTTCAGCCCGGATGCGAGCGTGGCGATCGCGGTCGCCGTGCCACCGAGCGCCAGCACGCCGTACTCCATGCCCGCCATGGCGGATATCCGTGCCCTGGCCTCGTCGTCGCCCGCGCCCGCCGCCATGAGCGCGTACTGGTCGAGCTTGCCTGCGCCGTGCGCGAAGAACCCGCCGAATCCGGCGACTACTACGGCCCGCATCTGCCGGCTGGTCAGGTTCGGTCCGTCCTCGACGGTGAAAACGCCCTGGTACGCGTAGTAGTAGCCGGCGAACGAGATGCCGAGGGCCCCGACAAGGGCCGCCAGCCACACCGGGTGGAAGTGGCCGAGCGAGGCACGCACGCGAGAGAACCCGGCCACGTAGGCGAGCCCCGCGACGGCTGACAGCTCCAGCAGCGTGGCCACGATGATGAGCAGGACCACGGTCAGCGTCCTGTGGTGCACCCGTGACACGAACTGGCGTGCCGGAACCTTCATAGCATCCTGCTCCCCGCCGGAATCCCGTTTACCGGCGGCTACGCAGGTAAGTCGTACCGCGTACCGATAAAGATCAACACGACCGCTAGGAGACTGCCCATGCCCGGAACCCTGGAAGGGACGAAGGTAGCGATCCTTGCCACCGACATGGTCGAAGAGGTGGAGCTCGCGGGACCGCGCCAGGCATTGCTCGACGCCGGGGCCACCGTGGACATCCTGTCCCCCAAGGATGGGGAGATCCAGTCGTTCCACGATCTTGAGCTGACGTTCGGCCAGCGCTTTCCGGTCGCTATGCCCGTGGCGGATAGCCGGATAGGGGACTACGACGCGCTGCACCTGCCCGGTGGCGTCGGCAATTCCGACCGGCTGCGCATGGATGAGAACGCGATCACGTTCGTCACCCAATTCGTGGAGAGCGGCAAGCCGGTGGGCGTCATCTGCCATGGTCCCTGGACGCTGGTCGAGGCCGGCGTGCTCAACGGCCGCACCATAACGTCGGGGCCTTCGCTGCAGACCGACATCCTCAACGCCGGCGGCACGTGGGTAGACGAGCCGGTGGTGGAGGACGGCAACATAGTGTCCAGCCGCAAGCCTTCCGACATTCCGGTTTTCAACGAGCAGTTCATCGCGAGAATCGCATCCGCCACTCACTAGCTAAGATCGCGGAATTTACTGAACGGAGAGTGTCTTCGCCACCTGGCCGAGGGACCATCGCCCGGCGGCGTAGCCCCCGCTCGTTCGGGATCGTGTATTGACAACCGAAGGCGGGCGCTGGTTGCATCACGGGGCGTGGCCATCGATTTTTCTCTCTCGCCGCGAGTGCAACAGTGGCGGGACCGCATCAGGCAGTTCACCGACGACGTAGTGATCCCGCGCGAGCAGGACGCGTTCACATCCGGGGTCGACGACGTGCTGCGCAAGGACCTGCAGCAAGCCGCGAAGGCGGCGGGATTGTGGGCCCCGCAGGCCGCGGCCGAGCTTGGCGGCGGCGGGTTCGCCTTCGATGAGAGCGCGGTACTCCTTGAGGAGGCTGGCCGCAGCCTCCTCGGCCCGCTCGCGCTGAACTGTTCCGCGCCGGACGAGGGCAACATTCACCTGATCTCGCTGATCGCCACCGAAGAGCAGAAACGCAAATACCTGCTCCCGCTCGTGGCCGGAGATATCCGCTCGTGCTTCGCGATGACCGAGCCGCCGCCTGGTGCGGGGTCTGATCCGTCGGCGCTACGGACTACGGCCACCAAGGCCGAGGGCGGCTGGGTCATCTCCGGTGCCAAGCACCTGATCTCCGGGGCGCGGGGAGCCGCGTTCGCGATCGTGATGGCGGCCAACTCCGGCGGCAGCGGCGCGACGATGTTCCTGGTCGACACGGACAATCCGGGCTTTGTTATCACCGGGCACGCGCGGACCATCGACGGCACCAATCTGGGCGGGCACTGCCAGGTCAGGTTCGAGGAGGCCTTCGTGCCCGACGACGCGGTGCTCGGCACGCCGGGCGAAGGGTTCCGCCACGCGCAGGCCCGTCTCGCGCCGGCCCGGCTCACCCACTGCATGCGCTGGCTCGGCGCGGCACGGCGGGCGCATGAGATCGCGCTGGCCCGGAGCGTCTCGCGCGAGGTGTTCGGCGCGGCGCTGGCGGACCACGGCATGGCGCAGCAGATGATCGCCGACAACGAAATCGACATCGCGGCCTCCCGGGCGCTGCTGTGGCACGTCGCCTGGCAGATCGCGCGGGGTGATAAGAGCACCGAGGCGTCCTCGCGGGCGAAGGTGTTCATCAGCGAGGCGGTGGGCCGGATCGTCGACCGCTCGGTGCAGTTGTGCGGGGGGCTCGGCACCTCGGAAGAGATGGTGGTGGGCCGAATTTACACCGACGTCCGTGCCTTCCGCATCTACGACGGGGCGTCCGAGGTGCACCGGATGTCCATCGCCCGGCGGGTCGCCCGACGCGCGAGGGCCGATAGCTCCGATGGCTGACGACCTGCCCGGCCTTCCGGCGGCGCCCGTCGAGCGGTGGCTGCGTTCTGTTTTGCCGGAGCTGATTCAGGAAGGGCCGTGGAGCGCCGAGGTTATCTCCGGTGGCCTGTCGAACATCACCTACCGGCTCCGGCTGCCCGGCGGCACCGTCATCTTGCGGCGGCCACCGCTCGGGCACGTGCTGCCGCGCGCGCACGACATGGGGCGTGAGCACCGGGTACTCACCGCGCTGTTCGGGACGCCGGTGCCGGTGCCGGAAACGCTGGCGCTGTGCACCGACCCGAATGTCCTCGGCGTTACCTTCTACGTCATGCGGGAGGTGCCGGGAATCGTGATGCGCCGTCCGGAGGACACAGACGCGCTGGCGCCTCAGGCCCGCGCGGCGCTGGCCGACGCGCTGGTCCGCTCGCTGGCCGATCTGCACGCGGTGGATCCGGACGCGGTGGGGCTTGGAGACTACGGCCGCCGCGGCGACTACGGTGTCCGGCAGATCCGCACCTGGGCCGGCCAGTGGGAACGCTCCAAAACCCGTGACCTGCCGGACATGGAGGTGCTGATCAAGCGCCTCGCCGAATCAGTGCCAGAAGACAGCGGCGTCGCGATCGTGCACGGCGACTTCCGCCTGGACAACACGATCGTCGGCTTGGCCGGCCAGGCACCGCGCATCGCGGTAGCTCCACGCATCGCAGCGGTGCTCGACTGGGAACTGTCCACGCTCGGCGACCCGCTCGCCGATCTCGCCGTCACGCTGACGTACTGGCACGACCGCGATGATCCCGAACGCGACAAGATCCCGGTTTCGCTAGGCCTGACCAACAAGCCAGGCTTTCCGGCATCGCGAGAGATAGCGTCGGCTTACGCCGACCGCACCGGCCACGACCTGGGTAACCTGCCGTTCTACATGGGACTGGCGCTGATGAAGCTGGCCGTCATCTGCGAAGGTGTACACGCGCGCTACCTGGGCGGCCGGACCGTCGGCGAAGGCTACGACCGGGTCGGCCCGGCGGTGCCGCTGCTCGTGGCCCGCGGCCTGCGGACCCTCGGATGAGAGGAAATGCGGTGAAGGTGCGGATTGACTCCGAGCGCTGCCAGGGGCATGGCCGGTGTTACGACCTGGCGGCTGGCTTGTTCGGAGAGGATGATGAGGGTTACGGACGGGTCCTCGGCGACGGCGCCGTGGCGGCGGAGAGCGAGCACGAAGCGCAGGTGGCGGTGGCTAATTGCCCCGAGCGCGCGATCCGCCTTACCGAGGATTGACCAAGGAGGCCGTCATGACCGTCGATGACCGGTTTACCCGGGATTTTCGGAAGGACCGAGATTCTCCGGTAACCAGCAACGAGGTCATCGCTGGTCCGGTTTCCGACTGGGCCACCGACTTCTCGCATGTCGAGCCCGAGTGGGCCGCCGGTTTCTACCCGATCCTGGACGGCCTGCGACAGCGCTGCCCGATCGCGCATACCGGGCGGTTCGGCGGGGCGTGGCTGCCGACGAGATACGACGATGTCGCCGCGATCGCCTATGACACCGACCACTTCTCGTCCCGGGCGATCATCATGACCAACTTCCGGCCGCCGCTGGACCTGGCACCAACCGGCGGCATACCGCCGATCTCCTCGGACCCGCCGTTCCACGCCCATGCCCGCAAGCTGCTGCTCCCCGCGTTCACGAAGTCCGCGGTCAGCAGGTACGAAGCGGCTACGAGGCAGTTCTGCCACTCGCTGATCGACGGCCTCGCGGGACAGGACGTGGTCGATGCCGCCCGGGACTACGCACAGCACATCCCGGTGCGAGTCATCGCGGACATGCTCGGATTCCCGCCCGAAGACGGGCCCCAGTTCCGCCAGTTCGTCAAGAACGGGCTCGAGGCCGTCAACCTGCCGAGCGAGGAGCGGATCGCGCAGACGGACGAACTGTTCGACTACCTGCTCGCGCAGATCCGCGACCATCTGGACAACCCGCGTGACGACCTCACCAGCTACCTCATCGACGCCGAGATCGACGGCCGCAAGCTCAAGCCGGCGCACGTGGCGGGCGCGATGGCCCTGCTGCTGATCGCGGGGATCGACACGACATGGAGCGCGATCGGCGCGTCGCTGTGGCACCTGGCCAGGACACCGGACGACCGGGAACGGCTCGTCGCCGCGCCAGGGCTGCTGGCCACCGCGGCCGAAGAGTTCCTGCGGGCATACGCGCCCGTCACGATGGCGCGGCTGGTGAAGGAAGACATACGCTGGCGCGGCGTTGACATGAAGGCCGAGGACTGGATCCTGCTGTCGTTCCCGGCCGCCAACCGGGATCCGGCGCAGTTCGACCGGGCGGACGAGGTCGTCATCGACCGCGAGGTCAACCGGCACGCCGCGTTCGGCCTGGGCATCCACCGCTGCGTCGGTTCGCACCTGGCGCGGATGGAGTTGCGGGTGGCGCTCGGGACGTGGCTCAAGCGGATCCCCGCGTTCAGCCTCGACGACCCCGCCGCGGTGACGTGGTCGGCGGGGCAGATCCGGGGACCGCGGTCGCTCCCGCTGCGGATCGGCTGATCCGTCGGGATGCGCTCATGCCCGCGCCGAACTCGGCGATCAGGCTGTCGATGCTCGCGGCGATGTCCACGTCGGGTGCTGTCACCGCGTCGACGGTGGCGGTCTTGACGGTCACTTCCGCGTTGCCGTCGTCGCGCCGGGTGTACACGCCACCGCCAAGGTCCCGCCGGAGGTTCTCGATCCTGTCCAGAACCCGGTCGAGGCTGTCCGGCGGCAGCACGATCGTGCGGCGCAGCCCGGCGGTATCGCCTTCCCAGTCCGGAAGCCGCCGCAGCGCGGCATCGACCTCCGCGGGGCTTAGCGGGGCCAGGTGACCGGTAGCTCCCGTTATGCCGCCGCCGATTTCGGGCGGCGTGAACAGCCCGCGAATGTCGTCCGGCAGCGGCAGCCCGGAAGGCAGGCCGGGCTCGCGTTCGGCAAGGGCGGCGAGCACCGCCTGCGCCCGCACGCGGGCTTGTTCGGGAGCCTGTCTGCCGCGTTGCGCGATCTCCCGCATCAAAGCGGCTAGGTCCCAGTCCCGTGGCCCCGCTTGGCGCGGCAGGTACTGGCGGAACAGCGGCGGCAGCGCGGCGGCCAACCGCTGCCTGCTGTCGTCATCCAGCCTCTCCGCGACCGACACGAGGGTTGCCTGCGCCGCCCTGCGTGCCGACTGATGATCGATGCCGGCCGACCGCGATACCGCCTCGATGAACTCCTCGTATTCGATGGGCATGAGTCATTCCCCACGCAGTTCTTCCTCCACCGGAGGAAGGTCACGGTCCCGCATGTGCTCGGCCAGCAGGGGCTTGCGGTGCTGGCGATGCTGGGCCACCCGCTCGGACTCGGTCCGCCCCGGGGCGGGTTCGGCCGGAACCGAACGCAGCACCTCGCCCATGTTGGCGTATTCGCCTGGCGGGAGCGCCGCCAGCGCCCGTCGCGCGTGGTTGCCGAGGGTGCTTACGTGACGCGCGTGCTCGACGACCTGTTCCTTGCTGGCCGGGAAGTCAAGGTCGTTCAGCACGCTCCGGATCTCGTCCGTGCCCTGGACTCTCATCAATGCCCCCCTGCCTCACGATCCAACACCGATTGCTGTCGTCGCCCCTTCCCCAGGGGTACGGATCGATGCACCGCCTGGCGAATGGGCCCGCGTGCGCTGCCCAGCCGGCTTAACGGAAGCGGCCCGGCCGGTTATCGCTGCCCTTCGGGCTGAGTATGCGCCCGTTCCGCGACCGGGGGAGGGTGCGTGGCGGGTCATCCTGCAATTCCGCGTTCGCCTGCTTGCTGGCCTTGCCGTCGGTTGCGATGCCGTCATCTTCCAGTTCCTTGCGGAGCTTCCTCCGCTTGATGTCGTACTTATGGCTGCCGGGAAGAGGCATGCCGCGTCACTCCCTTGTTCGCCTTTGCCACTTATTCACCGTTACTGCACTCCTTCCCCACGCCCCGGGATCGATGCGGATCGACGGGCCATCGATCCAGATCAACGGGCCATCGGCCCGGTTCACCCGGGAGCTGAGCCAGTAAGTTAGCCGGATTTATCCGGCATATCCGGCGCGAACCTCTTCCCTCCTCATGATCGTGGGTCGTTCGAGGCTATATCGCCGCCAACGACCCACGATCATGCCCCCGAGGGGGCTGGCGCCCTGCACCCGTCGGAAAGAGCAGGGAACTCAGAACGGGCTTGTGAATGGCTCGAGGGTATGGCTGAAGTACCACGTCGGCTGGGTCAGTCCGGAGCAGGTGCCCGCGCCCTTCGTGCCGGGGCATCCGCCGTTGTCGCGCTGGAGCGCCCAGAACGACAGCATGTCGATTCCCTTGCCGCGCGCCCAGTGCAGCAGTTCCACCGCGTCGGCCTGGGTGAACGTCTCGTCGGTGCCGAAGTCGTCGATCCCCGGCATCTCGGTGACCCCGATCATGTGCCAGAGCTGCCGGGCCGAGGCTTTCGGATACAGCGTCTGGAGCTGGCCGTAGAGGCCGGCGGCCGCGGTTTCGGTGTCCGCCAGCATGTCCTGCTCGGTGCCGAGGTAGTAGTCGAAGGTCAACAGGTTCACGACGCTGACCCTGGCGCCGTCGGCGACCGCGTTCTGCAGCACCGCCAGCCCCGAGGACGTCAGCCCGGTCGGGAACGTCGGCAGGGTGTAGGAGAACTCGATGTGCCGCCCGTGCGCCGCTGCCCAGGCCTCGGTCTCCGCGATGGCCTCGTTGCGCCGGTTGATCCCGGCGGCGTTGGTCAGCGAGTCGCCCTCGACGTCCAGGTCGATACGCGGCACGTTGTAGGTGGTGATCAGCTGCTCGTAGACCTTCGCGATCGCGTTGACGCTGGTGCAGCTGTCTGCCAGCTCGGTTCCTGTGGTATCGGCGGTATAGCCGCCGAAGGACGGGATGACGTTGCCGTCGGCCTGTTGGATCGCGCGGATGTCGGCACCGAAGTTCGCCGGGGAAATTGGCTCGCTGGTGTCCCCGTTCCAGTAGGCGGTGCACGAGCCGGGCTGCGCGGTCTGCAGGAAGGCCAGGGACAGGAACTTGGCGCCGGACTCGCGGGATAGCTGCGCCAGGCCGCCGCCGCTGGTGTCGTAGGTCTCGAAGTACGGGGCGAACACATGTCGCGGCAGGCCGCCGCGCTCGTGCGAGCCACCCGCGGTGGCGGCGGTCGCGGGAATGGCTCCGGCGGCGAGGCCGATCGTGGCAGCGGTGATGGCCGCGGCGCTCAGCGCCGCCAGGAGGGTTCTTCGTCTCATACCGGTCCCTTGGCTAGCCTAATGAATAGGAAACTTTCTTAATTATTATGCTGAGGTTAGCCACGAGTCGCGGTCAGCGTCAAGAGTCGCACGGGCCTCAGCGCACGGGCCTCAGCGCGCGGGACAATAAAGCGGTGATCGAGGTCGAACCCGGACGTTTCGAGGAAATGGTCGCCACGGCGCTGGACGGGCTGCCAGCCGAACTCGGCCAGATGATGAGCAACATCGCCGTGATGGTGGAGCATGACCCGGGTCCGCCTGGCCTGCTCGGGCTCTACGAAGGCGTTCCGCTCACCAGCCGCACCACCCAGTACGCGGGGGTGCTGCCCGACCGCATCACCATCTACCGCCGGGAAATCTGCGCGATATGCGATGCCGAGCAGGAAGTTGCCGACCGGGTCCGCCGAACCGTCATCCACGAGGTCGCCCATCATTTCGGCATTGACGATCACCGACTGCGCGAACTGGGCTGGTAATGACCGCGGGGCCGATACCGGGTAAGGGCGGTGATCAGGCCGGAGTGGCCTCTCCCTCGCGATGCTCGGTGATGAGCCTCAGCACGGCGCGTTCGGCGTGGCCTTTGGTGGCCACGTCACCGAAGTTCTGGCCCTTGCCCAGGTCGGTCAGCGCGGGCGCGATCGTGACGCCCTTCTCATACAGCATGATGACGCGCGGGTCGATGTAGGAGGCGCGGGCAACGGCCGGGGTGTTTCCCAGGTAGCCGGCCACCTCCTGGACCACACGGGCGACGGCACGCTTGCGCGCGGTCTCAGACTCGGCCGCGGGCTCGGATACGGCCAGCCCGACGGTGGCGAGCACCGTCGCGTGCCAGGTGCGGAAGTCCTTGGCCGTGAAGTCGCCGTCCGAGATCTCGCGCAGATAGTCGTTGATGTCCGCGGCCGTCACGTCGTGCCACCGACTCCCGCTGCGGTAGACGAGAAGCTCGTCACTCCCCGCTATGGTCCGCCGCCGCTTGAGCCTGCGGACCACGGAGCAGACCACCTCGTCGGCGACGGCCTGCTCGCGGTGCTTGCCGCTCTTCCCGGTGTACTCGAAGATGAGCTGCCCCTTGCTCCACGTCACGTGCTCGCGGCGGATTGTCGCCAGCCCGAACGTGCCGTTCTCGGCCGCGTACTCCTCGCCGCCCGGACGGAAGAACCCGAGGTCGATCAGCCGGACAGAGGCGGCGAGCACTCGCTCCCTGGACAGGTCCCGACCCTGCAGATGCCGCTCGACCACTCCCCGGATGTGCGGCAGCGCCCGGCCGAACTCCAGCACGCGGTCATGCTTCTCCCGGTCGCGCTGCTCGCGCCACAGATCGTGGTACCGGTACTGGCGCCGGCCCGCGGAGTCGGTCCCGATGGCCTGGATATGACCGTCAGAATGCGGGCAGATCCATACGTCCTCCCAGGCCGGCGGGATAACGAGCGCCTTGATCCGGGCCAGGGCCTCCGCGTCGGCCAGCGGTGTGCCGTCCGGCGCGAAGTACCGGAAGCCGCGCCCGCACCGGCGGCGCCGGATTCCCGGTGCGGAGAGTTCGCTGCGCACCAGCGTGGCGAAATCCGCCGTCTCGAGTTGTGCAGACGTGGCAGGTGCCCCTTCGCGGTCGTGCCCCCCCGGCCGTCGGCGGGTTCCCTTCGCCGGCCCGGGCCGGTCCGGCAGTGGCAGGCTGGCCCGGCCCTTCTCATCTCCCCGTCTGTCGGCGGATCACACGTTTGTGCGGATAACGGTGATCGCCGTGCCCAGAGGCTATTTCCTGCGGGTCACTTCCCGTGTGGGCCGGCCACGTTGAGCGTCAGGGCAGCGTGGCCAGGTAGGGCGCTACCGTGTCGGCGAAGTTGTAGCCGTTGGACGCGTCCCAGTTGATGGACCAGGTCATCACGCCGCGGATACCCGGCCAGGCGGTCGGCGGGACGAAGCTTCCGCAGTTCTCCAGTGCGGCCAGGCAGTCAAGCGCGTCGTTGACCACGGAAGGATCGACGTATCCGCTGCCCGCCGCCGACGTCGAGGCGGGAAGGCCGAGTCCCACCTGAGAGGGAGAGAGCCCGCCCTCGAGTTCGGTGCAGGCGAGGGCGGTGATGAAGTTCTCGGTGCCTTCGGCGTAGACGTTGCCGTCGCAGCCGTTCATCGTGCCCGAGTTGTAGTACTGGGTGTTGATCATCGTGAGGATGGGCTGTATGTCGAGCGCCAGCTGGAAGTAGTCGTCACCGGTCGTCTGGGTGTCCACGGTCTGCGGGGCGAGGGTGATGATCAGGCTGGAGCCGACGTCGCTTTCCAGCTGCTCGAGCGCCGAGGCCATGTACGTCGGGTCAACTCCGTTCTCCAGGTCGATGTCCACGCCATTGAACCCGTATTCCTGGATCAGGGAGTAGACGCTGCTTGCGAAGCTAGCCGCGCTGGCCGCGTCGTCCACGGCGATCGTGCCGTTCGCGCCGCCGACCGACAGGATGACCTTCTGCCCGCGGGATTGCAGCGTCTGAATGTCGTCGATGAACTGCTGCTGCGTGTACCCGCCTAGGTCGGACGCGAGCGTCGAGTCCAGGCTGAAGGTCACCTGGCCCGGCGTGTCCGTCGCGGTGCCGAACGCCACCGCCACCAGGTTGTAGCTCGTCGGCACCTCGGCCAGGGTGAGCGGCATCGCGCCGTTGGTGAAGTCCTGCCAATAGCCCATCAGGATGTGGGCGGGCAGCCCGCTGCCGCCGCCCCCGCCGCCGGAGGACGCCGACGTGGTGGCGCTGACCGCGGAAGATGCCGGCGACGAGCCCGCCGAGTTGTAGGCGATGACGGTGAAGCTGTATGCCGTCGAGGCGGCCAGCCCGGTGACGGTGTCGGTGGTTCCGGTGACGGATGCGACCTCGGTGCCGTTCTCGTCGACGTAGTAGCCGGTGACCGTGCCGGGCGGTGCCGTCCAGGACAGCGAGACCGACGACGACGTGGTTCCTGTAACGGTCAGCCCGGTTGGCGCGGTCGGCGCCGAGGTGCCGCTCCCGCCGCCCCCACTCCCGGCCGGACCGGTCAGCTCCAGGTCGTCGGCGTAGAAGGTGGGCTGCGCGTACCAGCCGTTGATGTAGATCGTCACGCTTGTCGTGGACGAACCGGTGGTGAAGCTGGTCGACAGCTCGGTCCACGTGCTCGCCGACGGCGTCCAGTCGTCGGTGTCCGTGGCGCCTGTGCCGCTGTCGCCGAGGTAGACGTAGTCACCCTCCACCCAGCCGGTCAGCGTATAAGAGGAGGACGGCTGGACGCTGACAACCTGGCTGCACTGCGCGTCGTCGCTGTCGGTCGGCGTGCCAGCCAGCGCGTAGGACGCGCCGTCGTAGGTCGGCGAGGTCACCACCGTGTCGCCGGATGAGCACGTCCAGCCGGCGGTGTTGCCGGTGGCGAAGTCTCCGTTGCTGAGCAGGTTGGTCTGCGCCAGCGCGGCAGGCGCCGCGACCCCGGCGACCCCGGCGGCGAGCAGTATCAGCGCCGAGCAGATGAGAAACGACAGCCAGCGTGGCGATGCTAGGCCCATAGCGGCCTCCGGGACTTGAGGTCGACGTAACTAATAAGAAAGTTTGTTATTAGTTGCCGCCAACGTAACCCCTCGATAGCCCCCCGTCAATGCCGGGCACCGACCTTCGCCTCCCGCCATCCGGCCGTCAGCTCCTGCCGTTGTGCGGTGAGGGCTGCGGCATCCTGCCGCCCTCAAACGACAGTGTCATTAGCCAGGCCGATGATTCGCCTCTGGCAAGCGGGGGAAGACATGCTGAACGTGAAGGCTGGTGATGACGGAGAGCAGACCGCCCGGCTCACGGCCTGGGTCGAGGGCCGGGTACAGGGTGTGGGATTCCGGGCGTGGGCCCGGCGCAGGGCCAGCGAGCTGGGGCTGGACGGATTCGCGACCAACCTGGACGACGGCCGGGTGGAAGTCGTCGCCGAGGGCGGCGAGAGCGGTTGCCAGCGACTGCTCGACGAGCTCGAAGGCGGTGCCGGTCCGGGACGGGTGACGCGGGTAACCCAGCGCTGGAGCGCGCCCCAGGGCGACATGTCCGGCTTCGTGGAGCGATAACAGTCGTTGTCATGCACGTCCCGTTCGGGTAAATCTTGGTGGCGCCATGAGGGGCGGGTAAGCCAGCGGCCTTGGTGACCACGTACACGGCCTGCCCAGGGATGCGGAGAACGGGGATCCTGTGGGGCGCACCGAAGCCGGCCTCGCGCAGCCAGCTGTGCAGCTGCGCGGGGGTGTGCACCTGCGACCCGGAGCTGAGGTAGACGAACAGCCCGAGGAAGTCGGCCGCGGCCGACTCGCGGCGGCCCGGGTCCGCGAAGGCGTCCATCACGGCCAGCGACCCGCCGGGCGCGAGCGCCTGGTGGATCTTGCCGAAGAGGCTGACGATCTGGCCGGGCGTCAGGTGGTGGACAAGGTTGAAGCAAAGCACGGCGTCGTACCCACTGCCCAGGTCATCCGTGGTCGCGTCCCCGTCGCGGTACCGGACCCGGTCGGCCATTCCGGCCTGGGCGATGATCTCCCGGCCGATCGCCGCGCTGCCCGGTAGATCCAGGACGGTCGCGACCAGGCGCGGGTAGCGGCGGCATAGCTGCGCCGAGTACCAGCCGTGACCGCCGCCGACGTCGAGCAGCGATCGCGGGTCGCCGGGCAGCCGCAGTTTCCTGGCCACCTCCGCGGCGCTGAGCCGGGCGAGTTCGAACTGACCGCTGATGTACCGCCGCCAGTACGGATCGCCGGGCGGCGCGTCGTGGTGCCCGACCGGCTGCCCGCTGCGGGTCACCTCGTCCAGCCCCGACCACCACTCCCAGTAGTCGGAAGTGCCCGCGACGAACCGCGCGACCGACAGTTCGGAGTCGGGATCCAGCCAGCGCCGCGACGAGCGGCTGAGCCGGTAGCGCCCGGCCCGGAAGGTGACGTGACCCGCCGATCGCAGGCAGTCAAGCAGCAGCCGGGTCGGAAGCGGGTCCAGACCCAAGTTGGCGGCGAGTTCGGCGACGGTTGACGGCTGCCGGGCCAGCCGGGCGGTCACGCCGGTGCGCACGGCGGCGATGAGGATCCCTGACAACGCCATTCCGCCCCACGCCTCAGCGGCGGCGACCGGAACCAGGCCGGCCCGCAGCGCGAGCCACTCGACGGGATTCGCGCCGCGCAGGGTAATACGCATCGTTACATGATTCCATCGTCAGTCGCCGCCATGGCCGGTGACGGGGAGTTCATAATCGACACATGGGAGGGTGTTCCGTGCCGTGAGCCGTGTGCGGGGATTGATTATCGCCAGTCACCCTGGGCCCTCGCTTGCCATCTCGGCCATGGCAACCCTGCTGGTGGCGCAGGCGGCGCCGCACGGCGCGGGACCGGTCCTTGCCGGACCGGCCATGCTGGCCGGCCAGCTCTCAATCGGCTGGTCCAACGACGCGTTCGACGCGCGCCGGGATGCTACGGCGGGCCGGACCGACAAGCCGATCGCGACCGGCGATATCAGCATGCGGGCGGTGTGGACCGCGGCCATCGCCACCGTGGCGGCCGCGCTGGCGATGTCACTGGCCATTGGCGTGGCTAACGCGATCGTCAACGCCGTGATGCTCACAGCCGGGTGGGCCTACAACGCCCGCCTGAAGTCGACGCTGGCCTCGGGCTTGATGTACCTGCTCGGATTCGGTCTGATCCCCGCATACGCGACGAGTACGCTTCCGGGGCATCCCGCGCCGAGATGGTGGGTGACCGCGGCCGCGGCCTTGGTGGGCCTCGGTGCCCATTTCGCCAACGTGCTGCCCGATCTTGCCGCCGACCGGGCCACGGGCGTGAACGGCCTGCCCCAATGGGTAGCCGCCCGCTGGGGGACGGGGATGATACGGGCGATCGCACTGGTGCTGCTGCTATCGGCCTCCGTCCTGCTGCTGCTGGCCTCTAGCCGGTCCCGCCGGTGGGTCACACTGGCGGGACTGGGCGCCGCCGTCCTGCTCGCGGTGGTCGGCGCCCGCGGCTCCGGGCGGCTACCGTTCCTGGCCGCGATCGGCATCGCCGCTATTGACGTCGCGCTGTTCGCCGCGGGAGGGGATGCGCTGACTTGACCAGGATCCTGGCCGTGCGGTCCGCCTTTCCGGCGCACCGGTACCCACAGGCCGAGCTGACGAGGAAGATTGCCGAGATCAGCGGCCTGAGCCCGGTGCAGCGCGCCCTGCTCGAGCGGCTGCACGGCAACGCCGGCGTGGATACCCGCCATACCGTGCTGCCGCTGCCGGAATACGGCCTTGGCGGGGACATGTCCCCCAACGACCGGTACATCGGGGAGGCCATCGGCCTCGGGGAGCGGGCGCTCCGCGGCGCGCTTGACGGCGCCGGGCTGGACGCCCGCGACGTGGATCTGCTGATTGTCACATCGGTGACTGGCGTGGCCGTGCCGTCGCTCGACGCGCGGCTCATCCCCCGGCTTGGATTGCGGCCTGACGTCAAGCGGTTGCCTATCTTCGGGCTTGGCTGCGTCGCCGGCGCCGCCGCCCTGGGCAGGCTGCATGACTACCTGCTCGCCTGGCCGCGGCACATCGCGGCGCTGCTCGCGGTGGAGCTCTGCTCGCTCACCTTGCCGACCGCGGAGGTGACGACGGCGGATCTGGTCGCTAGCGGCCTGTTCGGCGACGGGGCGGTGGCCCTAGTCGCTACC
>Ga0335075_10002715_pt1 | contig 28267 bp, 20 predicted proteins | sample Lox_Sample_24_FD_206723 | JGI IMG/M metagenome (GOLD analysis project Ga0335075, IMG submission 206723) | Soil microbial communities from Loxahatchee National Wildlife Refuge, Florida, United States - Lox_Sample_2.4 | ecosystem: Environmental > Terrestrial > Soil > Wetlands | place: USA...
CCTGAAGGCGTTTCTCGACGCCAGGCAAAGTCGTGTTCATACCTTATTTTACGCAGCTGGAATCTGTGTAGAGAGTTCAGGTCTCCTGACCATGCCACGTATTTGGACCGAAGGTCTCCCAGAACGGGGAGACCTTCGGTCAAACCTCCATGTAAAGTCGAAAAAGATAAAGATTTAACAAAACTGCCCCCGAGTTTACTCTGTCGCCAGAGAATCCTACTGCCGGATCTTCCGATGAGTGATGTCTACCCGCTGCACCGTGACCTTTAAGCCTTCGTGCTTCTGTTGATCCTTCACCGCTCCGAACCAGATGGCCCGCGCTCGCAAACAATCTTTCGGAACCGGATGGTATGCAGGGAATTGTCCGCCGATGTAGTCCTCAAAAACTTGCTCGATAGAACAATTCTCCATGAGCCAGGCGAATGCCTCCTCATCGAGATCGCCACAGTATCCATACCCGCGGTCGAGCGCCAGATAGTGCTTCCTCCTGTTATCCGCGAACTCGAAAACAACGTAGAGCCGACTGGGCCAGTTCAGTTCGGGCTTGGGGCGCAGCGGCCCATTTGGATCAAGAGTAATCGTATCAGCTATGAGATCCCAATGATCCACTTCGATATTGCAAGGGACGAACGGCGTGCCTTCGCCGAAGCTGCGATGACGGTGAAGTCGGAGGTCTTTGACGCCGTACTTTCAGAACAAGAGCTTGCTGCGGAGTCCGCCAAAGACCAGGTCGCTAACTCGCTGGCGATCATCCGCAGGCACGAAGGTCTCGATCATGACCTCGGAGAATAAAGACGACGGGGCGTACAGGTTCTCGCTCCCCACAAGCAAAACGCCCGACTTCTCGAACATTATCACCTTTGAGTGTAGCTTCGGAACCGAACGGACCTCAAACCACGGGTATCGTTTAAGGAAGGCCAGAGCTGTAGCTTCGTATCTCTCAGCGACGTAGATAATTGAGTTCGGCAGAAGTTTCGCCCAGAAGCCGAAATCGTTGTGGCTAAAGCTGTAAGTGGCAACGGTGACTTTCCCATCGCGCCAAGGGTCGTATCGCCCAAAAAAATCGTCAAAGGATAGATCCCGGTACAAGTGAACGAACGGGACTCGATGAAGAGTGAAGTCATCCCTCATTGCGACCCCTCCTTCGCCGAACAAATTATTCTCGCGCCACGTGCGATAATCTGCCCGTCTTTCTTTCGCTCTCCAAGCACGTTTCTTCAACAAACTGGAATCGCGAATCAAACCAATTCCGCCACCTTCTCGCGATCGTCGAGCAGGTAAATGGGCCGGCCCTGGTGATCGGGCAGCGTCGTCGCCGGGTCAATGCCGAGAACGTAGTACAGCGTCGCCAGGATGTTTTGCGGCGTGTACGGTTGGCCCTTCGGCCGCTCGCCGCGCGGATCGGTGGCGCCGATGACCTGGCCCATCGTCAGCCCGCCGCCCGCCATCAAGGCGAAGCCAGACTGCGGCCAGTGATCGCGGCCGCCGGTCGTGCCGCGCTGCGTGCCGACACGCGGGGTGCGTCCCATCTCGCCCCAGACAACCACCGCGACATCCTTATCCAACCCGCGCTCGTGCAGATCGGTGACGAGCGAGTGGATCGATTGATCCAGCTGCGGCACGACGGCACGCAGACACCGGAAGACATGATCGTGATGGTCCCAATCGCCGTTGCACTTGTCGCCGGGCTTGTGATTGCGCGCCGTCAGTGTTACCACCGGCACGCCGGCCTCGACCAGCCGCCGCGCTTGCAGAAACTGAACGCCGACGCCGTACTTCTTGCGAACGCTGTCCGGCTCCTTGTTGATGTCGAAGGCGTCGCGGGCCTTGTTAGTGACGATCATCTCCAGCGCCTGCGCCGTGAAGGCGTCCATGCCGGCCATGCTCCCGTGAGCATCGTCGAGATCGCGCCGCAGCGCGTCGAAGGAACGCAAGAGTGCCCGGCGATCGTTCAGGCGATCGAGCGTCATGTCGCGTGCCAGTCCCAGGTTCGCCGTTTTCGAGCCGGGGATATATGCTTCGTGTGCCTTACCGAGGAAACCGGGCGTACCGACGAAATTGGCATCGCCGAGGTAGACATAAGGCGGCAAGCCGGTGCGGATACCGGCGTCGGCGCGGAGCTTGCTGACCACCGAGCCGATGGAAGGACGATTGCCTTTCAGAAAGCCGGTGAACAATTCCGGCGGCGAGTGGCCCTGCTGCTGAAACTTCATGTTGCGGATGATGGCCAGCTTGTCGGCGATCTTCGCTTGCAGCGGCATCAGCTCGCAAATGTCGAAGCCGGGCACGTTCGTCTTGATCGGCTTGAATTCGCCGCGATACTCGACCGGCGCATCGGGCTTCAGGTCATAGAGGTCGATGTGGCTGGGACCACCGTTGAGGTAGACCATGATAATGGCCTTGCTCGGCGAGCTGGCGTTGACGGCCCCCTGCGCCTTGAGACGCAGCAAATCCGCCAGCGTCAGCCCGCCGACCGCCAGCGCTCCGACCTTGAGAAAACCGCGGCGTGTCAGGCCGTCGCAGAAAGATCCCGTGCTGCGTCCGTAGATGGTGAGCATGATTTACTCCCTTGCGGAATTGGCCGGATAATGGCCCCCTGGAAGGATCTGTTTCCTCAACGCTTCTGGGCATAACTCAACAGAAAGTCTCGCGTGTTGAGTATCGCCCAGAGAATGTCCTCCCACCCAGAAGAGCGTAACGAGGCCGATCGCGATTCATCACCTCTTTGAGGATCGCTTGCCCACGGCGGCGAGCTTCCGGATCCTTGCTGTGGGCGGCTGCTTCCTTCAAGGCGCGCCGCGCGGCCTGACCGAGCTTGGCAAGCTCCTCGGCGGCTTTCTCTCGTACTTTGAAGTCCGCATGGCCTAACTGCTCGATCAGCCTGGGAACGCGCGACGACGCATTGACGACAGAGAAAGTGCGTTCAATGCGTGTGAGATTGCCTTGCCGATCCTTGATGGCGACCATCAATTTGCCCTGTGGCAAGTCCGTAATGGGACGCGACAATTTCAGCTCCCACACGTTTTGTGCGACAGACCGGAATTTCTTCGCCAAATTCTCGCCCGCTGCTACGCCGTTGATCGCGAAATCGGCCACGACCTCGAAGCCGTCCATGTCCAGTCCCGTGTAATAATCGTGCATGCCTATCAGGATACGGGTCAGCTCGGCGTTCACGCCCGGCCGCGGCGAAGTCAGCGTCAAGGTTGGCCGCTGATCGTCGAGCATCCAGCCCCGGCCCCTCGCCTGGGGGTTGGCGGGATCGAAATCCAGGTCGATCGGGCAGCCCAGGTCGATCCAGCGGATGACGGTACGGCGGTCTTCATCCGTCATCGGGGCCACCTTGATCTTCTTGCCATCGGAGCGTGCATAGGTGCCTTCGACGGCTTTCGGCGGCGGCATGATGCTGCCCTTGAAATCGATGACCTGGGCGAGCTGGTGATCTCTCTCCCGTCCTGGGAGCGGCTTCTTGGGCAAGCCGTCGAGGCGCCGGCCGAACAGCTTCCAGATCAGCAAGCTTCGCCGCGACTGCGACTTGACGATGTAGGGCGAGGCATGCCGGCTCATGTTGTTGAAGCCGTTCCCTGTTTTTGGCTGCGAGCCGCTAAAGGAAAGGACATTGTTGGTATACTGCTCGCCCTGCCCCGCCAGGCGGTAATACGTGGCCGGCATCGGTCCGGGGTAGCCGTGGCGGCGAATCCGGGTGTCATCGTCCAGCGCGAGGCTGCCCGCCGGCTTGCCGTCTTTCTGGTTGTGGCAGGCGACGCAGCTGCGGTCGAGGATCGGCCGGATGTCGCGATAGTATTCGACGTTGAGCGGCCCCTTGGCGAAGCGCACGCCGGTTTCGTTCTTGGCGTCCCATTGCTTGCCGAGCTGGTCGTTCTTCTTGGTCGTCAAGAGCGGCGTCTTGTTCGTCAAATCCCAAACGGCATAGTCCGGTTTGGCGGCGGCGGTCAGCTGGAAGTCAGTCGGCTTCTGGCTATGGGCGTGGCAGCCGCCGCAGTTGTTGCGGATTTCACCGGGCCGGACCTGATGCCAGGTCTGGGCCATGTTCAGCACCATGCCATCCTTGTCGAGCGTCTGGAAGGTCCAGGCTACATTGGCGGGAACCTTGGCGAGGAAGCTGGTGTCCGGATTGCCGTCGGGATCGAGTGGCTGCTTGCCGTTGTTGCCGAACTTGCGCACCGGAAATTCGCCGGCGATTCGCAGGCGTTCCGCAGCCGAATTATGGAACTTCTTCGCAACCACCGAGGTGGCCGGCTCCATGAACAAAATGCGGATGGCGTGAATGTCGCTATTCTCGTAGATGCCAGCGTCCGATCCCTGGCCGCCCCACGCCCAGGATTCGCGACCACTGCCGCCAGCGACCCCCAGGGCAAGGTAGGGGTGGCCCTTGGCAGTCACGCTGCCGGGCGGCACGGCGCCGAACGTGGCGGATTCCCGCTTGTACAGGCTGGACGTACCCACCAGACCGAACGGCGTTCCCGCCGGCAGGTGAGGGCTTGCCTTGCCGTCGTTGGCCAGGGGAGCCAGGCGTCGCGGTTCCTCGACGCCGTAAATCCGCTTGTAAGAAACCAGCGGACGCGGCCACATTTCGTTGTAATTCGGGTCGTTCTTGATGAGTAGCATTTCGCCCGGCCCCCAGATCGGCTTGCCGTCCTTGAGAAGATAGAGCCCCGCATCGGTCTCCTCATCGACTTTAATCGATCCGCGATTGCCGCTTGGTCCCGCGCCCGGCGTCCAGACCGTCAACAGGTGATTGTCCGGCGCTCCGCAGGGGTGCTGCACGCGGCCGACTCGCGGCGACTTCGGGTCTTTGGGATCGGAGAGACCCGCCGGAAAATCCGCTGTCGGCGCGAAGCGTGTCAGCACTTCCATGCCCACGGGACTGAAGGGGCGCCGGGTCTGGGTAATTCCCCCATTGCCGTAGCTCCAGTGCAGCAATTTGGGATCGCGTTTGTTGTTCGACCAGCCCAGGCTGGCAGAACCGAAGGAAGCATACCCTTTGGGTGCTTGCGGCGGCAGCTTGTAATACGTGCCGAAGCCCGCGGTATTCTGGTTGTAATATTCCTCGATCACGATACTGCCGTCGGATAGCTGCGTCTGGAAGTGGTAGGCATCGGCGGCCCCGTCGCCTAGGAAGGCGCTGACGACCGGCCCCCAGTTGGTGCCGTCGGGATGGATCGACCAGATGCCCCACTGAAGATTGCCGCGCAGCCCCTGGCTTTCGAGCGAGCTGAAGGTGATACGGCCGTCTTTCAGAATGACGGGGTGCAGCGCCCCCGCCACGTTGAGATAGCCGATCTTCTCGACGTTGCCGCCGTCGTCGTCCATCACGTAGAGCTGCAAAGCGTAAGTGGGGTAGCCGTTCGGCGTCTTGACCGAATCGCGGTTGCTGACAAATACCACCTTGCCTCCCGGCAGCGGACAGGGATGCATGTTGTAAATGCCGTGGGGCACGCGGGCTTTGCCCTTTTCGGGAGAGCGAAAATCGCTGGACCAGTCGGCCACACTGGTGTTCGGTGTGGCTTGCGGCAAAGTCAAGCGAACGATCTTACGGCTGGGCACATGGATCTTGTAGATGTCGGCGCCGGCGGTCCACTCGCCGGTCTTGGGATCGTGGAAGAGAGAGTAGTAGACCCATTGGCCGTCGAAGGAGACGTAAGGATCCTGCACGGAGCCTTTGCCCGCCTGGACGAGGACTTCCTCGCTGCCGTTGGGATGCAGAAGCATCAGGTCGGCGTCCGGCGGGGCCATGGTCGGATGGCCGATCTCCGCCCAGCGACTTGGCAGCTTCCTTCCCTTGGCGTTGGTCCCGCGAAAGCGCGGAGCGCGGACATAGACGATGTCATAATCCCACTTGACGGATTTATCGCTGGCAATCGGCGATGGATTGACCTTGAGCGGCAGTTGCGGCGGGGAGCTGTCCTCGGAGATTGCTGCGACGCCGGCGACCATCAGGGTGAGAAGGAAAATCATGCCTGATATGAAGAGTTTGCGGTTCATGGCAGTACCTTCCTCAAAAATCCGATGGCAAGTTTAGCCGCGACCCGAAGGGGAGCGCGTCTGACGCGCTCCCCTTCGGGTCGCGGCTAAACGAAGGTTATTTGTGTACGGAAAACGTCCGCTCGATGTACGTAACGTTGCCCTGACGGTCCTTGACGGATACTTCAATCTTCCCCTTGGCCAGCCGCGCGATCGGCTGCGGTAGTTTCATCTCCCACACGCCCGGCGATTTCGGGCGGAGCATCGCGGCCAAGTCCTGCCCCGCCACGAGGCCATCAACCGGGAAGTCGGCGACAACACGGAAACTATCTCGATCCAATCCGCTGTCGTAATCGTGCATGCCGACTAGAAGGCGTGTCAGCGTGGGATTGGCCCCAGCCCGCGGGTACGTGAGCGTCAGGGTCGGCCGATTGTCATCCTCCAACCAACCGCTGCCGCGAGAGTCGGGGTTGGCCGGGGCGTAATCGAGGTCGATGGGGCAGCCCAGGTCGATCCAGCGCGCCAGCGTCCGGCGGTCCTCGTCGGTGAGCGGCGCGACCTTGATCTTCTTGCCGTCTGGTCCTTGATACGTGCCGGCGACCGCTTCCGACGGCGGCATGATACTGCCGCTGTAACCCAGGTTGATCAGCCGGCGATCCCCCGACTTGTTGGCGAACGGCTTGCCCTTGTACTGAAGAGTACCGGGATCGCTAGGATCCGTTTGCACGGCGAAGTCGTCGTTGCTCCAGCCGTCGAGTCGCTTGCCGAAGACCTTCCACATCAGCAGGCTTCGCCGCGCCGATAACAGACGGACATAGCGCGACGCTTGCGGATGCGCCCAGTTTCCCACCGGCGAGGGATGGCCGAATTTGCCCTGATGATCGAGGACGAGGCGGAAAAAGGTGCCTGGAACCTTTTTCGGTGGTCCTGCCACCAGGCCGCCGAGACTCCCCGGCCCCTGCATCGGTTGATCATCGTCCAGCACGAGGTTGCCTGCGGGTTTGTCCGATTTTTGTGTATGGCAGGCGGCGCAGCTGCGCTCGAAGATCGGCTTGACATCGCGGAAATACTCAACGTTCTTGACGCCCTTGTCGTAGCGCAAGCCGGTTGTGTCGCTGGTGTCCCATTTCCTGCCGGACTCGTCTTTCGCTTTCGTGGTCAGCAGTGGTGTTCGCTGGGTCAGATCGAAGATCTTGTAGTCGGCCTTGGCTGCGGCCGTGTGCTCGAAGAGCGTGGGTTTCTGGCTGTGAGCATGACAGCCGCCGCAATCGTTGCGAATCTCGCCGGGGCGAACCTGATGCCAGGTCTGTGCCATGTTCAAGACCATGCCGTGCTTGTCGAGCGTCTGAAACGTCCAGGCCACATCCGCGGGACCCTTGGCCAGAAAACTGGTGTCCGGATTGCCGTCGGGATCGCGCGGCTGCGCGCTTCCCTTCGGGTCGCGGCCAAACTTCCGCACCGGGATTTCACCGAGAATCCGCAGCCGTTCATTGGCGGCGTTCCACCACAGGCGCGTTCCCTTGCCGGTGTGGCGCGGGTCGGTCGTCGGCTCCGTGATGAGGAAACGGAGGGCATGGATTTCGCTATTTTCATAACGGCATGTGTCTCCTCCCTGCACGAACCAGTTGCCGTTATTGCCGTCGTAGGCCAAGCTTCCCAGCTCCTCAAACGGATCATTGCCGCCGCCGTACTTCGCCGTGACTTCGCCGGGGCGAACGTCGCCGTGCGGATAGCTTTCGCGCTTGTACAGGCTGGAGCTGCCTACCAATCCGAACGGCGTCCCAGCCGGCAAATGCGGCGAGCTTTTGCCGGCGTTGAGCAGCGCCGATAAGTGGGCCGGTTCGTCCACTCCATAGATGCGCTTGTACGGAACCAGAGCGCGCGGCCATTGCTCGTTATAATTCGGATCGTTCTTGATGAGCCGCATTTGTCCCGGCTCATCGATCGTCTTGCCATCCTTGATGAGATAGAGGCCGCTATCGATGGCTGGCTTTCTCAAGCCGTTGTTGCTGTTGACGGGACCGGGCGACCAGACCGTCAGCAGGTGATTGTCCGGGGCGCCGGAAGGATGCGTCACCTTGCCGACGCGCACCGAATCGGGCTTGCTGGGATCGGAGAGCTTGGCGGGCGCGTCGAAGGCGGTGACGAAGGGCGTCAGCCATTGCAGGCCGTGCGGCGTGAAGGAAATACGGTGATAGTCCATGCCGTTGTAGGGCAGATTGCGAGTATTGCCCAGCGCAGCGGAGCCGAAGGGCGGCTCACCTTCCGGCGCACGCGGAGCGACCTTGTAAAAAGTGCCAAATCCGAGATTATTCAGATTATAATATTCCTCAAAGACGATATTCTCGTCGGACAGCTGCGTCTGAAAGTGGAAGGCGCTGGCGCCGTTGGCGAAGTTGCTGACCAGAGGCGCCCAGTGGCTACCGTCCGGATAAATGGTCCACAACGCCCACAAACGCAGATCGCGCAAGCCCTGCGATTCATAGCTCGTGAACATCACCCGGCCGTCCTTGAGGATGGTTGGGTGCAGAGCGCAGTTGACGTTCAGATAACCAATCTGCTCGACGTTGCTGCCGTCGTCGTCCGTGACAAACAGCTGCAAGACCGTCGGCGTGTATCCCTTGGTCGGCGCCAGGCCGTTGCGATTGCTGGTGAACATCACTTTGCCGCCGGGTAACGGGCAGGGAGCAAGATTGTACACGCTGGGAGTGCGCAATTTCTTTGCAACGACGCCAGTGTTTGGCGTGAAGAGCTGCCGCGTCAGCTGCACGGTCTTTCGGCTCTTGACGTTTATGTTGTAGATGTCGGATCTCTCCGAAGTGAGCTTTTTCGAGCCAGGACTTTGAACATTGTGGATACGGACGTAATACACCGATTCGCCGTCGAAGGAGACGAACGGATCGGTGATGGTATCCTCGCCGGCGGCAACGAGGACCTCCTCGCGTCCGTCTGGATGCAGCAGCATCAGATCGGAGCCTGGCTCCGCCCGTAGTGGAGCGAACACTTCCGTCCAGGCGATTTGCTGGTCGTCGCCGCGCCGCGGCGCGCGAACGTACACGATGTCGTAATCGTAGTGGACCGCGGCATCGGACGCGATGGGCTGCGGCTCCACGTTCAGGACGCGCGCCGTCTTGTTCGGAGCGGCGAGCGCCGTCGAGAGGATGACCACACTAGCAAACACCAACCACGAAAAGCGTTTCATCGTTCGCCTCCCACAATGTCAAAGTGTCCGCGCGGCGCGATGGAAAACGTCCGTTCGATGCGCGTGATGTCGCCGTGCAGCTGGGCCAGCTCGATTTGCTTGTAACGCTTGCTGTGCGTCATGGCCGTCCAGCGGCTGCCTGGCTCAGCTTTTGTGCCCCGCCTGCCACGGGGACGGGAACCAGCGATTTGAGGAGCTTGCCGCTGGGTAATTCGTAGAGCTGGACCAACCCGCTTTTGCTGCCCAGCGCCAGGCGCGAGCCGCTGGTGTTGAGCGATACCGCGTAGACCGGAGCGGGCACCTTGCCGACGAGGGCGACACGCTGGCGGTTGGCGATGCGATACACACGGACCTCGCCGAAATTGCCGGCGACGGCCGCGAGCTTGTGATCGCCGCTGATCGCCAGCGCCAGCACTTCGCCTGCTTGCGATTCGATAGGGCGAGCGTATTGATCGCGGCGGTTGATCGGCCGGGCGTCATTGCCTCCGCCGGTCAGCTGGATGCCGGCCAGGGCAATCTTAAGCTCATAGGTGATGAGGCTCCGCGCTCGACCGGCCGAGAGCGCGAACAGATTATCCGCGGCCACACCGCTAATCAGCTCCGTGGAATTATCGAGGGTGCGCAGCAGCTCGCCGCTCTGGGCGTTGGCGACCTTGGTGGCCTTATCGCGTCCGGCGGTGACGAGCATCTTGCCGTCGGGCGTATAAGCGACCGCCAACACCCAGTCGCTATGCAGCTCGAACCGGCGGATCGGCTGCTTCTCATCAACGGGCACGACATGCACGGCCCCATCGGCGCCGCCCAGAGCGATGGCCTTACTATCCGGAGCAAAGTTGCCGCGAAACAGTGTATCCTTGCCTACGCGACGAGCCGAGAGCAGCTTGCCGCTCGCCGCATCCAAGAAGCGTACCTCCCCATACTGTCCCGGCGCACCTCCGGCGGCCGCCAACACCTTGCCGTCGGGGCTGAATTCAACGTGCGTGAGCAAATCGCTCGCTGTCGGCAGGCGCAGCGGCGGCGCGCTGCTCTCGACATCGAGTATCACGACCTCGCCGCGACAGGCAGCGGCGACGCGTTTGCCGTCGATGCTCCAGGCCACACTGGTGATCGCCGGGGCGAACGTGTAGGTCGCTGGCGCCTTGATCTCGATGCGCGGCTTGTCGGCCGGAGAATCGTCCGGTGCGCCGGCCTCAATCCATTTGCGAAGTATGTCGATCTTTTCCGTCGACAAAGGCGCTTGTTTTTGGGGCATGGCAGGCTCGGGGCCGCTGATGGACTCGATCAGCAGGCTCTCGTCGGGCTTACCGGCCACAAATAGCGTACCGTTCCGCCCACCCTTGCGCATGCCGGGGACGGTCTCCAGATTGAGCTTGCCCTTGGGTTTCGAGGCAGAATGGCAGGCCCAGCAATGACGTTTCAGGATTGGCTGCACGTCGTTGCGATAGCTGACCTTCGGCTCCGCCGCTGGCGCAGACAGAGCTGTGCCGAAAGCTAGGCCGCACAACAAGAGCATGGAAAGTGAAACAGCAGTCCTTCTGAGTGTCTTCCTTTCGTTAGCCCAGCCCTTTAGGGCTGGGAACAGCGAGTGGTAAAGGTTCCCCGGTAGGGGCTTTAGCCCCTCGCCGAGGGCTTTAGCCCTTGGCCAGACGTGTCCGCCGAAAAGGGCTAAACCCCTGAAACGTTCGTGACCCTTCTCTGCCTTCCCCCAGTCCTGAAGGGCTGGGCTAACGAAAAAAGCCATCGCTGGTCCTTTGCATGGAGTGCGTCTGTCCGCGAAGAGTGACAATGTTATGTCAGTTAACCAGGAGAAAGTCCTTGCTGTTGAGCAGCGCCCACATCAGATCCTGGGCAGCGTCCGTTCGCTTGGCCTGCCCATAAGTCTGAAACACCTTGAGCGACACCTGCCGCTCCTTATCGCTCGGCCGGCGGCACAACGTCCACAGATAAAGCTGTTCGATCAGCCGATCGTCGCTCATCTTCTGCTTGAGCAGCGCGGCGAGCCGGCCGTTGCCGGCGTTGACGCGGTTCATGATGGTGTCGCCGTTGATGAATTGCAGCGCTTGCAGCATGTTGGAGCCGTCGTCGCGCTCGCACTCGCAGGCCTCGACGCGCTGCGGCTTGCCGAACAGGTTGAGGACATCGTTTTTGACCTCCGCATCGGGCAGCTGCTTGGCCGAGAAGCCGGCGGGCGCTCCACCGAAGCGTTCGAGCACGCCGGTGGCCTGCCCCAAGGAATCGAGCAGCACCTCGGCCGGCAGACGCCGCGGCACCATCCGCGAGAAGTTCATGTCATCCGCGGCGTTCGTTTCATTGGGCACGCTGCTCCGCTGATAGGTGCGCGAAGTCACGATCGTCCGCATCAATTGGCGAACGTCGAACTTGTGTGCGATGAAGTCCTTGGTCAGCGCATCGAGCAATTCGGGATTGATAGGCGGATTGGTGGTGCGAATGTCGTCTACCGGGTCGATGATGCCGCGATGGAAGAAGTAGCTCCAGTAGCGGTTGACCAGGCTGCGCGCGAAGAACGGGTTGTCCGGCGACGTGAGCCATTTCGCATACGCCTCGCGGCGATCGACTTTCAGCAGCTCCACTTCCTGACCGCCCAGGAAACGCGGCTTTTGCACCTTCCGCGAACGCGTATTCAGCGAATAACCGGCCGACTTGTTGACGAGCATCGCTCGGGCGCGCGGGACATTCGTCAAGCGCGGATCGGCCTTGGCCGTCACCTGGTTGAAGAAGCTGTGCAGCCCATAATAATCGGCCTGAGTCCAGTTCTCGAACGGGTGAGCGTGGCAGCGGGCGCAGAGCATGCGGACGCCGCAGAACACCTGCGTAGCGCGCTGCAAGGAGTCGTCGGCGTCCTTGCTGACGGCGTAATAGGCCGAGGCCGGATCGTCGCTGACGCCGCCGCGGCTGGTCAGAAGCCGGCGCGCGAATTCGTCGAGCGGCATGTTCCGGGCCACCGCGGAACGCAGCCATTCGCGCAGCGCGTAGACGGCCGGCTCGCTCAGGTGCTTGCGGCTGTTCTGCAACAAATCGCCCCATTTCAGCGACCATTGATCCACAAACTCCGGACGGCGGAACAACGCGTCGATCGCCTTGGCGCGTTTGTCGGGCGCCTTGTCGTTCAGGAAGGTAAGAACCTCGTCGGCGGTCGGCTGCACGCCGATCAGATCCACATAAACGCGGCGCAGAAACACGGCATCGTCGGCCAGGTCGGAGGGTCGAATCTTCAGGTCGTTGAGCTTGCGGACGACGTGCGTGTCGATGAGGTTGTCTTGCGGGATCGGCGTGGGTTTGAAGTTGGGATTGGTCTTGAGGACGATGAAATTCGCCGTCGCGAAAATGCGCTCGAAGCGGGCCGACACCGCAGTCTCGCCCAGCTCGCGGGCGTTGACGAGACCGGCATCATCGACGGCGGCGACGCGCTCGGTGTTGACAGTGTAAATGCCGAGGCGAGTCACGTCGCGGACATGGCCGTCGCTGTAGCGAGCCAGCAATTGCAGCGGATGCTGCATCCCCGGTGCGAGGACAATCTTCTTCGGATAAATGTCGATGGACACCAGCTTGACCGGATCGTCCACGTCGGACTTCGCGCCGTCGCGGATCCAGCCGAGCAGCGATTGATGCAATAAACCGCCGCGCTCGAAGCGCACGCCGCCTTCATGCGGCACGTCGCCGAGAGGTTTGGTCACAAGCAGGCTCGCCGGCGGATTATGGCGATTGATGCGACGTTCGAGAAATTCGTCGGTAAGCGCCTGATAATCATCGGCCGGATCGGAGCCGCGCAGCGACAGCTTGAAACCGTTCTTGCCCAGCGAATAGCCGTGACACGCGCCCTGGTTGCAGCCGCCCTTGGACAGCACCGGCATGATGTCATTGCGAAAGCTGTAACCCGGTGTCTTCGCGGGCAGCTGCACACGGACCTTGACGACGGCTGACTTGCCCGCGGCCGTTACGGTGATGTCGGCGTCCCCGGACGCGACCGGCTGCACCCAGCCGAGCACATCGACCTTGGCCACCTTGTCGTTGCTGGTGCGATACGCGGCCTGTGCCGTGAGATCCAGCGACAAACCGTCGGTGGAGCGGCCGGAGACCAGTAAGGAGTGCGGTTGATTGGGATGTGTCAACACCAGCGACGCCGGCTGCACTTGCAGATCGCTGACGGAAGCCGGTGGTGCCGCTGCCTTCGCTATCGCCGGCAGCAGGAGTGCGGCAGTGATCGCCGGAATGACGCGTATGAGGGTGAACATGCTTGCTTCTCCGCACGAGAGATTATTTCTTAGCGGTTGTCGCCTTCGGGGTCAGTTTCACACGCACCGCAACAGGTTCGCTGCGATTGAGCAACGGCGTTTGCGGGCTGTATTTCCCGGTGGCGAAGATTTCGAGATTGCTCAGCTCCTGCGCCTTGAAATTGCCGGGAAACCGCAGCACAAGCTGGAAATCGCTCTGTCCGTCCTTGACGACTGCCCTCGGCACGGCGATCCCCGGCGGCACGCCGTTCAGCGATACCGTGACATCGCCCTTGAAGCCGCCGCGGCGCTCGACCTTGCCTGCCAGCCTGACCTCGGCACCCGCCTTGGCATCCAGCGCCGCCTCGATTTGCGTCGCGGCCGCTTTCACGACCAGCGGATTGAGGACGTTAAAGCGGCGTACTGGCGTGAACGCCTGGGAGATGACGCGCGCACGGTCCTTGCTGAGCAGGTCGGCGCGAAAGGCGAGATCCTGCGGCACACTCGACAGCGTGGCCGGCAGCAGCACCACAAACTCGCCCTGGGTCTTGCCGGCCGGCAGCTCCAGAAATTGTCCCTGATCCTTGCGAAGCGACTGGTTCGGATCGGGCCGGCCATTCACCAACGGCGCCCGGTGGCTGCTCAACAAATAGAATCGCACTCCGCCATGGGCTTCTTTTGGCGGTGTGAGCTTCAACGGCACCTTGAGCTTCGCGCCCGGCACCAGGGAGGCATCCGCGGGCACGTCACCCCAAGCGGCAGCAAAGTCGATCTTCTCTTTCGGCGTCAGGGCGACCGCCATTTCCTCCGCGAGCCAAGGCTGAAGCGTTCGCAGCGGATGGTCCCTCTCGCGAGCGATCCGCACCAGAGACGTTTTTGCCTCGGTGCCATCGCCGTGCAGCGATGCCAACCCAAATCCCGGCGAAGAGCCTGTCCCCGTGAAGGTCAACAGTGCGCCGCTCGCCCCGGCCGGCACGTCCAACCCTTGGACCTGCACGCCGTCCGGTAAGCCATCCACACCCAGACGAATCGGTCCCTGGTAGCCGCGCCGCTCGACCTCGACTTCGATGATGTTGCTGCCGGCCAGGGGCACGTTTAGCTCTGCGGTGGGCAGATACAAGCGATAGTCCTTGATCCCGCTGTTCGCAGTGATCGGCTGCACCACGAGACGATAGATGAAGCTTGGTTGTCCTCGGCCGTGTACATCCTCGATGACGGTCACGAGCGACTGAACGCCCGCGGGCACGGTGAAATCGAGAATCGGATCGGTGCTGCCGGGCGAATCATCGCCCTGGGCGAGCAGCGTGCCGCTGTCGCGATGAAGCTTCAGCACGGCATCCATCGGCGAGCCGAGCCGATCGGCGAAGACCTCGAAACGCAGCTTGGCGCCGGGCGTTACCTTCAGGCGGAACCGATCGCTCTCGCCTTCCTTGCTAATCCGGCCGTTGAGAGCGGCCGGCACGCTCTCAACGGCCTGAATGGCTCCGCCGTCCTTCTCGATCATTTCCGGCAAATCGCTGACGAGGACGCGAGGCCGCAGACCGCTCGCCTTCCCCGCATCCGCCCACGGCACCGGCATGACAGCAGAACCGGTCGCGGCGTGAATCTGAGCGCGCTGTCCCGGCGTGTTGCCGAGCAGCTCGATCGAGGCCGACTGGCCGCGCCGCACCGCCGCCGGAAAAACGGCGTCCACGTACTGCCAGCTTCCGAGCTTGAGGCGAAGGTTACCCGGCGAGCCGGCGGCGTACAGCGAATCATGCACCTCGATGGTGTACGTTCCATCGGCCGGTAACGTGGCGGTGAGTCGCGCATCGCCGCCCAGCGATGGAGTGGGAGGCGTCCACGCCAGTTCTCGGCCGCGCTCGTCTTGCAGATGCAAGACCGGCCGCAGCTTGCCGCCCAGCCGCTGTGCCTCGACCTCACAGAGGATCGCCTGTCCCGCCTTGCCGGCGAACGATGTTGTCAGCTTGTTGCTGCCGCTCAGCGAGCCATGCAGCGACACCAGCAGCGACGCGACCTTCGTCTCCCAGGTCCGTTGCGGCAAATGATCGACGGCGACGACACGTCCTGCCGAGACGCCGTGGACGTTCGCCAGCCGCAGATTGTACGGCCCTGGCGTCGCGGTCTTGTCGAGCGTTACCTCGATGACGACGCGATTGGCCGTGGCCTTCGGCTGCACTACTTGTTTGACGATCGGCGCCGATAACAGCAGCTTCGGTTCCGGCAACAGGTTCTCGCCGTCGATGGTCAGCGTTGTGCTGCCGCCGATCTGCAAGCCGAGGCGATCGACGTTGCGAACGACCGGCGGGGCCGCCGCGGCGGCGCTGGCCCACAGGAGAAGGACAGAGCAAACCATGCCAGCCCGCAGCGCCAGCAAGGGCCGCCCTTGCTGGCGCTGCGGGCTCCTAGCTACTTGGAGCCGATGCACCACAGATAATTCCTCCCCTTGATGTAGATTCGACCATTAGAGACAGCAGGGGTCGCGAAAGGATGCGGTTCGTTCAGGTCGTTCGTGGCCAGCAGCTCGAACTTGGGACCGGCCTTGATGACGTAGCTCCGGGCGGAGCTGGCGAAATAGATGCGGCCGTCGGCGGTGGCGATCGGGCTGGTGCTCGGCGAGATCCTGGACAGCTTCTCTTCGTAGACCAGCTCGCCGCTAGCCATCTCCCAGCAGCGGAGCATGTCGCTGTTACAGGCCCGGTACAGGTAGCGGCCAACGACGATACCGGAGCTGCCGGCCGGGGCCGTCGCCTTGATCTGCCACTTGACGTTCGTTTTGCTGACATCGCCCTCGCCGGTGGGATCAATGGCTGCGCCTTCCCTACCGCCCCGGCCAGAGTCGGTGTAGAACAGCCCCGCGCCGAAAACCGGGGAAGATTGGCCCGACGGGGCACGGCACGACCACAGCACTTCTCCCGTGTCCGGGTCGATCCCTTGCATACCGCCGGACATGTGAATCAGCTGCGGACGCCCATTGATGCATAGGATCGCCGGCGTCGCCATGCGGTTCTGTTGACGGCCCTTCTGTTCCCAGCGCAGCTTGCCGGTCTTCTTGTCGAGGGCGCGCAAGACTGGATTGGCGATGCCCGGCAGGATGAGCAAGTCACCGTGCAGCACCGGACTGCTACAGATGCCGCTATCCACGTCACGCTTGAAAGGCAGCTCCTCGCGCCAGACGATTTTGCCGTCGAAATCGAGCGCGGCAACCACGCCCGATCCGAATAGGACGAAGACATGCTTGCCGTCGGTAACAGGAGTGGAGACCGCGGGGCCGTGGTAGAGATTGTTCACCAGGCACTTGCCCGGCGGGACCAGCGTGTTCCACAGCTGCTCGCCATCGCTGGCCCGGTAACACACGACGTGATGATCGGGAATAATTGTCGTCGATTCCTTGTCGGAAGTGCCCTCCGGCCAAAGTGCGGTGGTGACAAAGACGCGGTCGCGCCAGACAATCGGACAGGACCAACCGGGGCTGGCCATCGGCGCTTTCTTGCGGCCGGCGAGCAAGGGCGCCTTCCACAATATGTTCTTCTCGGTCTTGACATCCCAGGTAAGAGGCAGATCTTTTTCCTTGCTGTAGCCGAGTCCGGTTGGTCCGCGCCATCCCGGCCAATCCTCCGCCAAGCTGAATGGACCGTAAACGAACAGGAGAGCGACGCCGCAGACGGTGGCAATCCCTTTGGGGAAATCCTTGCGTTCCATGCTCCCTCCTTTCACCGAAAGTACCTAAATCGAATCACGAAAACACGAAAGTACGAAAGCACAAAAAAAGACCTGAAAGCAAGAAAAAATGTCTTTGGTTGTTGTGTTCCCTTCTTCTCTTTCTTCTTTCGTGTTTTCGTACTTTCGTGTTTTCGTGATTCTCTTTTGGTTAGCCGACCAATTCCGGGATCGGCTGCGCTTCGATCAGGCGGATCGGCCGGCCGCCGGGTCCGGGCATCATCGTCGTCTCCAGGTCGATGCCCATGCCGGCGTAGATGGTGGCGATCACCTGCGGCGGCTTGATCGGATATTCGTGCGGGGCGGCGCCGATTTTGTCCGTCGAGCCGAGCACCTGCCCGCCGCGGATGTTGCCGCCGCACAGGAAGTTGGTCCACGCCGCCGGATAGTGATCGCGGCCGCCGCGCTTGTTGACCTTCGGCGTGCGGCCAAACTCGCTGAGCACGGCCACGACCGTCTCTTGCAGCAATCCCCGCTTTTCGAGGTCTTCAATGAGCGCGGTAAACGCCCAGTCGAATTGCGGGCACAGCAGACGCTCGAAATCGGCGTAGGTGTTGTTGAGTCCGCCGCCGTCGGCATGCATGTCCCAGCACGAGATGTTGAAAACGGTGTCGAAGTGATTAACGGTCACGCAGCGCGCCCCGTGCTCGACGAGCCGGCGCGCCATCAGGCAGCTTTGGCCGAAGGTGTTGCGGCCATAGCGATCGCGCAGCTTTTCCGGCTCCTGGGTCAGATCGAACGCCTTCTTGGTGCCCGGCGAGGTCAGCAAGTTGAAGGCCCGGTTGTAGGCGGTGTCGTGATCGTGGACCGCCTTGCTCTCGGCTCGCTGCTGGAGGGCATCCAGCTCGCCGAGCAGCTGCCGCCGCGACTGGACGCGAAACTCGCTCAGTCCCTTGGGCGGCAGGAGATTGGCGACCTGGAAATCCTTACGCGACGGATCGCCGCCGAGGAAGAACGGCTCATGCGCGCTGCCAAGGTAGGCGCCGGCCTGACCGTGCGGCGTCGAGGTGCCGGTGTTAGCGATCTTGTTCGGCAGCACCACCGAGGCCGGCAGATCGCCCTTCGGGCCGAACACTCGTGAGACGACCGAGCCGGTGTGCGGCTGCGGATTGTTCTCGCTGAAATCGTGGCCGGTCATCATCCAGCGCTGGCCGTTCTCGTGCGACGCACCGCTGTTGTAGTGAAGGCTGCGGATCAGCGCTACCTTGTCCATGATCCGCGCCATCAGCGGAAAATGCTCGCAAATCTGGATGCCGTTGACGTTGGTCTTGATCGGTTTGAACGCGCCGCGGACATCCTCGGGTGCGTTTGGCTTCATGTCCCAGGTATCGAGGTGGCCGGGTGAGCCGACGAGGAAAAGAGTGATGCAGTTCTTGATCTTGGCCCTGGCGGCATCGACGGCGCCGGCCTGTTGCAGGCCGAGCAGCGACGGCAGCGTCAGTCCGGCCATACCGGCGGTGCCGACCTGCAAGAAGCTTCGCCGCGTCATGCCCTCGCACAACCGCACCGGAGCGCTTCCGATATTCAGCATGGTTCGTCTCCCTCTGAGCCGCGACCGTAAGGGAGCGGTCGGACAACCGCTCCCTTACGGTCGCGGCTCGGATGCCTAGATCTGGTAAGAGACCTTGTTGGACGCGTCGATGTATTTGCTGTTGACGTACTTGCCGTCCTTGTCCTTGCGGTAGTCGAGGTACTTCCACATTTGCAGGACGATCTCGTATTTCCCCGGCGTTTTGTCGGGGTGCTCGTAGCTGTTTGTCAGGCGGGCGTTCACCGCGGCGGTCTCCTTGCCGTCGCGAAAAACAACCCATTGCAAGCGCGATCCCCAGTCGTTGACCACGTCGCCGCGGATGACGCGACGGCCTTCAAGGCGGATCTCCGCTCGCGGTGTTCCTTCCAATTTCTGATCCATGATGGCACATCTCCCGCAATAGGGTTTGATGGCAGGTCGGGTTGGATGACGTTCGTTCGATCCCAGGTCGGAGGGTAATCCGGCAGGGGGTGTTCGGGGGGATTACTGGATGTTGAAGATAACGGATCGGCGCGGGAAAGTCACGCGAATAATGTGTCTCGGATGAAAAATGTTTCTCTCGTTGGCGAGCGGGGTCGCGTCAGCGCCCCGAAGAGATGCACTCGGGGCGCTAACGCGATCCCGCTCGCCTCACGAAAGCGTGCGCCAGGAAGCCGGACCCATTACGATGCACTCGGCAGGGAGCAAATGCTCGATCGAACCTAGGGCTTTCCGCTCGCCGCCGTAGCGCGTGGATTCGGAGCTAAAGAGGGTTTGTTGTCCTTCAATCGCTCTCCCAGGCAACGGCTGGGCTTGCTCGCTGAGATTGAACAGGATGCGCACCTGCCCCTCCGAAGAGGCCAAGCCGCGCAGCAATTCCAGCACAGAGCCGGTTTCCGCGTTCGGCAGCAAGCGGGAGGCTCGGCTCTCGAAATCGCGCAGCGCCGGCCACTCGCGCCGGGCGGTCAGCAAATCTTGATACAGACGCCGCAATCCCGCTCGCGGCGTTCCCTCCGGCCAGGACCAGCTCAGGCGAGCAGAGGCGAACGTCGTCTCGGCCTGTGGATCAGGCACCTCTCCCTGTCCGACCAGCTCTGAAAACTCCTGCTTTCGCCCCTGACGCACTGCCTCGATCAAGCTCGGATCGCCGAACGAGCAGAAGAAGGGGAAGGGATTGTCTTCGCCGTACTCCTCGCCCATGAATAAGAGCGGCAGATAGGGCGACAACAGAAGCATGCTGGAGGCCAATCGTTGCTTTGCCGGATTGCCGAGCAGCGACAGCAGGCGATCGCCGCGGGCGCGGTTGCCGACCTGATCGTGATTTTGCACACAGACGACGAAGCGATCGCCGGCCAACCCTTCCGGCGGCGCGCCGTGCTTGCGATGGCGATGCGGGCTGTAACCGCCCGCGTAAAGAAAGGGCTTAACCATCACCTCGGCGATCTGCCGCGGCGAGCCGAAATCCTGGTAGTAGCCGCGTCGCTCGCCGGTCAAAAACGCGTGGATGGCGTGATGGAAATCATCGCTCCACTGGCCGTCCAGCTGATGACCGCCGCGATCGCGCGGATAGAGCAAACGCGGATCATTGAGATCGCTCTCAGCGATAATGTGAGCGGCTCGGCCGCTGTGCTCGGCCACGCTCTCGGCCGTCTTCTGCACGTCGCGCAGGATGTGGCGAGCGCTGAAATCGTAGATGGCGTGGACGGCGTCGAGACGCAAGCCGTCGAAGTGAAACTCTTGCAGCCACATGCGCGCGTTGTTGCACACGTAATCGCGCACGGCATCGGAGCCGGGACCGTCGTAGTTGACGGCCTTGCCCCACGGCGTCTTGTAATGGTCCGTGAAGTACGGTCCGAACTCGGCGAGGTAATTGCCTTCCGGGCCGAAATGGTTGTAGATGACATCGAGAAAGATCGCCAGGCCGGCCGCGTGGCACGCATCGACCAGCTTTTGTAAGCCATGCGGACCACCATAACTATTCTGCACGGCATAGGGCAGCACGCCGTCGTATCCCCAGTTGCGGCTGTCGGGAAACTGGCCGACCGGCATGATCTCCACCGCCGTCACCCCCAGCTCGCGCAGCTCGTTCAGGCGAGAGATCACCGCCTCGAACGTTCCTTGCGGCGTGAAGGTGCCGACGTGCAGCTCGTAGAATACCAGGTCGCCACGGGGCACGCCGCGCCAGCTGCCATCGGTCCAGGAGAATTGCTCGGGCCGAACTACCGCGGAAGGACCGTGAACGCTATCCGGCTGCCACAGTGAGCAGGGATCGGGGCGCTCCGGTCCGCCATCGAGACGGTAGGCGTAGCGCTGGCCTTCGAGAACATTGGCCTCGGTGTGATGGAAGTAACCGCGTTCCTCACGCTGCATCGGGACGGCGCGCCGCTGGTCGCCGTCGATGCGCACCAATTCCACTCGCTGGACTCGCGGCGCCCAAACCCGCCAGCGGAGCGAACCATCGCGCTGACCCACGGCACCGTCTCGACGGACATCCGTTTCGACCATCCAGGTTCCCTTTCTCATGTGGAGCTGGCGAACCTCGCAGAGCCGCGACTGTGAGGTAGCGGTCTTCCCAATCGCACACGGTCGCGGCTCCGCGAGGTTCAATCAGGCTCCCGCTTGTCGAGCCAGACGGGCCATGTTGATGTTTTCCATCTCGTCATCCGGATGCTGCGCCATGGCCTTGATGGCCGTGTCGATGTGTCGTCCCAGCCACGCGCCGAAGCGAATCGCTTGCGGGCGCCGCGGATATTCGTCAAAAGCGATCAGAAAAACATCCTCGATCAAGTCTCCGATGCGCAGATCGCGGCCAAGCCGGGCGGCAACTTCCGGATAGCGTTCAACCCATCGTCCCACCTGCGCCGTCACGGGATCATCGTAGCCGGAGAGAGCCATTCGGAAAGCGGAATAGTCGCCTTCACGGACGGAGGCTTCGACGGCCTCCGCATCGGGGGGCACGGTTGGAATCAGCTCATGGTGCGTGCCTTCCACTTGCTTGTTGCGCTCCGGCACGTCGCCCAGCTGGTCTTTGTAGCGCTGCAATTCGCGCACGAGATTGTTGATGCAGTGCTCAAAGGCACTGTGCGCCAGCGGATGATGCTCGCTGCTGACCAGCGTATCGCCCGGCAAGATCAGGCTGGTGCGGACGGTATAGTCGGTGGTGCGGTGACGGTAACCGACCAGCACGTGCAGCTTCGAGACGGGGAAGCTCCGCACCATGTCGTCCAGCGGCGACAACATGGCTTCCATTTTGCGCACCTCGCCCTCCGAGAGCCGGCAATGCTTCATGTCGAGATTCACAAGCAGGTTGTAGCTCTGATCGGAAAAGATCATGATAGGCTCCTCCCCTGGTTAAGGGTGTACTCACTCTATATTTCTAGCAAAAGGGATACCGCGCCGCGGATGTTGACGTAATATCCCTCGCGAGGGCAGAGGCATGCCTGGCTCCCTGATTATAGAATGAGGAGGCCAGGGGAAACTCATCATCAAGGGTTCGGGCCATGTCATCAATCCATTTCCTTTCGCGCCGCACGTTTTTCGGTGTTTCCGCGGCCGTCGCCGGGGCGCTGGCGACACCGTCGCTCGCCGCCGAGTCGCGCAAGAAGCTGGTCATGCTGGCTGGTCGGCCCAGTCATGGACCGATGGAGCACGAGTTCAATGCCGGGGTCCTCCTGCTGAAAAAGTGCCTGGCGCGTGTTCCAGAGCTGGAAGTGGAACATTATCGCAACGGCTGGGCCGACAGCGAGAAGGCGTTCGAGGGGGCCAGCGGCATCTTGCTGTACGCCGACGGCGGCGGCGGCCATCCCTTCATCCAGGACGGACGGCTGTCAATCGTTGGCGATTTGATGAGCCGCGGTGTCGGGCTGCTCTGTGTCCACTTCGCCGTCGAGGTGCCCAAGGACCGCGGCGGCAAGCAATTCCAGGATTGGCTCGGCGGCTACTACGAGCATCAATGGTCGTGCAATCCCATGTGGACGCCGGAGTTCACCCATTTGCCGAAACATCCTATCACGCGCGGCGTCAAACCCTTTTCGATCCGCGATGAATGGTACTTCAACATGCGCTTTCGCCCCGACAGCACGGACATTACACCGATTTTGACCGCCAAGCCGAGCGATGCCGTCCGCGATGGACCGTATGTGTATCCGCGGGGGCCGTATCCGCACATCCAGAAAGAAAAGGGCCGTAGCGAGACAATGATGTGGGCGGTCGAGCGAAAGGACGGAGGCCGCGGCGTCGGCTTCACCGGCGGACATTTTCATCATAACTGGAAGGACGACAATTTCCGCAAGGTCGTGCTCAACGCGGCGGTGTGGATCTGCAAGGCAGAGGTGCCCAAAAACGGGGTGCCCTCGCGTGTCGCCGAGGCCGAGATCAAGGAAAACCTCGACCCGAAAGGCCCCAAGAAGAAGTAACGGAGCCATTGAACAGTTCATTCCCCGTTTAGCCGCGACGCGAAGGGGAGCGTGTTTACGTTTCGCGCGAAACGTAAACACGCTCCCCTTCGCGTCGCGGCTAAACGAATCAAAATTGCTCTTCCCAAAACGAGGTCCGGACGCTATACGCCCTCCTCGTTAGTTGATTGCAGCCACGGGCCGGAAGGCAACGCAACGGATGGAGGAGAAGCGTTGCGGCTCGAAATGCGCGCAGGCAAAAACAACATGGGTGCGCGACAACAGCCGAGTTCTGCTGTGTGCTGGGGTTTGCGGGAATGCCAGCACTACCCGCCCTCCTGGGTAGAGGCATCCACCTCGTTGGGCCGAGTGGTTTCTGGGTCGGCCACTCCAGCGAGTGCTTCACAGTGGAGCTCATGTCGGACCGGGAGCCGGGCCTTCGCGCCCGGCTCCCGGGGATACACTCGGTCGGTGCGGAATCGGGAGCAGACGCGCACGGTCCCCTACAGGGAGACGAGCAAACGCACTCCTTTCCGCACCGGCCGACTTCCAGGATCTCTCGTCACGCCCTCAATCCAGCCATTCCACCAGCTCGCGCAGGTTCTTTTTGCCGATGCGTCCGGCGATGTCTTTGATGGTGCGGAGATCTTTCCAGGGCACGGCGTCATAGAGAGTGGTGGTGGGTGAAGTGGTTTCGGCGACGGACTTGCGAGGCCGGCCGCGCTTCTTACGGCGGCCGGCAAGTCCCTTCTTGGCCCGCAAGGTGCTCTTGTACGATGAAATCATGTTGGCGCTCATGTCCACATCGAAGTTCTCTTTGATGAACTTCTGGATAGCCAACGGCGACGCATCATAACCTTCGCTGTCCATGGCGCGGCGGACGGCCTCCATCTTGTTCGTCCGCGGATCGGCCCCCTGTTCCGCGCTCGGTTTACCTCGTGGCATTTCAGCATCTCCCCCTTTTCGATGTCACCTAGGATTGGTTCAAGCTGCCGGCCGACCTTCATCGGTATCACCGTGCCCCCCGGAGCAGCATCGACAATCCACAAAACCCGAGATTGTCAGATCACAACTATCTTACAATCGCTGGCGTCCAATGCAATCTAATAATAGATAAGATAATAGATTTAGGCAAAAGAAAAGTCCACTTATTGCACAGAATAGGAGCCGCCACGTATCCAGGCTCATATTCCTTGTTCAACGGCTTGTTGCCGTTCATAATCGGAGAATCCATTTCCCGGCTGCGATGCCGGCGTCCTGGTAGACTTTCATGAACGCCGTATCGAGGAAAGGACGGCATGAAGCAGATTATGTTGTTATGTGGCGTCTTCATCTTTTCCTGGGCAGCATGGGTTCCGTTCGCGGCACAAGCGCCGGACAGCAAGGTCGCGGAGACAGGACGCGCCGATCCCCAGCTCATTTCTTTCGATCGCTTGATGAGGCAGTTTTTGCACGAGCATGAATTGCCCGGCGCGGCCCTGGCCGTCGCGCGGCACGGGCGATTGGTGTATGCACGCGGCTTCGGATACGCCGATCGCGCCGCCAAGGAGCCGATGCAGCCGAATGCGCTCTTCCGCATCGCCAGCATCTCCAAACCGCTGACGGCCGTGACCGTGCTCCAGCTGGTAGAGCGCGGCCATTTGAAGCTCGAGGATTCCGTTTTCAAGGTGTTGCGGCTGCGCAAGCCGAATCAAGAGGAGGGCCAATTTGATCCGCGCTGGAAGCAGGTGACAATCCGCCACCTGTTACAGCATCGCGGCGGCTGGGACCGCGACAAGTCATTCGATCCGATGTTTCGCTCGCCGGCGATCGTGAAGGAGCTGCACGTCAAGCCGCCGGCCCGACCGGACGACATCATTCGCTACATGCTGCGCCGCCCGCTCGATTTCGATCCCGGCGCCCGCGACGCCTACTCCAACTTCGGGTACTGTTTGCTCGGCCGCGTCATCGAGAAAGTCAGCGGCCAATCGTATGAGGACTATGTCCGCAAAGAAGTGCTTGCTCCCCTGGGCATTCGCCACATGCGTCTGGGAGCGACCCTGCCGGAGAAGCGTTTGCGCGGCGAAGTGAAATATCATGTTCCCGATAAGGCCAGGGCGCCGGCCGTGATGGGGCCCCAGCTCGGCAAGCCAGTGCCGTTGCCTTACGGGACGTGGTGCCTGGAATCGATGGACGCGCACGGCGGCTGGGTGGCCTCGGCCCCCGATCTGGTGCGCTTCATTAGCGCTTTTGAGGAGCCGAATCACTGTAAAATTCTGAAAGCGGAAAGCATCGGCCTCTTGTTTGCCCGTCCACCGGGCGCTGCGGGAAAGCAAGCCGACGGCAAGCCGCGCGCGGCCTATTATGCGTGCGGCTGGATGGTGCGTCCGATCGGCGACACCGGCCGGGCCAACATCTGGCACGGCGGCTCCCTGGATGGCACCTCCACCTTGCTGGTTCGCCGGCATGATGGTCTGGCCTGGGCCGTGTTGTTCAATTCGCGCGCCAGCGCCAACAAGAAGGAGCCGGCCGCGGCCATCGATCCCCTGCTGCATCAAGCCGCCGACAAGGTCAAGAGCTGGCCGCGTTAACCGCCGTCTCATACCTTAGAGCCAGCGGACAAATCGTTGCTCGTCCGAACCTGAAATGTAAGCGAAGAGATGATCTTCGCTTACGCTTCAGGCTCGGACAGGTTTGGTTTGACTGTAAGGTCGTAACCATGTCACTCCCCCTCACTGGACGCACCATCGCCCTTGCCGAAACGCGTCAACTCGAAGAATTGGCGCAGCTCCTCGAAAGTGAGGGCGCAACCACGCTACGCTGTCCGCTGGTCAGCATTCTCGACGCTCCCGATCCTGTTCCCGTCCTGGCCTGGCTGCGCGATCTGTGTGCCGATCGCTTCCAGTGTGTCGTGTTGATGACCGGCGAGGCGCTGCGGCGTTTGCTTCACTTTGCCGAGTGCGACAACCTGCGCGAGGCCTGCATCGCGGCGTTGGCGCGGACAATCCTCATCACGCGCGGTCCGAAACCGGGACAAGTGCTGAAAGAAATCGGCCTTATGCCGACGCGGCTCGCTCAGGCGCCCACCACGGACGGCGTCATCGCCACCTTGCGGAGCGAGCTGCTCCAGGGTCACACCGTCGGTGTCACGTTGTACGGCGAACCCAATCCAAGGCTGGAGCAATTTCTTGTTTCGGCCGGGGCCCAGGTGCGCACGGTGATGCCCTACATTTATGCGCCGGCAGCGGACGATGATCGCGTTAGCGATTTGATCGCTCGCCTCGCTCGCGGCGAGGTGGATGTGTTATTGTTCACCAGCTCATCGCAGGTCGATCGCCTCTATGATGTCGCCGAACGGCGTGGGCTAGATGATGTTTTGCGGAATGGATTGTCGCGCACCCGCGTCGCCGCGGTTGGGCCGGTGGTCGCCGAAAACCTGCGCCGGCGCGGCGCGGCGGCGGCGATCTGCCCGGAGCAGGGGTTCGTTATGAAAAACCTTGTACAGCACATCAAGCGTGCCCTGTCGGATTGAGCGCCGATTCGCCTTTCTCTGCAATCTCCCTGCTGGTACAGTTTGAGCCGCTTGCGGCTTAGCGAGCGATTTCGCTAAGCCGCAAGCGGCTTCCAGCAGCGAGGTTGTCGATGTCCTGGCTCGCACATTTTCCTGCTCGCCCGGTGTTGGTTCTGCTGGCGATGTGCGGCGTTCTGTTCTTCTTTGGACTGAATGCGAGCGAGCTGTATCAAACCGAAAGTTTGCGTGCCATCCTCGCCGCGGAGTTTCTGCGCAGCGGCAACTGGATCGTGCCCACCCTGTACGGTGAGCCGTTACTGACGAAACCGCCGGGGATGTATATGGCCATCGCGCTGGCGAGCTGGCCATTTAGCGAGGTTAGCGCGGTGACCGCACGCCTGCCCTCGGCGCTGGCGGCGACGGCAACCGTCCTGCTCTTCTATGCCGTGTTCGCGCGGCGACTGGGCCGCCGCGCGGGACTGATCGCTGCGGCCGTGTTGCCCGCCTCGGTCCTCTGGCTTGGGCGCGTGCCGTCCGCCGAGATCGATCTGGTGCAGCTCGCCTGGGTGGCCGCGGCGCTCCTGTGCTTTTTGCGCGCTCTCGAAATCACGGAAGAATCGAATCATTCCTGTTTTCGCCGCGAATGGTTATGGTGGCAGCTGTCCCTGTTGTGCATGGCTGGCGGACTCCTGACAAAGTGGACGGCGCCTGCATTCTTCTATCTCACGATTGTGCCACTGTTGTGGCGGCGTGGGCAGCTGTGGGTATTACTGCGACCGGCTCACGGACTCAGCTTGCTCGTGGCGGCGCTGCCGTGCCTGGCCTGGGCGGCGGCGGTGGCGGCGCGGACCGGCTGGGAGCCGCTCCTCGATGCCGTGCGGGGCGAGGCGCTGCCGCGCTTATCGCCGGCGCATCACACGCGGCCTTATCCGTGGCATGAGCTGATCGCGTTTCCGGCCAGCTTTTTAGCGGCGAGCCTGCCGTGGTCGGCGGCGGCGCTGTGGACGTTCTCGCCGGGTTTCGCTCAGCTGTGGGACGAGCGCGGCCGTCGCCTGCTCCAGCTGTTGCACTGCTGGACATGGCCGAATTTGCTGTTTTGGAGCGTTGTGCCCGGCCATCATTTGCGGCACGCTCTGCCGTTGCAGCCTGGTGTCGCGGGGCTGGCCGCCCTGGTGTGGATCGCCTGGCTCGACGGCCGGCTGCGCTGGCCGTTGCCGTCCTTGCGACCGCGCACGGTTTTTCTCACGTTTCTCGCGCTCTGGCTGGCGGCCAAGCTCGTCTTTGTCACCCTGATTGTTCCGGCCCGCGATTCTCGCCGCGCCCCGCGCGAGACGGCTCAACAGATCGCCAATCGGGTGCCGCCCGAGCAAACTCTGTATCTGTTTCATCTCAAGGATGAGGGCATCCTGTTCTATTACGGCCGGCCGGCACGGCGCTTTCCCTCCCCTTTCTTCTTGCCGCCTTCCGAACACGCCGCTTATTGTCTCCTCGTCGAGTCCGAGTGGCGGCAGTGGATCGGTCTGCTATCCGCCGAGCTTCTCCTGCGATTGCACGACCAGCAGGGACACCCCATCTTCCTGGTCCGATTGACCGATTCGTTTAGCGACGCTTCGCAGAAGCGTTCGACCGACGCTTCTGTAAAGCGTGGCTTTGTTTCCCAGCCGCGTTTTGTTTCCAAACCTATCCCGCCTGTTTCCAAACCATCCCGTTCCCGAGAATCGGCCCTCGCTTGACCCG